>Ga0187846_10001805_pt1 | contig 12009 bp, 12 predicted proteins | sample TC_taG_FD_161473 | JGI IMG/M metagenome (GOLD analysis project Ga0187846, IMG submission 161473) | Biofilm microbial communities from the roof of an iron ore cave, State of Minas Gerais, Brazil - TC_06 Biofilm (v2) | ecosystem: Environmental > Terrestrial > Deep subsurface > Cave > Wall biofilm... | reverse complement strand
GTCCTCCCGCGTTGTTAACGAGGATATCTAAGCGTCCAAACTCGTGTACAGTGGCAGCAACGATCGCCTCCACATCCTCCGCCCTGGTCACATCTGTAGGGACAGCCAGCACCCGGCTCCCTGTAGCCTGCTGGATTTCCTGCGCCGTCTTCTCCAGGGCCTGTGTACCGCGTGCGCCAATAGCCACCCGGGCTCCTTCCGCGGCTAGCGCTGCAGCGCATGCACGCCCAAGCCCTTTGCTCGCTGCCATGACAAGCGCTACTTTATCGTACAATCCAAGATCCATATCACTTCCCCCTATGCAAAGGATCTTACCTTATTCTGCCTTCGCCGCCTGGCGCGCACGTTCAAGGTATTCCTCGCGTGGGGGACTGAAGGCATCGAGCACAATACAGCCGTTGGGTCCCCCTACGGCACGATGGGTGACACCGCCGGGGATGGTATAGGCATCACCGGTTTGTAGGTTGCGCTCGTCTCCTGCAATGTTCAGCGACATCGAGCCTTCGACTATGTAGCCAAGTTGTTCGTGGGGATGATGGTGGTCGGGCATGATAGCACCTGGCGCAAGGTGTACGAAAGAGAACATGATACGACTCCCGGTAACGAAGCGTGCGCTGATGCCTTCGACCAATGTCACTTCTTTGATCGAGTCCACTGTATAGAAAGCTGGTTCGAAGGATGATCCCGTGGTGCTCGTCCCGCTCATGCTAGCCTGCCCGACCTGTGCTTTTGTGTCCATTATCTATCCTTTCTGAACGAATAGCAGGGTGTGCTGCGATTATACATTTGCAGGGGCATTGTAGCACTGCTGAACTGTGCTGGCAAGATTTTCAGCTATTTGGGTCTCGATCCATCCTTGTGAAATGTAGGGTCCGGTGTGCTCGCGCCTGCGCCGCTCGCCTGTTTTATTATATATTGTGGAAAATGCGCTTCGCGCATTTTCCACAATATATAATAAAATTTGGCGCGGCAAAGCCGCGCGAGTTCACTTGAAGTACTCCAGAGATATCCTCGCGCTCTCAAGCGAAGGGATTTGAGGATGATCGTGCTCGACAACGCCCCACAGGCCGTGAACTCGCGCAAAGGCACATATCTGCTCCATATCCAGAATGCCCTTGCCAACTTCTGTCATCGAGCGATCTGTGGCCATGTCCTTGAGGTGAACGAGAACTACACGGTCCGCGAGTGCTTGAAGATACGAAACAGGATCAACCCCTGCATAGGCAGCCCAGTACACATCTAGCTCGACCTTTACGAGCGAGGGATCAGTAGCCTGAAGCAAGTAATCAAGGAGATAGATGCCGTCAACACGCGCAAAATCAAAGTCGTGGTTGTGATAGCCAAAGGTGATGCCGTGTTCCTGGCAGCGCTGCCCGATAGCATTCAGCCGCGGAGCAAGGGCCCGTATCCCCTCCAGCGTGCGCCACTCGTTCGCCAGCCAGGGCAGCACTATTATGGAGCAGCCAATATCCTTGCAATAGCGCAGCGATGCGTCCAGCTGCGGGCCTTGTAACGCCTCTAACCCAAGATGAGTACCGGCCACGCGCAGACCTGTCTCAGCTAACAGTGCCGACATCTCTTGCGCATTCAGGTTTCCATATCCGGCGAATTCCACTCCAGCATAACCGATCTGTGCCACGCGCCGCAGTGTTCCGGCGAAATCACGACTGGCCTCATCTCGCACGGTATATAACTCTAGAGCTACTTGCAGGTCGTTCATAACGTAATCTCCTTTTTCAATCGCTGGGTATCCGCCACATACTTCTCCAGTCAATATAGCACATGTAGAGTTCTCCATCCTGTGGGGTGTTGTAGGAGGGCAGGCCGATAAATCGACAGCATTTACTCATTAACCGAAGGGATGGATACGGGGGGTTGATGGAGACGAAATTGCTTGATATGCTATTTACTGTTCATATTTATTTTGTACCAGGTATGAGTTTGACCAGGAGAGAAGAGCATGGATGACACGTCTAGCAATCGACCACACCTGCAATTGGAACTGTTCCGACCATCACTCCAGTACCCTTCCTATCCTTATGCGGAGGCGCTGACGCGTACGGCTGAGCGCTACCCGGAACATGTCGCTGTTGTCTTCAGGGATGTGAACCTGACGTACCGGGAGTTGGAGGCGCTGGTGAATTCTTTTGCCAACGCTTTGCTCGACCTGGGAATACGCAGGGGGCAAACGGTGTGCCTGTTCATGACGAACCGGCCAGAATATGTGATCAGCTGGTTCGCTATTGCGCGCATTGGCGCTATTGCCAGCCCGATGAACCCCTCGTATAAGGAGCGCGAGGTGGTTTACCAGTTGAGCAATAGCGAAGCAGTGGCGGTGGTGGCCCAGCAGGAGCTATTATCGCTGCTGCAGGAGGTACGCCCTGCAACTCCCGGATTGGAACATGTGGTGGTGGTTGGCTCCGCGCAGCGCGCTCCCCATACGTATTCCTTCAGTCACTTACTGCAAAACCATCCATCGACGCCGCCTACAGGTATAGAAATCGGGTGGGACGACTTGCTCGCACTCCCTTACAGCAGCGGTACAACAGGATTGCCCAAGGGGGTGATGCTCAGCCATAAGAATCTTGTGATTAACGCGTGCCAGTCGATTGCTACGGCTCGTATCACGTTTGAGGATCGCATGCTGGTCTTCGTTCCGCTCTACCATATCTATGGCATTATGTTGATGGGCTGCGCGGCGATGTCGGGCGCCCGCCTGGTACTGATGGAACGGTTTGAGGCAGGGACGTGTTTACGACTGACGCAAGAGCAGGGGATCACACTGCTGTATACCGTTCCACAGGTGCTGGCAGCGCTGCTTGATTGTCCGCAAGTGGACGAGTATGATCTGCATACCGTGCGTTTTACCCAGTGTGGCGCAGCTCCGGTTCCTCCCGCGCTGGCGTACCGCTTCCAGGAGCGTACTCAAATCACTGTGATGACCTCGTATGGTTTGACTGAGGCAGCGCCGGGCACGCATTCCAACCCGGTCTACGACCGGCGGCTCATCAAGGTCGAGACGATTGGGCTGCCAATTCACGATACGAAGCAGAAGATCGTCGACATCGAGACCGGGCAGATCGAACTGGGGGTGGGCGAGGAAGGCGAACTGATCGTGCAGGGGCCGCAGGTGATGCAGGGCTACTGGAAGGCGCCTGAAGCAACTGCCGAGGCACTGCGGGATGGATGGCTCTACACGGGAGACATTGGCTGGCGCGATGAAGAAGGGTATGTGACGGTCACTGACCGCAAAAAGGAAATGATCAAGTACAAGGGGTTCAGTGTTGCTCCTGCGCAGATCGAGGCGATGCTGCTCGAGCATCCTGCCGTTGCCGACGCGGCTGTTGTCGCCAAGCCGAGTGAGGAGGCAGGCGAGGTGCCCAAGGCTTTTGTAGTGCTCAGAGCGGGTTATGAGGAGCAGGGCGCGGATGATTTGATGGTGTGGGTGAATGGAAAGCTGGCCACCTATAAGAATGTGCGCGAGGTGGAATTCATTGATGTTATTCCCAGGAATCCTTCGGGGAAAATTTTGCGCCGTGTGCTCAAGGAGCGTGTCTGATTCTCCGAGTCCTCGCCCTCTCTCGCCGAGTGCTCGCGCGGCTTCGCCGCGCAAACAATTAGTATATTTTGTAGAAAATGCGCTTCGCGCATTTTCTACAAAATATACTAATTGAGGCGAGCGCTCAGGTGCGAGCAAGCGATCGTGATGGAAATCTGACAGACTCATAACATACTAATTCAGGCGAGCGCTCAGGTGCGAGCAAGCGATCGTGATGGGATTCAGACATACTACAAGGAAGATAGGCAAATATGGATATAAAGAATTTAGTGGCGATTGATGTGCATACTCACGCGGAGGTGTCGGGGCGGACCCCTGATGATCCGATGTGGCAGGCGATGCAGGAGGCATCGGCACAATACTTTAAGGACGAGGGTCCTCGACCCACCATTCCTGAGATAGCAGCCTACTACAGGGGAAGGAAGATGGCCTGTGTTATTTTCCCGGTAGATATGGAGTCGACGACCGGGCTGGTGCGGGTTCCGAACGAGGAGGTGGCCGAAATCGCTGCCGAGAATGCTGATGTGCTTATTCCTTTTGCCAGCATTGATCCTGCAAAAGGAAAGATGGGAGCGCGCGAGGCACGCCGTCTCATCGAGCATTTCGGGATAAGGGGTTTCAAATTTCACCCTTCGATGCAAGAATTTTACCCGAATGAGCGGAGCGCGTACGTTCTGTACGAGGTGATCGCGGAAGCTGGTCTGCCAGCGGTGTTCCATACCGGGCATTCGGGGATCGGGACGGGCATGCGCGGTGGAGGCGGCGTGCGGCTGAAATATTCGAATCCCATGTATCTTGATGACGTCGCGGTCGATTTTCCCGATATGCCAATTATTATGGCCCACCCGTCTTTTCCCTGGCAGGACGAGGCTCTTTCGGTGTGCCTGCATAAGCCGCAGGTGTATATTGATCTCTCCGGCTGGTCCCCGAAGTATTTTCCGCCCCAGCTCATACAGTACGCAAATACGCTGCTCAAGCACAAGGTGCTTTTCGGCAGTGACTATCCATTGATTACGCCTGACCGGTGGTTAGCAGACTTCGAGCAAATCGCGATTAAGCCCGAGGTGCGGCCGCTGATTTTGAAGGAGAATGCGGTCAAGCTGCTGCGGCTTGAAACGTGAGGCACCTTACCTCTATGGAGCAAGCAGCAGCGGTGTGATTGGCACCTGAACATCTAAGAGAGAGCCGATATCGTATTTCCAGTTTGTCGCGGCGTTTGCAAGGCGAATGGCGTAGATGAAGTAATGGGTGAACGAGGTACTGCTGCCAGAGGAATAGGGATCACCTTCATGCACAGTGGTGCGTACGTAGAGCACATCGTTACTCAACACGCTCAGATCAAGACCCTCTTTCACTGGAATAGCAATTGGATGTTGCTCCATTGACTTGCCAGTATGCGCATCAAAGACCCGCAGCATATATGGCCGCTCGCGGGTGAGCACATACAGATGACTCTCAGAAGCCGCTATCTGGGGGGAACACGGTCCAGGGATGTCGCAGGCCAGCACTCCCAATGAGATCTGCCAGCGCTGTGTGCCGGTCTTTGCATCCAGCGCCTGCAAGCTATACTCTTTTTGCACAACAGTCTCGACCAGAATGCTCTTCCCGCCATCTATCACCTCATCGCGAAAACGGTATCCTGGTTTGGATTCCCACAATTGCTTGCCGGTCTGAGCATCAAAGGCGAAAACGCGGTAGTAATCAAGCGGAATTGCTTCACCGCCCGGTAAAGCTATTACTGCACCAGTGTTCACATATAACACCCCATTGCGGAGTTGGAGGTCATCGAAATACACAGGTCCAGCAGGCAGGCGTTGTTCCCAGAGTTTCTTCCCGGTACGGGCATCGAGCGCGTAGAGCGGGTTGCCGCTACTATAGACAATGCCATCGAAGATGAACGTAGGGGAGAGGGAGATATTGATCAACTGGCGCTCGAAGTGCCAGCGTTCCTTGCCGGTCATTCCATCAATGGCATGGAGAATGGGCACGCCCTTTCCCGAAAACTCTGACGCGTAGAGGGTATCATCAGCTGGCGAGAAGAAGCCCCCATTGGGAAAGCTGAGATTGCTCCATTTCAGCGAGCCATCACGCAGGTCAAGCGCTACCATATCTCCACGAGTCAGTTCCAGATACATCAGGCTTTTATCGATGAACATCTCACCAATACGCCCGCGATCCTGTGCCAGCTCAGCGGGTGTGAGTTGTGGTGAATAGTGCCATAGCACTTTGCCGGAACTTCCACGCAACGCGTAGACGCCATACTCGATAGCGGCATAGACGACATCGTTGACGACATTAAGCTGCAAATAGCTGCCGATAATGCGATCTGGCTTATAGGCTTGCTTGAGGGGAAACTTCCAGATGACTGAGCCATCGCGCCCGCTTAACTTGTACACGACATCGTTGTAGGCAGTATACACATCCTCCGGTGTTTCATCCGGCACAGTCGTCCTCCCCCTTGCTGGCGATGGCTGCCGATGCGCCAATTGTGAGACAACTACCCAGCTACCAATGACGAAGCTTACCATCAGTAAAGCCGCGACAATCCTCCACTGACGAACACCTGACGCCTTCCTTTGAGAAGCAGGAAGATCTTGCTTTTCCATGAGAATAGCCCTCCGCGCTCGTTTTGACTCTCTTCCTCCATACTATGAAGACGAGAGAGACAAGGCAGATGTTCCCATTTTTAGCCGGGACTACCTTATATCAAACTCCCCACTTTGCCCTGCGTAGCAGCTTACATGCTACTGGGCCGGGAGGCGAGGGGACTGCGAGGGCAGAGGCACCCAGATACGCCGGGCATCAGTTGTGCCAGCTTGCCGCTTGATCCGATTGAGTGTCTTGGCGACGGCTCGCACGCTGGCAGGTCGCTCGGTGGGATGGGGCGAGAGCATCTGGGCAACCAGAACTTCCAATGCGCTGCTGCCAGGCTGGCTCGGCAGGCGCAGCGGAGGGAGGCCCAATGGGCTGTTCGCGGGGTCCAGACCCGAGAGCAGGAAGTGCAGCAGTGCGCCTAGACTGTAGATGTCGGCCTGTGGCGTGGTCTGGGCACGACCATATTGTTCAGGAGCCGCATAGCCTGGCGAGCCAAGGCGCTGCGTATCCCGGGGTTGACCCGGCTGATAGCGGCGCGCAATCCCAAAATCGATCAAGTACAGCTTGCCAGCGCACGCGCGCAGAATGTTGCTCGGTTTGAGATCACGGAAGATAATGGGAGGCCGGCGACGGTGCAGGTAGTCCAGCACCGTGCAGAGTTGCAACACCATGCTGAGGATCTCAGCGAGCAGCAGCGGCTGGCCGCTCGTCTCAAGGGTCGCGAGGTAGGCTTCCAGGGTTTGCCCCTCGAGATATTCCAGCACGAGGTACCAGTGATCCTGGTCGTTGAAGTGATCGTAGAGGCGTGGCACCTGGGGATGGATGAGCGCGGAGAGCATGCTGACCTCGCGCTGAAAGGTGTGGGTCGCTTCGATGGTCGTTTCGGCATTGAGCCCGTGCAGGCTGATGCGTTTGATGGCGACGGCGCGTCCTCCTGCTTGCCTGTCCTTAGCGCGATAGACGGCACTGAACCCACCTGAACCCACCAGTGACCCAAGCTGATAGCGGTCGTGCCAGTCGACCTGGTCTGGTGTGTTCTTGTTCTCGCTCCGCAGGGATTGCTCGCAGCGGAGCTTCTTGCTTCGCCGCAGCCAGGAGCGAAGCACAATACTCATCACGCTACTGGAGACGACGGCCAGCAGGAGCCGGGCGAGATGGATCCCATAGGCCGCATCGTGCCAGGCCACATTATGCAGATCTGCTCCGTGGAGTGAGAGCCACAAGAACCCATAGATGACGAGAAAGCCTCCCAGGTTCACTAGAACATTCAGATTCAAACTCGTGTCGAGCCATTGCTCTCTCTGCACGCTCTGCTGCAGCATGTTCCGGAGATAAGTCAGGTAGGGGAAGACAGGGAAGATGAGGAGCCAGCCCATCGCTTGCCATCCCGTGGTGATAGAGGTACAGTCAACCTCACAGATCCCCACCTCAAAGTAGGTATAGGGGAAGGAGAGGAGCCAGAAGATGAGCAGGTGACACAGCAGACCGAGGACTGCGAGGCTGGGCAGGCCAGCCCGTCCGAGCCACGTCTCTCTCTCGGGGGGGCGGAACAGCTCGACTCCCTCGCGGCTCTCGGGCAGGCGTTCTGTACCATGAACCCACCACAGCAGGTTCTTCATAGCGCTTCCTTTCCATGCGAAGAGCGAAAAACAGGAAGAGTTGTGTGTCGTCGGATGATCAAACGATTCGCGCATTGTCTGCGCCACAGCGCGTTTTCGAGCACGAAGCACCAGTGAGGTGGTGAATGGGAGCTTTCTACGTGCGCACGTATTTCCCGTATATCCTGGTAATCCTGGTCGTTGATTTGTACGAAGCGGTCGATGGCAGCAGCGTGCAATATGCTGGCTGCGAGAGTGTCTTGACGCATGGTAGCAGATAATTCCCTTGATTTATATACCAAAATGGAATATTATAGAGATATGCACGTCATCGCAAAATCAGTCCTGGTGCAGTTCTGGACGATACACCCAGACGCCGAAAACCCACTCAGCGCGTGGTATTCCACCATGCAAAATGAAGTTTTCATGGACTTCAACCACCTGCGTACCACCTTTGCCAGTGCTGATCAAGTGGGCGTGTTTACTGTATTTAACATTGGCGGCAATAAATACCGGCTTATCGCCGCGATCCACTATAACCGGCATAAGGTCTATATTCGCCACGTGCTGACTCACCCGGAGTATGATCGCGGCGACTGGAAGCGAGGGAACTGATGACATACGCAGTGAAAACCCCAGAGCCACACGCCATCTCCCAGGCATGGGAAGCACTGAGGGATGCGGTTGGAGTGACTTCGGTGCGCAATGAGCATGATTATGAGCAGGCGCTCGTGGTCATCAATGCGCTGCTTGATGAGATTGGGGAGAACGAGAACCACCCGCTTGCCGACTTGCTCAATTACTTCGCCGAGCAGGTCAAGGCGTTCGAGGATGAGCATTACCAGATTCCCGACGCAGAGCCAGGCGAAGTGCTCCGTTTTCTGATGGAGCAACATGGTCTCAAGCAGGAAGACCTGGCCGACTGCGCGCCGCAGAGCAGAATCTCCGACATTCTGAATGGTAAGCGACCGATTAGCAAGGACATCGCCAAAAAGCTGGCACGACGGTTCGGTGTCCATGCTGATTTGTTCTTGTAATATATTGGTGTTTAGACTAATTTCGCGTTAATCGGCCTATAGACTGGGTTCACATGATTTTCATGAAACATGGCTCGCACGGCTTCCCGCCTTGCTTCGCAAGAATTTAGTCTAAACTCCAATAATATATGTATATCAAAAATTTCTGATATATCTCATCAATTCAGTGAGGTCGTTTTCATGAGCAAAAAGCGTCTTTCCTGTTCTCTCGTGCTCTTTCTGGTCATGAGCTTGCTGGCCGCATGTAGCGGCGCGACCTCCCCCTCTGGTTTAAGAATACACCCTACAGCCACTCCAACCAGTGTTATGATTCACTCACCACTGGTCGGAACATATGTGACAACCATTACTCCGAAAGATGTGGCTGGTCATCTTGAGTTTTATAATCCATCGTCTCCAAGCAGTACCCCTATTAATCTGCCAGGCCTGTGGGTGTTGACCTTTAGAAACGATGGCATATGGATAGCACAGGGTAGCACTGAACTTAACAATCAATACATCGGGACGGGACACTATCGGGTCACTCCATCCCAGGTGACATTGGTCACCGATGCAAGATGCCTGGAGTATTATGTGCCATATGATGGGCCTCAGGCGCAATCCGCTACGTATACCTGGCGCATCCGTGGGAAAACGCTAGTCTTGCAGACGGCGCAGGACTTCTGCGCCCCACGCAAAATCGTCTTGAGCAGCCATCCCTGGATGGCGCAAAGTTAAGATATTGCCGGGGAGCTTTCCACGCGCGCACAGATCTCCCGTATATCCTGGTAATCCTCGTCGTTGACTTGTACGAAGCGGTCGATGGCAGCGGCGTGCAATACGCTGGCCGCGAGGGGGTTTGCATGCATGGTAAGCAGGGCCTCTTTAACCTGGTGTTTCAGTTCCTGATCTACCGTCCTGGCGATTACCAGGGGTGGAATGCTCGAGGGTCCCAGCATGTCGATGATGCGCAATTGCGCGGCCCCGGTTGCGTTTCCGGCAAGGAAAACGTCCAGCACATGCGAATCGATCGCCGTGGCATCCGCCCGCCCTTCTAGCACCAGCGAAAGGGAGAGCTGGTGAGAGCCTGTTTCGATCAGCCGGCCGAAGTAATCAAGCGTTTTGCCGCGTTCAAGCAAGCTGTAACACACCAGGTACCAGCCAGAGTGAGATACCTTCTGATTGTAGGCCCAGACACAACCCTGTAGATCGGCGAATGATGTGTAAGGACTCTCTTTACGCACGACGACATCCGAAAAATAGATCGGCCTGTGCTGGTAGCGTTCTCCGAGCAAGATGGGCGCTACGAGGAGTTCAAAGGGGCATGAAGGTGTACCTGCCATCTGGACATACGGTAAACCACAGATGAAGCCAACATCCACTTGAGATGCGGCAAATTCGTTAAAAGATTGTCCAACGGCCAGCGTGGTTGGATGGCCTACTTTTGCCCCGACATAGCGCGTGATGTACAGGTAGGTTTCGTAGAGACTGGGGGCGAGATAGGTCGCAAAACGGAGCATAGGTATCACCTCAATTCTTCCAATCGGCCAGGAAGTTCTGGTCTTTGTGCTCTACACGCGTTCCCAGCATGGGATGCAGTTCCATAGCAGGTGAGTATTTACTGGCGGGGACGGTTTTTCCGAGCGCCTCTGCCATGGCGCGCACATAATGAGGCGACCCTCCGCAGCAAATACCGATGTAGTTGACGCCAATGGCCCTGGCCCTGCGTGCAAACGCGGCCATTTCAAAGCGGTTGAATAAGAATGGTTCGAGCGCGAGCGGGAAGGCATGTTCTCCAGCGTGAGTATGCAGGGACTCGAAGGTGGGATTGAGCGCGGTGGTTTTGTATGGCACCGGCTGGGCGGCAACGTAGCAGTTTACTGTGGAGCGGATTTTTTCAATGATGGGTAACATCGTTTCCGGTCCCCGGTCACAATTCAAACCAACGATATCTGCCCCGGCATCCTCCAACATCTTGCAGGCCTCGACGTAGTCATAGCCATCCCGGGTCGCGCTGGACTGCACCGATGCCAGCGTGACCATGGCAGGCAGGCCAAATTGCTTGATCACCTGCAAAGCAATCAAGGCTTCTCCCAGGTAGTCGTTTGTTTCAGAGATGACGAAATCTACGCCTTCCTCTACAGCCCAGGTTAGCTGCTCCTCGTACATGGCTCTCACGATACGGGAGGTCGCCACAGCATTGCCGGGATCATATGCCCAGGTATTGCAGATATTGCCTGCGACAAGCGCGTCACCCTCGCGTGCGATTTCGTTGGCAAGTTGTACCGCCTGGCGGTTCATGAGCTCCAGGTCGTTCTCCCTGCCGACATCTTTCAACTTTTCGCGATGGGCATAGTAGGTCAAGGCGACCATGACCTCGCTACCCGCGCGGAGGAACTCCCGGTGCAGTTCTTTGACCGCCTCCGGGAAATCAAGGACAACTTCTGGAACGTAAGGGCCAGCCTTGATGTAGCCCCTGCGTTCAAGCTCAAATACATATCCCTCGGCTCCCTGGACAATGCCTTCGCTCAGTCTTTGCAGGATGCCTTTGGTAGTGTTTTTCATGGTATGTTCCTCCTGTGGATACAATAAATATGTCGCTTGCCGCCCCTCCCCCGGCGCCATAAATGTCGCGGCTACGCCCAATCGTATGTCGTATTATGTTGTGATAGCACATAATTGGTCCCTACAACGGATGCCTACATGTTGGGCGTCACGAAACGGAGCGGGGAGAAACGGCTGATGTCGTAGACCGTTCCTTGCCGTAGAGCCAGTTGCATGAGTACCTGGCCTACCCAGGGCGCGTACTTATAGCCGGTGCCGCGCCATCCCACTCCAACAGCGATATCGGGGAATTCAGGCAGTGAGCCGAGGATAAAATTATCGTCGGCCACGAGATCATAGAAACATTGATCAACCTCTGTCACATCGACCGCCGCGGCATCCTGCAAGCCTGGCATACATGCTTGCACAAAGCTGGCAAGATCGTGGATACGCGTATTTACGACATCGATGCCGGGTGGGTTATAATAGCCAATCTTTACACCGGGCGTCTTACCTTCATAGATGGGATGGCCGTAAATACCCACGTCGAGATAGGCAAAGACAGGTAAAACGTCAGACGTGAACAAGGCCTGCTTTTCTGACGTGGGGATATAATACTTACACTGGCTGGGCCGATCCGGCCTGAGGGGGAATTGCAAACGGCAGCTCGCGATACGATGGAGTATGTTATTCGTGC
>Ga0187846_10001804_pt1 | contig 12010 bp, 6 predicted proteins | sample TC_taG_FD_161473 | JGI IMG/M metagenome (GOLD analysis project Ga0187846, IMG submission 161473) | Biofilm microbial communities from the roof of an iron ore cave, State of Minas Gerais, Brazil - TC_06 Biofilm (v2) | ecosystem: Environmental > Terrestrial > Deep subsurface > Cave > Wall biofilm ... | reverse complement strand
CAGTGTTTTTACGGATTTGTGTCGCATTGGTTGCCTGGACCGCTATGTCCACTACCGGCTTGGTGCCCGTGGCCGCGCAAGATATGCTCCCTCGCCCCGACCTCCCGTTCAAGGGTCGCATTGGCCGCACCGCCAAGGACTCAGTGCCGGATTTTCCCAAAGAAGTGCAGCCTCCCAAGGACGCACCAAACATTTTGCTCATTCTGACCGATGACGTGGGCTTTGGCGCGACGAGTACGTTCGGCGGTCCGGTCTCGACCCCAACCTTCGACCGTGTGGCCCAGGCGGGATTGCGCTACACCAACTTCCACACCACTGCGCTGTGCTCGCCCACCCGGGCGGCTCTCATCACGGGTCGCAATCATCATTCTGTGCAGACGGGTGTGATCACAGAGTTCGGTACTGGCTTCCCCGGTTACAACACGCTCATGTCAAAAAGCAACGGCACGGTGGGCCAGGTTCTTGGCGAGTACGCATACACCACGTCTTGGTATGGAAAGAACCACAACGTCCCCGATTGGCAGACTAGCCGAGCAGGTCCGTTTGATCTGTGGCCGACCGGACTCGGTTTTAACTATTTCTATGGCTTCATCGGCGGTGATACCGACCAATGGCGTCCGGCGCTCTTCGAAGGAACTAAGCCAATTGAACCCTATCAGGGCAATCCTAACTACATCCTCGACCGCGACCTCGCGGATCATGCGATTGACTGGATACGGATGCAGCACTCCGTCGCGCCACAGAAGCCCTTTCTCGTTTATTACGCGACGGGTACAGCCCATGCGCCGCACGCCGCGCCGAAAGACTGGATCGCGAAGTACAAGGGCGAATTTGACCAGGGTTGGGATAAGGAGCGCGAGGAGACGTTTGCACGTCAGAAGCAATTGGGCATCGTTCCCGCGGACGCCAAGCTCACACCACGCCCTGACGCGCTGCCGGCATGGGACAGCCTCTCGCCTGACCAGAAAAAACTTTATGCGCGCATGGCTGAAGTCTGGGCTGCAGCTCTCTCTCACGCCGACTACAACATCGGGCGCGTGATTGACGCCATCAATCAGCTCGGGGAGTTAAACAACACGCTCATCATTTACATCATGGGTGACAATGGCTGCAGCGGTGAAGGCACCCTGCAAGGTACTACCGACGAGGTGGCTGTCAACGCTAATAACGTGACAGAAAATTTGCCGTTCCTGCTCTCCATGATGGACGAATTAGGTGGCCCCAAGAGTTACGGCCACATGCCGGCGGCCTGGGCCTGGGCGTTCGATACACCCTTCCAGTGGACCAAACAAGTTGCTTCTCACTTCGGTGGGACAGGCAACGGCTTGGTGATTTCATGGCCCAATCGGATTAGAGACAAGGGTGGGATCCGTAACCAGTTTCACCACGTCATCGACATTGTTCCCACGATCTACGAGGCCGTGGGAATCACCGCACCGACGATGCTGAACGGAGTGCCGCAGAGACCCCTCGAAGGCGTGAGCATGGTTTACACCTTCGACGACGCGAAGGCACCCTCAACCCGCAAAACGCAGTATTTCGAGATGCTCGGTAACCGCGCCTTGTATGACAACGGCTGGATGGCATCAACGACCCCTAAGCGGCTGCCGTGGCAGCCCAAGGCTCTGCCTGGTGCAGATGATCCCCTCTCGTTTAACTGGGAGCTTTACCACGTATCCGAAGACTTTAGTCAAGCGGACGACTTGGCCAAGCAGAACCCTGATAAGCTGCGGGAACTCCAAGATTTATTCTGGGCGCAGGCTGCCCTTTATAACGTGCTACCGCTGGATGCCAGCTTTGCCGAGCGTGCTGACCCGGCCATTCGGCCCAGCTTAACCCGTGGGCGCACGGTGTTTACCTACTACCCCGGCATGATTCGCATACCCGAGGGCAGCACTCCAGATCTCAAGAACAAGTCATTCACGATTACCGCTGATGTAGAGATTTCGCAAGGGGGTGCCAATGGCGTGCTTGCCACCCAGGGCGGGCGCTTCGGAGGCTGGGGGCTGTTGGTCATGAATGGCAAGCCGCTGTTTGTCCATGCGCTCTCTAACCAGCCGCAACACAAATACAAGGTCGCATCCAGTGAGAAGTGTCACCCGGGAAACACAGCATTCGGTTTGACTTTAAGTATGACGGCGGTGGCATCGGTAAGGGCGGGATGGGCACGTTGTTAGTCGACGATAAACAGGTAGCACAATCCCGCATTGATCGCACTGTTTGCTGCCGCTTCTCGCTTGATGAGACTTTCGATGTGGGGGCGGACACGGGAACGCCGGTGATCGAGGATTACGACAGTCAAATGCCGTTTCGCTTCACCGGCACTCTCGAAAAGCTGACCATCGAACTCGCTCCTCAAAGTATGAGCGCGGAGGATCAGAGGGACTTGGAAAGGAGACAATGGGCCGGTGCGCTTGCCACCGAATAACTCATTCTTTGCGTCTGCCTTCCTTCCCGTCCCAGCGTTAGGCCAGGAGGTAGGTGTAGGAACCAAGCGTAAAGGCGCTGATGCAGTTTCCCTGCAGCGGTTGAGAGATCCGTTCCCACCCACAAAGAAAGTGCTCCATGTCCGAGAGGTTCGGTTTGGGGCTAACGGTATTTCCATCGGCCGGTCCGAACCAGTGCGCAAACCAGGGATTCCTGAGATATGGAGCCATGGGAAACACGGCGCGCCGCAGCAAGGACGATGCCAGAGAACGCGCCGCCCGAGGCGCATGCCGGATGCGCGCCGCCCAAGGACCAGCCCGAACCCGTGGGGATTGTGCTGGGGACACCTACAGAGATTGTCGCCGGCCTCATCCTGATCGCGTTTTTTTGCCCAGGGGCGCGAGGCCAGTCCCAGGCCGACGCCACCACTGGGGAGTTCTGGCCCACAGCAAATATCCACATCCAGCTGCCAGAAAACTATCGTCTCCTGGGGTTCGTCGAGTCAAAGAAGGGCGAGGAGTTCTCTTACCAACAGCTCGATGTGGGACTCGGGTTTGGTTACCAGTGGAAAACAATCCGCAAACCTCATCCCGAAAATATTGACCCCGATAAAGAGCATACTTTCCTGTTTGGAGGCGGCTACGAATATCTACGAACACTACAGGCCGGGAAGAATACGTCATACGAAAATCGACTGGTTCTTGAAGCCATGCCCGGCTCTCGGCCCATCTCGCGGCTGCTGGTCCGAGACCGGAACAGGGTGGAGTTTCGCTGGGTCAATGGAGTTTACTCTACCCGATACCGGAACGATCTGTCGCTCGAGTATGACATCACGGTCCATAGTTTCCGATTCTCACCCTATACATCGGCCGAAGTCTTCTATAACGGAGCGACGCACTCTTGGAACGAAGAACAGTACACCGCCGGTTTTCAATGGCCGTATAAGCGTTTTCTCATGCTGCAGACCTATTATCTGCGCCAGAACTGCACCACGTGCCAGCCTGCCCATTTGAACGTCGCGGGACTGACGCTGAACTTCTATTTGAGGAATGCGAGGTGAGAGGGCACTTAAACGGACCAGGCTTCGCCAGGCTAATCCCGCCCAAGCTTGGCGGTCCGATGTTATCTCTTGCGCGAGGTAACACAGAACGTTGGACCTAAGTTCCAAAATATAAGGTGTTCTCCATTCACTATTCGCCGATCCTGCTTCATAATGCGGCATTCCTGAGTTATGCGCTTTGAGTTCTTTGTCGCACTGCGTTATCTGAAGGCCAAGCGCCGGCAGGCGGTGATCTCCGTTATAACCGTCATCTCGGGACTGGGCGTAACGGCAGGAGTAGCGGCGCTGGTGATCGCGTTGGCCATCAACAACGGGTTTCGCGAGGACCTTGAACAGAGACTGCTAGGCGCTACCGCCAATGTCAACCTCATCCGCAGCCAGAACGATGGCATCCGCCAATACGACGATCTGACGGCTCGTCTGGGCCGGCTGCCGCACGTGGTAGCGAGCGCACCCGCGCTCTACGAAGAGGTGCTCATATCCAGCAAACAGCGTGCCCAGGGAGTGGTGCTGAAAGGTGTCGATGTCGAGGCTGAACTGCGTGTGGGGGACCTGCTGACCCATGTGCGCGAGGGCTCGCTGGCCGGGTTGTCGCATACCTTCTCCAACGCCGATCCTATCCTCATTGGCAAGGATCTCGCTAAGTCCCTGGGGTTGTCGGTGGGCGACACAGCACTGGTGACCAGCCCACAGGGCTATCTAACCCCGCTAGAGGTGGTACCTAAGTTCCGACACTTCCGCGTCGTGGGAGTTTTTGATTCGGGCTTTTACGATTTCGATGCAACCTGGGTGTTCACCAACCTGGGCGCAGCCCAGCGTCTGTTTGACCTCGCCAACGTGGTTTCGGTCATCGAGTTCAAGATCGATAAGATCGACGATGCCGCCGCAGTGGCCGAGTCAATCCGACAGGCGGCGGGGCCCGGGTTTGAAACCACAACCTGGATGGAACAGAATCGCTCGCTGTTCACCGCCCTGCGGCTGGAGCGGCTGGTGACCGTCCTGACGATCGGCCTCATTGTGCTGGTGGCGGCCCTCAACATCTTTATTACCCTGGCAATGATGGTCATGGAGAAGAACCGCGACATTGCCGTGCTGATGTCGATGGGGGCCCGGAGCCGGCAAGTGTGGGCCGTCTTCACCTTGCACGGGCTGCTGATCGGAGCGGTGGGAACTCTCGTGGGGCTGGCGGTCGGCTATGGTGCCTCCTGGTTAGGAAACCGTTACAGGCTGATCCACCTTCAAGCGGACGTCTATGCCCTGGCCTACGTGCCTTTCCACCCGCATGCCTGGGACGGCGTATGGATTGCTGTCATGGCCCTGGTCATCAGCCTCGCCGCCACACTCTATCCATCGCTCTCGGCGTCGAGACTCAATCCGGCAGAGATCTTGAGGTATGAATGATGAATGGTGAATTCTCAATGATGAATCATGGAATGGATGAAACCTGGAATGACAAAGGTCGGTTGTCAGTCGTCCGTGATCCGTTGCAATGGATCCTAGCACAACGGACAACGGGCAACGGACCAAGGACGAGGTTTCAGTGACTCAATCACCCGATGGCGCGATCGCAATATTGAGGGCGGAGAATCTCACTAAGATTTTCCGGTCCGGCGAGGAAGAAGTAGTCGTCCTGGAGAACCTTAATCTGGAGGTTCGTCAGGGCGAGTTCGTGGCGCTCCTCGGAGAGTCAGGGGCGGGCAAGACTACACTACTCCATATCCTGGCGGCGCTGGACAGCCCGACGCGCGGTGAGGTATACTTTTTCTTGAATCGGGTGACGGCTTTTAGCGAAGGAGAGCGAGCCGAATATCGTAACGCGCGTCTGGGTTTCGTGTGGCAGATGCACTATCTGTTGCCCGAATTCAGCGCGCTCGAAAATGTGATGCTTCCGCAACTCATCTCCGGTTGTGACTTCCGAGGGGCGTGCGCCCGGGCCCGCGAGCTGCTGGGAGAAGTCGGCTTGTCCAATGCCTGGGCGCGACGGGCAGGAGAGCTTTCCGGCGGCGAGCAGCAGCGGGTGGCCTTAGCCCGGGCACTGGCCAATCGTCCTTCCCTCCTCCTCGCCGATGAACCCACGGGTAATCTGGATCACCGCACGGCGGAGCGGGTGGTTGATTTGGTCGAACAGTTGCACCGCACGCACGGGCTGACCTCCTTACTGGCCACGCATAATCTGGAACTGGCCGAGCGGGCTGACCGCAAGTTGCGCCTGGCTGACGGCAAGCTTCAACCATTGAGCGATTGAGTGATCGTGTGATTGAGTGATTTGAGCGATTGCGAGATTGAACCATTGGATGATTGCAGACGAAAACGACTGAAACGCCGGCGACCAGACGGGCCGTCGAGATCAGTTCTATTTATCCATTCATTCGTTTCGTTCATTCATTCGTTCAATCACCCGATCACCCAATCACTCAATCACGCGATGGACTGAGGCGCTATGTTCGAGAGATATACGGAGAAGGCCCGTCGCGTCATATTCTTTGCTCGCTACGAGGCCAGCCAGTTCGGTAGCCCATACATCGAGACCGAGCACCTATTGTTGGGACTGTTGCGCGAAGACAAGGCGCTGACCAATCGTTTCCTCCGTTCCCACGCCTCCATTGAGTCGATCCGGAAACAAATCGAAGGGCGAACAACGATACGCGAAAAGGTTTCAACCTCCGTTGACCTGCCGCTGAGCCAGGAATGCAAGCGCGTGCTCGCTTACGCTGCCGAAGAAGCGGAGCACCTCTCGCACAAACACATTGGAACCGAACACTTGCTGTTGGGCTTACTGCGGGAAGAGAAGTCGTTTGCCGCCGAGATCCTGCACGAGCGTGGCCTGCGCTTGTCGGCAATACGCGAAGAGTTGGGCCGTCTGCAGAGCGAAAAGTCGTCCTCCAATCGCGCCAAGGAGACTTCCCTGCTTTCGGAGTTCAGCCGTGATCTGACTCAGGCGGCGTTGGAGGGCCAGCTCGACCCCCTGATCGGCCGGGAAAACGAAGTGGAACGGGTTATCCAGATCCTCTGCCGCCGAACGAAAAACAACCCGGTGCTGATCGGAGAGCCCGGAGTAGGAAAGACGGCCATCGTGGAAGGGCTGGCGCAGCGCATTACGGATGGCAATGTGCCGTCGTTCCTGGCCGACAAGCGCATCCTGGCGCTGGACCTTTCGCTTATTGTGGCCGGCACGAAGTATCGGGGCCAGTTCGAAGAACGCTTGAAAACCATCATGAAAGAGCTGATGGAAGCTCAGAATGCGGTCATCTTTATCGACGAATTGCATACGCTCGTGGGGGCGGGATCGGCAGAGGGGTCGCTCGACGCGGCCAATATCCTGAAACCCGCTCTTTCCCGAGGTGAAATCCAATGCATCGGGGCCACGACGCCGGCAGAATTCCGCAAATCGATCGAAAAAGATCGCTCCCTCGAGAGGCGCTTCCAGGCGGTGAAGGTACCCCCTCCCCAGGAGGCCGACGCGATCAAGATCCTCTTCGGTATCAAAGAGCGCTACGAGAAGTTCCACGCCGTCACCTACACGGACGAAGCGCTCCGCAGTTCGGTCTATCACTCCAATCGTTATATTCCTGACCGGTTTCTGCCCGACAAGGCCGTCGATTTGATCGATGAGGCTGGAGCGCGGGTGAAGCTGCGTCAAAGCTCGCTGCCGGAAGAGATGACCGACGTCCAGAAGCGCATCAAGTTCGTGGTGCACCGCATGGAAAACGCCATTGCCAGCCACGAGTTTGAGAAGGCGCGCTTTTACTCGGACGAGGAGCGTAAGGAGCGCGAGAACCTGAGGCTGCTGCGCGAAAAGTACAACATCGACGAGACCGCCATGGGTGCGGTAACGCGTGATGACATCGAAGAAGTTGTAGCTCGCTGGACGGGAGTGCCGGTGACCTCCATCAAGGAAGAGGAGATGTCCAAGCTCCTGCGGATCGAAGAGGAACTGCACAAGCGGGTCATCAGCCAGGAAAGGGGCATCTCCGCCCTGGCTCGAGCCATCCGTCGGTCCCGTGCCGGGCTCAAGTCCCCCGCCCGGCCGGTGGGTTCCTTCCTGTTTCTCGGTCCTACCGGCGTGGGCAAGACGGAAGTCGCACGATCTCTCGCCGCCTTCCTGTTTGGGAGTGAACGCGCTCTGATCCGCTTCGATATGTCGGAGTTCATGGAGAAGCACTCCGTTTCCAAACTGATCGGCTCGCCACCTGGTTACGTGGGCTACGAAGAGGGTGGCCAGCTAACAGAACGAGTGCGACGTACACCCTATTCGGTGATTCTGCTCGACGAGATCGAGAAGGCCCATCCCGACATCTTCAATATCCTCCTTCAGGTTTTTGAGGATGGCCAGCTCACGGACGGTCTGGGCAATACGGTGGATTTCAAAAACACCATCATTATCATGACTTCTAACATCGGGGCCCGGTACTTGGAACGGCGCGCCAACCTGGGCTTCCAATCGGCGGTTGAAGGAGCCACCGACAAGAAGATCGAAGACCTGGTGATGGGTGAGGTAAAGCGACTTTTCAATCCCGAGTTCTTGAATCGCCTGGATGAGACCATCGTGTTTAACGCTCTCACTGACAACGATCTGTTGCAGATTGTCGAGTTGATGGTTGGCCTGACAAACCAGAACCTGGCTCAAAAGAACATTTCCCTCGTCTTGTCGCCCGAGGCGGCGCACTGGATTGTGGAGAAGACGTGCACGGATCGCTCTTACGGCGCTCGCCCGTTGCGCCGGGCCTTGCAGAAGTATGTGGAAGACCCGCTTTCGGAAGCTCTGATTCAAGGCGAAGTTCAAACCCCGGCGGTTCTGGAAGTGATTGTTGCCAACGAAGGACTGTACTATCGATCCGTGAACGATAAGCTAGTCGCCGCTACGCCGCTCTTCCACTAGCCCAACTACGAATTGGTAAGTTCCTTGTGCCTGGCGAAGAATCTCTGGTAACATCGTCAGACTCACGAGGGTCACGTTGCCGATTTGCGATTGACCCGCCTAGTTGCTTCATGAAGACCTCGGCACTCAGGCACGGCTTTCAGCCGTGCGCTGGAGTTTCTACATTCGGAACAACGAGAGCTGCGGCCTTGTATCAGGGCATGGCTAAAACAGGCTGCGGAAGAACTGTTGGGACACGCTTTGCAAGGGCGGGGCTTCAGCCCCGCCGTACCGAGGTCCGAATTCGCCTTTTTCCCCAGCCTGTAAAGCCATGCCCTGATACACAACGATGGTGGCCGTGAGTTCACCACGTGGCACGCAGCCTGAGATAATGCGCAAACTCCAGGGCACAGCTTCCAGCCGTGCGGGTGCCGACCTGAAAGGGGCACTAAATGCGTGCATGACGAACTTGGGCTAATTGTCGTAAAGCCTCAGGTGTCGTGTTGCCCGGGAGGCCACGCAACAGCCGAGATCATGTATGACCCCCGGCGAATCGGCAGCTATGGAACCCTCCCCGCCCGAATCCAGCCAACTTTGAGGGCGGGAAAGGCATCGGAGAAACTAAGTCGAAGTAGAGTAAATCGCAGCTGAAGCACGGGGTATACCGTCTTCTCGAAATGAGTGGCGCCGGTCAAAAGCAACGCTGGGCAAGGTCGCTGGCGCTGAAGTTTGTCTTGCTGGCTGGTCTTTCCGCGTATGCTCTTCACGCCCAGGAGCCGTCAACCGCACAGAAGCCCGCGAGCGCACCCGCACCGGCAAGTGAACCGCAGAAGCCTTCCCAAAAGCCCCCCCAGCAACCTGCACCCCAGGCGAAGACACCTCCCGCCCAGGGGCAGATCCAGCTTGAGACTCCGCCCGAGGCTCCGGCAAAGCCGGAGGGTCCTCCCGGAACCAAGGCTCCGGCCGGAAAAGTCGAGCAGAACACCATCGAGGCAATCAGTTTTCGGGGCAACCGGCGGATTCCGTCTGCCACGTTGCGTGCTCGCATTTTTTCTCACCTCGGTGACGTCTACGATGAAAACGCCCTCGAACGCGACCTTCATGCACTGTGGAACACCGGCTTCTTTGACGACATCCGGGTAGAATCGAGCGACGGCCCGAAGGGAGGTAAGGTCATCACCTTCATTTTGCGGGAAAAGAAACTGGTCCGAAGCATCGACTACAAGGGGCTGAGTACTGTAAGCCAGTCTGACGTCATCGACAAGTTCAAAGAACGAAAGGTCGGCTTATCGATCGAATCGCAATACGACCCGGTGGTGGTCAAGCGGGCGGAGGTGGTGCTGGAGCAGTTGCTGGCGGAACACGGCCACCAGTTTGCCTCGGTGAAGGCTCGTACGCGCAATATTCCCCCGAACTCGGTAGCCCTGACCTTCATTGTGGTGGAAGGCCCAACCGTAAAGGTGGGGAAAATCAGCTTCCAAGGCAATACCGTTTTTTCCGCCAATCGCTTGGAGCGCGCGATGAAGTACTCCAGCCCGGCCGGCGCCCCGCCCTGGTTTTACTGGTTCCACCGGACGTACGACAAGGAAAAGATCCAGGCTGACCTCGAAAACATCCGCGAGCTCTACCAGGACAACGGCTATTTCTACGCTCTGGCGAATGAGCCGAAGACGAAGATGGTCGACACCCAGCGTCCCTGGCCCCTGTTCTTCCTCGGCAAGGGTCACGGTAAGAGTGTCAATATCACGATACCGATCGAAGAAGGCGCGCAGTATCGGTTAGGGAAGTTCGTGATCCGCGGGAATAAGCTCTTTCCGCAGAACAGGCTGGCACCGGTCCTGCAACTGAAACCCGGCGATGTCTTCAATCTTTCCAAGGTGCGAAAGAGCCTGGAGAACTACCGCAAGATCTACGGGCAGTTCGGATACATCAATTTCACCGCCTCCCCCGATATCGAAGCCGACCGCAAGAAACACATCATCAATCTGGCCTTGGACTTCGAGGAGGAGAAGCAGTATTTCGTCCACCGCATCGAGTTCTCCGGCAATACCAAGACTCGCGATAAAGTTATCCGGCGGGAGGTCATCCTGGAGGAAGGCGCCGTTTTTAACACCGCCTTGTGGGATTACAGCGTCCTGAAGATCAACCAGTTGGGTTTTTTTGACCCCATCAAGAAAGAGGACTACGAGATCAAGCAAAACAACAAGAACTCCACAGTGGATATCCTCGTAAAGGTGAAAGAAAAGGGCAGGAACTCCATTGGATTCTCGGGCGGGGTCAGCGGCTATGCGGGGACCTTTGTTGGCATCAACTTCGCGACCAACAACTTCCTCGGGCTGGGCGAGACCCTGAGCATTCAGGCTACGTACGGGACTTACCAGAAGCTCTACTCCTTCGGTTTCACCGAACCCTACCTCAGGGATCGTCCAACGACGGTCGGTTTCACCATCTTTAAGAGCGAATACAAGTACAATCAGGCTCAGCAATTGGCAGCTACAACGGGCGTTAGCCAACAAGCTCTCCAGAGCTCGTTCTTCGGCCAGTACTACCTGCAGAACTTTCAACAGAATTCGTCAGGGTTCACCACCTTTGCCAGCTACCCCTTGCGACGCAGTTTTGCCCGCGTGGGGCTCACGTACAGCTTCACGATAAGCAGCATCCAGACGTTTAATGCCGCTTCGCAAGCCTTTTACAGCGCTCTGAGCTTTCAGAGTTTTCAGGGTCCCAACAGCTTGACCGGCATCACGGAAAGCCAGATCATGCCGACGTACCTGTACAACACGGTGGACAACCCTATTAACCCGACCCACGGTAGGTATTTGTACGCCGCCCTGGGTTTCTCGGGAATAGGCGGAAACGTAAACGACATCCGGCCTATCGTGGAAGCCAAATATTTCCATCCTATCAACAATAAGCGTGACGTGATTGGATTGCACTTTTTAGGTTCCACGATAACAGGCTACGGGGGCAAGGTGCCACCCCCTTACGCTCGCTTCTATCTTGGGGGCGAGACCGACCTTCGCGGATTCTACATCCGTTCCATCAGCCCGGTCGCGTGGTTTCCCCAGGTCGTGTCCGTTTGCAACAGGGACGCGGCCGGCAACATCATTCCCCCGCTGACCGCGACCGGACAAAAGGGGAGCGGGTGCGGTTCCAGCACCTCGTTTCCCATCTACACTCCGATTTTTCCAGGTGGCGATACGCAGCTCGTGACCAGCTTCGAGTATCGTATTCCGATTATCGGCTCTACGGTGACCCTGGCGTACTTCATCGATTTGGGTTCGGCTTTCATCCTCTACCCCAGCCAACTGAAGATCAATCCGTCGGCAAACTACAACATCAACAAACAGTATCCCTACTTCCCGACGCCAACAGAGATCACGCCGATTTCCGGGACCAACTACAAGCCGCACAGCGATACGGGTCTGGAGTTGCAAGTGATGCTCCCAATCGTCAATGCTCCGGTCCGCGTGTTCTGGGCTTACAACTGGCTTAGGGGCGATGTAGTTCTGAAACCTCCGCAAGAAGGACTGCCCCCTATGTCCTTGTTTCCCAACGAGGCCACTTACAATTCGGCGCTCATTTACTTCGAACCCTATCGGTTGCGTAATCCGCTCAATCATTTTGGATTCACGGTGGCGCGCAGTTTTTAGGAGGGAATGCCG
>Ga0187846_10001803_pt1 | contig 12010 bp, 34 predicted proteins | sample TC_taG_FD_161473 | JGI IMG/M metagenome (GOLD analysis project Ga0187846, IMG submission 161473) | Biofilm microbial communities from the roof of an iron ore cave, State of Minas Gerais, Brazil - TC_06 Biofilm (v2) | ecosystem: Environmental > Terrestrial > Deep subsurface > Cave > Wall biofilm... | reverse complement strand
CTCATAGCGACGGCGACGCCGCGCGGCCTGGACTACGTCGCGGGGCCGCAGTACCAGGGCCTGTGGATGGACGGGATATACCGCGTGACCGTCGGGCTCGTCGGCGGGATAGGGCAGAGCGTCGCGTTCGAGTGGACGTACCCCCTGTTCTAGCCGGGCTCCGTATGGTATAATCGATCCGCTGAGTAGCGAGATTCACCGATTGGGCCGGGGGGACCGGAAGCCTCCCGGCCCCGACATTTTCGGCGTCTGAAACGAGGGCGCTTCGACCATAATATATGTAGACAGAAAAGGTTCAGCATGGTAGGATAAGGGCAGGAGGGGAGACCGGGATGGACAGCGAACGGGAGTACAAGGTAGCCCTCAGCGAGAAGGCCGACAGGTGGGTCCCCGCCTGCGGCGGCAAGGAGAGGCCCTTCATCACCAGGAACGGCCGGCGCGTCCTCTATTGCTACAACCCCCGCAGCGAACGTCACGCCTACATCAACCTGGACACCGACATCCCACTATCCGACGAGGAACTGCGCGCCGACAGACTCCTATAGGGAGGCGAGGCGATGACAGTCACCGAAGTCTACGTAACGGTCTGCGGGCGGTGCGAATACTCCACCGACCACGAAAAGTTCTCGCAGGCCGAGGCGAGCCGTAAGCGCCACCTAGAAGCGGTCGGCCACTGGTCGGCCATCCACGACGGAACGGCCGTAGGCGAACACACCGTCCGCGTCGGGAAGAAGATCCTGTGAGTCGCAGGGACCCGAAGTGCGTCTACTGCCGCAGGACGGACCCGAAGCCCGACGTTGTGCTCCAGGCGGGCGTCGCGGGTACGGTATCCGGCACTAGGTTCCGTGCTAAGTACGCCCACAAAGCCTGCCTCGACCTGGTCCAGGCGGAGGAGAACCGCAGGTCCAGGATGTCCCACGACAGGTTCATGAAGCAGGCGAAGGCTATGGAGGAGATGCTGACGAAACTGACGAGGGAGGCGCGGCGATGAACGTGCGGCTCACGTTCGACGGGGCGAAGGTGCTGGAGCTGGTCGCGCACGCGGAGGCGCACCAGGATCACTTCCTCACGATGGACCAGAGGTTCTCGAAGTATCACACCGTGGACGAGGTGGAGGGCGAGGAGAAGGGCGCGCCCGCCGGGCTGTGGCTCGTTCACGACGCCGGCTACTACCTAATGAGCAACTCGTTCCCCGAGAGGGGCGGCCCGCTGTACACGCGCGAGGGCCGGTTCGACGAAGACTCCGGCGTCGGCGACGACTTCGTGGAGTTCCTCGGGGCGGACGAGCCGGTCCTGAAGGCGCTCGCCGACGGGCACAACCTCGGGGTGACGATAGGCGAGAACACAATAACGTACAGGGTGGTGCGGTGATGGCTGCTACCCGGAAGAAGGAGTTGGGCGGGCGCGACGAGATGGGCCGGGTCTTCCTAGGCACGATGTCCTATGACCCCGAAGATATGACGGGGGACCCGCAGCCCGAGCAGAGGGAGAACGTGGACGACATGGCCGAGAGGCTGTCCGACGCGTACTCCACCGACGCCTACAGGGGCGGATGGAGGCCGGTCATCAAGGCGCTCCGCCGGCGAGGGTACGACGACTGGGAAGTGGAGGCAATCGTGCGCTCTAAGTGGACGCGGTGGGCCGGGGACGCGTCCATAAAGAACCGATACGGCCATTACACCAGCGTGGACCTGCTGCGGTGGATGGACGAGTACGAGAATACCTTCATCGATAAGCACGGGCTCAAGGAAGGGGAGAGGCGGTTCGAGAACGAGATCCGAGACATGGTCCTCGGCACGTTCGAGGAAGGCGGCATGCCGTGATTCGGTCGGCGAAGTTAGGGCTCGCGATGGCCGCCCTCCTTCTGGTCGCCTCGTTCCTGATGCCGGCTCGTCAGGTGCGGGACGTCCCGTGGGAGGACCCGCTGTGCTACGCGCGCGGCCGGGTCGCTACTTGCCCGGACCAGTTGACGCACGGTTCGTTCTACCGAGTCGTATACGGAGGTGGTCGGTATGGGCGGCGGTGACCTGGTGATGCCGGAGCCACCGGCAGACGTGGACCCGGCGGTCGAGCGCGGGGTATGGTGGATCGCGTCGGCGTGGTGGAGGGACTGCGACCCGTTCGTGTTCGTCGTCGCGAAGACGCGGGAGGCGGCGGAGCAGGCGATAGACGTCGCGGTCGAGGAGGAGGCGCGGAGCGCCTTCAACAGCGACGACGGCATAGAGGATTGGGACACGTGGGAGGACGCGGCCGACGGGATCGTGTGGTCCGGGGCGCACGCCGAGTCCCTGGAGAACGTGACCATCACCGACGAGCAGAGGCGGGAGCTGGAGGCCGATGGATACGTCTACGGCTAGGTACTACAGGTTCAGCTACGCGAGGCAGGACGGGACGGAGTACGACAGCCCGTGCCTCGTCTCCTCCACGCGCGCGTCCGTCGAGGCGTTCGTTGCGCACCACGTTCGCATGGAGGAGGCCGCGCCGCGGAAGTGGCACAAGATACTGGCGGTGACGGAGTACTTCGCGGAGATAGGGGGCGTCGGCATCACGCGCGAGGAGGCCGAGCGCATCAGCAGGGACGGCCCGTAGGCGTCTGAAACCCGGCGTCTTCGACCATAATATAGGCAGGAGGTGATGGCGATGGCGGGCAGCGGAGAGAGGTTCTGGTTGGTGCTCCTGACGTACTGCAACAGCGCGGCAATCGTCTACCTCGGGTGGGTTATACTCCACCAGGCGAGTAGGTAAGGCCCAAAAAAAGTTGGATGGGAGGTAACGGTCTAATGAACGCAGATAGCAAGCGGGAAGTCGCCGGACCCGTCGTACCCGTTGATGTCGTTGCGCCCGAAGCCATTGACTCTCTGGTGGCGGCGGAGGTCGTGGCGGGGATCGTGGAGACCCGTATGCCTCGGTTCTTCGCGGGGGAGGCGCAGTCGGACAGGACCGGCGCGGTGCTCGCGCTCGGCATGAACGCGAAGTGGTACCTGAAGCCTGCCGGGGTAGATGGGTTTGCGGAGATTAGCGAGCAGCTGGCGGGTCGTTGGATTTCGGTGAACCTGGCGTGAAGGCCACGTTCCGCGTAGGGCCGGGGCGGCCGGCCCCTCGCGGTGCGGACAACACCGGCACCGGAGGAGGGAATGAATATGAAGGCTCTGGCGGCAATCATCGCGGCGGCGGCGCTGGCGGCGGCTTCGCCGGCGTTCGCGGAGAAGGGCGACAAGGGCTATGTCCCCGCTCCCAACACGGGCGGCGGCAAGGCCGTCGTCGTATGCGTCAAGGACGCCCCGTGCCCGGTCAGCGGTAACGGGCACGATACCGCAGGCTCCGGCGGTGCGGGCGGCTCGGGCGGGAACGGCGGCTCCGGCAAGGGGCACGACGGGGACGGCAAGGGCGGCGACCACGACGGCGGCGGCAAGGACGGGCACGACTGAAGTTGCGGCGGGTGGGGCCCCCTTGCCGGGGACCCTTTCCCCGAACACAAGCGGTGGGGAGGTGGGGGCTAATGGATAAGGTAACGCTGGCCGGTTCCGCTCCGAAGGCCATCCATCAGAGCGAGGACATGCGGTACGAGATTCACCGCGAGGCCGTCCCGGCCATCGGCGGCGAGTACCGAATCGTGTTCACCCCGAGCACGGCGGGCGGGGGCGACATGCCGGAGTACCCGTTCGCGCTGGAGTTCCGGGCCCAGAACGAGGACGGGACATTCACGGACGACTTCGGGCAGGTAGGCGGGGCGCCGGGGCTCCCCGGCGGCGAGTACAGGACGCTGAGGGCCGCTACGCTGACGCTGGAGAACGTGAAGGTGCTCGGGTACGTCGAGGCGGTCGGCGACGACCTGGAGAAGTTAATGTGGGAGGCGCTGGAGGTGTGGGATGGGCGGTAGGACGCAGGGCCTAACCGGAAGGCGCAGGAACGCGAAGACCAACGAGCCCGTCCTAGACGGGACGGTGCGGAAGTGCTCCTGCGGGTTCTCGGTCCGCGGGAGCGAGGAGTACGTCGCCGGGACGGTCGCGTCGTTCGCCGGGACGTGCCCCTCGTGCGGAGGAAGGTTCAGGGGGAAGTCAGCTGAGGTTCTGCCGGAGGACGGGCCGTACGGCCACCCGGACGCGACCGAGAACAACCCGATGGGGTGGCCGGACGCATCGCTGCCGGACGCGGACGAGCTGGAGGCGGTCTGATGTGGGTCGTCCTGGTGTTCGTGCTGGCGATGAAGGTGGGCTCCATGCTGGACGTGAGCACCTACATCGGGCGCCCGGTACACGCGCCCGGGGCAGACCCGGTGGCGGAGCAGCTGAAGGATTGCCCCTGGGGAAACGGGGTGCTGGTTGACGAGCAGGGCTTCCACTGCATGGACCACGCGAAGCACAACTGGAGCAACATATACCCGCAGCCTATGACGTGCCCGCAGGACAGGTTGACGGACGTTACCTGCGTGCCGGGCGAGCGGAGGTACGACGAGGGAGGTGGGCACGGACATGGGCGCTGATACGAGCACGCTGAAGAATCTTGACGTCCTGCTGGAGGGGTTCGTGCGGCGCGGGGCTCTCACCGAGAAGGACCTGCGGAAGGGGCTCGCGAGGCTAGAGGTGTACGGACTCCTGTTCCCCAAGAGCATGACGGTCGCCAAGGTGACCGCCGCTATCAGGGCGGTCCTGAAGAAGGCGCAGCCGGCGACGATGCTGGTCGTCGCGGCTACGCTGCTAGGCTTATCGCACGCGGCCCTGGCCGGCGGCGACGGCAAGGTAGTATGGCTGGTCGCGAACGGCCAGTACCAGCGGTACTACCGCTCGCCGCAGGCGTGCGAGGACGCGGCGGCCCGGCTCCCGGCCGGGTCCACGTGGCGGTGCGTGGTGGACGACGTATGAGGACGGCAGCCTGGGTTAAGGTATACCTCAAGGAGCCGATGGAGCACGCGGAGGCCACCCGTAGGCTGGAGGAGGCCCTCGCGCCGCTGGCGGACAAGCTGGTCGTGATGCGCCCGCACCAGGAGAAGGACGACGACGCGGGCGGGGTGGCCTAGCATGGGCGGGCTGCCTGGGTACGACGAGTGGAAGACCCGGAGCGACCGGGACGACGCCGAGATGCACGGGAACTACGACGAGGCCGACAGGCCGGACGACGACGGGATCGTCGGGCTCCTCAAGGCGATACGCGGGGAGCAGGCCGACCCGCTGGAGCTGGGGACGTGGACCAGGTTCGGGCGCGTCGGGGCGGTCGCCTACATAGGCGGGGAGAGGTACTACTTCCTGGAGCAGTTCCGGTTCGGCAGGAAGACGGCAGACGTGAGCCTGATGCCGGCCGACGTCGTTGAGGCCGACGCGGAGGTTCCGTTCTGATGTCCCCCGTCCAGGTGGCACAGCACGTCTGGTCGGTCATCAACTCGAACGGGGACGGGGCGTACATGCTCGTCCAGGTAGTCGCGCTCTCGTTCGTGTTCGCCTGGCTGTTCCCGTTCTTCCGCGAGAAGGAGGGTAAGGCATGATGGTCCTCTGGCTGTACGGGTGGGTGTTCGGCGGGACGATGGGCGCCCTGTTCGCCGCCGCGCAGGCGGCCGGGGCGGTGCCGTGGGTAGTCCGATGACGGGGGTGCGGAGATGCTCGTAACGGCGTTGCTTATCGTGATGGCGTTCGCCCTGATGGTCGGGGCCATGTGGCACAGGGCGACGCAGAGGGTTGGTCTCTACCCGTGCGACTGGTGCGGGGAGGAGTACGACACGCTGTCCGTCACGATGGACGGCGCCCTGTGCGACCCGTGCCTGTCAATGTACGAGCGCGACGGGCGCGAGCTGGAGGCAATGGAGGCCGATGCCGCGGAAGAGTTCGGCGGCGGGGACCACAGCGACCAGTGAGGACGCTCGCCGTCCTGGCGGCGGTCGTGTACCTCTCGGGGTCCATGGCGGTGTACCCGACGTTCGACTACCACGGGGAGCCCCCGGTGACGGACAACAGGTGGGTGGCCGACGTCGTGCGGAACCCGGTCGTCCAGGCCCTGGCGATGCTGTCGGCCATCCTGTCAGGGACGGTCCCGGTCGTGACGATGGAGATGAAGCTGTGAGGCGGAGCACGATACTCCCGAAGGTCCAGTGCCCGTCGTGCGGGTACAGGCGCATGAGGCGCGTCCCGGACGACCTCGAGATGGTCCAGTGCCGCAATTGCGGGTGGCGCACGGACCTGTACGAGGCGATGAAGCAGTACGGGCTCGGGGAGGCCGCGTCCGCCGCGCGCGGGAAGGTAGGTGAAGGGAAACCCCTCACCCGCCGGCGTGGAATCAGGCCGAAGCCCAGCCCGCACAACTGGCCGGGCATGAGGGCGTACTGCTTCGAGATGGGCAGGTGCGAGTACCCGGGTTGCCCGGTGGCGTGGCCGATGACGGACCCGCACCACGTCGTGAAGCGGAGCCGTGGCGGGGGTGATGAGACGCGCGGCCCGGACAGGAACATAGCGAACCTGTGCAACTCCGGCGGGTTCCTCGCGCACGAGCCGGTGCGCGGGGCGGGGAGCCACCACAGGCTCGCGGATCTCGGGGACCTGGTGGTGGAGAAGAGTACTTACTTCGACAGCGTCGACGTCGGCGGGTGGGCGTTCAGATGGCGCGTAAGCTGAAGGTCTACGGGTGGTGCGGGCTCAGGTACGACATGGCGTTCAAGGCGGCGTGTCGGAGCCACGGGAGGGAGGCCCCGCGCTTCCACGACATACAGAGCCGCGAGATAGTGGCGGCCCATTCGCAGGCCGAGGTCGCCCGCATCGCTGGCGCGAAGGGGCCGTGGCAGCTGTTCAACCTCTGCGAGACCGGGAACGAGGCGGAGATCCTGCTGGCGACGTCGAAGCCCGGAACCATCTTCTACAAGCCGATAGCGTTCTACACCGACGAGTGGCTGGAGGACAGGCGTGCGGGAGACAAAGGCGGAGCGTGAGGGCAGGGCCCTTCAGACGTTCGAGGGGCTGCGGGCGAAGTACGCGGACCTGCTCCCGAAGGCGGACTTCTGCGTCGGCGTGGCGTCGAACCTCGCCATCGGGGCGTCCGCCGGCAGGGTGGAGTGGGTGCGCGGGTTCCTGTCGAACCTGAAGGCGGCGTGGGCGGCGCACGAGATCCCGTCGCTCCGGGAGTACCAGAGGGGGATGTTCGACGCCCTGGAGCACGAGGCCCGCAGGGACGCGCGGGCGTTCTCCGGGAGGTTGGGCCAGCTGGCGCGCGAGAGGCGGGACGCCCGGCCGAAGGGGTACTGGGACGGGTGGAAGGCCGGGCTCCTGGAGGGGTCTAAAAAGCCTCCGAAAAGACCATAATATAGGTAGACAGGAACGAACCTATATAGTAGAATCAGGGCGGAGGTGGCCCAGGTGACGAAGATCCAAAAGGTGGACAGGAAGGCGATCCGGTTCCTACAGGAGTTTGTCCAGGAGAACCTCCAGGAGCGGGCGAACGAGGAGGGCCTGGGCGTGACGTTCACGCTCGGCTCCGGCAGGTACTCGAACGGCGCGACCGGGCGAATCACCATCGAAGTCTCCGTAAACGCCCCCGACGGCTCCGAGCAGACCAAGGAGATGCTGGACTACAAGGAGTACGCGGGGCTGTTCCAGCTGGACCCCGGGTACCTCGGCAAGGCGTTCGTGTTTAAGGGCCGCTCGTATACCGTCGCAGGGCTCCGGCCCGGCGCGACGAAGTTCCCGGTCCTCGCGACGCGCGACGACGGGAAGCGGCTCGCGTTTCCGGCCGAGACGGTGGCGAGGCTGTTCGGAAAGGCCATCGGCGGACGCACGGGCCTGAGGGGCAACGCGGGAATGTCGCTGGACGAGGCGATGCTCGACGACCGACAGTAAGGAACCACCAATCCCTCTGTAACGGAGGTGCGGTGTGAGCAAGTTGAGCGGGTTCCACGCGGACGGGGCGAAGGCGTTCTACACGGACTGGTACCGCTCGGGTACGAAGTGGCAGGCGCCCGAGGTGGCAGGGCAACGCGAGCAGGACTACCGCGAGGCGCACAACCGGCAGGAGGCTTCCGGCCTGCGGGACCACGCGGTCGCAAGCGGCACGAGGGTCGCCTAAGAACCCTCATAATCATCTATCGGAGGTGGGTAGACATGCGCTCTAATCTCGGAACCCTGGCTGTGCTGTCGTTCATGTTCTTCGCCATGTTCCAGAACAGCGACCCGAGCCTGACGTCCATCGTGGACGGTCCGTACGCCATCATGGGGGTCGGGCCGTTCGCCTCTAAGATGAACTGCGAGGTGATCGGGCGGAAGCTCGGAGGGATGATGGGGGCCGACTGGACGTTCCTCGGCTGCAAGGCGATCCAGCAGTAGGGCAGGGCTAGGCCGCAATCCATCCGAAAGCGGAGGGGAGGGGACCGATGACTCCGAACATGGCGCTGGAAGCGGAAGGGTACGTTGTGGTGGGGAGCCTCGCACAGGCGTTTGACGTCGCGGAGTTCGCGACGCTCGACGCGCTCCACCCCGTGGTCGTCGTGGAGAAGGGGCTTGCGAACGGCGGCCAGGAGGGATTCCTGGTCCGGTACGACAAAGGGTATTCCGCGTACGGCAAGTACCTGTACTACAGGGTACGTGACGGCTTCAACGCTCCGATGGAGCACGCGGCGTCCCGGGAGAAGTGGTCGGGCAGGCTGACCGAGGAGAAGTTGGCCGAGCTGAAGACGCGGGCGGCCGCAACGAAGGTGACCGTCGGCTAGCATAGCGCAGGGCCGGGGAATCCCGGCCCCACGCGGTGCGAACACACACTGGCACCTGGAGGGAGGAAAGAAAAAACATGAAGGCAGTATCGGCGGCAATCGCAGCGGCGGTGCTCGTAGCCATGGCTGCACCGGCGTTCGCGGAGAAGGGCGACAGAAACTACAAGCCCGCCCCCTACGCCATCGGCGCCGGCATCGACGCCCCCATCCCTTGGTACATCAACAAGGAGGGCGGGCGCGATGCCCAAGCTCCCAACGTTGGCGGAAGCACCGGCGGGTCGGGTGGTAGCAACGGCGGCAACGGCGGCAACGGCGGGAACGGCGGTGAAGGCGGTAACGGTGGCGGCGACGACGAAGGCGGCCATCACGGGCACGGCCACCACGGGCACGGCCAGGGAGACGACTAAAGGGCTCGGACGTTCCATGCTCGGACGTTCCGGCGCACCACAGGGGGCGGTCGCAAACTGGGGGGCCGCTCCCGATGGTACGACGGGAAGACGGGAGGGGACCATGAGACCAGAGGAGAGGCTACTGGCGGCCGCGGCGATAGTCGCGCTGGCGGTCGCAGCCACCCCGGCGTGGGCCTTGCCGGGGAGGGGATGGCCGGCGTCGAACCCGAAGACCGTCTACGAGTACAAGTATCCGGTAGAGGCGGTGTTCTCCGTGGTGGCCACCGGGTACAACAAGGACGACGGGTTCGAGTGGTGCCACATGGTGGGCGGTAGGAGGGTGTGCGGCGACCACGTGTACGCGGGCGGCCCGCCGAGGCAGGGGTACATCGCGATAAGCCATTCGCTTATGGGCAGGCTCCCGTGGTACTCGCGCGTCAGGATCCGCGGGAACGTCTACAGGGTCATGGACCTGATGTCCGTGACCATAAAGCCGGTCCCGTGCTCCGTCGCGAGGAACGCGAGGCGGGACGCGGGGACGTGCGACAGGATAGACATCTACATGGACGACCTGGCGAGGGCCCAGAACTGGGGGTTCCAGAAGGTGGACGTGGAGCTGCTCGGCGAGCCGACGTGGAGGTAGGGGGAAGTGCCGAAGTTGGGACAGCCAATGACGAGCCCGGGGCCAAAGCCGGGAGCGAAAGTGACGCTCGGGGAAAAGCACGTTTTCACGAAGGTATTCGACGAACCCCACAAGTACCAAGGGAACGCGCACTACGAATGTTCCTGCGGGTGGATAAGCCACAGATTCCCGAACTGGTGGGGGATTCCCGGCGAGCCTAACGCGTCTATGGTGGAAGACGCGAGGCAGATAAGGATTCTGCACCTGCTGGAGCAGGTGGAGGCGACAGAATGAACGCGACCGGAAAGCGGAGGCTCCTCGCGCTGGCGAAGTTCCTCAGGGGGCTGCCGGCCGAGAGGTTCGACATGCGGGAGTGGGTCGGTAAGGACTGGAAGGGCGGCGCCGACCTGTCGTGCGGGACTACGGCGTGCGCCCTCGGGTGGGCGACCACGATGCCGTTGTTCAGGAAGCTCGGCTTGCGGCTCGTCCATACCGGCAGCATAGGCGGCGGGTACCCGCAGGTCGGCGACGGGTACGAGTCCGGCGGGCGATGGGAGTACGCCAGGACAGGGTACCACGCCGCGGCGTTCCTGTTCGGCATCACGTACGAGGAGGCCGAGTACCTCTTCCTGCCAGGCAGCACCAGGCCGGGCGCGCCGCGCGAGACGCCCAAGCAGGTAGCGAGGAGGATAGAGGCGTTCGTCGGCCGGGCGGAGGCGAGCCGTGGCTGAGGAGAAGGGCGGCGTAAAGAAGCGGCAGGGGCCGCAGACCACGCCGGCCGGGACGAAGAACAAGGACGTCCTGCTGGTGTACGGGGACGCGGGCGGGAAGATGAGGCGGCGGCGGTTCAGGGACAGGAAGGCCGCCGACAGGTTCCTAGCGGAGAGGGGGCTCGCTGGTGTTCAGGAGAAGGTGTAAGGCGGCGGCGCCGGAGTCGCCGTGGTTGCCCGAGGAGGAGATGTCCCTGTCGTACGGGGACAGCATCGAGGTTACGCTGACGTACGAGGTCGACGTCGACGGGCATACGCTCGTCGGGAAGAAGAGGATGCTCGTCACTCTCAAGTCGTCGCAGCCCGGCGGCGCGCGCGTGGGCATCAAGAAGGAGCGGAAGGACCGGCAGGCCCCGACGGTATTCCAGGTGAAGTCGTGACCAGGGAGCGGGTAGGGCTGCTGGACCACCTGGAGCCGTGGGTGATAACGGCGCTGATGCTCGTCGGGGCCGTGGACGGGGCGAGGGACGCGGCGAGGCTCGGGGGCACGGGGCTCGGGGTCGGCGTCGCCCTGTTCGTCGGGCTGGTCCTGCTCCGAATCTACTCCCGGGCCGTGAGGAAGGTGTTCCTGTGAGCACTATAAGGCTGCTGTTCAGGCGGGGCGAGGAGTTCAAGAACACCGTCCGGTTCTACGAGGAGGAGAAGCTCGGCGAGCCGTTCGTCGTGGGCGTGATGACCGTCCAGAAGTGGGCCGCCCGCGACGTGGCGCAGTTCATCGTGGACGTAACGGGGGTGGAGGCGGATGCCGCGCTTCCTGTGGATGGGCCTGGTCCTGGCGACGCTGATACAGCTGGCGTCGTGGGCGATGCCGGGGCCGAGGCCGACGCCGGCGCCTGAGGACGACGAGGTTACGGTGGCGAGATGACTTCGGGAGTATGTGGGAGGAGGGACGTCTTATGGCCGCAAAGTTGAGGGCGGTTAGGCATAGGGAGATACTCGGGCTGGAGAAGCTCGGGGTGGCCTTCAAGGACTACATCGCGTTGATGCTTGAGGGCATGACGCTGGACGACATCCGGGTGCTGGTGGACATGTACCGGACGTTCCAGCGGAAGCGGATCGCCTTCGGGAACCGGGTGTCCGCGTTGCAGAGGGGCTCGGACGAGGGAGATCCGGCGCCGCACGCGGGCTTTATGGCGATGTTCTACGCAATGGAATCCGCCGTCGACCGCAGGATGGGGCAGGTAGTCACTGAGCATCCCGTCTACGAGCGGTGGCTGAAGAACGTCAGGGGCATGGGGCCGACGCTCTCGGCCCAGCTGCTGGCGATGACCGGGCCGGACGAGGCCATGGCGGCGCGCGAGACGGTGAGCACGCTGTGGGCGTTCGCGGGCATGGCGGTCAAGAACGGGAAGGGGCAGCGGCCGGTGGCCGGCGAGAAGCTCCCGTACAACGCGAAGCTGCGCACGCTGCTCTACAACATCGGCGGGTCGTTCCTGCGCTCCGGGAGCCCGTTCAGGAAGGTGTACGACGACAGCCGCGCCCACTACCTGGCGAACCGGCCGGACTGGATCGACGGGCACAGGCACATGGCGGCGATGCGGCGGATGAT
>Ga0187846_10001802_pt1 | contig 12012 bp, 8 predicted proteins | sample TC_taG_FD_161473 | JGI IMG/M metagenome (GOLD analysis project Ga0187846, IMG submission 161473) | Biofilm microbial communities from the roof of an iron ore cave, State of Minas Gerais, Brazil - TC_06 Biofilm (v2) | ecosystem: Environmental > Terrestrial > Deep subsurface > Cave > Wall biofilm ... | reverse complement strand
TCGACGAGCTGAAGCAGGTGCAGAAGGACTACGGCGACGTGCGGCGCACCGAGATCATCGAGGAACAGGCGGAGATCAAGTTGGAGGACTTGATCGCCGACGAGGACGTGGTGATTACCGTTTCGCACTCGGGCTTTCTCAAGCGCACACCGCTTTCCTCCTACCGCCAGCAGGGGCGCGGCGGCAAGGGGCGGATGGGCATGAAGACGCGCGAGGAGGACTTCGTCGAGCACCTCTTCATCGCCTCTACCCACAGCTACATCCTGGTGTTTACGAACACCGGCAAACTTTACTGGCTGAAGGTTTACGAGATTCCGGACGTGGGTGCGGCCGGCAAAGGCAAGCACATCTTGAACCTCGTGAACCTGGCCAAGGAAGAGAAGGTGGCGGATCTGGTGGCGGTCAAGGAGCTGCCGGAAGACCCTAAGGACGTCATGATCGACGGCGAAACCTACGCGCTGGAGGGTTACGTGACGATGGTCACTCGCCTGGGCATCATCAAGAAGACGCGCTTAGCGGAGTTCTCCAACCCCCGCTCCGCCGGCATTATGGCCATGAAGATCGAAGAGGGCGACGAACTGATTGGCGCCAAGCTCACAACCGGCCGCGATACCATCTTCCTTGCCTCACACGAGGGCATGGCTATCCGCTTCCCCGAATCGGACGTGCGCGATATGGGGCGTTCCGCCTACGGCGTCTATGGCATGGACCTGGAGAAGGGTGACACCATCATTGGCATGGAGATCGTGGGCGAGAAGGAGCTCATCCTCTCTGTTACCGAGAAGGGCTACGGCAAGCGCACCTCCATCACCGAGTACCGCTTGCAGTCCCGGGCGGGCAAAGGCGTGATCAACGTCAAGACTACTGAGCGCAACGGCAAGGTGGTGGGCGTGCTCAGCGTCACCCAGGAGTCGGAAGTGATGATCATCAGCCAGCAGGGTAAGATCACCCGGCTCGACTCGAGCACTATCCGCGAATCGGGGCGCGCCGCCCAAGGCGTGCGCCTGATCAACCTGGAAGAAGCCGATCAAGTCGCTGCTGCCTGCCTGGTCAGCGAGTCCAACGGCAACGGCGGCCTGCCGCCCTCGAGCCTGGGGCCGCAGGGCGGGCCGGTGCAGGGGACCCTGATTCAGTGATCGCATGTTATTGGTAACAATAGCCTTAAAACCTTCATAGCGCATAATAAAAAACTTATTGACACCCATAATATTTTTGTGATACAAGATGCCATGGAGGTTCTTGGACTACGTTAATGCGCGCGGTGAAAATGAGATCAGGGACTGGCTCACTTCGCTACCCAAGGAGGCCCAAGCGAAGATCGACAGAATGATCTTGGTGCTGGAAGCGTACGAGGGTCTTTGGCCACCGTAGTACGTGAGCGCGCTGAAGGGCTACGAGAGAATCTGCGAGTTGAGAGTGGTGGCTTCAGGAGTTCAGTATCGCCCTCTCGGTTTCTTCGGGCCCGGCGAGCGCGAGTTCACTTTACTGATTGGGGCTATTGAGAAAGGCAGACTGTCAAGAAGGGTCTGCGAAACCGCAGCCAAGCGGCGCCAAGAAGTGATTGCAGACAGGAGTCGAGCCTGTGAGCACCAGTTCAACTAGACGACAGTTGGTTGAGAAGTTTCAGGACAAGGAATACCGCGATGGGTTCGTGTCTGAGGGAATCTTTTCACGTCTTCCCCTTAAGATTCGTGCGCTCCGCGAACAACGCCATTGGAGCCAAAAGCAGCTAGGCGAGAAAACGGGTGTAGCCCAGGCGTGGGTCTCAAAGCTAGAGGATCCGAACTACGGCAAACTCACGCTTTCAACGCTCCTGCGGTTGGCTTCAGCCTTTGATGTCGGACTCGAAGTCGACTTTGTCCCATTTTCAAAAGTTCTGGGCGCAGCCTTGAGTCTTTCTCACGAATCCTTCAAGGTAGCGAGCTTTGAAGAGGACGCAGGGCTATGCCGCCAATGTGAATCGAGCGCTACAGTTAGGGTGTCTGTCGGTGAAGCTCGACAGCGACGTAACCGACGGCCAGCACCTGGTCGCCGGCCGTCAGAAAAACGCATAGCCTGAGCTTCTGTTGGCTGGTGTTGAGCGCGGCCAACGGAAGCCGGAAGGAAACTTCACGCGAAAGGCTGGCCGCACCGGGGAAGGACTCGTTGAGTTCCAAAGAGCCATCAGGGGCGCGGAACCTGGCGTCATTCGACTGCACCAACACCCGGCCTGCCACGAACACGGCAACCACCCTCATGCGTGCGCCCTCCGCTTTGCTGGCGCTGAACGGAACGTTGATGAGAAGTTCGGCCCGGTCCGGGCTCTGCTCGGCGGTCACAGGCCCCAACTTCCCGATAGGCGGTGCGATTCCGCCGGGCGATTTGGCGGCGTCCGGCCAACGAGAATTGAAAACGGCTAGCGCGACGTCATAGTCCTTCCGCGCGCGCTCTTCGCGCTCCTGCCAGCGGGGGTGTGCCGCAAAGAACTCCGCCAGCCTGGGGGTGTCGAACAGGCTGCCGCTGAACCAGCGGTCGAGCCTGAGCGCGTATTCGGGATGATATCCGGCTTCAGCCATCAGCATCATGGCTATCGTGTCGGCGGCATACTCCCTTTGCTTGGGATTGCGAACGTCGAACACTCCGTCCTTTCCCGATCGGGCCAGCAGCGATTTTGTGATGCGCGGCGCCTCCCGGCCGCCGACGGCTTGCTGCTCGGCCTTTTCAAGTTCTGCCTGAAAGCCGGACCAGTAGGCGGGATTGAGAACCAGCGCGTGCCCCATCTCGTGACCGAGCACGGCGGCCCATATGCCCCGCACCTTACCGAGATACCATTGGTTCATGCCAGTAGTCACGAATATCTTTCCGGCTCCATCCGACGAAGCCTCGATGCGGTCGTCGTCGATCAGGAAGAATTCCCAGGGCAGTGGAGGTAGCGTCTTGCCGAGCGGTGTCGAACGCAAGCTGCTCAGCACCTGCTCCGCGAGGTCGTTGGTGGGCGTGTTCGTGACTCGCGATTTCTCCCCTACAGCGGGCAGAGCGCCAAGAAGCGCGGCCGCAACGCAGCAGCCCGGCAGGGTTCTGGAGGCGGCTGGGCCGCGGGACCGTTGGGGGCTACAGTTCCTCATCTCCAGCAGGATACGGAGCTGTGGTTCAAAGAGTCAACGGACATCATGCCTGCCGGGATCTAATCAAAGATGACGGTTTTATTGCCGTACACCAACACCCGATTCTCCAGGTGTAGCCGAACCGCACGGGCCAGAACTACCTTTTCAAGATCGCGACCCTTGCGGATCAGATCCTCTACCGAATCTCGGTGGCTGATGCGGCTCACGTCTTGTGCGATGATGGGCCCCGCGTCGACTTCGGTTACGACATAGTGGGCGGTGGCACCGATCAGCTTGACGCCGCGGCGGTGGGCCTGATGATAGGGTTGAGGGCCCGCGAATGCGGGCAGAAATGAATGATGAATGTTGATGATACTGTTTTTGTAGTGTTTCACAAAGCTTTCGCTGAGGATTTGCATATAGCGGGCCAGGACGATGAAGCCGACTCGGCGGCGCGCTAGCTCCTCAAGAATCAGCTTCTCCTGGGCGGCTTTCGTTTCCGGGTTAACGGAGAATACTTGATAGTCGATCCCAAAATACTCGGCCAACGGGCGAAGGTCAGGATGATTGCTGATCACAAGGCAGAAGTCGGCCTTCAATTCCCCGCCCCGGTGACGAAACAACAGATCATACAAACAGTGATCGTACTTGGAAACGAAAACGGCGCCCTTGATGGCTTGATCGGAGAAGTGTAATTGCCAGTCGAGGTTCAGTTCGCGGGCTAGCGGATCGATGGCCCGGCGGATCCGATCCCGGGGCAAGTCAAACTCCTTTAAGTCCCATTCCACTCGCATCAGGAAAAGGCCCACTTCCTCGTCGATGTGCTCGTCAGAATGCAAGATATTGCCGTTATGCTGGTAAACAAAATCAGTGATCCGAGCCACCAGGCCCTTTCTGTCCGGACAGGAGATCAACAGAATAGCGCTCGCCGATGAAGCGCTCATGAGCAGCTCCCGCAACTCGTCACACACCTGGGCATGGCTGCGGCTGTCGATCCTACCGGCAACCTCAGATCAGAACATTCAGCCAGAGACCGCCAACCTTCAGTGAGTTTCAACAAAAGTGTACTCCATTTCCTGGAAGTCTTTTCGATATCCCCATCTCCGGCAGCATCCTGAGGCCGAACACGGTCATTTGACCTTGTTTGCGGGTGGAGAGTATCCTGTGTCCGAAACATATGCAAACCCGTTTTCTTGGCTATGGCCAAACTATTCTTTACGTGGGACGAAAAGGGGGAATCATGAGGGCTGTGACTGGAGTTTTTGCTTCGAGGATCGACGCCGAGCATGCCACTCAGAGGCTGACGTCGGTTGGCGTCTCCAAGGACAGAATCACCCTGTTGTTTCCGGAACAGGCAGAGAAAGGGCTACAAGCCCTTCCCATCAGCGACGCGGAACAGCCCGGCGTGGGTAAGGCATTGGGCGGAGTCGTGGGTGCCGCGGCGGGGCTGGCAGGCGGGTTTGAACTTGGCGTAGTCGCAAGCGCCGCCATTCCCGGTGTCGGACCGGTCCTCGCCATGGGCCTTGCAGGCGCCGCGCTCCTCGGACTGGCAGGAGCAACTGCTGGAGTCGTAGGTGGTGGTGCGTTGGACGACGCGATGACGGAAGGGCTGCCCGCGGACGAGTTATTTGTCTATGAAGACGCGCTGCGGCGCGGACGGAGTGTCCTGATTGTCTTTGCCGACGACGAAGACCACGCTGCGCCCCTACGTCGCTTGATGGAGGGAGAATGCGCAGAAACGGTTGATGCGGCGCGCGAACAATGGTGGATTGGCCTGCACCGCCCGGAAGAGGAGCATTACTCGAAGCTGGGCAGAAATTTCAAGGAGGACGAGAAGTTCTACCGCATGGGGTTTGAGGCTGCCTTGCATGCCAGAACCCGCTGCAAAGAATACGATCAAGTGCTCGCTGAAATGAATAGTGACCTGGAGGAGCTCAAGCGGCGCTATCCCGACTCGGATCTCGAGGAACCCTTCCGAAGAGGCTACGAGCGCGGTCGCGCCTACTACGAAAGCTTGTGCAGTAAAACAAGTTAACAAGAGCAGAGCGTTCGAGAGTGATACAACTATTTGTTAGGCGCTCTGGCACACTATTACGCCTGGGGAAGCTCTCCGGCTGGAACGAAGGTTGACAGCCCGGCACAGCCTGCGCGGAATCTTGACTCATTGGGGGAAATAATGCAGCGAGTTTGGGGAGTTATCACAACGGGGTTGCTTGTAACGAGTGCGATTGGGGCGCTCCATGTCCCGAGGGCCTGGGGAGACGATTCGCCGGCACCGCCCAACTTGCGCCTTCCCGCCGAGGAGGTAGGGCCTATCCGATACCGTGTGGAGCTGACAGCGGTCCCGGACCAAGACACGTTCGCCGGCGCCATTGACATTGACCTGCGGTTCGCGAAACCAACTTCGGTCCTATGGCTGAATGCCGAGAAGTTATCGATCAAAGACGCGACCCTCACCACGGGAGGCGAGAAGCTCGCGGCCAAGGTTATCACCAAACCGAAAGACTATGTCGGCTTTTCCTTCGATCACCCGGTTCGTCCTGGCCCCGCGATGCTCCACGTTGCCTACCAGGGCGAAGTCAGCCGTAAAGATCAGCAAGGCATCTTCCAAATGAAAGATGGGGACCGGTGGTACATCTACTCGCAGTTCGAGCAGATCTGGGCTCGCCGGGCATTCCCTTGCTTCGACGAGCCGGGCTACAAAGTCCCCTGGCAATTGACCCTGCGTGTCAAGAGTGACCAGGTGGCGCTCTCGAATACCCCCATCGTTTCCGAGACCGATGCGGGCGGTGGCATGAAGACGGTGAAGTTTGCCGAGACGCGGCCCCTCCCGAGCTATCTGGTGGCGATTGCCGTAGGCGACATGGAACTGGTGGATGCTGGAACGGCGGGCAAAAAGAAGACCCACATTCGTATTGTGGTGCCGCACGGCCGCAATACTCAGGCCAAATACGCAGCCGAGACAACTCCCACCATCGTGAACCTACTCGAGAACTACTTTGGCATCGCCTACCCGTATGACAAGCTCGATGAGGTCGCTGTTCCGCTCTTCGGCGGGGCGATGGAGAATGCCGGGCTGGCCACTTACGGGTCCGGCATCATTCTCGCCGAACCCGACGAAGACACACTCCAACGCCAGCGCGTCTGGGTGAGTATCGCCGCTCACGAACTCGCCCATCAGTGGTTCGGGGACCTCGTCACGACAGCGTGGTGGGACGATATCTGGTTGAACGAAGGGTTTGCTTCCTGGATGGCCAACAAGATTGTGAATCAGTATCACCCTGAGTGGAAGATGAACATCTCCGAGCTGAATGGCTATCAGGGAGCAATGGACAACGACGCCTTGGTGAGTGCGCGTCAGGTGCGGCAGCCCATCGAGTCGAACGACGACATCGCCAACGCCTTCGACTCGATCACCTACCAGAAGGGTTCCGCTCTGCTCAACATGTTCGAGTCCTACATGGGCCCGGAGAAGTTCCGCGATGGCAATCGTCGCTACCTCTTGAAATACGAGTGGAAGAATGCCACGTCGGCGGAGTTTCTGGCGGCAGTCGCCAGCGAGGACAGCAGCATCGTGTCGGCATTCTCCAGCTTCCTGGACCAGCCTGGGGTGCCGCTCATCACCGCGCAACTTCAATGCAACGGTGGCGCCGCCCAGCTTGATTTGACCCAGCAGCGCTTCCTTCCACTCGGTTCCACGGGGACGACAAACCAATTCTGGCAAGTGCCAGTGTGCGTCCGCTACTCGGCGGGTGCCGGCGACGTCCGCCAGTGCACGCTGCTCGATCAAAGGTTGCGAGTGCTGCAACTCTCGAAAGCGACCGGCTGCCCCGAGTGGGTGGAAGCGAACGCCGGCGCCGACGGTTACTATCGTGTCCTCTACCAGGGGGATCTGCTTGCCAATCTCCTCAAGAATGACGCCAGGGTGCTCTCTCTTGCCGAGAAAGTAGCACTCATCGGCGACATTTCGGCCCTCACCGGCAACGGTAAGATCCCCCTCGGAAAGGCTTCGGCCCTCGCTCCGGCCCTCGCCGGAGATTCAGCCCGCCAGATGGTCACCAAGACCATGGAGATCACCACAGGTCTTGAGGACAAATACTTGGTTCCCGAGACCTTGGTTCCCCGCTATCGCCAGTACCTCCTTGATCTCTACGGCGGACGAGCGCGGTCTCTGGGCTGGAAAGAGAGTCCGCATGATAGTGACGACGTCCGCCTGCTCCGTCCGCGGGTTCTCGACGTGGTGGCCAACCAGGCCGAGGCCCCGGACGCGATCGCAGAGGCGCAGAAACTTGCGCTAGCTTGGCTTGACGACCATAAGGCCGTCGCCCCGGATATGGTGGAAGTCGTGCTCAATACTGCCGCCCGCCACGGCGACCGTGAGCTGTTCGATCGAATGCGCGCAGCGGCCAAGCAGGAAAAGGACGAGAACATCCGCGGGACCCTGCTCTTCAGCTTGGGGGTATTCGAGGATCCCGCCATCATCAAGGTCGCCATGCCCATCGTGCTGACGGATGAATTCGACAATCGCGAATCGCTGGCAATCGTCATCGGCGTATCACAGTCAGCGAAGACGCGCGACCTTGCCTATGACTTTGTTAAACAGAACTGGGATGCCCTGACTGCCAAACTCCCTACTGACATGCAATCCAACGCACCCTACATTGCCGCGGGCTATTGCGACACTGGACATCGCCAGAACGTGGAGGCTTTCTTCAAAGACCGGTCAACGAAGTTCACCGGCGGACCTCGCATCCTGAGCCAAGTGCTCGAAGGCATCGACCTGTGCGTGGCATACAAGCGGGCTCAGGAGCCGAGCGTGACTGAGTTCCTCGAGCAGTATGGAAATGGGCATTAGTTTAGCAAGCTGATGAAAAAGTGTTGTGGCGCGCTCCGAAAGGGCGGGCTTCAGCCCCGCCCTGGAGTTTGTACATTTTTGTGGGAGCGCCCGTCTGGCGCAGACCTTAAGGTTCGCGACCAGAGTTTGGACATTTTGCGGGCGCAGCCCCGCCTTGGACTGCGGCGGCTTGACGCCGCCTTAAGTTCGCTCGTGGCGCGGAGTCATGGAGCTGGACGTCGTGCCGTTTCAGGTAAGTTCCACAGGTCACCATATATGCTCCGCCTACCGCCAGCCCGTGCACAGGACAGTGAGGCCAATCGCTCATCTTTCGCCCGCCTTGACTCGTGGCGGGAGTCATACAGTCTCCGGGAAAACCGGCGTCCGATTGTGCCAAGGCGGCGTCAAGCCGCCGCAGTCCAAGGCGGGGCTGCGCCCGCAAAATGTCTAAACTCCAGGGAAAGCCTACGACTTTCCCCCGGTGCGGCAGAAGCCCCGCCCTGCTGAGGCCTTGAATAGCGTCTTTCATCAGCCTGTTAAATTAAGTAGCATAGAATGACACTTCTAGCCTGAGGTGCTGCGAGGTTACGCATGGCTCCTTCTCGACGCGGGTTCCTAAAAGCTTCCGGTGTGGCAATAGGCGCAGCAACGTTACCACCCTGGTTGCTTGAACTCGAAGCAGCGGAGACAGCAGCCGTCGACAGGCTGCAGTTGGCGGAGATCGCCCTCTCGACCGTTCGGCGGCTGGGGGCCACTTACGCGGACGCCCGCATCAACCGCTACCGCTTCGAATCCATCCTCACCCGTGAGCGGCAAGTACAGCAAGTGGAGAGAAGCCAGAGTTTCGGTTTGGGGGTGCGGGTGCTGGCCGGTGGCGCGTGGGGATTCGCCTCCAGCTGCGTCGTCAACGCTGACGAGGCCCGGCAGGCGGCCCAGCAGGCGATCGAAATGGCGAAAGCCAACGCTGCCTACCAGAGAAAGCGCATTAGCGTGGTTCCGGCAGAGAAAGTATCCGCGAAATGGAAGAGCGCGTTTGAAATCGATCCCTTCGAACGTCCGCTCGACGATAAGATCCAATTCCTGCTGAAGCTTAACGAGACGGCGATGAGGGTGAAGGGAGTGAGCTTCGTCAACTCCCAGCTCGAGTTCGTGAACGAGCAGAAATTCCTTGCCACATCGGACGGATCGATCATCGAGCAGTACATCATCCGCTCCTCTCCCGTGATCAGCGTCACTGCGGTGGACTCCGCCAAGGGTGACTTTGCCCAGCGTCGCTCGCTACCTGGACCCAAATCGATAGGCTACGAGTATGTGGAGAAGGCCTCCTGGCAGGCCGAAGCCGAGCAGGCCGCAAACGAGGCGGTGGAGAAGGTGAAGGCGAGGCCCGTTGAGCCGGGCAAGTACGACCTTGTGCTGCATCCCACCCACCTGTGGCTGACCATCCACGAGAGTGTCGGGCATTCGACGGAACTCGACAGAGCGCTCGGCTGGGAGGCAGACTACGCAGGCACAAGCTTCCTCACTCCGGACAAGCTGGGAAAGTTTCAATTCGGTTCCAAACGGGTGAATTTCTTCGCTGACCGCACCCAGCCCCAGGGGCTGGCGACCGTCGGCTATGACGACGAGGGGGTGGCCGCGCAGCGTTGGTACTTGGTTAAGGACGGCGTATTCGTGAACTGGCAAACGACGCGCGAGTTGGCGGCTCTGATCGGCCGCACTTCCTCCAACGGATGCTTGCACGCCGACAGTTGGGGAAGCGTCCCCTTCGCGCGCATGCCCAACGTGTCGCTCGAGCCCTCCCAAGACAAAGTTTCCCTCGAGGACTTGATGGCCGGCGTCGAGAAGGGGGTCCTGATTTACGGAGACGGCAGCTACTCCATCGACCATCAGCGCTACAACTTCCAGTTCGGGGGAGAGAGTTTCTGGGAGGTCAAAGGCGGCAGGAAAGGCGCCATGCTCCGGGATGTGGCCTACCAATCGCGCACACCGGACTTTTGGGGAGCCTGCGACGGCCTGGGTGGCGAGGATACTTTCGAGCTCGGCGGGGCGCTGAACGACGGCAAAGGCGAACCTTCACAGGCCAACGCTGTCAGCCATGGGTGCCCCGTGGCCCGCTTCCGCCAGATCAATGTGCTGAATACGGGGCCGCGACCGGCCTAGCAGGATTATGAAAAGCGCTATCGGGGGCCTCAGAAGGGCGCCACAACACTTTCTCATCAGCCTGCTAGCCTAGTCTAGGGAAAGCGCAGGAGTTGGATGTTACTGGACGAGCGTGAGAGCAAGGCGCTCTGCGACAAACTGCTTGGGTACGTCACGGCTGACGACGCTGAGGTCAGCGTCACGAGCGGTGTCTCCTCCCACTTGCGCTTTGCCGACAACGCCTTCCGAACCAGTGGCCACCGCGAGGACACCGACGTCAGCGTGACCGTCTGGATTGACAAGAAGAAGGGCTCCGCCACGGGCAACGAATTGGACGCCGCGTCGCTGCGGGGCGTCGTCGAGCAGGCTGAACAACTCGCGCGCGTTTCGCCTGTGGACCGCGAGTACGTGCCGAGCCTCGGCCCGCAGAACTACCGTGCCACGAAGGGGTTCGTGGAAGCCACAGCGAACATCGCGCTGGCGCCGCGCGCCAAGGCGATCGGGGACGTCATCGCGGCTTGCGAGAAGGAAAACGTGGTAGGCGCGGGGTTCCATCACACGCGAGGCAGCATCGTAGCGGGCGCCAGCCGGCACGGCAACTTTTATTTCTACCGATCGAGCCTGGCAAGCCTCTCCGTGACCGCGCGTACCCGCGAGGGAAATGGCTCGGGGTATTTTCTGCGCAATCACTTTGACGTTTCAAAGCTCGATACGGCGCGAGTTGGCCGCGTAGCTCTCCAGAAGGCGCTCCAGTCGCGCCAGCCCCGGGCGCTGGACCCCGGCTCCTATACGGTGATCCTGGAACCTCAGGCGGTGGCAGACCTGCTGGGTCTGTTCTCCTTCAGGTTCGACGCGCGGATGGCCGACGAGGGCCGCAGCCCTTTCTCCGCTGCCGGTGGCAAAACCAAGGTCGGCCAGAGAATTTTCGACGAGCGCCTCAGCGTGTATAGCGATCCCTGGAATCCTGAATTGCCCGGCCCTCCCGTGGCCTTCGGTGGTATCCCGGCGCGGAAGTTTTTCCTGGTAAAAAACGGAGTCCTCGAAAACCTCGTCTACAATCGTTACTGGGCCCAGCAGAAGCACGCCGAGCCGTCCCCCGGGCCAGTGAATGTGATCATAGAAGGCGGGGAGCCGCCGACGACGCAGCCGGCCATGATCGAGGCCACGGCAAAAGGCCTTGTGGTCAGCCGCTTCTGGTACATCCGCCCCACCGACCCGCGCACCGCCGCGCTCACGGGTTTGACCCGTGACGGCGTGTGGTATGTTGCGAACGGGAAGGTCCAGTTCCCAGTTCACAACTTTCGCTTCAATCAGAGTCTCCTCGCACTGCTGGCTCCGGGCAACGTGGAGTTGATTGGCGCCCCCGAACGCGTGAGCAGGTCCGAGTCACAGGGCGAAAGCGCCGCCTTGTTTCCGGCCATCAAGGTAAAAGAGTTCCACTTCACTTCCCCCTCAGAAGCCGTCTGAAGGTCGTGAAAGCCCGCTGACTCGTCACCGTACTTCTGAAAATGCGAAATGATCGACAACGCTCGGCAGCACTCGGGTACCAGCACCGCAGTGTCATGGCCTATGCCGACCTAGAAGAACATGCTATTAGCCAAGCGCAGTAAAAGGCGCGACAAAGGGAAGAATCTTGAGAGGTGAGTAATGGCGAGGGTGACGCAGGATGTGTGTGATGGGTGCGGCGAAGTGCGTGGCACCACCAATCATTGGTGGGCTATCCGTGAAGCAGATACCGACTCTCTGGTGGTGGAACCCTTCCATCCCGAGAAAACGTACTTAAACTGTGATCTGCAGATCTTCTGCGGAGAAGTGTGCGCCACCAGGCGCATCTCCGGGTGGATGAGCGCGAGAAGTCAGACGGCTGATAGAGCCGCTCCCGTCACTGCGGTCTCTGCCTGACCCGCAACGGGCGAGTGACAAGTGACGGGCGACCGCGCTGATTCGCATGGCCGG
>Ga0187846_10001801_pt1 | contig 12017 bp, 11 predicted proteins | sample TC_taG_FD_161473 | JGI IMG/M metagenome (GOLD analysis project Ga0187846, IMG submission 161473) | Biofilm microbial communities from the roof of an iron ore cave, State of Minas Gerais, Brazil - TC_06 Biofilm (v2) | ecosystem: Environmental > Terrestrial > Deep subsurface > Cave > Wall biofilm... | reverse complement strand
GGTGGTCGCCTGCTCGATATCTGGCAGGCCCACGTGATCGCCGCCGAGGCTGACACGAACAGCGTCGGCATCAGTCGCTCGGTAGAAGATCGCCTGTTCGAGCTAGCGCTTACGGTTGAACGGCTCAGCGCGGGCAAGTCGGTGCAATTCAAGGAATATTGCGAGCAGGCGCTAGACCTGAACGCCGGTTTGCCTCGACTCCTACCGGTGCTGGCTCCCAGCGAAGTGAGCGATTTCCAGCACATCTATCAAATAGTCAGCGAGCGCGCCCGCCTTGGACGCTCGCTTCAGCGGCAGAAGCGCGCTCGGCTGATCATGCGCGTGTGGCGCTATATACATATTCCCGTGGCGTGCGTTGCGGTTGTGGTGATTTGCTATCACAGCATTTTTGAATTGTGGAAAATGCTGGTGCTGCATCAATAGCCAGGCGGAGTGGTTCGTAACATATGGAGAGAGCTGGCGCGGCCTACGCCGTGCCAGCTCTCTCCAATCGACGGGGGAGAGAAAGAAGAAGTCTGCCTTTCCATGGAGAATTTTTTAAAATCATTTTGAGCATTGATTTGCCACGCCCCCTGTGTGACGCTCATATCATACCCCTTAAAGATCAACAAAGTGTAAGGTAAAGTTCAAGATTTACTCAAGATTGTAAAAAACCGCGTTGAAGGCGGTAGAAATAGTATGTACCCGCAGAACAGGTATGGTACTATACCAACGAGAGATCTATCTTAGGAGTGCAGAAAATGTCCCAGAAAATTCTCATCATCGAAGATGAAGAAGGAATTATTCACCTGCTCAATCTGTATCTAAAGGATGCAGGCTACGAGGTTCTCGTCGCCAAAGATGGTGCTGATGGGCTGGCGCTGCATGCCCGTACACACCCTGATCTCGTCATCTTAGATATTATGCTGCCAGCGCTCGACGGCTTTGAAGTTTGCCGCCGTATTCGCGCATGGTCAAAAACTCCTATTATGATGTTGACGGCACGCGGTGATGAGGAGGATCGTATCGAGGGTCTTGATCTGGGCGCTGATGACTATCTCGTGAAACCTTTTAGTCCGCGTGAGTTAGTGAGCAGAGTGCGCGCAATCTTACGACGCGTTGAAAATCAGGAAGCGGGGGGAGTGCAATCAGCAGGCAACTCTCAATCCCAGTCAGTGCTACGCTTTCCGAGCCTTACCATTGACTTGCTGGCACGTCGTGTTGAGATCAATAACTCGGAAGTGACATTAACGCCGACCGAGTTTGATCTCCTGGCTTTGCTCGGGCAGTCACCCGACCGGGTATACACGCGTGAAATACTTATGAATAAAATCTGGGGCTACGATTACTATGGTGATGGGCATATTATTGATGTCCATATCAGCGCCTTGCGCAAAAAGATAGAGGCCAATTCGGAGTACAGGTACATAAAAACAGTATGGCGCGTCGGCTACAAATTTGAAGTGGGAGCGCGCTCCGTAGGGGCGGGGGTGGGGTAGAGGTGGGGTGGGTGCGCTTGCGCCGCCCATTCGCGAAGCACAATGGCCTGGGTCGCCTTGCCGTGGGTGCGCTTGCGCCGCCCATTCGCGAAGCACAATGGCCTGGGTCGCCTTGCCGTGGGTGCGCTTGCGCCGCCCTTTCAATTGCAACCGGCATTCGTTTTAACACGTTTATACAAGGGAAACACATATGCGAGTACGTTGGTGGCAAAGCATTCGCTGGCGACTTGCCCTCGTCTCATTATTGGTAGTGCTGCTAGCGACGGCACTCCTGGCTGTCACGGTCATAATCGCGATTAACTACTACTATGGCGTGGATCTCCGCCAGCGCCTGACAACTATTGCTGACAGTACCGCGCAGCGTGTCGGCGTGAGCTATACGCAAAGTAATACCCTCGCAGCTGCCGTTAACAGCGTACTACCCAGTACTCCATCACAAAGTACTCAGAACCAGGACTACTTGTTGCTCATCCTCAATATGAATCGCCCTCCTCAGCTTGTCTACCCGCGTTATGGAAATGTAGCGCGTGGTCCTACTTTTACAAGTCTTCTGGTAGCAGTGGCTGATCCATCCGCACAGGGAGGCGACTTTAACAAAATTAGCAAGGCAGTAGTGAATGCACGGCAGCATGCTGTGATCACCGTTGATGAGATCAGTGCGAGTGGTCCTGGCAATTCTCCACGCCCCTTCGTCGTGCAGCCGATCTTTGCTGGCGGGCAGAATGATGCCAGAGTGATTGGCGTGCTGATCGCAATTCCCCGGTCGGTAGCAGAGAATACCGTCCCACCTTTTTTAGAGACGGTAAGCACATTCGTCTTGATCGCTTCCGGCATTATAGCAGCAATGGCAGCGCTCGTAGCCATTCTGTTCTCACGTACCATTACACGTCCCCTTGCAAAGTTAACCAATACCGCCCGTGTACTTGCCTCTGGAGACTACAGCGCTCGAGTCACAACCAAAGCGCATAGCGAACTAGGAGAACTTGCCAATACCTTTAACGAGATGGCTACCCGGCTCGAGAAAGACGTAGATGAATTGCGCAAGCAAGAACTCTTGCGTCGCGAACTCATCATGAATATCACACACGATCTTGCTACGCCATTGACGGCAATTGCCGGTCTAAGCGAATCCCTGGTGGATGGCGTGAACCGCAATCGCGAAGATTTTGAAGCGACAGGGCGCATCATTGCCCGCGAGACGCTGCGCCTGCGTCGCCTGGTCAAAGACTTGCACTTGATGGCCAAGGTAGAAGCTGGAGCAATGCAGCCCCAGCGTAAAGTACTACGCCTGGCAGCGGTGGTTGATGAAGCCCTGGCTGTCCTGGCTCCTGAATTTGAGCGGGCCGATGTGGAGCCGCGCAATAATGTGCCCTATAATCTTCCCCCGGTCTGGGCTGATCCCGATATGCTGATGCGCGTTTTCTCGAATCTCTGCGATAATGCGCTGCGCCACACTCCAGAGGGGGGATTCATCGTTATTGACGCCAGGCAGCAGGGGAATATGCTCGCAGTCGCAATTACCGATAGTGGCGATGGCATTCCGCCTGAGGCTTTGTCGCGTATCTTTGATCGTTTCTATCGCGCCGACTCATCTCGCCAGGCAGGGACGGGTGGCAGCGGGCTGGGATTGGCGATTGTGCGTGCAATTGTAGAAGCGCATGGTGGTACCATCCGGGCAGAAAATGCTTCACAAGGGGGAGCGCGCATAGTGTTCACCGTGCCGGTAGCTGAACATGCCCCTGTCTGGAGCTATGCAACAAATCCTATTCGATAGATGGTTTCAGATAGAAGATCGTCTTTAATATTGAAGTCAGTTCGTTCAAAATCTCCAATAGCCCATCTTACTTACTGTCCTGACCCCGTTAGAGAGACAATGGTATAACTAAAGCATCGTGGAATATCGTTCAGGTGGAAGGATGTTCATGGCTACAAATATCTCTACTTCTATAGATAACAGCCCATCTGGGGATAATGGTTCATCTCCTTTTGAAGGTGAGTCACGGCAATTGATTGATACGCTACAAAAGATCGTGCAGCATGCAGGCGCTCTCCTCGAAGTTGATAATTGCGCAATATCGTTGTTAGATGCTGAAAAAAACACGTTGATGACGCTCGCCACCAGCGAGGAACCAGACGGTAACCCTCGTCGCATCCATTTTCAAACGAGCGAAGACATGGCGAGCTGGGTTGCTGCGCATCGCGAAGCACTGATCAGCAATGATGTAAGCCTTGATCCTCGTTACAAACAGTTAAGCCCATCACCGAAAGGCTCATTAGCCTCAGTGCCATTGATCGACAGGCATGATTTCATTGGCACTCTGACTATCAGGAGTGCAGAAACAGATGCTTTCAGTCCTGATCAATTGCACATGCTAGCGATTTTTGCTGAACAGGCGCTGCTGGCGATCGTTCTTGCTCGCCAGGCAGAATTAGCCCGGCGAGAAGTAAGCCGTGTGAAAGCGAACTTTCTCTCGATGATTACGCATGAACTTCGTTCCCCACTCAACGCCATTAATGGCTACCTTGACCTTATCCTGGCAGGAATCGCGGGGGAGCTTAATGAACAGCAGCGCGAATTTGTGCAGCGGGCGCGCGCAGGAAGTGAGCATTTGTTTTCCCTTATCGAAGACCTTTTGCTTCTTTCACGTGCAGATACCGGACAATTGCGTTTGAACCGCGAAATGATCAGTTTTCCAGCGATTGTTTCTAATGCTATTGAAGAACTTGAACTGGTAGCGAGGGATAGTGGTATCACCACAAAAGTTGAAATCGCCAGTGATTTCCCGCTTATTTATGCTGATGCTGTACGTATGCAGCAGGTGTTGCGTAATCTGCTCAACAATGCCTTGCGCTTTACCCCACCAGGCGGAAATGTAACAATTTCAACCCAAACTAGTGAAGATCAGCAACAAGTAGAGGTGCGGGTTCGAGATACGGGTTATGGTATTGCCCCCGAGCATCAGAAGCGCATTTTTGAACGATTCTATCAGGTCCCCCTCGCCGATGTTAGCCGCTCAAGCGGCCAGGGATTAGGACTGGCCATCGTGAAAATAATTGTGGAGCTACACGGAGGGCAGGTCACTGTCGAAAGTAAACCCGGTGAGGGGAGCGTCTTCAAGTTCACGCTCCCTAATTTGTGACTGAATTAGAGCATATTGCCCTTGACGCTTAAGGTTAATTCATGCTATGCTCATTCTATGCAAGTAGTAGATGAGAAAGTGGTCAGGAAAGTCAGCAGTGGGTGAATAACGCAGGAATCATGCCTGGTGTGTAAGCTTGTACAGAAAAGGAGACAAACCATGAGTATGCTGCGGATTATGTCCCGTCGTGGTGACGAACGAATCGTTTGGGATCCCGGGAAGGTAGAAACCAACGATCCTGAGGCCGTAGCGGCAATCCGAGAGGCCGAGCGCATCTTTAACGAAGAACGTGCACGTGGCGCAACCGCCTTTAAAGTGGAGTCTGATAAGCCTGTAGAGCGTATTGAGAAGTTTGACCGCACAGCGGAGCAGATTGTGATGGTGCCTCGCGTAGTGGGTGGCTAAAGAGAGAGTACATGACTATGTTACAAACCCTTAGCCTCTTTCTTGGTATTTGGCTGCTGTTCTTACTCCTGGCAATCTACTATCTTTCACAGGCTCCTGATGGCCGGGTCGGGCGTTTCCGCGAGTCGGTGAGTGAACACCTCTCAGCCGAGAGCCGTTCCAAGGTTCTGCTCAGAGAATTGCTGTCAGAGAATCAGTATCAGCAACTTATCAAGTTTGGATACCTTGAAGTGCTAAGCCCATCGATAGACAATCGGGTCTACCGTATTCCTGGCTCCGGGGGACTTGTGAAAGTCTATGAGAAGGGTTGTGCGGTCATGGAACTTTGCCTGCAACCCGCGGAACCATTACCGGACGGCGACGTGGTTGTGATGCACAAACTGATGATCGAGGCCAATGAAGAAGAGTATTTGCAAAAAGCGAATCATTTCGCACCTGGTATTATCTCACTTCGCTGCCAACATCTGTAGAAGCTGAGTCCATGTCCCCTATACTGTCTATTCTTTTTACTTAAGACTGGCGTCTCGGGCGCCAGTCTTCTTTACTATTTCCATCAACGAGCAGGGGGCGCCGCTGAACTTTTGGAATCTAATTACGTATATAACCTGTAAGAAGAGATTTTCCTTTCCTGAAATCCAAGAAGGTAGGTGGGTAATATGGAGTGTCCCTACTGTCATTATGAAAACCGCGATGGCGTCCACTATTGTAGCAATTGTGGCAGAGCTTTGAATGCTGCTGCTACCTCTACATCTACCGGTACGCATGCAGGTGGCAATTCTCGCGCACTTACCGTCGGTACACCCTTGCAGGGTGGTCGCTATGTCATTAAACAGGTGCTTGGTGAGGGTGGAATGGGTGCGGCATTGCTGGCGACTGATAAACGCCTCGATGGCAAGCCGGTCGTTATCAAAGAATTGATCTCTGACAGCACTGACCCTCTGAAGTATAAAGAGGATGAGCGCAACTTCAAACAGGAAGTAGTAACCCTGGCTCACCTTGAACATCCATTGATTCCCAGTGTAACCGATAACTTCGAAGAAGGATCGCGGTACTTTATGGTGCAGGAATACGTGGAAGGGGAAAACCTGGAAGATCGTATGGATCACCTCAAGCATCCAATGAGGGAACGCGATGTGCTTGGCTATGCCTCCGAAGTGCTCGATGTCCTTGACTACCTCTCGCAACAGACGCCACCTATTGTGCATCGTGATATCAAACCTGCCAACATCATCATCGGTACCAAAGACAGGCGTGCACACCTGGTTGATTTTGGCATTGCCCGCGCCGATGTCGCTCGCAACGCCAGGCGCAAACAGACCTCGGCTTTGGGTACACCTGGTTATGCTCCTCCCGAACAGTATCAGGGGAATGCTGATCCGCGCTCCGACCTCTATGCCCTGGGCGCAACCATGCACCATCTCTTAACCAATCGTGACCCCCGCGATTATCCACCGTTTAGCTATCCACCTGTGCGCACGGTGAACTCTCAGCTCACGCCTGATGTCGAGCGCGTGATTGCTCGCGCAGTCAATAACGATATCACGCAGCGTTACCAGAGTGCGGCGGCCATGAAGCGTGATGTCGATGACATTTTGTTGAAACGCTACGGAGTCTCAGGCAATGTCAGCAGCTATAGCCTGGGCACATCTGGGCCTATGGCACCTGCGGACGCTGCAGCCTATGCAAACCCGGCTACCTATGCGAATCAACCCGCGCAGGCTCAACAACCACGCATTACACCTCTACCGCCTCCTCCTGCCTATCAACCAAGAAATGTCTATGCGCCTCCGCCAAGGCAGCGAGGTGGCGGTAACGTGGGGCGCAACTTCCTGCTTTTCGTAATCGTTATCGTGCTGCTAGGGGTGCTCGCTTTCGCCGCACTGAACTTCATACAACGCCAGGGACAAGGCCAGGGTGCAAACACCGTTACACCAGGGGCAACCCCAACAGCAACGCCAGCAATCCCTTCTAGCGGTATAGGCGCCATCAAAGCGCCGGACGGCGAAAGTATTGGCATTAGTGATGGCACAGTCGCCTTTGATACCGTTAGAATCGATGGCAGTCAGAAGCAGCAGGCCGCGCAAAAACTTGCGGCAGGTGATGCTGGTGGTGCCCAGGCATTGTGGAGTGAAGCGGCTTCCAAAGATACCAGCGATGCCGAAGCGCTCATCTACCTTGAAGATCAACGTGTGTTTGCTTCAGGCAATCCATATATTACGATCGTTGTCGGGACGATGCTTACTGGCAGCGATAGTGGCGCTGTCGGTGTTGGGCATGACAATCTCCAGGGAGCGTATGTCGCGCAAAAAGAGTTCAATGACGGCTCTAGACTCCCCAATGGTGTAAAGGTTCGCCTGCTTATTGCCAACTCGGGTAGTAATACAGCATATGCAACGACCGTGGCGCAGCAGATTGTGCAGTTGGCCCACGCGGACCCCACATTTGTGGGCGTGATGGGCTGGCCGTACAGCTCGCGCGCGCTCGCAGCGATCGATATCTTAGCCAAAGCCCATATTCCGATGGTCTCGCAGACGGCATCCAGTGATACATTGACTGGTATATCACAATACTTCTTCCGCGTGGCCCCGCCTAACAAGGAACAGGCCATCATTGGCGCAAAGTATGCTGAACAAGTGCTCCATGCAAGTAAAATAGCGCTCTTCTACGACCCAACTGATGCGTACAGCCAGAGCCTGGCAAATGCGTTTCGGACTCAGTTCACGGCTGATGGCAACCAGATTGTGGCGACAGAAACCTATACCGTGGGCAAGCCAGTGAACTTTCCCCAGTTGCTCAGCGATGCAGAAAGCAAGAATCCAGACCTGATCTACTTTTCCGGCTATGCCAGTGATGCCAGCGTGCTGCTGACAAACCTGCCGACATCTGGACCATTCGCCAGTTTGCGGGTAATGGGTGGAGATGCGCTCTACGAGTTGGGGGGGTACCAGAGTAGCGCTCATATCAGCGCGGGCCGGATGCGTTTTACCTCCTTTGCCTATCCTGATGAGTGGCAAATACTCTGCGCGCAAGGACAAACGTTCGCTTGTTCTTCTCCTAAATTCTTCGCAGATTACATCGCATATTACGATCCCAATAACCAGCATACCTCGGGCGGCAGTAATCCATATGGCTTTAGACGGGCTGATGGTGATACCATTCTCTCCTACGATGCTATGCTGGTAATGTTAACTGCGAGTAACAATGCTCTCACAGGAACAAAGACGACCATGACATCGGCTGATCTCCTGCAAGCGTTAACCAAGATCCAGGGCGCTCAGGCAATCCAGGGTGTGAGTGGACAAATATCGTTTGATTCCAAGGGCAACCCGGTCAACAAAGCCATTGTCGTGCTGAAAGTCGTTCGAGGTGGGTTTTTCCAGATGGATTCGGTGCAGGGATGCTTCCAGGTAGGTCACTGCTGATGAATCAGGGGCGCAAAACGTTGCGCCCCTGCGTTACTTCACTGCCTTGATTTTTTGTTCGATCTCCTTTGCTGTCAATCCTCTGATCTCCACAGTTTTGTGCCGGCCTGTCGCGCCGTGTATAATATGTACCTCGCGTTTAGCTAACCCGAGATGCTGCGCTAGCAGCACCAGCAGCGCCTCGTTGGCGGAGCCATCGACGGGTGGCGCTGTCAGGCGCACTTTAAGCGCGCCGTCTTCCCATTCTATGGCGTTCCTGCTGCTACGTGGGATCACACGTACGCTAATGCGCATGGCGGCTACCACCCTCTGGGCAGTGCCTGGAGCAGCAATGTTCGCATAGTGACTACCAGAAACCAGCCGATGAAAAATGCCAGGTCAATCATCCCGACGGGACGAATAATACGGCGTATTGGCACGATGAAAGGGTCGGTGAGTCGTGCCAGAAACCGAATAAAAGCATAACGTTCATCGAAACGGAACCAGGAAGCTATCGCCCGTACAATCATGGCGATAATGAGAGCGCTTGTGCCATAGAATATAATCGCGTAGATTACTCCATGATCGGGAGGTACACCGAACATAGTACACTACTCCTGAACAGTACGTACTTCAATCAAGGTTAAACCCAGGATTTTGCGCCGGAAGATATCGGTCACGCGCACGCCCTCCAGGTCAGGCAGCGTCGTGAAGTGCCTTTGCACAAACTCGCCAAGCGGGCGAGCTGCCACTATGCCAGCGACCGATGAGACAGCAGTCGAAGCTATGCGCGTCTGCGCGCGGCTTGAGGTCATGCCGAGCAGTGTGCCAATCGTGAGCAGCGAGACGCCAACCACCAGGTTGGTGCCGCAGTTGGGGTGAATAGCAAGTTCCGCTTCGCCTGCCTGCAAGCGGCGTAGCGCTTCATCCAGCGCCCGGCGCAGTTGACCAAGGTCCACGTCACCGAAAATGGTAAAGCCACGCGGATTGGAATGGGCACTTATGCGTAAATCAGGGACCAGGCCACTAAGTATGGTTACCGTTGCATGTTCTAGCGCATGATTTTGTCGTGTACGGCGACCAAACAGTACATCTTCAGACTTCATTTGTTTTCAACTTCCTTTAATTTGTTCACTCGTTCGCCAAAGATCGCCCGTCCGATACGCACAATCGTGGCTCCTTCTTCAATAGCTACAGTATAATCATCTGTCATGCCCATAGAAAGGTGCTGCCATGAATATGCTGGCAATTCAGCACGCAATCGATCTCGCAGTAAACGTAACTCACGAAATACAGGCCGCACTTGCTCCGGGTCTTCTACCAGTGGTGCAATAGTCATCAGGCCTTCTACCTGTAAGTGAGGCAGTGCCACTATCTGGCGTGCCAATGCGGGAGTTTCGGCTAGAGACATACCCTCCTTGCTCGCTTCAGCTGAAACATTGACCTGGAGCAGTACAAACAGGCGTTTCCCCTGCTCCCCGGCATGCCGGTTCAATACCTGAGCCAGGTGCAGGCTGTCTACACTGTGTACACAATAAAACGGACTGACCACCTTGCTTGCCTTATTGCTTTGCAAGTGACCGATCATGTGCCAGCGCAGTTCTTGCGGATGAAACGCCTCGATTTTGGGCAACGCTTCCTGCACGCGATTCTCGCCAAAATCAGTCACTCCTAAATTATACGCCATCTGCACAAGTTCAATGGGTTTTGATTTTGATACCGCGACGAGCTTGATCTCATCCGGTGCTCGTCCACCTCTGCGGGCTGCTTCCGCGATGATCGAACGCACAAGGGCGATATTGGCGGCTAGTTTTTCTTGTGTTAGAGTCAACTGGTTATTTATCATTGTTTATGCGATAGTACCACAGCTTTGTAGTGCCAGGATTGACGCAAAGCGGCCTGCCTTGCCATGTTCGCCACGATGTGAGAAAAAACGCTCTTTTTCACAAGATGTGCATGCCTCTGATAACTCAATCTGTTCTGGTGATACCCCCGCCATAAGCAACTGGTTACGATTCGTCTCCCAGAGATCGAGACGCAGGCTACTACGATCTGCCATTCGCTTGACAGCAAATGTGGCTGATTCCCGTACAAGTTTGCGATACCTCACATCAGTAGGCATATCTTCGAATTGCGCATGTCCCATATAGAGTCGCTGTACATCCTCAGTTACTTCATAGCAACACGGCCCAATTGATGGGCCTATACCCACGTAGATATTGCGTGGCAGGCTGCCAAACTGCTCGACCAAAGCATCAACAGTCGCGGCAGCAATGCCACGAGCTGTGCCCCGCCATCCTGCGTGCGCCATACCTATCAGACCCTCCACGGGATCATAGAACATCAAGGGAATACAATCGGCGGAAGACATCGCGAGCGCCACTCCGCGCTGCCTTGTAATGATAGCGTCAGCCTTGCGCCTTGGCTTAATCGTCCACATCAATTCGTGCTGATCTACTTGATAGGAGCGGTGGGGCCAGTCAATATTCCAGTCATCCCAGGTATCTGTATCCAGGATAGCAACGCCAGCGCCGTGTACCATCCACACCGTGGCACATGGGTATGTCTCAATCTGCAGCGCCTTGAGCGCAAGCAGGCGATTAAGTATCACAGTCTCAAAATCATCACCACAGCCCGCCGAGACATTCAGCCCCCAGTAAGGGGCCTTGCTATGTCCTCCTAATCGTGTGAAGCTACCATGTATTAACTCAGAGAATTGAAGATAGTGGGCGAATTGCACATAGCGCATTTCGCCCTGTTGCTGTTCGATCAAATTGGCTCCTTAATGGAATCTAAGCTAGCCACCATTGACATTGCAAACCATAGACCCAAAGATATTACTAAACAGAGGCCCAATATTCTCGCAGCGTGGAAGTACCACGCTCTGGTTACCGCCTATCGATGAATCATATACCGTGGCAAGATCCCCATAATCGTGAGTGCCACTCCCCGGCCCCAATGTAATTCGCTGCACACCAGAACTGGGAAGAGTACGGCCAAAATTGGCGAACGCCAATATTTCCTGGGGACTCATATCCGTATAAATCTTGCCCGCTAAATCCGCAATCAATTGTTGAAAATGGCTTATAATATTTGGCACGGTCAATTTCTTTTTAAGCGCCTCCAGTATCTCTTGCTGCCTGTTAGTTCGCCCGATGTCACCCACGAGATCAGCATGCCGGGATCGCACATATTCCAGAGCTTCCAGCCCATTCAAATGTTGCGGACCAGGCGCAAGATAGATGCTTTTGACCGCGAAAGGATCGTTTGGATTAGCTCGCGTATCATCGGGATAGACATCATCAACAATGGGATGTGTCACGTCGATATCGACGCCTCCAAGTGTATCGATTACGCTGGCAAAGCCACTTAATCCCACCCATGCATAGCGGTCAATCGTAATGCCATAATCCTGCTCAACAGTCTGCCTGGCCGATCGAACGCCATCATCAAAGCTATTTTTCTGGGCAGCTCCGAACAAAAAAGCCTGGTCAATTTTATGCATAGCACCGTTTAGAGGCACATATACCCAAGAGTCCCGCGGAATTGAGACCATATACACGCTATTGTTATCAGGATCGACATGCACAACC
>Ga0187846_10001800_pt1 | contig 12019 bp, 8 predicted proteins | sample TC_taG_FD_161473 | JGI IMG/M metagenome (GOLD analysis project Ga0187846, IMG submission 161473) | Biofilm microbial communities from the roof of an iron ore cave, State of Minas Gerais, Brazil - TC_06 Biofilm (v2) | ecosystem: Environmental > Terrestrial > Deep subsurface > Cave > Wall biofilm ... | reverse complement strand
GTCACAGCGGCCATCGACCAATCGCGCGTAGTTCCCAGCTTCCGCTTCCGCCCACCCCGACAACTCCCGAACCCACACGGCCGGCTCCGCCCAGCCCTGCTTCGGCGGCGCCCCCCGCCGCCCCAATCATTCAAGGTGAGCAAGGCTTGGCTTCGTGGTACGGGCATCCTTACCATGGGCGTCCTACCTCAAACGGCGAAATCTATAACATGTATGAACTGACGGCTGCGCATCGCACGCTCCCCTTCAATACTCAAGTGCGAGTCCACGACCTCGACAACGGCCGCGACGTGACGGTGCGCATCAACGATCGTGGCCCCTTCGTGGAGGGCCGCATCATAGACCTCTCGTATGCCAGCGCTCGCACCGTCAATATGATTGGGCCTGGAATCGCGCGCGTGCAACTGGAGATACTGGGACTGCCGCCTCCGGGAAGCCCCGGCGGTGAGCCGGGCGTCTACGCCGTCCAAGTAGGCGCCTTTAGGAACTGGGACAATGCCGAGCGGCTCCAGGCCCGGGTCGGTTCTAGCTTTAACCCCGTCATCATCCAGAGCTTTGATCGCGGCGATGGTCTCTACCACCGAGTGCGCGTAGGTCACGAAGCCACTGAGGACGGCGCTCGGCAACTCGCCGAGCAATTGCGCCAGGCCGGACTTGCCACAGAAACATACGTCGTTCGATTGAATTAGCTGCAAAGACTTATGGAAAACTGCATCTTTTGCCGGATCATTCACCACCAAGCCCCGGCCAAAATCGTGCTGGAGGACGAAGTAGCTGTGGTGATCGAGGACATTCACCCTCAGGCGCCGGTTCACCTCCTGGTGATTCCGCGAATGCATTTGCCCTCGCTGAAGGATGCAAGCGACAGCGATGAGCCGCTACTCGGGCGTCTTTTCACTTTGGCGGCGCGACTAGCACGCGAGCGAGGACTGGAAGGTAAGGGCTACCGCACCGTTATCAATAACGGCGCGTGGGCGGGTCAGTCAGTGTCCCATCTGCACGTCCACGTGCTCGGAGGTCGAGTGTTCCATTGGCCCCCCGGATGAGATTAGGTGCTAGGTGCTAGGTGTTAGGTGCCAGGTGTTAGGTGCCAGCAGAAACCATCTTGGAGATTACCTACACCATCTGTCCGTTGCCAACGGGTCTTTGATGGAGCTTGAAACCCACCTCCCATAGCGACCGTCGTACCTCAAAATCAGCGATGTAGAGCCACTGCTGGCCCTCACTGGTGAAGTGGACGGATACTGGCCGGACTGACACGAAAACTGAGGACCGTCACCTCACCTGGCCGAACTCTGAAACCTGACACCTGGTACTTGACACCTGGTACTTGACACCTAGCTCCTGTCACCTGCAACCTGGCACCTGCTTTTACCGAATCACCGCCAGAATCTCATCCTCATCGATCTCGACCTGTGAAGGCTTGGTCGTAGTGGTGAATCGGAAGGCGCCACCGCTCTCGCTTACGGCCACGCAGCCAAGTGTAGCCTTTGCCTCCTTTCCAGACGCCGCTACCACCGGCACCAACATCTCGTAACTAGCAGATGCTTCGTTCTGATCGATTGTCCCCTGGACAACGAACTTACCGGGAGCAAGGGCCTTGACGGTAGCGTGAAGGCTGTAAACAGGAATGCCGGTACCGTAGACCCACTCATTGAAGAACCAGTCCAACTTCCCGTTGTGGTCCAAGTCGCTCGCGGGGGTCACGTACTTCTCGGCGTAACGGATAAAGTCTTCGGTTGAGGGGGCTTGACCCTTGTAGTCGGTGAGGAAGCCCCGCAGCATCTCGAAGAACTTCTCATCGGCCACCGCCCCCCCGCGTCGCCCGGACACGCCCATTGCTACCGGTTGTTTCATGATGTTCCGCATCATGTGCAACACCCAGCAGGCCTTCTTGTAAACGATGGTATTGTAGCCCTCGGGGTTGACGGAGGTCGCGAGTCGCTCGCCCAACCAGATGGGTCCTCCTGACTCAACGGTGCGCCCTTCCTTGTCTTTGCTGAGCAAGTCGCGCTTGTACTCCTGCAGTAGCTCATGAAATTTTCCGTCACCATCCTTCTCAGTCGCCGTGTAGAGGGCCGCAGCGTACGCTGCGAAGCCTTCGGAGAGCCACCGGTCATGGTAGGTCTTCCAGCCGACCTGGTTACCCCACCATTGATGAGCTACTTCGTGAGCAAGCTGCAGTTGTTCTTGAACGAGCGCCGGCGTGCCACTTAAGCCCATCTCCTCGCGTTCCCCAGGCGCGAGGAACTGCAGTGTGGGCAGGTACACCAGCTCCGGCCAGCCCTGGCCGAAACTGCCGGGGATCTGAGAAACAGCCAGCCGTGAATAGGGGAAGGGGCCAAACAGCGTTTCAAAATAACTAACGGCGTGTGCGGCTCTGTCCGCCACCTCGCTGAGTAAGGCCGCTGGGTCGAGCGGCGCCTCCCTGGGTATAACGCCAACCGACACTCTGCCTTCCCCACCCAACGGCCTCGCGATCAGCTCACTTGGCCCCTCGGCTGCATCGTGACGTTTCGTCAGTTCGGCCTCCACGTCGCGAGCGGCGTAAACCTCGACGGTTGTCCCCCCAACCCGGCGAGTACGCGAGTCATAGGCGCCCAGGTTGAAACCGACAACCGGAAAGGGAGCGTCCGAGACCCAGCGGCTCTGCCTCCAGCCATCCGCAGCCGACTCCTCAGCGCGCCGGCCGCTAGCCACAAGCGTCAAGCGTTCCGGATAACGAAATTTAAGGTCATAGGCCGCGAACGGATACCGACTGAAGTTAGGGTACCAGTTTCCGTGGGATCCTACGTAGAGCACCCCGTTTCCCACATTCGCGATAACATTCCCTTGATACGAAAAGGTCAGGCGATACTTTTCCCCAAGGGCGCGAGCCGCAGGCAACACCACCAAAATCTGGTCATTGCCGCGCTCCTTTGCCTCACCATCCTCCCGCGGAAAGTCCTGTAAGACTACTATGCTCCTTCCAGATTCGTCCTCGACTTTGGAAACTCGAAGCCGGCGGGAGAGCTCGAACACCAGAAGCCGGTCGGCAGCAGACCGGGACTCCAGTTCCACGTCGGCATGACCTTCCAGGCCGTTGTCGGCATTAATTTGAGTCTGAATCCTGTAAGAGTTCGCTACGGCTGCATCCGATTCCAGCAGCGTTCCCCTGGAGGCCGAAGCGCGGCTCGGAAACGCACACCAGATGTCGCCATAAGTCCGGCCGTTGCTCAACCGGTTGGCACCCACACGCACGGCTTCCGGCACTCGCTCATCCACGGTAAGCTCGAAAACCCCCAGGTTCGATCCTCGAATCTGAGCATGGAAATAGGGAAGAGAGCGGTCCCCCACCAGGTTCTGCAGCACGCGCGACGAGTAATAGGGGTTCAGACGAAGTACCACCGGGTCCCATTGCTCGACAAAGCCGGTCGGTTGCTCGATGGATTCCGGATCCGGCGCATACGCCTGGGCCAGTATCTCCTTCGCTGTAGCGTCAGTAAAACGCAGATAGGCCGTGGTGAACCGCTCCTCCAGTATGGGAGCCTGCGTAAACTGGGCCAGGGACAATTTCTCCACCGCATTGGGCGGGGTGAGCAGGACTTCTCCATCGCCGGTAAAAACCGCACCGTTGATTTCTCCCATAGTCTGCTTCAACAGACCAACGAAGCCCGCGGTTGAAATAAATTCTTACCCGGTCGCGAATAATCTGCGCGTCGCGGAGAGCGTAGACCTGCGAGGGGTCGATGCCGGCGGTATTCAGCTGGTGCAAGAGCTCGCGCGGGTCCGACATCGGCTCGACCTGGCCCCTTCCTCCGGAAGCCTTCGTGTTCGCAAAGGTCAGGCAGGAAAGCCACCCCAGGAGAACCGCAAGCGGCAGCAACAGCGATCTGCCCAGCCTGCGTATCGTGATCGAAGCGGAAAGTAGTCGATTCTCATCGATAGCAACAATCACGCCGTCACCTCGCCTGGGCGCCCGAAATCCAAAAGTGGCAGACGGCGCCGGCCTTGCTCTCTTCTATTTGTGAGCCCTGGAGCGCACCGGGCGCGAAGGCTTTCGTTTCCTCCGTCGTGGAGAGCAGCGCGGGCGGGACGCCCACGCCACGGTTCGACTTCACTCACTGCCCTGAGCGTGCCGAAGTGGCAGTGGGCGAGACGCCCGCGCCACGTCGAAATGTCTAAACTCCGGGAAAGGTCACATCAATCGACAAGCAGCTCCCACCCAAAGCCGGGGCGATCCGGGGGTCTCATATAGATGCCCTCGGGTCCCCGCGTGATGCTATTATCCTCTTCAAATCGTCGATAGACTTCGGGCGGTCCGCCCGGCGGCGGCATGAACATTTCGCACCAGGGACTATTGGTGGCGGCAAGAATGTAATGGGACGCACCGTGCTGCCATCCGGCGTGAGGAATAACAGGAATATTGTAGGCGGCCGCTAGGGCTCCAATATGGCGTAGTTCGCTGAGTCCTCCACACCAGGTTATATCGGGCTGCCAGATGTCCGCCGCCTGGTGTTCCAGCAGTAGCCGGAAGCCGTAACGGGTATACTCGTGCTCGCCGGTCGCCATCTGAGCGGATTTGATTCTCGCGTGAAGCCGCCCGAAGCCGGCATAGTCATCGGGCGGAAGGCACTCTTCCATCCAATAGATTCGGTACGGTGCCGCCATCTCGGCAAATTCGATGGCGTATTCCTCGGTGAGCGCCATCCAGCAGTCCAGCATGATGTCGCCGTCGGGTCCCAAGAGTTCACGGGTTTTCTTCACCAGTTCTACGTTTTTCTTCATTCCTTCGCGCCCATCAGCCGGACCGTAAGGAACGGCCAGCTTCACCCTCTTGAATCCGAATTCGATGTGCTGTTCAATATCGTTTCCCGTACAATAGGCAGGGATTCTGGTCTTGGTTTCTCCTCCTAAAAGCTGGTAAATAGGCTCGCCTAAAGCGATTCCGATGATATCCCATAGGGCCATGTCCACGGCGCTGAGAGCATGGACGACGAGACCCTTGCGGCCGTAATACAGGGTGGATCGCCACATAATGTCCCAGAGTTCTTCAACGTTGAAGGGATCTTCGCCCATGAGCAACTTAGTCAGGTGCCTTTCAATCACAAAGCTGCATCCCGGACCGCCAAACCCGATTCCCTTTATCCCCGTGTCGGTTAGGATCTCGACGGCCTCAGGCCCCAGATCATGGGCCATAAATGAGTCCCGCTGGGCTTTGTATTTGGGATATATCGACATCGGATTAGCCACCAGCGCCCCACCCGTTGACCACGACCCGGGCGCAGGTTCATAGGACGGCAAGGGCTTCTTCGGCCTGGGGCGAACCATCCTGACGCCGGTGATTTTCAGTTTGCTCTTTTGGTCGTGGAAGGGGAGCAAAGGAGGAGGAGGCAGCGGTGCAGTCTCACCTTTTTCCGGTGTGGCCGAGCCGCCGAGGACACCGATCGGCAATGCCGCACTTGCTTCAATGAATTCTCTGCGATCCATTTGGACCCACTCCACCACTAAATTTGTATGAGACGACCCTCGCGCACTTTATCACACCCAAAAGACTAACGACAATATCTAAGCCGCTCCGACGTATCCGCCATTCCTCCCTGGCATGGCGCGGAGCCTCGTTCAATCGATCGCTCAAGGGCGAGAGACGTAATGATACAATGCCGGCATGAACCGGAGGGAATCGTTCGCTTTGGCATTCGGCATGGTATCGATGGCTTCGGACAAACCGTCACCTTTCGTGCCCATTATTGACACCCACATCCATTTGTTCGACCCACGACGACCGCAGGGCGTGCCGTGGCCGGCAAAGGACGATCGGGTTCTTTACCGCCCGGCGTTGCCTGGCCGGTACCGAAAGCTCGCGGCAGGGCTCGGGATTGTGGGAGCCATTGTGGTGGAGTGCAGCCCCTGGTTCGAAGATAACCAGTGGGTTCTGGATATTGCCGAGCAAGACCCGATCGTTGTGGGGACCGTCGGAAACCTGGATCCGGGCCGAGCGGATTTCCGCGCGCGTTTGGAACAGCTTCACCGAAACCCGCTCTTCCGGGGCATTCGATCCGGGAATCTCTGGGGGCGAAACTTGAGCGAGGGACTCTCTAAACCTGATTTCATCTCCAACCTGACGTTTCTGGCGGACGCTGGTTTGGTTTTGGATACGGCCAATCCGGACCCGCCTCTACTTGCCGCGGTCGTTAGGCTGACGGATCGGATTCCCAGTCTCAAGGTTGTCATCGATCATCTGCCGCAGCTTGAGCCTCCTTCAGAACCGAGCGCTCGCGCGGCGCTTCAAGCCACCTTGCAGGAACTTGGGAAGCGACCTCGAGTCTATGTCAAAGTATCGGAGGTGCTACACCCCGTCGGGGGTCATGTTCACTCTGATCTGGATTTCTACCGGTCAAGGTTGGACGAGATTTGGGAGAGGTTCGGTCCAGATCGGCTTATCTACGGCAGCGACTGGCCTAACAGTGACCACTCAGCGCCATTCGGGGAGGAGTTAAGGGTGGTCCGCCAGTACATTTACAGCAAGGGTACGCCTGTGGCGGAGAAGTTCTTCTGGAAAAATTCGATTGGTGGGTACCGCTGGGTCAAGCGCGCGGCCAGCCAGCCCAACGTATCCTGACGTGGTTCGAGCCGGTTGCCGTCCGCAAGGAGACCTTGGAGGAGGGTTAAGATGTGCCAGGAAACAAGACGGCTCGCGAGACCGTTGACGCTTGCGAGTCTGTGCAGCCTGCTCGTACTGCTCACTGAAGCCGCGTACAGCGCGGCACAGGGCTCCGCCGCGGCACAAGCGACACCGATCGGGATCGATAAGGTCAATCACGTGATCTGGATCATTCAGGAGAATCGCAGTTTCGACAACTATTTTGGAACGTATCCCGGCGCCGACGGCCTCCCGCCGGGGACCTGCCTGCCCGTGCTCCCCGGGAGCACGCCGTGTGTCAAGCCCTTCCACATGCCCAAGGGCCAGCCGGCTTACGATCTCAACCACGATTGGGAAACAATTCATGCCGCTTACGACCACGGAAGGATGGACGGGTTCGTTTGGGCGGAGGGTTCAAGTTTCACGATGGGTTACTATGACGAGCGCGACATCCCCAACTATTGGAACTATGCCCACCATTTCACCTTGTGCGATCATTTCTTTTCTTCCCAGATGGGCTACAGCTTGCCCAATCACGCCTACACGGTCGCTGCTCAATCCGGAGGATTGATCGTCAATGTAGCCAACCTCAAAGAGCTCGAAGACACTATGGATGACCCCGAAGGCTTCAGTTTCGCTTCCATCGCCGAATTGATGTCCAAGACCGCCATCTCCTGGAAGTATTATGTGGAGTCGCAGCCCGTGCCCGAAGGTGTACCCATGCGTTTGAGCGAGACCGGCGTGAGACTCGCTTTTCCCGATCCTAAACAATTCAGCCTATGGAATCCGTTGCCCGGCTTCAAGAAAATTCGCGACAGTCCGGCCGAGATGGCTCATTTGGTGGATTTGAAGGAATATTTCGATGATTTGGAGAAGGGGACGCTACCCGCCGTCTCCTGGATCATCCCTGACTACCAGGATAGCGAGCATCCGGTCGCTCTTCCCCAGGATGGTATGTGGTACGTCGCGAAGCTGGTGAACGCCCTCATGGGGAGCCGGTACTGGCGCGACAGCGTGATCTTTCTCACCTGGGATGACTACGGCGGGTTCTACGACCACGTGCCTCCGCCTGAGACTGACGCTTATGGTCTGGGACCCCGTGTCCCGATGCTCGTCATTTCACCTTACGCTAAGCCGGATTACGTCGCGCATGGCAACTACGAGTTCTGCTCTGTCTTGAAGTTCGTCGAAGAACGGTGGGGGCTGCATTATCTGACGCCGCGCGATCATTGGGCCAACGACATGGGTGAGTGCTTCAATTTCAACCAAAATCCCGACCCGGCGCTGATCATTCCCATCCCGCCGGACCTCAAGCCCTCTCAACCGATCCTCGAATACGCTTCCTATCCGCCTTCAGTGCCTTTGCCCAAGTACACGCCGGCGAAGATGCTGCACCTCGGCGCGCCCCCAGTCCCTTCGGATAAGAAGAAGTAGGAGGCCCCCGACAAACCGAGCGGCCAGACTGCACGGTTGTTACCACCACGTGGGGACGGGCTTACCCTCGATCTTCAAGATCGCCGCCTCGATCGTGTAGCTGACGCGGAGTGTCTTGCGAGTCTGTTCGAGCACGGGGAGGGCGTCCCGGGCGTCGGGCCCGATATTGCCAAGCGCCGCCGCCACGCTGCGTAGAACCATCACCTCCTCATCCTTCACAAGCAACCTCTCCACCAGCGGGTGGACCGCTTCGCGCGCCGCCGGCCCCATCGCTTCCAGGGCCTCTGCCACCGGAACGCGCACGTAGTCCACCGGGTCCTTCAGGGCGCGAACCAACTCGGGGAGGGCGGGAACCGCCGCTGATCCCATTGCCTCCAAGGCGACGGCGGCCAGCGAGCGCACCCCAGGACTGGAATCGAAAAGCGCTCTGGCCAAGGCCGGGACCGCCGCTGGCCCTCGTGCGCCCATCTGCGAGAGCGCCCACGCCGCCGCTGCCCGCACCTGGGCGTCCGGATCAGCCAGCGCCGCGGCCATTGCACTAGCCGCCGGCGCCCCGTCTTCCCCGAACGAACCGATAGCCCGCACCACGTCAGCCCGCTCTGCCGCCGGCGCCTGCCGGAGTTTCTCCAAGTACTCGGAGAGCGGACGCCCGCGATAAACGGGTTTTCCGCGAACCTGTGCCGGCGCGGCCTCGGGCAATACTGGCTCCAGTTGCTGCGCCACCACCGGTTCAAACGCGCCCGCCGCTGCCGGAAGTTTTTCCAAGATCAGGTCCTCCACTCCGAAGTTGTAGCCTGCCGCACGTTCGTCGCGCCCTACGCAAACAAAGCTGACAGTATGGCGTCCCTTCTGCAACTGAAACCAGCCGAGCGGGCGGTCCACAGCTACGTACACTTCCGGCAGGTAACTGTGAAACACGTCAGGACCGGGGAAAGGGATTTCGGAAGTGGCCGCTTGGCGCTTGTCCAGGTTGGTGGCTTCCCCGTCCACCAGCGCGACGTAGTTGCCGTAATCCGGGGCCTCGGCCGTGCGCGCCACGATTTCGTAGAGACCGCTCTCCGCAACGTCAAGGGGAATGTTGATGCGCGCGCCCTTCCCTTCCGCATCCAAGAAAAGGAGGTCCTTGCCCCAGTCGACACCCCATTGCACCTCCGCCTTGCCTTGCTCCGTCGTGACATCCTTGAGGGAATCCTCCACCGCGATCTGCCGCGCGTTACCGAGAGGAAGCCGCTCGTCACCATAGGGGGGCTCAGGAAGTCCCTGATTTACCCCTTCCTGGTACCAGAAGGCCACGCTCGAGAAATAATCCGGCCGCTCCTCGAAGCCGGAGCGCACACTGCCGTCTGGATTAGCCGTCCAGCCGAAATGCTCGATACCCGCCCACAGCGACTGGTTGAACGGTATAGGATCGGGCACGTGCCAGCGGTATCCTGTGAGCCGCGACCCCACACGCTCTCCTTCTGCCGTCGGCGTACCCGTCCAGGGACCATAGGAAGTCCGCAGCCCCCAGGCGTCGTTGAAGTAATCCTCTGATCCGGTGCCGTAGAGCTGCGGATGCTTGGCGCCGTCAATGTAAAACAGATCGTCACCCTCGCCGAACCAGGAGGCCAGTGCCTGGATGATGTTCAGCACGGTGCCCACGTAATGCCCCTTGCCCCGGATGGCAAGGAAGGCATAGTTCTGGCCAGCTACTGCCGGGCGTTCCTGTCGGTAGTAGGCGTGGAAATAGCCGAGGTCCGAGGGTAGCGAGTCGTACCTGCGGTAGTCCACATGGTAGTAGTAGGAGTATACGTAGCGATGGCCCTCGTTGGTCACCGTGATTTTACAAGCCTTGCGGTAAGGCATCGGCCAGTAGCTATTGCGCGCCCGGCCGAAAGAGCTGTCGCGGACCATGAGGGAGTCGAGTTCGCGCTCGTAGCCGTGCCCTACACCGAAAAAGTCGCCCAGGGGAGCGTCCACGCTGGGGGTTTTCTCCCCGTCGTAGTAGACGCGCAGCCGCAGCAGGCGCGGCCAGGCGTATTCGTTGTCAGCCACCGTTACCCAGATGTGGGTGACCATCCCCGGACCGTTCAGGTTGGCCATCACCAGGGTTTCGCCCGGCATAATCCGCTTGCTGTCGTCATTGCTGAAAACGTAGCGATTGTCGCTCGAGACGCGCGCCGCGGTGTAGTTCTTCAGGCGCGCCAGGCCCAGCGGATCGAATAGATCATTGTAGGGCCCCTGGGCCCGAGCTACCGTCGAAATGAACACAAGCAAAGGCACTAACCGTAGCCGCATAACACTCCTCACGTGCTTTCGTGATGTCAGAACACGCTGTTTGCTAATCGATCTTCAAGCAGCCTTGTAGGCTCCCGGCAGCTCCCGCCCAACTGTCAGGCCACAACTCCCTTTCACCGGAAGTGCCAGAACTACTTTCGAGGCTGGCGTCCATCGGGCTCAGGCCTCACTCAAGAGCATCAATCTCGTCCAGTCTCGACTTCCTCCTGTTCTGCTCCCCCTCGGATATATCATAACGGCATCGCTCGACGGCACCGAGGTGCACGGGCGCACCCGAAAGGTGGCGGCGATTTTGCCGAATCTGCCTACCCTCGTTAGTTGCTCAGGGACAGGCAGGCGTACCGGGCCGCGGTTGGCAGCGGTCCGAAACCATTGAATCGGGCGGGATGGATCTAACTAGACGCGGATCTTGCTGAGGAGGATCTTGCCGGTTTTACCTCGGGTAGGTTCCGGTCACTGGGCCATCGCAACTAACGAGTGGTGCCGTTGACCATGAAGAAAAAATGCCTAACCGTTGTTCCCTACCGCTCTTGTCAACGCTGGAGGTGATCGGCGGCCTTCACTTGCAGCTTCTCCCGCCACTCCACGGCCTTCTCTGGTTTTCCCCAACTCCCATAGAGTTGAAGGATCCACTCTGCCCCATAGCTCAGAGCAGGCCGGCGTTCCCATGGGATGGTCGTTTTTCGCTGTAGCATGCCTTGGTAACCAGACAGCAGCAGCGATTCCGCCTCCGCATACTTTCTTTGACCGGTCAGGCTGGCGCCCAGCAAGCTTTGGCAGTCGTAGCTGACCCAAGTGTTGGTACTGCTCTTTGCGTGGCTCGCCAGTGCCTCACGCAAGAGTGGCTCAGCCGTGGCATACTTACGCGTTTTTATGTACAGTGCCGCCAAGTCATTCATGCTGGCAAGCCTGCGAGGATGCTCCGCAGGCAGCACACGCTGCTGGAGTTCTAGCAACTTGATGTAAATCGGCTCGGCTGTTTCATACTTATGCTCGTACAGGTACAGCAGCGCCAGATTATTCATGCTGACCAGCGTGTCAGGGTGCTCCTGGCCCAATACGCGCCGTCGCACTTCCAGTCCTTTGGTCAATAGCGGCTCGGCGAGCGCATACTTGCCTTGGTACAGATACAGCAGTCCCAGGTTATTCACACTGATTAGGGTATCGGGATGGTCCTGGCCCAGCACGCGCCGCCGCACTTCCAGAACATGAGTGAACAGCGGCTCGGCCGACGCATACTTACCTTGGTCCCGGTAGAGCCCTGCCAGATTGTTGATCGTGCTCAGCGTTTCCGGATGCTCCTGGCCCAGCACGCGGCGCTTGGCCTCCAGGACTTCAGTGAACAGCGGCTCAGCCGGCGCATACTTACCTTCGTCCCAAAGCACCACCGCCAGGTTGTTCATGCTGAGCAGCGTGTTTGGGTGCTCCTGGCCCAGCATGCGCCGCCGCACCTCCAGAACCTTGGTCAACAGTGGCTCCGCCTCCGCGTACTTGCCTTGGTGTACATACAACCCGGCCAGGTTGTTGATCGTGCTCAGAGTCTCCGGATGCTCCTGGCCCAGGACGCGGCGCCGAATCTCGAGAGCTTTAGTGAACAGTGGCTCGGCTGGCGCATACTCGCCTCGGTACCAATCGACAAGCGCCAAGTCATTCATGGCGCTCGCTGTATCGGGGTGCTCCAGGCCC
>Ga0187846_10001799_pt1 | contig 12025 bp, 12 predicted proteins | sample TC_taG_FD_161473 | JGI IMG/M metagenome (GOLD analysis project Ga0187846, IMG submission 161473) | Biofilm microbial communities from the roof of an iron ore cave, State of Minas Gerais, Brazil - TC_06 Biofilm (v2) | ecosystem: Environmental > Terrestrial > Deep subsurface > Cave > Wall biofilm... | reverse complement strand
GCGCGGCTTTCCAGAGCATCGTCAGTGCGGCGATAGCTCCCTTAGCATGGTCAGCCCGTGACCGCGCAACGCCACAAAGAACCGAGCGATCCTGCACAAGGACCGAGAAAGGCATCAACGAACTGCGCGCTCGATGCGCTGTGCAGGCTTTGTAACTCGCCTTATTATGATAGGCCTCGTCGTATGGTTCGCACTGAGCTCCGCGTCGAGCGCTACAAGCCGATCGGAAGCTTCCACCACTCCACCGGCGGAGTCACTTCGATCGTTCGTGACCGCGACCGACATTCAAAAAACCCTCGATCAACGGATCCATGCTGCACCTGGCAACGGCATCATCCTCGGGCTGATCGACCATGGGAAGACCAGCGTGTATCGTTCGGGAGTTAGCGGAACCTCAAGACCCCTGGATCGCTACACGCTGTTCGAAATCGGCTCGGTGACCAAGACGTTTACCGCCTCGCTGCTGGCAACCATGGTTCTCGATCATTCCGTGAACCTGGACGATCCGGTCTCAAGATACGTCCCCGCGAAAGTGCGGATACCAAGTCGCGGCGACAAGCAGATTACTCTGCTCAACTTGGCGACTCAGCACTCGGGCCTACCCCGCCTACCCACCAATCTTGACCCCACAGCAAGCGATCCCTACGCGGCTTACAGTATCGACGATCTCTACCAATTCTTGGATTCGTACCAATTGACGCGCGCTCCGGGAGCTGAATTCGAGTACTCGAATCTGGGGGTCGGGCTGCTAGGCGATGCCCTGGCCAATAAGTCGGCTCTCGCGTACTCGCAGCTGCTACAGCGCCGCATCCTCAGTCCGCTTGGCATGACGCAAACGTTTATCGCAGCTCCGCATTTCGCGGTTCCGAGACGCATGGCGCAAGGCCATGACGGAGATGGCAACCCCGTCAAGCCTTGGACGTTCCTTGCGATCGCTCCGGCGGGTGGGATCGTTTCGTCTCTCGATGACATGCTCAAATACGTCCGTGCGAACCTTGGGCAAGGGAAGCTCGGTGCGGCATGCTTGTTCGCGCAACGCCCACGCGACACGATTCCGGGTGGCCGCATCGGCCTGGTGTGGTGGACCGGCAACCTCACGCATGCAATCCATCATGGTGGCGACACGGACGGCTTCCACGCTTGGGTCGCGGTGTCACCGGATCATACCAAGGGTGTGGTGGTCCTCAGCAACGGTGGGGCACCCTTGGAAGACATCGCTGTGCATGCGATTGACGCTTGGTTCCCCGTTGCAACACCGAGGCCGACGGTGACTCTCGATGCCGCGACGCTGCAGTCGTACGTGGGAACGTACACGAACGCCGCCGGGATCTTCACGATTACCTTATCCGGCGACAAACTCATGGCGCGACTCAGCGGGCAGGATGCGTTTCGGATCTACGCGAGCGCGAAGGACCACTTTTTCTATCGCGTCGTCAATGCCGAGCTCGAGTTCACTCGCAACGTCAATGGTCACATCGATGGCCTTATCCTACACCAAAACGGCCGCGACGTCGTGTTTTCGCGGTCAAGCGAGGCGGTACAACCAAGCACGCCCCAACCCACCTTTCCGCCGGCCTTCACCCTCGATCCCCAAACACTCAAAGAATACGTCGGGAGCTATGCCACACCCGGAGGCGGGCCGGTTTTCACCGTCACCGCCAGCGATACCGGCCTCGTCGTACAACTGACCGGCCAGCCAGCGGTCCCAGTGTACGCGTCGGCGAAAGACCATTTCTACTACAAGGTCGTAAATGCGCAGATCGATTTCGAACGAGACAACGCCGGCAAGGTGAACAGGTTGGTGCTCCACCAGAACGGCGCCACCCTATCCGCCGATCGCGTGGTGGTACTACAGCAGTTGCGGTAGATCGCGCATGTCGTAAAACAGGCTCGTGTTCGGGTCAGGCGCTTGCTTGTCCGCGTCAGCCTTCCCGCATAGCCGAGAACGCGCATTCCCGCTGCCCGAAGCGCCGCGCTTTCGCCCAGCGCAACCGCGCGCGCGGCAATATGCACGCAGCGCCGCAAGCAGTCTCTTAGCCGACAAGCGAACCCGGTTGCGCCACGCCGTCGCCTGAGCAAATGCCTTGACCTCCGCAATCGTCATGAGGACCTTTCCCGTACGCTAACAGGGCGAGCTTACACGAGCGCCCGAGGTGCACCACCGGCCGAGCGGGGTCAACGCTCGTTCGGGCGTCTTAAGCGTGTTCTGCGATCGACCTTGGGATAATCGGGGAGTAGCTCAGTCGGTCAGAGCGTAGGTCTTATTAACCGAAGGGCGGTAGTTCGAATCCATCCTCCCGGAGTCGCAAACAACGCGTTGCGCAGTTTGACCAGGCCGCGCAGCGCAATCGCCGCGGCCCCGCGATCTTGCACATTTCGCTGCGGCGTGGCCTAGCGCGTCTTCGCCTTGTTGCGGCGCTTTGTCGTACCTTGCTTGTCGTTCCCCTCGATCCGTTTGAGGTACGATAAGAGCTGTTCGGGGTGTCCTCTATCCTGGTCCGAGCGCCAAAGAAAAACCGAGAAAGACGGCTCGTGTCGCATGTCGGCCGAGACCTCACGAAGCTGGGCCAATGCGTTGAATGCAGCGATGACGTCCGCTTGGCCGGCATCGATGCGCTCATTGAGGGCGCTCGAGAGCCACTTTGCGACCTCGTTCCAGCGCCACAGGCGGGTTCGATCAGAAAGCCACGCGACTGGTGTCGGAAAACCACCTGGTCCCCGTGTGCCCTCGAAGAGCTGTCGGACGTTCTCCCTGGTGCGCTTGGTGCGCTGAGCGATCTCTGATGCCGTCACTAAGGTCTCTGGTTCGACGCGAACGGCGCGCAGCCCAGGCACGGCTTTCTCCACTTGTGTGATCGCGCTGACCAGCGCCTCGGCAAATGAAGGCGCCGTTCGGTCGAAATCTGCGAAATAGACTCCATCCCGCTCACCGAAGGTCGCGTCGTCGCAGCTAGCCTCGAAGAGGCGATCCAGGTTCTCTGGAGCGATGGGATTCGGGCCTTCGAGAAGGAGCGTGAATGAATGCGTCATGAGGTTTGATGCGGGCACTTGTCGACGGCCCGGCGCAGTTGCTTCGCATGGTTTTCGGGCGAGCGTGGCGTTGACCACACCGACACCCGACAACCACCGCGCTGCGCATAGGCGCACAGGATCTGGCCCCAAGCATGCCCGCGCAGCATTTGAACGCGCCACCCCTTGGATGCGGCATAGTCAAGCGCGGCGTCGATCTCTTTGTTGGGATGCGTGGGTCTGTTTACGATTCTATCTTAACTGTTGGCACTTGTCAACACAGTGATGCCACCGTCGCGTCTTAGCCGCCTACTCGTTCAGCCCACGCTGCCGCCCGCGCGTCTTGGTCTCCTTGCCGGCGCTGCGCGGCGCAGGTGTCGCACAGCATCACGCCGCTTTCGCAGTGTCGAGCGCGAGCTCGCGGCAACCGAGCCGCTTCGCGCGCTTCTCGACGATTTGGAGTAGCCTCGTTCCGATGTTCCGACGTTGATAGGCCGGATCGACGGCGAACTGTCCGAACGAGGCCAGTCCTTCGCGGGAGTACCACCGTGCGAGCGATGTCCGTCGCTGATATATCGTTGCGGTTGCGATAATCCGTTTTTCAATGATTCCGATCAGGCATATTCCATCTCTCATGCGCGCGGCGGTCAACGCTTCATCTTGATAGCTGGCGGTGAAATTGAGGCCGCGCGCGGCCAGTCCCCGATACGCCCGATGCAAGAGCGCCGTTAGCTCTTTGATTGAGTCGTCTGCTTGGAACCGGCGAACGACGATTCGATTGACGCGGGGTCGCGTCGGCGCTCGGGGCCTGAGCGAGGACACTAGACCAAGCCCGACTGATCGGCCCGGACGTATGCAAGCACGCGCTCTGCGCATTCTCCCAGCGGCCGCGCGGTATCCAAGACAAGCCGTGCCTGACTCCACGGTTCGTACTTTCGTCCGACGATGTCGGCCCAACTCGGTTGCCGCAGCTCGTGAAAATCCCAGCTGCGTCGCTCGACACGTCGGCGGTGTTCGACGGGGTCGTTGCAGGTGAGCTCGATGAGGCGTAGTGGTACGCCGCAGCGTTGCGCGAGAGCTCGCCACTGCTGGCGAGGTTTTTCGCTATCGTTGACGGCGTCGATGATCACGGTTACGCCGGCCTCTAGCAGTGTCTGCGCAACGGCCTCCGCGATCAGGTAATCCGCAAGTCCTTGCGGATCCGGTGTAGCCCCGGCGCGTCGCAGCGCAGCCCCGATGGTATCAATACGGATGTGCGCCCCCACGATACCCTTCGCGAGTCGTGCGGCGAGCGTGGTCTTGCCAGTACTTGGAAGACCGGCGAATACGATCAGCACAATCGCTCCATTCGACTGCTGTTCTCCCATCTCTGCTCACTTGGACGATTGATCCACCCAGGGGCGGCGTGCGGGATGACGGTCGCGCCCATCGCGCTGGCGTTAAGATAGCGGAAGCTTCTATCGGATCCCCAATTTGCTCAGCTCTTGGGCGATTGGGTCTTTCCCCGATTCGTAACCCTCGATGTTTGCACGCACGACGCCGTTCGCATCAATGATGAACGTGTGCGGGAGTGAGAGAAGGGTTTGGCTGGGAGCAACTTCAGGGTTTGGTGACGCCGCGACAGGCGGTGAAGGCAGCGGGCTGCCTCCAAACGCCACGTGGTGAGCCGTCGCGTAACTGCCGCATTGATCAACCGAATGGGTCTTGCAAAATTCAGCGACTGCGCTCAGCGTTTGGTATGATCTAGGTGGCAACTGGGCTTTCATTTGCGGTAGGACTTGCGGTAATACGGATCCTAACATCGACGCGGAAAAACCGTTGAGGGTAATCAGGGCCGTGGCGTTCGGCTTACGATTGGGGTCGTACGGCGGCGGTGCGTTGTCGTTTGGCAGGTAGCGTTCAACCTCAAACGGGATCTTGTACTTGGCGATGAGCGCGTCGCCGGCCTTAGGATTGTCCAAGTAGTCGAGGCCGACTAATTGCACGCGATTTCCGTATCTTGCATAGTCCTTGAGTACGGCCGGCAGTTCTTCGATGCAACCTTCGCACCACGAAGCAAACCCGACCACGACAGTTGGTTTGCCCAGTTGCACGAGCTGCCGCGTCTGCCCGCCGATCGGCTGAAAAGTCATCGACAGCGCTGACTTGCCCCGGAGCGTGAGTAGCTGAGCGGGATCGGATGGCTCTGCTTGGCTCGCGGTGATTAGCGTCATGGCGCCGATGCACATGAAAGCACACGCCACTTTGTTCATTCGTTTATCCCTTGGATCGCTGGAGCGCTGAGCCGTTAGTCCTGTTCTAGATATGCGCCGCGGCCGTAACTAAGTCCTCACTGATCCTGTTCCGTTCCCTGTAAAAAGATCACGTCGCAGGAGAAGGCACAGCGCTTTCGGTCGAACCGTACGGAGCAAGCGGATGTCCGATGCTAAGGTTAGGAATCCTTTTGTCTACTCGGCCGCAGCGCGGCGGTACGCCCGAGGTCGCCCAAACTTCCACGCGCAGGTCGTGCGCCGCGTCCAGCGCGTTCTTCGTGTCAATAAAGCCGAGGTCGACCTCGTGGTCGACGTCGGATGCGGCACCGGCGCGTCGTCAATCGCATTCGCCTCCGTGGCCCGACGGGTGTTGGCAATCGACCCGTCGATTGCTATGCTTGCGTGCGCCCGCAAAAACGCCAGAGTCACATACGCTCGAGCGCAAGCCGAACGGATACCTGCCAAAAAAGCGAGCGCGGATCTTGTCGTCGCCGGCGTCGCCTTTCATTGGTTCGATCAATCGCGTTTCCTCAAGGAGGCGATGCGGGTACTCAAACCTGGCGGCTGGCTGGTCGTGTACAGCGATTACTGCACGTTTAAGACGTCTGGGTCGAAGCTGCTACGTCAATGGGCTGAAGATCAGTATTACAAAACCTTTCCGGCTCCTCCGCATCATCACTATCGCGTCGAGCCCTCGTTGGCCCGCAGATTCTGCTTTTCCAACGCTGCGGTGCAACGTTTTACCTACAGCATCGATTTTCGGCTCAACGAGTTCGTCGAATACTTGACGACGCACAGCAATGTCATCGTCGCCGTCGGTTCGAACGACCCGCGGCTTCGCGCGGTGCGTCATTTCCTCTCAAGCGACTTGCGGTCGCTTTTCGGGAAACGCAAGCGGCGCGTGAAGTTCGAGTGCACCCTTCAGGTGTTTCGGCGGCGGGCCCAAAACGCCAGGTGCCAAGCCGACTTCTGCAAACGTGATTGTAGACGGTAGGATCCTAGCGAATATATCCGTCCGTCTTAGATCCGTCATGGCACCAACCGAGCGCAGTCTCGATGCGTTGTCGATACGGCGTGGCGATCTGCGCCGGTGCCCTGCATACGTACTCCTTAGCCCTTCCCCTGGCGGCACCTGACAAACTCCTCGGGTGCGCAATCGCCTCGGACTCAGTCGGCACGCGGCCCAGTCGGTTCGCGTAGCGCGGCGGCAGCGCCGTCCATACGACGGAATCGATCCCTTTAGCTAAAGCCCAGACCTTGATGCAGGTAAGATGAGGGAAATGCTCTGCGTCATGGGCCAAAGGCCGACGTCACGCGTGATGTTCTTCGCGGGAATATCCTCTCGCGCCGCGAGACTATCCCGCGCTTGCACGACCGTGCACACCTCAAGCTCCGTCCACAACACCTTAACCGTCCCGTCGGCACAAGTACCAACGTGAGCCGCTGATCCTTTGAAACACGCGCGAATTCGATTGGCAGTTCGGGGCCGTTTCGATGCCACGGTTTTTCCGGGTCGCGCAAGCGCAGATCGCGAGGGTCCCAGATGAGCGAGCCCCACTCCAAGCACGCAATTTTCATGGTATAATCCACCGCGACCTTCCCCGAAGCAGTCTTTCTTAGCCGACGCCGCCTGCTTCCGCGGCAAAGCAGGCCCTGCACGCAAGCCAACGTAACGACCTCAAGGGTGGAACCCGGCGACAGACCGATTGCGACAGCAAAACCAAGCGAAAGCGCAAACAGAAGTGAAGCGCCTAATTAGCTGGTTTCTCAGCGATGGCTTCACGCAGTGGGATTACGACCTGTGGGATCTAGAACGGCCGCTCACGCGATTCGAAATTGGATACGCAATAGTATTGGGCATCGGCCTTTTCACCTGGGCGTTCCTCTACTTCGCTGCCCAGGAACACGTACTATGGTAGGGGCCGCCGGCCTAGGGTCCGCCATAATAGATGCGCGACATCACCGCGCGGTCCCGAGGGTTTTAGTTAGCGGCGAGCTCGGGCCGAGCGAACCACTGTCATAAATCCTAGCGCGCCCAGCGCCAGCAACCCCAGTTCCCGGCCCAGGAACCAGTACGTCATGGCTTCGATCTGCCGGAGCGACCCTATCGAAACACTGCGGGACGATCCTTCGGCTCGGCTGCTCAATGCCCCGGCGCGTGACCTTTAAACAGCGCTGAGAATATCGCAATGCTACCGAGGGCGCCCACAGCACCCGCGATGGTCACTTCCGCGTAAGCTAGTATGTCTGTACGGCCAGTTACGGAAGTGAAAAGCACGTCAGCTGTCATGCCCAGGTAAGCTGCGGCCATGATCTCTGAAAGCTCGTGGGGACTACCTTGAGTTCGCCTTCGGTGGTATCTCCGGCTTCATTAGCCTGCTGGCCGCGACGCAAGCCCCTTTTTTGCACGACGCGCCGCACGTGAGATGATCCCGTCCAAGCTCTCTTAGTACCCCTCGGGCTCATCACCCTCCGGGTCGAGATCGGCTTCAAATGCGTCGGGATTGTTGGCGTTTGGATTCTCGGGGGTCTCGCTTGGACCGATACGCACTCCTGATACAGCGGCGAGCACAAGGCCGACGATGACCGTGATGACAACGATCAGTACTAACGTCATGGGTTGCGCCTGCTACTTGTCCACAATGCGGTCACATCCCCGCGCTAGAATATACGCGTACGCATGTCAACGACCGCTGATCAGCTCAACCTAGAAACCGCTTCATGCGCAGGCGTGATTGGCCGCGTGACCTATTACGATCGCGCCAACGGCTGGGCCGTGCTCACCGTTGCCCTAGACGACCAGCGCCGCACCAAGCTCGTCGGCCACTGCGCGCTTGCTCCCGCCCAAGGGTCGCGTATCAGTGCGACCGGCCGGTGGGAACGTCACGACCGTTCGGCGTGCAGTTCCGCGCGGACTCGGTGCGTGTGCTCGCTCCGACTAACACCGATGCGTTGCGCCGCTTCTAGTCGATGCGCTGCCCGGGTGCGGTCCCAAGGCCGCCCAGCGCATCGTCGATGCGTTCGGCGAGCAGTGCCCTGCGGCGCTTGAGGATGCGCGCCAGCGGTCTCGGCGTGCGGAATCGTCGAGTCGTCTTGTTGACCTGACGGGCGCAGGTCGGCGAATCCTTGCGTCCACGAGGGCTGCCACGCCGGGCTCCGTCGCGAGGCCGAGCAAACTGAGAAGCAGTGAAGTTCGAAGCGTAGTTCTCGCCCGACCAAGCGATACCGTAGCGGCGATTTGAGCCGTAGTCGAACAACTTACGCGGCGTCCTTTTCTAGTTGTTCGAGGCGCCGACGTCGAAGCCCAGCCAAAGTAGCAATTATGCGGTCACGCTTCCCGATTCCATGGCGCTGAAAATGCGCTGAAACTGCTGCTGATCCAGACGTGAGAAATCTCTCACCGCGAGTGAACTGCCCGCTGGCGCGATGGCGTACTGGCGGTAGGCAATCATGCCTCAAACCGAAAGTGAGGAAACCATGTTCACCGCAGTCATCGCCGCAGCGATCTTGCTCGCTTCCGCAAACGGGAGCGATCCGACACCGTCAGCACCCGCGCTGACGATCACCGACATCACACTCAACGACAAGACGCTCGCACAGCCGCCTGCAAACGCAACCATCCTGCCAGTGGTCACTCGCTCGCAGGCCTATGGTGACGTTCACATCAAGCCAATCGATCCGGCCGCCGACGTGGAGGGGAAACTCCTCGAGATCGGCAGCGGCGGGTAGTCACGTCACGCTCAAAGAACCCGGGTAGGCAGCGCAATCGTCGATAAGGGAGCCCCTTGCAAGCTGTCGTCCTCGTGGGTGGGGAAGGAACCCGGCTTCGGCCGCTGACCTATGCCCTGCCCAAACCCATGGCGCCGCTGCTCGGCCGGCCGTTCATCGGCTGGATCATCGAGCGGCTGCGCGTTTCCGGCGTCGACGACGTGATACTGTCCTGTTGCTACCTGCCCGACGCGATTGAAGCGCATTTCGGCAACGGGCGTGCGCACGGCGTGCGCTTGCATTACGTCCACGAAGACGACCCGCTCGGGACCGCGGGTGCGATCCGCAACGCCGTGCACCACATCGACGGCACGATTTTCGTGTGCAATGGCGACATCCTCACCGCTCTTGATCTACGCGCACAGCTCGCTATGCATCGTGAGCGCGGCGCGATCGCGACCCTCCATACTCGCCCGGTCGATGACCCAAGTCAGTTCGGAGTCGTCGAAACGGGTGCCGGCGGCCGCGTGCGACGCTTCATCGAGAAGCCGAAGCGCGGCGAGACAACGGCGCACGACATCAACGCCGGAACGTACGTGCTCGAGCCGGCGGCAGTCGAGTCGATTCCGACAGGACGGTCCGTCTCAATCGAACGCGAGACGTTCCCGCTGCTCATCGAGACGACTCACCGCGTCTACGCCCGGTCGACGAACGATTACTGGATCGACGTCGGTCGCCCCGAAACGTACCGCCAGGCGCACCGCGACATACTCGACCGGCGCTATGCCTCGCCGCTCGGGGTCGAAGTCGCGCCGCGCGTCTGGTCGGCGGACGGCGCTCCCTTACCGGCGGACATCAACGTGCGAGGGCCGGCCTATATCGGCGCCGCCGTGCGCCTCGGCGCCGGCGTCACGCTCGAACCGTATTCAGTCGTCTACGATGGGTGCAGCATTGCGAACGAGGCGACGATCGGCGACTCGATCCTTTGGCCCGGCTGCGATGTCGGCGAGCGCGGTACCGTCAAAGGTGCGATTCTCGGATTGGACGTCGCTGTTGAACCAAAGGCGCGCGTGCCGGTCGGCGCGGTGTTGGGACGCGGCGAACGCGTCAGCGCAAGAACCTAACTTTCGTTGAAGATATCAAAGCGCCAAACGTCGGGACACTCCCGCCCTCAAGAGGGCGGGACTACATTTGACGAGGGCGGGACTACATTTGACGAGGGCGGGACTACATTTGACGAGGGCGGGACTACATTTGACGAGGGCGGGACTACATTTAGATTTTAGGTTTACGCGATTGGTCCGCATGGTATAATAGAAGTACTTCATCCATCCGGTTCTTCCAAACCCACTAAAGTTTTCTCGCCAGGCTTGAGGGATATGCTCGTAAACGCAGCGCCCGCTCGTTCGTATTCGCATTTGGTGCGCCTCGCCAGCCGGCCGCGCGCGCTCTATGTCGCGTCGTATCCGCCGCGTGAGTGCGGCATCGCGACGTTCACCGAGAACATCAAAATGGCCGTGGACCGCCGCAGCGGCGCGAATGCCGACGTCATCGCCATCAACGAGAACGGCCGCCGCTACGCCTATCGGCCGTGCGTGGTGGGCGCGATCGAACGCGATGACGCGGTGACGTACGCCAACGCCGCTCACATCATCAACCTTCATCCATCGGACGTCGTCAACATCCAACACGAGTACGGCCTCTTCGGAGGCAAGCGCGGCGACATGCTCATCGAGCTGCTGGCCCGCATCAAGAAGCCGGTCGTCACCACGCTGCACACGGTACTCCCCGACCCGGACAGCGCGTTGCGTGCGCTGACGCGCGAGATCTGCAACCGTTCCGATGCCGTGATCGTGCTGGCGCACGCCGGCAAGCGGTTGCTCGAGCACGTCTACGGCATCGATCCGCGCAAGGTGCGCGTCGTGCTGCACGGCGCGCCGGACGTGCCGCTGCGCTCGAGCCGCCATCTCAAGCGGCGCTTCGGACTCAGCGACAAGACCGTGATCTCGACCTTCGGCCTGCTCAGCCCCGGGAAGGGCATCGAGTATCTGCTCGACGCGCTGCCTGCCGTCTTCGCGCGGTACCCGGACGCCGTTTACCTGCTCCTCGGCGAGACGCATCCCGAGATCCGACGGCGCGAAGGCGAGCGGTACCGCGAGGCGCTGCTCGAGCGCGCCTGCTCGCTGGGCATCGCCGAGCGCGTACGCTTCGTCAATCACTACATGACCTACGAAGAGGTCGTCTCGTATCTGCTCGCGACCGACGTCTACGCGTCGCCGTCGCTCGACCCGTACCAGATCGTCAGCGGCACGCTCTCGTACGCGGTGGCGTGCGGTCGCGTCGTCGTGGCGACGGCGAGCGCATATGCGAACGAACTGCTGGCCGGCGGCCGCGGCATCATCGTGCCGTTCCGTAACGCCGCCGCGCTCTCGTTCGGCATCAATGCGGTGCTCGGCAACGAACGCGCGCGCCGTTCGAAGGAGGTGGCGGCGTACCGCTTCGGCCGCAGCATGATTTGGAGCAGAGTCGCGCGCGGGTACGAAACGATCTACCGCGCCGTCACGATCGAGCGCTCGGTGCGCGCCGTGCGGCCGCTGCGCGTGCGCGCCTCAGAAAGCCTCCGCGCCCTGGCCGGCGGCGCTTCGCACAGCCTCGTAAAGGCAGCGGAGTAGATCACGGCGCAGACAGCCGCGCGGCGCGCGCCGTCCGAGTTCGCGGCTGCGCACATGGAGGGAGCGCTGCGCGGGCGCTTGCCTTCGCTCGCGCACTGCGTGCGCATGTTCGACGAACGCGGCATGGTGCAGTTCGCAAACGGCGACGCGCCCGATCGCTCTTCCGGATACTGCACGGATGACAACGCGCGTGCGCTGCTGGTCGCAGTCAACGCGAGGGCGCTGGAAAAGGACAACCGCGCCGCGATCCGCATCGGCGAAGGCGCGCTGGCGTTTCTGGAGCGAGCGCAACTGCCTGATGGGCGTTTTCGCAATACCGCGGATCAAACCGGTTCCTTTCTCGTGGGCGACGGCGCGCGATCGGAGGATGCCGACGGTCGCGCG
>Ga0187846_10001798_pt1 | contig 12027 bp, 10 predicted proteins | sample TC_taG_FD_161473 | JGI IMG/M metagenome (GOLD analysis project Ga0187846, IMG submission 161473) | Biofilm microbial communities from the roof of an iron ore cave, State of Minas Gerais, Brazil - TC_06 Biofilm (v2) | ecosystem: Environmental > Terrestrial > Deep subsurface > Cave > Wall biofilm... | reverse complement strand
ACCCCACGTAATAGGCTGCATTTATGCGCACGCAGGAGCACAGCAGTGCACCCATGCGCAGCTAAGCTGCTGATCTAGCTGAAACTGGTTGGAATTATAAGGCTATAAAAGAGGGGACATGGTGGAGACGAGGAGGATCGAACTCCCGACCTTCGCATTGCGAACGCGACGCTCTCCCAGCTGAGCTACGTCCCCACACCGGCTATTCTAGCGAGTGCGACGACGCCGTCCAACCGTCGCCGACGAGGCGATAGACTGCCCCCTCTCCGGCGGGGAGGCCGGCCAGCCAATGAAGTACACGCAAGCGTTCTGCGAAAGCGAGTACAACATTCGTGCCCGGGTGCCTGAGTACCCGGCCTTTCTTTCGCGCTGGGCCGCGCAGGGGGCTGCGACGCGCCGGCTGCACGCCTGCCTGCTCGATCTGGAGTACGGGAAGGAGCCTGCCGAGCGGCTGGACCTGTTTCCGGCGCGTGCGGAGCCCTCGCCCTTGCTGGTCTTCATCCACGGCGGCTATTGGCGCGCGTGCGACAAGTCGGATTTCTCGTGGGTTGCGCCGAATCTGGTCCAGCACGGCATCACCGTGGCGCTGATCAACTATGGCCTGGCGCCGCGCACGCCGATCGAGCAGATGGTGCGGCAGACGCTGGCGGCAATCGCCTGGCTGTACCGGAACGCGGCCGGCTATGGAATCGACCGCGACCGCATCAACCTGTGCGGCCACTCGGCCGGCGCTCACCTGGGCACGATGTCGATGGCCGCCCTATGGAAGCTGGTCGGAGCAGACCTGCCGGCCGATCTGGTCAAGGGGGTGTTGGCGATCAGCGGCGTGTACGACCTGGAGCCGCTGGTGCACGCGCCGTTCCTGAACGTCGACCTGAAACTGGATCGCGAGCGCGCGATCCGTCTTTCCCCGGTGCACTACCCGCCCCGCCCCGGCGCGCGCCTGATCACGGCCGTGGGCGGTGCCGAAAGCTCCGAGTTTGCCCGCCAGACCGCGCTGATCGGCCAGCAATGGCGCTCGAATCTCTTACGCGATGTGCCGCTGCCCGGCTGCAATCATTACGAAGCCATCGAGGCATTGCCGGATCCGGCCAGTGGGCTGTTCGATGGCGCACTCGACCTCGTGCGGCGCTGAACGCTAACGCAACGCCTGCTCGACCCGCTTCTTGTCCCAGCCGGGAGCCACCAGCTCGATGAACGCGTACACGAATCCGCGCAGGTAGGCGCCCTGTTTCACCGCAAGGTACGTCGTATTGCGTCCGAACAGGTGCCCGCACTTCACGCTGGCGAGCCCATCGGTGCTGTGGCGCGTTGCGATGTCGGCCACGATGCCGACCCCCATGCCCGCGGCCGCATAGGTCTTGATCACGTCCGCATCGATCGCTTCCAGCACGATCGATGGCTCGATGCCCGCCGCCGCGAAGGCGGCGTCGATCCGGCCCCGGCCGGTGAAGTGCGACTCGTAGGTGACGATGGGGTACTTGGCAAGCTCCCTCAGGGTGATCCTCTCGGGATGTCGGGCCACCCGCTCAAGGGGGTGCGGCGTGCGGAACACGGCAACATGTTCCCAGTCGAAAACCGGAATCGATTTCAGTCCGGCCGTCTCCGACAGCGTTTCGGTGGCCATCCCGATGTCGGCCTGGCCGGCCGCCAGCATCGCCGCGATTTGCGGAGGGTTTCCCTGCAGCATCTTGAACCGCACCTGCGGATACTTGTGCGAAAACCGCTGCACGATCGGCGGCAACACGTAGCGGGCCTGGGTGTGCGTGGTCGCCAGCCTTAGCGTGCCTTCGGGGCTGCCGGCGAAATCGCGCGCCAGCTTTTTCAGGTTGTCGATCTCGTTCATGATCCGCTCGGCTGCATCGAGCACCTGCTGGCCGGGTGGGGTCAGGCCCAGGATCCGCTTGCCGTGCCGGGCGAACACCGAGACGCCAAGTTCCTCCTCCAACTCGATGATCGCTTTCGAGACGCCCGGCTGCGAGGTGTGCAAGGTCCGGGCCGCCGCGGTCAGGTTCATCTTCTGGCGCACGGCTTCGCGCAAGTAGCGGAATTGCTGGAGATTCACGTCGGCCAGTATATCGGTAGCTCGATGCGTTCATAATGCGAGGTTCGATTCGGGATTGCGTGAATGAAACTCGACCAGGCCGCGACACTGCTGGACGAACAGGCGATCTGCCTGGACGTGCTGCTCGAAAAATATGCGAAAGGCGACGAGAAGACCGTCGACGACGTGCGTCGCCGCGTCGCCCGGGGCCTGGCTGCGGTCGAGCAGCCGCACCTGCGCGAGCATTGGGAGCAACGCTTCTTCGAAGCCATGGTGGCCGGCTTCATTCCCGGCGGCCGCGTCAACTCGGCCGCCGGCACCGACATCTCGGCCACGCTGATCAACTGCTTCGTGCAGCCGGTCGGCGACGCGATCAGCGGCGTGACGGACGGTGTGCCGTCGATCTACGTCGCGCTGAACCAGGCCGCCGAAACAATGCGCCGCGGCGGCGGCGTCGGCTATGACTTCTCGCTGATCCGCCCGCGCGGAGCACTGGTGCACGGCACCCAGTCGCGCGCCAGCGGGCCGCTGTCCTATATGCGCGTGTTCGACAAGAGCTGCGAGACGCTCGAGTCGGCCGGCAGCCGGCGCGGCGCCCAGATGGGAGTGATGCGCTGCGACCATCCGGACATCGAGGAGTTCATCAACGCCAAGCACGACGGATCGCTGTCGAACTTCAACATGTCGGTGGCCGTCACCGACGAGTTCATGCGCGCGGTCCAGTCCGATGAGCACCTCGAGCTGTGGCACGCGGCCGAGCCGTTCGACAAGGAAGGCGCCGCGCGCCGCCCCGACGGCACCTGGACCTACCGGCGCGTTCAGGCGCGCGAGCTGTTCGACCAGATCATGCACTCCACCTACGACCATGCCGAGCCGGGTGCGGTGTTCATCGACCGGGTCAATCAGGACAACAACCTGTCGTACGGCGAGACGATCTCGGCCACCAACCCATGCGTGCCGGCGGATACCTGGGTGATGACCAGCGACGGTCCGCGCCAGGTGGAAGATCTGGTCGGGCAGGCGCACTGCGCGATCGTCGACGGTCAGCGCTTCACGTCCGGCGCCGAGGGATTTTTCCCGACTGGGCACAAGCCGTTGATCGAGCTGCGCACGCGTGAAGGTTTCCGGCTGCGTCTGACGCCCGATCATCGGGTGCGTCGGATCCGGGAATCGACGCGCTACAGCTCGATCACAGAATGGACCGAAGCCGGCAAGCTCGGACCGGGTGATCGCGTGTCGCTGCAAAACCACCGCGAGCTGTCCGGCTGGCCGGGACGCGGAACGGAGGCCGAAGGCTACCTGCTCGGATTCCTGGTTGGCGACGGCTCGCTCAAGCAGGACGGCTCCAGCGCCACATTGGCCGTCTGGGCGCCGGCGGCCGCGGTCGCAAACGGAGCGCCAGTCGTGCCGCTGGGTGTCCAGGCCCTAATGAAAGCGGTCAGCGACGCGATCTGGACACTGCCCCACCGGTCGGATTTCTCCGGATGGCACCGAGTTTCCGGGCAACCTCAATGGCGTCTGAAGTCGGCTGCGTTGCGGGATCTTGCTGCATCCTTCGGATTGCGCCACGAGTCGCAACGCCCCGGCAGGGCGATCGAGTTGGCATCGGCGCCCTTTTACCGCGGGTTTCTGCGCGGATTCTTCGACACAGACGGATCGGTACAGGGTACCCAGGAAAAAGGCGTCAGCGTTCGCCTGGCGCAGTCCGACCTTGAGACGCTCGAATGCGTGCAGCGGATGCTGCTCCGGCTGGGCATCGCGTCTACGATTTATGCGGATCGGCGCTTGGCGGGGCTCATGTCACTGCCGGACGGGCGTGGAGGCTTCCGCGAGTACCCGACTCGCGCACAGCATGAGCTGGCGATCGCCAATGACAACCTGATTCGCTTCGCCGATCTGGTCGGCTTCTCCGATTCCGATAAACGGGCTCGGCTCGCCGAGTCCTTGGGCGCCTATCGCCGCACCGCCAACCGCGAGCGGTTCTGGGTCACGATCGATGAGGTCGTCGACGCCGGATCGGCGCCGGTGTTCGACGTCCGGGTCGAAGACGCGCACGCATTCGACGCAAATGGCTTGTACGTCCACAACTGCGGGGAGCAGGCGCTGCCCTCTTACGGCTGCTGTTGCCTCGGCTCGATCAATCTGACGCGCTTCGTGCGCGACCCGTTCGCCGACAGCGCCGCGTTCGATTTCGATCGCTTCCGTGAGGTGGTCGCCGTCTCGATCCGGGCGCTGGACAACGTGCTGGATGCGACGCTGTGGCCGCTGGCTCAGCAGGAGACTGAGGCACGCAACAAGCGGCGCGTGGGCCTGGGTTTCACCGGGCTGGGCAACGCGCTGACGATGATGAGCCTGCGCTACGACACCGAGCCGGCGCGCCAGATGGCGGGCCGGATCGCCGGCGCGATGCGCGATGCGGCGTACGAGGCCTCGGTCGAGCTGGCGCAGGAGAAGGGGCGCTTTCCGCTGTTCGAGGCCGAGCGCTACCTGGCCGCGCCGCACTGCGCCTCGCGGCTGCCGCAGCAACTGCAGGAGCGGATCCGGCAGCACGGGATCCGCAATTCGCACCTGCTGTCGATCGCGCCGACCGGGACGATCTCGCTCGCTTTTGCCGGCAACGCCTCCGGCGGCATCGAGCCGACCTTCTCCTGGACCTATGTGCGCAAGAAGCGCATGCCTGACGGCACGCGCCAGGACTACACCGTCGAGGACTACGCGTTCCGGCTGTACAAGCACATGGGGGGCGATCCGAACGATCTGCCGCCGGCCTTCGTCGGTGCGCTGGAGATGCGCGCGGTCGACCACATGCTGATGATCGCCGCGGTGCAGCCGTATATCGACGCCGCCGTCAGCAAGACGGTGAACGTGCCCGAGGACTACCCGTTCGACGACTTTCGCGATCTGTACCTGCAGGCGTGGAAGGCCGGCCTGAAAGGCATCACGACCTACCGCCCGAACCAGGTGATCGGCGAAGTGCTCAGCGTTCGCAAGAACGGCACGGTGGCCCCGCAGGACCTGGGCGAAGGGCCGGACCGCCGCGTGAAGCTGGACTCCGCTCCGGAGCCGGCCCTGGCGAGCCTGAAATGGCCCGGCCGGCCAGATCTGGCCGGCGGCAACATGGCCTGGACCTACATGGTCGAGATCCCGGCCCGCAACGAATCGTTCGCGATCTTCATCGGGGAGGTGGGCACGCCTCCGATGCCGTTCGAGGTCTGGGTCAATGGCGCCGAACAGCCGCGCGGCCTGGGGGCGATTGCCAAGACACTGTCGATGGACATGCGTTCCGAGGACCGCGCCTGGTTGAAGATGAAACTGGATGCGTTGAGCCGCTCGCGCGACGAACAGGGTTTCCAGATTCCGTTTCCGCCCAATGGCGAGCTCGTGTGGGTGAGCGGCGTGGTCGCCGCCTTCGCGCGGATCGTGCACCAGCGCTGCGACGAGTTGGGCGCGTTTTCCGAGATCGACCGGCATCCGACGCCGGTGCTGGATGCGCTGTTCACCCGCAAGGAGCCCAAGGCCGGGGCGCTCGGAACGATGAGCTGGACCGTCGATGTCAGCAACCCCAACACCGGGGACGATTTCGTGCTCGGAGTGAAGGAGTTGAACCTGCCCGACGGCAGCCGCCGCCCGTATTCGCTGTGGCTGGCTGGCGAATATCCGAAGGTGCTCGACGGGCTGTGCAAACTGCTGTCGCTGGACATGCGCGTGGTCGATGCGAACTGGATCGGGATGAAGTTGAAGAAGCTCCTCAACTTCGGCGAGCAGAACGGCGAGTTCTGGGCACCGGTTCCGGGCGCCGACCGCTCCGCCCTGTATCCGAGCGCCGTCGCCTACATCGCCGCGTTGCTGCTGCACCGCTACAAGGTGCTGGGCCTGCTGGACGACGACGGGCGCGGGATCCGATCGGTCGGCATCCTGGCGATGCCTCAGACCCGCAAGACGGTCGAGCTGGGCACGGCCGCGATCAAGGGCAGGGTGTGCCCGAGCTGTGGTGCCGCGGCGATGATCAAGCGCGACGGCTGCGAGTTCTGCACCGCGTGCGGTTTCACCGGCGCCTGCTCGTAGCGCCAATCGCAACGGCTTGGCCGGCTGGCAACCATCGAGGACAGGATGAGTCCTGCGCGCCTGGCAACGTTCGTTGTCGCGACCATTGCGGCCTGCGCGGCCGCCGCTCACGACTCGCCGGCGTCGGTCACGCCGTTGGAAATCCAGCAATACAAGTTCGGGATCGAGCGCGGTTGCCGCGATGCCGGAGCAAGAAGGGCGGACCCGCCGGCGCAAGTCGACATCTTCTGCAGTTGCGTGATCGACACCCTGAATCAGAACCTGTCGACGTTCGACTGGCAGAAAGCGACCTTCTTCGGCCAGCAGAACCGTGACAAAGAGGAAGCGCAGGCGATGGGGCCGGCGCTGGACAAGATTGAAAAGTGCCATAGCGCGGCGCTGTCGGCAGCGCCCGCGCCGCCGGCGCCAGAAAAGCCGGCTCCCTCGCTCGTCGGCGCCTGGGAATGGACGCGCAAGGGCAGCAACTGCCGCGTGCTCTACACCTTCCGCGGCGATGGCACGGGTCTGATCCTCAGAGGCGAAGAGAAGACCGAAGTCACCTATGTCGTCTCCGGCGCGTCGAAGGCGTCGGGACGTAACAGGCTGGCCATGACAACGACCAGATACCTCGGTGGCCGCGATTGTGCCGGTTCGAATGCAGACACCACCGGCAAGACGGCCGAAGCCTATTTGCTGATCGCTCCCGACGGGAACACGATGGCGATGTGCGACTCGGACCTTGGCCTCGACTGTCGGGGCCCGTTCGAGCGCAAGAAATCCGACTGATTACCGCCGCCTTCCCTTTCGCGCCTCCGGAGCGTGTTCGCCGAGCGCCCGGCGGATTCGCGTGCGCTTGGCCCGGTCCAGCTCGTCGAAGGTCTTCTTCTTGTCGAGTCCAAAGGACCGCTCGATCACTTCGAACCAGACCACCGCAAGGCCGAACGGCAGCGCACACCAGTACCACTTCATGTCGGCAAACGGGCCGATGCCGGCCAGGTGCAGCAGCAACAGGACAACCCCGGTCCAGACCAGCCACATCAGTCGTCAGCTCCGGCGGCGCTACAATGGCGCAACAATCTAACTATACGTCCACGTTCGATAATTTCCTGATTTGGCAAGCCCCAGGGTCAACGGCGGCCTCGTCCGCACGTTAACACTGGCTAAGAGATTCGGCCCGACCGGACCGTCGATTTCCTGAACCGATCTGAGGAGATAACTTGATGACTCGTGCCATCCTGGCCGCTACGGCCATCAGTGCGCTGCTTTTCAGCGCGGGCGCCTCCGCTCAACAGGAGCTCGCCAAGCAGAAGAACTGCTTCGCTTGCCATACGATCGACAAGAAGCTGGTCGGCCCTGCGTATAAAGACGTCGCCAAGAAGTACGAAAACGACAAGGACGCGGCACCGCGCCTTGCCAAGAAGGTTCGCGAGGGCGGCGTCGGCGTGTGGGGGCAGATCCCGATGCCGGCCAACCCGCAGGTGAACGAGGCCGAATCGCTCCAGCTCGTCAAATGGGTGCTGTCGCTGAAGTAGGCATCCGACCGTGCCAAGGCAGGCGGGGCGCCCCAGGGCGCCCCGCCTGTTTGTGAGCGAACCCGGTGCAGGCCGCAAGCATCTGATTTGGCGCAATAACCGGCGCGCCCGCGGGAATCGGTGGCGGGTTTTCCGGGCCGAGGCTATCCCGCGTAGAATTTTTCGCAATACGGGTTTAACACGGACACTCGGAGCCGGACATGCACAAATCCCTCGCCCTCTGGACGGCGCTCGCCGCCACAATGATCTTGACGGGCTGCAAGCCGGGAGGCGCGGACCAGGGGCCCGTGATCCTGATCGGGTCGGCTGCCCCGCTGACCGGAGAGATCGCGCATCTGGGCAAGGATAACGAAAATGGGGTCAGAATGGCGGTAGACGACATCAACGCCGCCGGAGGCGTCAAGCTCGGCGACAAGACCTACCACTTGAAAATGGTCGGAGAGGACGACAAGGCCGATCCGCGCGAAGGCACGCTGGCGGCGCAAAAGCTCGTTGACGAAGGCGTGCTCGCGGTGGTCGGGCACCTGAATTCAAGCACATCGATTCCGGCCTCGCGGATTTATGCCGACGCCAATGTCGTGCAGATCTCGCCCTCATCGACCAATCCCAAGTACACCGAGCAGGGCTTTCGAACGACCTACCGCGTGCTGGCCAACGACAACCAGCAAGGCGCGGTGCTGGCCAACTTCGCCGCCAGTGAGATGAAGGTCAAGCGGGTCGCGATCGTCGATGACCGCACACAGTACGGACAGGGACTGGCGGACGTGTTCGAGCGCGATGTCAAGGAAAAAGGGGTGAACGTGATCGACCGCGAGTTCACCACCAACAAGGCGACCGATTTCAACGCGATCCTGACCAAGATCCGCTCGATGAAGCCAGATCTGGTGATGTTCGGAGGCATGGACAGCGTGGCCGCCCCCATGGCCAAGCAGATGAAAGAGCTTGGCATGAAGTCGCAGCTGCTGGCCGGCGACGGCTCGTGCGATCCAGGCTTCATCACGATCGCCGGCGATGCGTCGGGCGTGCTGACCTGCTCGATGGCTGGCAGGGCGATCGAAAAGATGGCCAAAGGCGAAGATTTCGCCAAGCGCTACAAAGCCAAGTTCGGCACCGTGGTGCAGCTTTACTCGCCCTACTCGTACGACGCTGTCTACGTGATCGTCGAAGCGCTGAAGCGGGCGGGACGCCCGGACCGGCAGGCGCTGGTCGACGCGATGCCCAAGACCAACTTCGAAGGCGTGACCGGGCACATCGAGTTCGACGAAAAGGGCGACCTGAAAAACGGCGAGATCTCGGTGTACGACATCAAGGACAGCAAGCTCAATCTGGTCGCGAGCTTCCATTGACCGCAGCGCGCAAACGTGCGTCTTGATAGCATCCCGTTCGGGATGCCGGGGTGCGCCTCAGAAAAAGTGACATAGCGCCCCGCGGGAGTGTCGATGGATACGCTGGTTCAGCAGGTCATCAACGGCCTGGTGCTCGGTAGTCTGTACGCGCTGATCGCGCTGGGCTACACGATGGTGTACGGCGTGCTGAACCTGATCAATTTCGCGCACGGCGACGTGCTGATGATCGGCGCGCTGTCGGCTCTCAGCGCGATCGGCGTGCTGCAAGGCGCTTGGCCGGGGCTGCCCGGCTGGACGCTGCTGCTGCTCGGGATGACGGCGGCCATTCCGGTGTGCATCGCGCTCAGCCTGGTGATCGAGCGCGTAGCCTATCGTCCGCTGCGCAACGCCCCCAGGCTGGCGCCGCTGATCACCGCGATCGGGGTGTCGATCCTGATCGAGACGATGGCGATGCTGATCTGGGGCCGCAATTACCTGACCTTCCCTCGACTGCTGCCGGACGCCCCGATCCATCTCGGCAACGCCACAATCAGCGTGACCAAAGTGGTCGTGATCGTGCTGGCGGCGCTGATCATGGGCGCGCTGCTGTGGCTGGTGCAATCGACGCGGCTCGGGCGTGCGATGCGCGCGACCGCCGAAAACCCGCGCGTGGCCAGCCTGATGGGAGTCAATCCCGACTCGGTGATCGCCACGACGTTCGCGATCGGCGCGGGCCTGGCAGCTGTGGCCGGCGTCATGATGGAGGCGACCTACCAGGTGGCCCATTTCTACATGGGATTCATTCCGGGCCTGAAAGCGTTCACGGCGGCGGTGCTGGGCGGGATCGGCAACATCGCCGGCGCGATGGTGGGGGGCATCGTGCTGGGGCTGATCGAGGCGCTCGGCGCCGGCTACATCGGACAACTGACCAACGGCATTTTCGGCAGCAACTACCAGGACGTGTTCGCGTTCATCGTGCTGTGCACGGTGCTGATCCTGCGGCCTTCCGGCCTGCTGGGCGAACGCGTGGCCGACCGGGCCTGAGGCGGGTTACACGATGGGTGCGACGGCGACCGCCGAGCCTTCGAACCATCCCGCGCCTCCGGGCGGGCGCACTCCGCCACGGGTGCTTGGCGCGATGATCGCGCTGGGCGCGGCGCTGATCGTGCTGCCATGGGCGATCGGGGCATTCGGAGACGCCTGGGTCCGCGCGCTGTGTTTCGTCACGCTGTACGTGATGCTGGCGCTGGGACTGAACATCGTCGTGGGCTTCGCGGGGCTGCTCGACCTGGGCTATATCGCCTTTTACGCGGTCGGCGCATACACCTACGCTCTGCTCGCCTCGCCGCACCTGACCGAGCATTTCCCCGCGCTGGCGCACGCTTTCCCGGCGGGACTGCATGTATCGATCTGGGTCACGTTGCCGATCGGCGCCTCGCTGGCAGCGGCATTCGGCATTCTGCTGGGCACCCCGGTTCTGAAACTGCGGGGCGACTACCTGGCGATCGTCACGCTCGGGTTCGGCGAGATCATCCGCATCTTCCTGAACAACCTGAACGCGCCGCTCAATTTCACCAACGGCCCCTCGGGCATCACGTTGATCGATCCGGTGCGGATCGGCAGTTTCAACCTGGCGCACCCGGGCACGGTGCTGGGGATGCACCCGTCCTCGCTGGTGCTGTACTACTACCTGCTGGTGGCGGTGGCGCTGCTCGCGATCCTCGTGTGCGTGCGCCTGCAGGACTCGCGCCTGGGCCGCGCCTGGATGGCGCTGCGCGAGGATGAGGTGGCTGCGCGCGCGATGGGCGTCAACGTGCGCAACGTCAAGCTGTTGGCCTTCTCGCTGGGCGCCACGTTCGGCGGCGTTGCGGGAGGCCTGTTCGCGGCGTTCCAGGGATTCGTGTCGCCCGAGTCGTTCTCGTTGAACGAGTCGATCATCGTGCTGTCCATGATCGTTCTCGGCGGGCTCGGTCACGTTCCCGGCGTCGTGCTTGGCGCCGTGATGCTAGCGCTGCTGCCGGAGGCATTGCGCCACACGGCGGTGCCGCTGCAAGACGCGCTCTTCGGTCGCGTGCTGATCGACGCCGAGGTGCTGCGGATGCTGCTGTACGGTCTGGCAACGGTAGGCATCATGTTGTACCGGCCGCGCGGCCTGTGGCCGGCGCCGGAGCATGGCATGCGGCGCGCATTCGGCCGCGTCGCGGCCGCGAACGGCGAGGCCGCCAAGGCAGTATCCGGTCATGGCTGAGTGCGTCCTGCTCGCGCACGGCATCAATAAGCGCTTTGGCGGCCTGCAGGCCTTGTCGGACGTCGAGATCCGGATCGAGCGGGGGCAAATCTACGGGCTGATCGGACCGAACGGCGCCGGCAAGACGACTTTTTTCAACGTGCTCACGGGCCTGACGGCGCCCGACGCGGGCACGTTCGAGCTGTGTGGGGTGCGGTACTGGCCGACCGAAGCGCATCGGGTCGCTCAGCTCGGCATCGCCCGCACCTTCCAGAACATTCGCCTGTTCCCGGACATGACCGCCCTGGAAAACGTGATGGTGGGGCGCCACACCCGCACCCGCGCCAATGCGCTCGATGCGGTGCTGCGCACGCGGCGCGCACGCACCGAGGAGGCCGAAATCCGGCAGCGCGCTCTCGAAATCATCGAAGACATCGGAATCGGGCGCTACGCGTACTACCTGGCGCGCACGCTGCCGTACGGAGACCAGCGGCGCCTGGAGATTGCGCGGGCGCTGGCCACCGAGCCGCGACTGCTGGCGCTGGATGAGCCCGCGGCCGGAATGAACGCGACCGAGAAGGCCGCGCTGCTGGAACTGATGGCGCGGATCCGCTCGCGCGGCGTCACGATCCTGCTGATCGAGCACGACGTCAAACTGGTGATGGGTCTGTGCGATCGCGTCACGGTGCTCGACTACGGCAAGGTGATCGCGGTGGGTTCCCCGGCCCAGGTGCAGTGCGATCCTGGCGTGATCGAGGCCTACCTGGGACGGGCCCACGCGGCAGCGCCCCCACGCCTGTCGCCCACATGAGTGCTCCGGCGCTGCGGATCAGCGGGCTGTGCGTCAGCTACGGC
>Ga0187846_10001797_pt1 | contig 12033 bp, 10 predicted proteins | sample TC_taG_FD_161473 | JGI IMG/M metagenome (GOLD analysis project Ga0187846, IMG submission 161473) | Biofilm microbial communities from the roof of an iron ore cave, State of Minas Gerais, Brazil - TC_06 Biofilm (v2) | ecosystem: Environmental > Terrestrial > Deep subsurface > Cave > Wall biofilm... | reverse complement strand
TCGCTGCCCCTTCGAGACGAACACGATGTCAGGCTCGAGCACAATGGAAGGCGCAAGCACCACATCGCAGGGCGCGATGAATACTTCACCCAGGTCGTGCTGCCGCACAAAGTACCAGAGTTGCGCCGAGAGGTTCATGACCTTGCGCTGATGTTCAAGGCTGGGCGCGGGAGACACAAAGAGTTCTCCTTCGATTAATTCATACCGGTTGCGGTCAGGCGGAATCTGCCGCAGGTCGTCGTACGTCAGGCGCGTGGTTGCCGGTGCCATACCGAAGATTATATCCTGTTTGCTGTCTTTACAGACTCGAGACAGGAATCCGGAGACCGGGGAAGGTGGGAGATTCTAGGGTATCTCCGGGTCCGAACGAACCTACAACTCGATGCTTCCCTGCTTCAAGCCGAAGGACCTCGATGCGCGGCTCGAACGGGTCCAGCAGCCAGTATTCCGGCACCCCAAACTCCGCATAGCGGTCCCGCTTCACAAAGCGGTCGATCGTGCGCGACGAGTCCGAGACAACTTCCACCACCAGATCAGGCGCACCCTCGATGCATGTTGCCTTGACGATCGATTGCCGCGCCTTCGATACGAACACTATGTCGGGCTCGAGCACTGTGGAAGGCGCAAGGACAACGTCGTAGGGCGCTACAAACACTTTGCCCAGATCATGTTCCCGCACAAAATACCAGAGCTGCGCGAAGAGATTTCCGACTCTTAGTTGGTGCTCAGTGTTGGGCGCAGGAGACACAAAGAGTTCTCCTTCGATTAACTCGTACCGGTTGCGATCGGGCGGAATCTGCCGCAGGTCGTCGTAGGTCAAGTGGGTGGTTGCTGTTGCCATACAGCAATTATACTCTAGCGTCCGTGTGTCCGTACTCCATTGCCGGTGGCTCGTAGTCCGTTTAGCGCAATCGCGTCGGCGCCAAACACAGCTAACACCGAACCACGGACCAACGACGTCTCTTCAAGTCAACTTCACGGCCGCCCGCACTTCAGCCATCGTGGCCTGGGCTACCTTGCGAGCCCGCCCGGTGCCCTCTTCAAGGACATCCCAGACAAGCCGGGGATTTTCCTCGTAGGGCTTGCGACGCGCCTGAATGGGCGCAAGCCGCTCGTTGATGCGGTCGCTCACGAGCTTCTTGCAATCGAGGCAGCCAATCTCTGCCGTCCGGCACTCGCGGTTCACTCGGTCGATTACAGCCTGATCAGAGTAAACCTTGTGCAGATCGAACACCGGGCAGATGTCAGGATTGCCAGGGTCTGTGCGGCGCTTGCGAGCCGGGTCAGTGATCATCGTGGCGAGCTTCTTGTCGACCACCTCGGGCGGGTCGGAGAGGAAGATAGCGTTGTGATAACTCTTCGACATCTTACGTCCATCCGTGCCTGGCAGGCGAGGCGATCGCGTCAGCAAGGGCTTGGGCTCGGGAAACAGCGACCCGTAGAAATGATTGAAGCGCCGTGCGATCTCGCGCGTCAGCTCCACGTGCGCTACCTGGTCCTCGCCCACCGGCACCGCACTCGCCTTGTACATCAGGATGTCAGCCGCTTGCAGCACGGGGTAGCCCAGAAAACCATAAGTGGTCAAATCGCGATCCTTGATATTCTCGAGTTGCTCCTTGTAGCTCGGCACCCGCTCCAGCCACCCGAGCGGTGTGACCATGGAAAAGAGCAAGTGCAACTCAGCGTGCTCGGGCAGTCGTGACTGCACAAAAAGTGTCGCCTTAAGGGGATCGAGACCGGCGGCCAGCCAGTCCGTCACCATCTCACCGATATTCGCCTGCAATTCGGAGGTGTCGGCGTAGTCGGTTGTCAGCATGTGCCAGTCGGCCACGAAATGGTAGCTTTCGTAGTGGTCCTGGAGCACGACCCAGTTTTCGAGCGCCCCCACCAGGTTGCCCAAGTGCAGCTTGCCGGTGGGACGCATGCCGCTCAGAATGCGCGGGCGTTGGCTAGGTTGGTGGTTCATTCAGTTAGTTTTGGAGAGTCGGCGGAGCGAGCCGCTTGAGACATCGGATCGGGGAGGGCTGTGCCCCTCTGTAATTACGAGGTCAAAACGGGAGCTAAGAACACTCCACCGACCTGTACAAAAGTTCCAACAAGCATCGTAGCATAGGCATCGAAGAGGCGGGAAGGGCAGGCCGCTTGTGGCGCTTGTGTCAGCTTGTCACGCTGATACCGACGCATCGCGGCGATCTTCAACGGGCCGAGATGGCGTGGGCGAAACACGCGGCCGCCTGTGGGTTGACGTTAGAACACAGATCAGGACACCACCCACGGATCATGCCACATCTTGCTTGGTCCTGAACGCTCGACGCCTGCTGGCGAGGCAGCCCTCGCGAATTGTCGGTTTTCCAACCCTCGGTAGAGGCAGACGCCCGTCGGCGCTACCAAAGCTGGTTTTGTTGCACACCCAGACACCAAGTCACCGAAAAGCCGATAAGAACTTGACCGAGGTGGACCGTAGCATCACCTTGTTGTGGATACTTCAGGTCCGGGCCTAGTCCTCTTGGCTTCTTGATGCCTTGGAAGAATCGTCGGCCGCACGAAGAACTTCAGGCCGGATTGCTATCGCGGGCTGCCCGGCAACGTCGCCGCCTCACTTATCTTCAGGGACCAGAACCTTGAACAACAATCCCGCGACCAAGCCACCCAGAAGGTCCGCCACGAGGTAGAGCCAGATGTTCGACCAGCCGACCAGTCCCATAGTCGAAATGCCCACGGCTACGGCAGGGTTGAACGCGCCACCGGAAATATTCCCCACGGCGAACGCCCCGGCCAACACCGTGAAGCCAATCGCTAAACCATAGAACGAGTTGCCTGCAGTACCTTTCGCGGTAGCCGAGTTGACTACCACGAACACCAGGGCGAAGGTGAACAGGAACTCGGCCACGAAGGCCGGCCCTATGGCGAGAGTCATCGCTGAACCCTTGGGGCTGCCCACGAGAAACTTCGTGATACCCGCGGCGATGAACGCCCCAACGATCTGGGCGATCCAGTAAGGCCCCACGTCTTTGGTTTCGCAGCGTCCACGAATCCACACCCCAAGTGTCACGGCCGGATTGTAGTGACCGCCAGAAATGTGGCCGCCGGCAAAAATCATGACCATCAAGACCGAACCGATGGCTAGAGGCGCAATCACACCCTGCGCGCCTGGGATCACCGTGCACCCGATGGTCAAAACAAGAAAGAACGTTCCGATCAGCTCCATGATGTATTTGTTCATCAGCTTCTCTCCTTTTGGTTAGGTCGCTTACGGACGAGGCGCCTCGCCTCAGCCAAGCGCCCCGGTGTTTGGGACGACGTCTGAGCGAGCCGCAGACTTTAAAAAGCGAAAGTCTGCGCTACCCCTTTTGACTGTTGACTGTCAACTGTTGACTGCTTTCGGTTACAACGGCTTTCCGAAAGTAATGCTCAGACCCGTAGTCAGAACCCCGTCTGAGGTCTTCGTCCCAGGGGGCGGATTACTCAGATATATGTTGGCAAAAGTGATCTGCCAGCTCAGAACCTTAGTCAACTTGGTGTTCAACCCCATGGTAAAGTTGTAGCGAAACTCGCCCGTGTCGGTGAGGTTGGGATAGAACTGCATACCCTCGTTGAAGGTCACGGCCTTCGAGAACTTATGCGTCAGAACCTCGCCCAATAGAAGTTCTCCCGACGTCTGGTTAGGCGCATTGGTGAAGTACTCCTGATTTAATCCGCCGCCAACGCTGAGATCAAGGGTGGTAGTGTCGCTCTTGATGGCGTGTAACCCGAGGCCACCGGCCGGTGCCACCCGCAGTCTCAGTTCTTGGAACGGGTTGTGCAACAGATCGAGCTGCCCGAAAGCGAACCACTTGCCGCTTGCGCCAAGGTTGTAGTCGAGCCGCCCACCTCCTCCGATCAGGTTGGCCGTCGTGATGGTCGGATTCGTTTTACTGGTGCTTGTGCAGCCGGAGCTGGGCGCACTGCAATTGGCGTTGGAGTAGAGCACCAGGCTGTAGAGCGTGAGCTTATCCTTCGGGGCGTCTCGCACCGCCTTGGCGGAGAGGTTGTAGCTCAAGGTCTCGGTGTTGCCGCGAGCGACGGCCAGGCCGGTATTAATGGCGCCACCCCAGAAGTCTCTGAGCCTTGGATGCTCCTTCCTATAAGTCTCCTCCTCATAGGCCGACTGTTGCTCCTTGGATCGCACCGCGGTCACCACGTCCTTGGCGACCGCCACCTCACCGGAGCTGACCGTCTGAACATCAAACGTGCTGTCCCTAGTGGTGACGTTGCCGGTCAGAACCTTACCGTCTTTGGATGTTACGGCCAGGGGCTCGCTCGACGTGATCGATTGGATGGCATCCCATTGAATCTTCACTTCGCCGACGAACTTGGAGTCCTGAACCTGACCTACAGACTCCGATTTCAGGGTCAGGGTCTTACCGTCAGAATCCACGACCGTGCCCGTAAGCCTGTCACCATTTTTCAGCACAACCTGGTCGGCAAAAAGCTGGGAACTAATGAGTCCAAAGATGAAGGCGAGGGAGAACATCAGCTTCTGCATCGGGGTTTCTCCTTGGGGTCGCCGCCTCTCCCTGACGTGCCGGGCCTAACAGGCAGCTCAAGAACTTTGAACAGCTTTCACTTGCAGGGTGACGCGAGTATCGCCTGTTAACAGCGCTGCGGATTTCATTGGCTTGCCGAATTGCGTAGCCGGTTGTCCTGAGATGCTTCCGAACAGGCTGCCGACTTTGAAAAACAAAACTCTGCGGTACCCTGCCTCGGATATCGATACTCGGCGAGGTGGGCCACTACTCCCAACCCCCCTAAGCGCGAAGACAGCGCGCGCAGGAGGAGTAAGGCGCTGAGCACTCAGAAAGTGAAACGGACAAGAACTCTGAACCGTTGGCAGGCATCTGTCAAGTATCTCCAAAGTTATTTATAACACTAGTTATACAAACACGCGGGTTACTTAAATATAAGTAATTCCGTCCCCCCAAGTCACCTTCTCAAACCTGGAAGTAGCTCCCGTCGTCCTGAACTTCAGCCTTCCGAACAAGGAAGAGGAAGCAGTCAGAAACAACGCCACGAAACATTTTCACAAGACGCACCATCCAATCATGCAGTTTATGGAGCCGGGAGAAACCTGGGCTGGCGCTGCACGGATGAACGCGGCTTGCCCACAAGCCAAAGGGCTGTCATGCTGAGAAGGAGCCGAGCATTTCCACCGGGGTGACGTATGTTTCGACATCTGCCCTTAATACTCAAGAACTCGTGGCGCAACCGTCGCCGTACCGTACTCACCATTTCGAGCGTTGGTGTGTCGCTCTGCCTGCTGGGCCTGATGATGGCCATCTATCATGCTTTCTATTTCAGCACTCCACCACCAGACCAGGAGCTGAGGCTGGTGACCCGGAACAAGGTGTCGCTGGCTTTGCCGCTCCCGCAGTTTTATGGCGAAAAGATCAAGTCGATCCCTGGCGTCCGGGAAGTCGAGATTGAGCAGTGGTTTGGAGGCACCTACCTCGACAGCCGACCCGAGCACATGTTCGCGCGCATGGCCGTGGAGCCGAACAAGTTCTTTCTCATATATCCGGACGTGAAGATTCCCGATGAGCAGCGGACGGCCTTCCAGCATGAGCGAAGCGCCTGCATCGTGGGCAGGGAGTTGGCGGAGAAACTCCATTGGAATCTGGGTGATCGCATCACCATTCAAGGCGACATCTTCCCCGTCAATCTGGAGTTCACACTGCGCGGGATTTTCGAGGCCGACGACGCTTTCATGAACCGCTCGCTTTACTTCAACCGCGAGTATCTGGAGCAAAGCTTGCCCCAAGGCCGGCGTGGCAATGTGGGGACGTTCGTGACGCTGGCGGCGAGCCCCGGAGATGTGCCGCGGATCGAAGCGGCCGTGGATGAGCAGTTCCGCAATTCGCCGGTTCAAACCAAGACCGAGACGCAAAGCGCGTTCGGGCTCAGCTTTCTGGCTTTTCTCGGCAACGTTAAGCTGATCTTGTTGAGTGTGTGTGGCGCCGTCACCTTCACTATTCTGCTGGTGTCGGCCAATACCATCGCTATGTCGGTGCGGGAGCGAGTGCGCGAGGTAGGAGTGCTAAAGACTCTGGGATACACATCGGGAGCCATCCTCGGGATAATCCTGGGGGAGGCCGTCACGATTTCGTTGGTGGGCGCTGCGCTGGGACTGGGTCTTGCCGCAATGATGACTCGTGGCGTGAGAAGCTTGCCGACGTTCAACGCCCAGCTAGAGACTCTGACGATCCAGCCTCCGGTCGTGGGTCTGTGCTTTGTTGTTGCGGCGCTGATCGGTCTGGTAAGTGCCTTCCTGCCAGCTTATAGCGCCTCGCACATTTCCATTGTGGATGCGCTGCGAAGCGAAGATTAGAGTCGGAGAAGAACGAAGCTAATTGGGGTAGAATAGCGGGACCTGACGTCGCCATAACCTGAATATGTGCAACACATTTTAGCGGCATAACATTTCGCGCTTGGCGGTGACGCTTTTCTATGGCGATTCCTATTGCTTACAATTTCCGTAATCTGGTTGTCCGGAAGACGACCACCATCATGACGGCGCTCGGCATCGCCCTGACTGTGGCGGTGCTGCTGGCTGTCCTGGCCTTACTGCATGGCTTGCAGACTTCACTGAAAGGGACCGGGGATCCGCTCCAGGTCCTGGTGTTGCGCAAGGGCGCAAATTCGGAACTAGTCAGCAATTTCACCCGCACGGGGTTCCAGATCCTCAAGACCAAGCCCGGCATTGCCCATGACGCAGCCGGGGAACCGCTCGCCTCGCTGGAAATGGTGACTGTCATCAACCTGATCAGCGTCGATGCCCCGGACGGCATTAACGTTACAGTGCGGGGCCTGGAACCAATTGGCATCAAGATGAGGAGGAACCTCAAACTGGTGGCAGGCCGCTGGTTCGCCACCGGCCGGCGCGAAGTGGTCGTAGGCCAATCCCTCACCAAGCGCTTCCCCGACGCCCAGCTAGGCAAGAAGCTCCGATTCGGCACCGGCGATTGGGACATTGTGGGGGTGATGTCGTCCGGCCAGAGCGCAACCAATAGCGAGATCTTTGCCGACCTTAATCAGCTCAGCTCGGACCAACACCGCAGCGAGGTTTTGAGCTCAGCATTGGTTCGCGCCACCGACCCGGTGGCGGCCGATGCCTTGGTCAAGAACATCTCGAACGACCAGCAGTTGAACATGGACGCCGAACTGGAGACGGCTTACTACGAGTCGCAAGAGTCATCCGGAGCTCTTCTCCGATACCTGGGGTGGTTCGTTGCGATCGTCATGGCGGTGGGAAGCAGCTTCGCGGCGATGAACACTATGTATGCTGCGGTGGCGCGACGCGCCAGGGAAATCGGCACACTGCGCGTGCTGGGATTTTCACGCTTCAGCATTCTCCTGAGCTTCTTCTCGGAATCGGTGTTGCTGGCGATCTTGGGAGGCGTGATCGGTTGTCTGCTGGTGCTTCCCTTGAACGGCCTAACCACCGGAGTCGGTAACTTCCAGACCTTCGCTGAAACTGATTTCAGCTTGACCGTGACCCCCGGTATCATGATGGGCGGCATCGTTTTCGCCGTCATTATGGGGGCGTGTGGGGGTCTATTCCCATCCTGGTCGGCAGCGCGAAAGGAAATTCTTACAGCGCTTCGGGAAGTGTAGCTGCAGCGTGTCATTGGGTGGCGGCGCGCGAGGTATCAGGGCACGGCTTCAGCCGTGCCGGCACAGCTTAAAGCCGTGCCCTGACACCGAATACGTACTAATTTGGTTTACGACCCTCGGTTTAATCCGACCGACCGGCCTGCCCAACGCGCCGGCATGCTGAAGCTTCTGGAACACTGACGAACTTGAGCGCTCTATGGACACTGATCTGAAGAGCCTGCAAATTGATCGCAGCCCGAAACGGGAGCCGAAGCCCTCCAAGTGGTCCACACGCTGGATTATCGCCGGGATCGCTCTATTCCTCCTACTAGGGACCGTTCGGTTTGCCTACAACAAGCTGAACGCCGCCACCGAAGTTGAGACGGTGCGAGTCCAGGCCACCTCTGCCGGTGGCGCCGCGGCTGGACAGGCCATTGCCCTGAACGCCACCGGGTACATCGTCGCCCATCACGAGATCCAGGTGGCCTCCAAAGTGATCGGCCGGGTGTCGTGGATCGGGGTCGAGAAGGGCGATCACGTCACGGCCGGCCAGGTCATCGTGCGTCTCGAGGATAACGAGTATCGCGCCCAACTGGATCAGGCGAAAGGGATCCTCGCCAATCTGCAGGCCAAGTTGCTGGAGGCGGAGCACGGCTCGCGCCCGGAAGAGATCGCGGTGGCCAAGGCCAACCTGGAACAAGCTAAGGCCGACTTGGCGGACGCCAAGGTCACACTCGACCGCACCAAGGAGCTGGCGGCACAGGGCGTTACGTCACGGCAGCAGTTGGACGACGCCCAGTCAAAATATGATGACGCAGCGGCGCGCGTAGTCTCGCTGGACAGGAGCTTCGAACTGGTCCGGATCGGGCCGCGGAAGGAAGAAATCGACGCGCTGCGGGGCCAGGTGCAACAGGCCGAGGGCGGGGTAGCGTACGCCCAAGACCAACTCGATAACACGGTCATCCACGCTCCGGTTACCGGCACCATCCTGGAGCGCGCGGTCGAGAAGGGTGAATTTGTCACCAACGGATTTGTGGGCGACAAAGGCGCCAAAGGCTACGTAGTGACCCTGGCTGACCTCAATGATCTCCAAGTGGAGCTCGACATTAACCAGAACGATTTCGCCAGGCTGCACATGGGACAAAAAGGTATCGTCACAACCGACGCCTACCCCGATCGCAAATACGACGGCGTGATTCAAGAGATTTCTCCCAAGGCCGACCGCCAGAAGGCCACGGTGCAAGTGAAGGTGCGGATCCTGCACCCTGACGCTTACCTAAGGCCGGAAATGAATGCCAGCGTGGCGTTTCTCGCCGACCAGCAGAGCGCGTCAGCGCAGGGAGGATCGGCCCGCCCCCTGATTGTCGTCCCGGCCTCCGCAGTGAAGAATGACGGCGTGTTTGTCGTCCTTGGCGGTAAGGCTGTCCGGCGGCCAGTGAAGACGGGGCCGACGAGCAGCCGCGGAGTCCAGATTCAGCAGGGCCTCATCGGCGGGGAAGATCTGATCATAAACCCACCCGATGCCCTCAAAGATGGGGACCACGTGCGCGCGAAGAGTTCGTAATAAAAACGCATCCTCTGGTGCACTGCCGCTTTCTGCCCTTGTGGCTCTCGAAAACCTTGGATGAGGAGAAGCGATGGACGAACCGGTGATCCAGACACGGGATTTGACCAAGGAATACATCCGCGACGAATTTCACGTCGTGGCTCTGAAGGATGTCAACATCAGTATTCACGGGGGCGAGTTCGTGGCTCTGATGGGACCCTCCGGCTCGGGCAAATCGACCTTGTTGCACCTGGTTGCGGCGATGGATGCTCCCACCAGCGGCGAGATCACCGTCCTGGGCCAAAACCTGCGGGCGTTGAGCGACCGCCAGATCGCTCATTGGCGCAACGAGAACGTAGGATTCGTCTTTCAGTCGTTCAATCTTATCCCGGTGCTAACCGCTATGGAGAATGTTGAGCTGCCGCTGAAACTTACCGACTTGAAAAAGCAGGAACGCCGTGACCACGCCACCACCGCGTTGAAGCTGGTGGGACTGGGCGACCGGCTGGGTCACTTTCCCCGCCAGCTCTCCGGAGGGCAGGAGCAGCGGGTCGCCATCGCTCGCGCCATTGTAACGGATCCGAAGCTTCTTCTGGCCGATGAGCCAACCGGCAACCTTGACGCCGTATCCGCCGCTGAGGTGTTGGACTTGCTTTCACGTTTGAACAAGGAATTCGGTAAGACCGTTGTCATGGTGACCCACGATCCGCACGCCGCAAGTCACGCCTCCGTGGTTCGGCATCTGGAGAAAGGCGAGTTGCAGCCTCTGGATCAGGATGCGGTTGCCTTGAAGGTATAAGAGCTGGATGAATACTTCTTTCGCCTGGGTGCTGGTAATTCACGTCATCGGCTTTGTGTTCTGGATGGCGGGACTGCTGGTCGTGACGCAAGTGATGGCGGTCCATGCGGAAGCACGGTCTCTGGAGGCCGCTGGCACCCTGAGACGACTGGAGATGAAGCTGCTCAGAGGTATGGCACACCCCGGCGCCCTGATCACCATCGGCGCTGGCGCCGTCTTGATCGCCCTGCAACCGGCCTACCTGCGCCAGAGTTGGTTGCACGCCAAGCTGTCGCTGGTGGTCATCCTGATTGGAATGAACTTGTTCCTGCACGCTCGCGCCAGGCAGTTGCACGAAGAGCCGTCCAAGGCCAGACCTGGACAGTTCAGAATGCTGCACGGAGTGATCTCCGCTCTCTTCCTCGGCATCGTGATTCTGGTGATGATCAAGCCGTTTTAGCCTCAACACTCCTGATATAGCGTAAGAATCTGTGCAACGTAGCGCGGGCCTCCTACCTGATGCCGCACGTGCATCCTGCCCGCGCTAGCCGCGGAACTCTCCCGTCTGAGAAGACGGCATAGGCGAGCTATAACGGGCGGCTAATTAACGGAAGAGCTACGCCAGGGGCCTGAAGTATATCGAGAGGTACTTGACAGATAGAATCCTGGCGGTTAAGAGTTCTTCTCTTTCTCGCTGTTCGGGGCATAGTGGTCATCTGCACGGTGTCTTCATGAAAAAGAGAAGGCCGAACAAGAAACGGCAGACACCGCCCTCTCAGCCACCTACCCCGCGAGCACGCCGCAAATAGGTCTGGGTCACTGTCGCTTGTCTGGTGATTGCTGGGATCGCTGGCTGGGCGGTTTATTCGCAGCGGCAGCCCGCCAGAACACCAGCAGCCAAAACGGCGCCCAAACCAGCTTTCGAGCCCACTGTGACGAATTCGGGCCCGGTGCCTCCCGCTGCGCCAGAGGGCATGGTGTGGATTCCGGGCGGCGAGTTCTCCATGGGCACGGAAGACGCTCCCGATATGAGTGCCGGTTCGATGAATTCCATGGCCGATGCCCGGCCGATTCACCGCGTCTACGTGGACGGCTTCTGGATGGACAACACGGATGTCACGAACGTGCAGTTCGGGAAATTCGTAAAGGCCACCGGCTACGTCACCGTGGCAGAGCAGAAGCCACGAGCGGAGGACTATCCCGGCGCACCACCGCAGAACCCGGTGGCGGGATCGGTTGTCTTCGCGCCGCCGGACCATCCCGTTGCGCTCAACAACCACTACCAGTGGTGGAGTTACGTGCCGGGAGCGAACTGGCGTCACCCCTCGGGGCCGAACAGCGATTTGAAAGGACGCGAGAACTACCCCGTGGTTCAGATCGCTTACCCAGATGCAGTGGCATACGCGAAGTGGGCAGGGGAGCGTCTTCCCACGGAGGCGGAATGGGAGTTCGGCGCGCGGGGCGGGCTCTCCGGGAAGCTCTACGATTGGGGTGACGATTTCCGGCCGAACGGCAAATGGATGGCGAACACCTATCAGGGGAATTTCCCGCTCAAGGACACGGGAGAGGACGGGTATCTCGGCATTGCGCCGGTGGCCCAGTTCCCGCCGAATGGGTACGGGCTCTACGACATGGCCGGCAACGTCTGGCAATGGACGAGCGACTGGTACCGGCCCGATTACTATGCGCAGCTCGCTGCCGAGGGAAACGTGGCGCGCAACCCGCAAGGCCCGGACTCACCCTATGACCCGTCAGAGCCAACGGAGAGGAAGAAAGTCCACCGCGGCGGGTCATTTCTTTGCACTGACCAGTATTGCTCGCGCTATATGGTGGGCGGCCGCGGCAAAGGTGAAGTCAGCACGGGGACGAACCACCTGGGATTCCGGTGTGTCCGATCCGCCGGCGGGCCAGACTCAAGGCTGGGGAAGAAGACAACCGACCCCACTTAGCAAGAGCTCGATCACGGAGACCCAATCAACACAACCCCATCCATCGTGGCATAAAGCACGGGAATGGGCCAAAACGAAAATCGTGGTTCAGACACAAGAGGAGGACAGTTACGATGACACCCAGATGTGCT
>Ga0187846_10001796_pt1 | contig 12038 bp, 11 predicted proteins | sample TC_taG_FD_161473 | JGI IMG/M metagenome (GOLD analysis project Ga0187846, IMG submission 161473) | Biofilm microbial communities from the roof of an iron ore cave, State of Minas Gerais, Brazil - TC_06 Biofilm (v2) | ecosystem: Environmental > Terrestrial > Deep subsurface > Cave > Wall biofilm... | reverse complement strand
ATCACCCGGAGGCCCAACTGGCGCGCGGCGATAACCTCCGGGACTGTGGACATGCCGACGGCGTCTGCGCCCAGGCGGCGGAGAGCTCGAATCTCCGCCGGGGTTTCGAAGCTTGGACCCAAAACACCCGCATAAACTCCTTCGAAGGAGCGAATGCGATCGTGCCGGGCGGCTTCGAGCGCGGCGCGCCGAAGTTGTGGATCGTACGCCTGGCTCATATCGATGAAGCGTAGCCCCAGTCGCGGGTCCTCGAGTCCCACCAGTGGGTTCATAGGTTGAAAATTGAGGTGGTCGGAGAAAACCATGAGGGCACCCGGTGTGGCCTCCGGCGCAATTCCACCTGCTGCGCAGGTGACGAGCAAGATCCTTACTCCGGCCAGGGCCAAGGCGCGCGTCGGCAGCACAACCTGTGCCGGCGAATAGCCTTCGTAAAGGTGCATGCGCCCGGCGAGTACGGCTACGGGGACTTCTTCCCAATATCCCAGGTGTAGCTCCCCGGCGTGCCCCAAAACAGTCGAGCGCGGGAAATGCGGAATGGACGAGTAAGGAATTCTCTTGGCTTGGTGCAGCGAACTGACTGCCCCTCCCAATCCCGAGCCGAGAATAATGCCCACGCGCGGCACAATGCTTCCTTGAGTGCGGATGTACTTCGCCGCCTTCGCCGCCTCGGGGTAGCCTGGACAACTTTGGACGACCCGGTTTTGAATTTTGGATTTTGGATTTTGGATCATCAATTCGCCGTTCTCAGTTCAGGTTCGTGAGCACCCATTGCGAACTCTGCCGATTTTGGATTCAGTCGGGCTGTTGTAGGGGCGCCCCTTGTGGGCGCCCTTGGGCGGGTCGACGACCAGGAGTGCGGTAGGGCAGCTACGGCCTGTGCCAACGGTGCGGCATCCGCAGCCAACCATGTTCAGCGAGAAAGGCGGCGCCAAGCCGCCGCACTCCAAGGCGGGCTGCGCCCGCAAATGTCCAAAGTCCAGGGCGGGCAAAAGGCCCGGCCTCATGATAATCGTGGTCTGGAATCTAAAATCTAAAATCCAAAATCAGCTCAGTAGCAGGCCGGCAATGGCCGCCGACATGTAGTTCGCGAGCGTGCCAGCCAACAGAGCGCGGAAGCCGAGCCGCGCCAGATCCTTCTTGCGATTGTGCGCTAGAGACCCTATGCCGCCGATCTGGATACCGATGGAAGAGAAGTTCGCAAAGCCGCATAATGCGTATGTGGCAATGGCGAAGGACCGCGCTGTGATGTGTCCTTTCAGCGGGCCGAGCATAGTGAATGCCACGAACTCGTTCAACACGAGTTTTGTTCCCATCAGATTGCCGACCACCGTGGCATCTTGCCAGGGAACGCCCAGCAGCCATGCCACGGGAGCCAGCAAGACGCCGAAGATCTGCTGCAGCGTCACCTGGGTGTGGAAGAGGCTCAAGAAGCCGTTTGCCAAATAAATGAGCGCGTAAAAAGCGATGAGCATAGCGCCGACGTTCAGGGCCAGGAACAGACCGTCGCCCACGCCGTGTGAAGCGGCGTCGAGAAAGTTGATGTAACGTTTCTCAAGGCTAATGCTTGCGTCGCCTGCGGTCTTAGGCTTGTCGACTTCGGGCATCAGCATCTTCGAAATCAGGATAGTGCCGGGGGCTGTCATCACAACAGCCGTGAGGAGATCACGCGCCTCGGCCCCGAACAGAATGTAGGCCCCCAGCACCGCTCCGGAGATGTGAGCCATTCCCGCCGTCATCACGGTCAACAACTCGGAGTCTGTTAGCTCTGCGAGATAAGGCCGGATGAGCAGTGGGGCCTCAGTCTGGCCTATGAGGATGCTGCCCGCCACCTCGAGCGACTCGGCGCCGCTTGTACCCATCAACCAGGACATCAATCTCCCTGCCACTTTTACGAGGGCCGGCAGTACACCCAGGTAGTAGAGGATCGCTGACAGGCAGGCAATGTAAATGATCAGGGGCAATACCTGGAAGGCAAAGACGACCCCCAGGCGACTCTTGGGATCGCCCAAGGTGCCGAAAACAAACTCCGAGCCTTGAAAAGAGAAGTTAAGCAACCACACAGCGCCCCGCGAAGCCCTGTCGAGCATCATGTAGCCAACGTTTGTCCGAAGCACGAAGACCGCGATAGCGAGCTGCAGTCCCACACCCCAAACCACGACCCGCCAACTGATAGCGCGACGATTCTTCGAAAGCAGCGCGGCCGTTCCCAGGATCACCAGCATGCCGAGTAAGGATACCCATCGCTCCATAAGCTTGAAGACTGGAAGCGGTAGCCATGGTCAATCGGTTTATGATTGACCGTAGGTTCTTCCCGCGATCAAAAGCCCACGGTCATAAACAGCACTGACCGTGGCTACCAGCTGTAAGGCAAACCAAAAAAGCGGATCCTTCGCGTCGCTCCGCCCAGAGTGGCCCCGCCCTGTCATTCCGAGGAACGCAGCGACGAGGAATCTGCTTTTTGTGGTTAAGAAGAAGCCGATACCTCGCTTCGCTCTCTCGAAAGTCGCACGTTAAGCCCCTTCTTTTCAGTGAAGCACGGTCGGTCGCGATTTTCATTAACTTGGGTGGGCCGAAGGCCCATGGAACACTCTGTCGAAAGTGATGCAAGGTCTGAAGGGCCGTAGGGGTACGGCTTGCCGTACCCTGGGTCCGCGCCACTCCCAGGCACAAGGGTACGGCAAGCCGTATCCCTACAGTCATCGCGGGTGGGCCGAAGGCCCATCTGAAAACTCGGGATGACCCTCGGCGGCAGCCCGGCTCCTCCAGGGCGCGTGGCTGCTGAAGATTCAACGTCAGGCTCGCGTCGTTGCCGTCACCACCCGCAGCTTGGCAGCGGGCGCGACGGCGCTCAGGGCCGCATCCGTAACGCTCTTCTGGCTGATCGTCGCACCTTCAACTTCAACAATGACGACCGTCGAAATCCTGGAACTGTCCTCGCCTGCCAGGATCAGCGCGACAAGGGCTACCTGAAAGGGCGAGAGACTTGGGTTGAAAGCGGCGTTCTCGATGTAGGATCCTTTGTAGATACGCGCCGCGCTGGTGCCGATGCCGACCCCCGAGTACGCCTTCGTGTAGGGTGCGTATGACTTCCGGGCCGCCCCGAGAGCGGCCGCCGTCACCCCATCAGATGTTCCCTTGGGCAGGGTCAGTTGAACTGAGGTCACGGGGAAAGCGCCGTGCTTGAGGCCAAGGTCTTTGGGCCCGAAAGCCGCGGGCAGAAGCGAGGAAAGCCTCGTGGCCGGCTTCGTCCCCACCAACAGGCGAATCTCGCCCTCAGGATCCAGCTCATTCATGAACTGACGGCAGTGGCCACAAGGCGCTGCTGTGACTGCGATTGCCGCGATGCTGGGGTCGTCATGCATGTAGGCGTTGGAAAGAGCAGCTTGCTCCGCATGCACCGACAGCCCCAGGGCGTGTCCCGGAAACTCGATGTTGGCGCCAAGATAGAGACTCCCGCTCGAGCCGCGCGCAACGGCGCCAACCTGAAAATTCGATACGGGCGCACGTGAATACCTTCGCGCCAGCGGAAGGAGGCGAACCTGTAGGCTATCGATGGTTGCTCCCTCCGTGTCGACGATGTACTTCACGTCGTCAGGAGGGATTTGCCCGCTGAAGCCAGGTTGCTCGAGAACCTTCAGCAGCTTGGTGCGTGACCTGCTGCTGATTCCTTGCGGCAGGCTATGACCCACATCGGCACCCCTCTCGCCTGCATCGGCCACAGCGAAGTGTCGGACCAACAGTCCGGCCCCTGTGGCTCCAAGAGTCAATAAGGTGGTTCGGCGGTCTACCATCGAATTTCACAGCCGGTCACTTATGTCGCGCCCCCTATCCGCCCTATTGCTGAGCGATGGACCCTTGGTTCACACTCAAGACTAGTTATAGCTGGTACGGGGCGGCTGCCAAGGCTTTCATGTGGGCCTCATTCGACGGCGAGCTGCGGCTCCAGCTAACGTGGGGCCGGATGATCTCCTTTTTAATACGGCGGGCCTGGTCCTTGACGCGGTTCAACATGCTGACCAGGAGAACTTCGGAAAGGAGATGCGGAACGAGTCCCAGGTCCATGAGTTTCTGATGACGGGCGTTGTAGTAATGCTGTTCGGCTTCGATCCGCGGGTTCTCCAGATGCTCGATCTCAACCGGCAGCCCCAGCTTGGCTCCTTGCTCTTTCACCAGTTCGGCCAGCTGCAGCACACTGAAGCTCTCCGTGAATTGATTGAACACCCGGTACTCACCGCTAGCCGGCGGATTCAGAGTGGCCAACTCGACGCAGCGCAGCGTGTCGCGAAGGTTGAGGAAGCCGCGTGTCTGGCCCCCACGCCCGTACACGGTCAGAGGAATTCCGGCCACAGCCTGCACGCAAAAGCGGTTGAGCGCTGTTCCGAAGACTTCGTCGTAGTGAAAGCTCGTTGCCAGCCTCTCGTCCATCTGGGTCTCGTCCGTTTCAATGCCGTAGACGACTCCTTGGTTTAAATCGGTCGACCGCAGTTTCCAGGCTCGGCAAGCAAACAGGATGTTGTGGCTGTCGTGCACCTTGGAAAGGTGGTAGATGGAGCCCGGCTGCTTGGGATAAGGCAAAACGTCTTTCCGTCCCTTGTACGCCACTTCGAGGAAGCCCTCTTCGATGTCAATGTTCGGAGTCCCGTACTCTCCCATCGTACCCAGCTTCACCAGGTGGCAGTCAGGGGCGCAATCGCGTAGGGCCCAGAGGAGATTCAGCGTACCCACGATGTTGTTGGTTTGCGTGAAGACGGCGCGGTTATGGTCCATCATGGAGTACGGAGCGGACGGTTGCTCGCCATAGTGAATGACCGCCTCCGGACGGAAAGCTTCGATGGAGCTTTTCACCGTCTCGTAGTTGCGCAGGTCACCGACGAAGAGCGGCATCGCACGACCCGTGACCTCGTGCCACGCCTTCACGCGGTCGTGCAGCGTGTGGATGGGGATCAGCGGTTCAACGTTGAGCTCCATTTCCCAGCGCCGCTTGGCGAAATTATCCAGGACCGCCAACTCATGACCCCGATTCGAGAGGTACATCACGGTTGGCCAACCGAGGTAGCCGTCACCGCCCAATACAAGAATTCTCATGCTGTTCCTCTCGGGTTACAGGTTACAGGGAACAGGGTACAGGTTACATGAGACCTGTTCCCTGTCCCCTGTAACCTACACTGTCCCTTGTAACCTACACCTCGCCCTTCACGCGACCTGCGGCCTGCAGGCGCGCCAGAGCGCGCAAGAGAGCCGCACGGGCGCGCTCGAAATCGATGTCTGTCGCTGTGACATTCTTCAACCGTTCTTCCGCTCGCTGTTTGGCGCGCTCGGCCCGTTGGACATCAACTTCCTCGGCGCGTTCCGCCGTCTGGGCGAGAACGATCACCCGCTCGGGAAGCACTTCTGTGAAACCCCAGCTCACCGATAAGAAGTGGGTGACGTGTTCTTCGATATAGCTGAGCTCTCCCGGTTGCAGTTCCGAAAGCAACGGGGCATGCCCAGGCAGGATGCCGAGATAGCCGGTCTTCGCCGGAATGGACACCGAAAGCACCGACTCGCGAACCAGTTCACGCTCCGGGGTTACGACTTCGAGTTGAATCTGAGTGGGAAGCGAATCCATCTTAGGTGCTAGGTGCTAGGTGTTAGGTTTTGGTGTTAGATACTAGCTGGAGGCCCGCGTCCAGAGCGAACACCTAAAACCTAACACCTATCACCTAGACAGTTGCCTTGAGCTTTTCCGCTTTCTCCAGGGCCTCGTCAATCGTGCCGACCATGTAAAACGCCTGCTCAGGGACCTCGTCGTGCTTGCCTTCCACAATTTCCTTGAAGCTGCGGATCGTATCCTCGAGTTTGACGTACTTGCCTTCCAGTCCCGTGAACTGCTGGGCAACGAAGAAAGGCTGGGAGAGGAATTTCTCCACCTTCCGGGCGCGAGCCACGGTCAGCTTGTCCTCGTCCGAGAGTTCGTCGATGCCCAGAATGGCGATGATGTCCTGCAGGTCCTTGTACCTCTGCAAGATGGCTTTGACCGCGCGCGCTACGTTGTAGTGTTCCTCACCCACGATGCGGGGGTCGAGAATCCGAGATGACGAGGCGAGCGGGTCCACCGCCGGGTAGATACCCTTCTCCACAATCTGGCGCGAGAGCACCGTTGTCGAGTCCAGGTGCGAGAAGGTCGTCGCCGGCGCAGGGTCTGTCAAGTCGTCGGCCGGCACATAGATAGCCTGCACGGAGGTGATCGAACCCTTCTTGGTTGACGTGATGCGCTCCTGAAGCTCACCCAGTTCAGTGGAAAGATTCGGCTGGTAACCGACTGCGGAAGGCATACGGCCGAGCAGCGCCGAGACCTCGGAGCCGGCCTGGGTGAAGCGGAAGATGTTGTCGATAAAGAGCAACACATCCTGGCCACTCACGTCGCGGAAGTATTCGGCCACCGTCAACCCCGTCAGGCCGACGCGAAGCCTGGCCCCGGGCGGCTCGGTCATCTGCCCGTAAATCAGCGCCGCCTTGGACTTTTCGCAGTCACCGGGATGGACCACGCCGGACTCCTGCATTTCGATCCATAGGTCGTTTCCCTCACGCGTGCGCTCCCCCACTCCGGAGAACACGGAAACGCCACCGTGCTTCAGGGCCACATTGTTGATCAGCTCCATGATGATGACCGTCTTGCCCACGCCGGCGCCGCCAAACAAGCCCGTCTTGCCGCCTTTCAGGTAAGGCTCGATAAGGTCCACAACCTTCAGTCCGGTCTCAAACATCTCCAGGGTGGTGTTTTGATCCTCAAGGTCGGGGGCATGGCGGTGGATCGGGAAGTGGGTATCGGTCTTGATTGGACCCAACTTATCCACCGGTTGGCCGATGACGTTCATCACCCTTCCCAGTGTGGCGTTACCCACCGGAACGGTGATGGGGCCGCCGGTGTCAATGGCCTTCATCCCACGCACCAAGCCCTCAGTAGGCTCCATAGCCACACACTTTACGCGCCCTTCACCCAGGTGCTGTTCTATTTCGGTGATAACGAGTATGGGCTGGGGGACGTCAAAACCGTCGGAGACGATTCGCACCGCCGTGTAAATAGGTGGCAAGTCTTTGCTCTCAAAGGCCACAACCACCACCGGACCAATCACTTCCACCACTTTGCCTACTCTTTCTGCTGCCATGTTTCACCTTCTTAGAACCAGTTAACAGCCGACAGTTGACAGTCTACGGTGGCGAACCGGGTAGCGTAGAGTTTCCTGCTTTTGGAAACTCTGCGGGTTTTCTTGAGGGAAGAACCGCAGAGTTTGAAAGACAAACTCTGCGCTACCCGGCTTTCACTTGCCACTCGCCACTAACCACTAGCCACTGCTCCTAAAGTGCTGCCGCTCCACTGACGATCTCGATGATCTCCTTGGTGATTGCGGCCTGGCGCGCCCGGTTCATCTGCAGTGTGTAGGTCTCAATTAGCTCCGTCGCGTTGTTGGTGGCGGCGTCCATGGCTGTCATTTGGGCCGAGAGCCACGCCGCTTGAGATTCGAGCAAGGCACGATAGACCTGGATCTCCACGTAGCGAGGCAAAAGATCAGCGAAGATCTCGGCTGGTGGCTGCTCATAGATGTAATCGATCAACGCCTGGCTTGGCTGGGGCGGCGAGAAGGGCGGAATGGGCAGGTACCGCTCTACGGTCAGGCGCTGCACAAGTATAGATTTGAATTCGTTGTAAATGAAGTCGACCGCGTCTACGGTTTGGCGGGTGTAGGCGTCAATGATCTGCCCGGCGATTGGCTGAATATCAGCGAACCGTAGTTTGCCGAGCAGGCCAACATACTCGCCGACCTTCCCGATCGGCTTTCGGCGGAAGTAATCACGTCCCTTACGTCCCACCAGGAGCAACGAAACCTGACGGCTCGCGTGTTCGGCCAGGTAGTGCTCCGCGGCACGCAACAGGTTGGAGTTGAAGGCTCCGCACAGCCCGCGGTCGGCGGTAATCAGCACCAGCAGCACCTTCTCCAGCGGCCGCTGGGCCAGCAGGGGATGGGTCGACTGTTCGGTGCGGGCCGCCACACTGGTGAGCATCGCTAGCATCTGGCGGGCGAAGGGTCGGGCGCCGAAGACGCTCGACTGTGCCCGGCGCAGTCGTCCCGAGGCCACCATCTTCATGGCGCGAGTAATCTGCTGCGTGTTCTTCACGGAGCGAATACGGTGCCGAATGTCGCGTACGTTGGGCATTTCTAGGTTGACAGTCGACAGTCGAAGTTCGACAGTCAGTGAACTGTTGACTGCTTCTTGTCGGCCAGGAACTTGGCCTTGAATTCATCCAAAACCTTGGAGATTTCGGCGCGCAAGCTGCCGTCCAGTTGCTTCTTCTCTGCTAACTCCTTACCCAGGTTCGGGTAGGACGAGTCGAGGAACTCGTAAAGACCCTTCTCAAAGGGTCCACACTCTTCCAGTTCCAGGTCGTCCAGGGTGCCATTGGTTCCGGCGAAGATAATCAGGACCTGCTTCTCCACCGGCAGCGGTGAATATTGCCCCTGCTTCAGGATTTCCGTCAGGTGTTTGCCGCGGTTGAGTTGGGCCTGCGTCGCCTTGTCGAGGTCGCTGCCGAACTGCGCGAAAGCGGCAAGGTCACGGAACTGGGCGAGGTCGAGGCGCAGGGTACCCGCCACCTGCTTCATCGCTTTGATCTGGGCATTACCGCCCACGCGCGAGACCGACAGCCCCACGTTGACGGCCGGCCGGATGCCGGAGTTGAAAAGGTCCGATTCCAGGTAAATCTGCCCGTCGGTAATGGAAATCACATTAGTGGGAATGTACGCGGACACGTCCCCAGCCTGGGTTTCGATGATAGGGAGCGCCGTTAGCGATCCGCCTCCGAGCTCGCTACTCAGCTTGGCGGCGCGTTCGAGCAGCCGGGAATGGAGATAAAAGACGTCGCCGGGATAAGCTTCCCGTCCTGGGGGGCGTCGCAGAAGAAGTGAAATCTCACGATAGGAGACGGCATGTTTGGAGAGATCGTCGTAGATGCACAGGGCGTGTCGCCCACGATCGCGGAAATACTCACCCATCGCGCATCCGGCATAAGGCGCGATGTACTGCATGGGCGCGGGGTCCGAGGCGTTTGCCGCTACGATGATGGTGTACTTCATGGCGTCAAATTCTTCCAGCGTCTTCATCACCTGGGCCACGGTAGAAGCTTTCTGCCCGATAGCCACATAAATGCAAATTACATCGCCGCCCCGCTGGTTGATGATCGTGTCCAGGACAATGGCGGTCTTGCCGGTCTGGCGGTCACCGATGATCAGTTCGCGCTGGCCGCGGCCGATGGGAATCATGGCGTCGATAGGTTTCAATCCTGTTTGCAAGGGCTCGCGAACAGGCAATCGATCAACCACTCCCGGCGCCAGGCGTTCGATGGGGTTGAACTCCTGCGTCAGGATCGGGCCCTTGTCGTCGGTCGGGCGCCCTAAGGGATCCACGACTCGCCCAATCATCGCCTCACCCACCGGCACGGACATAATCCGTCCAGTGCGCTTCACGGTGTCGCCTTCTTCGATCCTGACGTAGTCTCCCAGCAGCACGGCGCTCACCTGGTCCTCTTCCAGGTTGAGAGCCAGCCCCATAACGTCATGAGGAAGTTCCAGGAGTTCGCCCGCCATGGCCTTGTCCAGACCGTGGATGCGGGCCACCCCGTCACCCACCGAAATGACCGACCCCACTTCGCTGACCGTGACCGTGCGGTCGAAACTCTCAATCTGCTCGCGGATAATCGTGGTGATTTCGTCTGCTCTGATCTGTGGCATGCACTCTCCACGAGGTGTTAGGTGTAAGGTTTTAGATGCTGGTGTGAGCTGAATGGTCGAAGGCCGAGGAAAAAGCTTAAAGTGTAAGCTGTAAAGGGTAAGGCCAACCTTTATCCCTTATCCCTTACCCTTTAACCTCCGACTCTTCGATTTCCTCAGCTAAGATCTACGGTGTCATCAGTTGCTGACGGATTCGTTCCAGGCCTCCGCGGACGGATCCATCGTACACGGTGCTTCGGATCTGTGCCAAAACCCCGCCCAGCAGTTCCGGATTCAGATGGAACTCCAGTTCCGCCTGGTGGCCCGTAATCTCGGCGAAGCGCTCGCGCAAAGCTTCGCGTTCAGCTTCGGACAGCGTATCGGCTGATTCGATCCTGACCTCCGTCACACCCAGGCGCTCGTAGGCAATCTTCCGGAACGCCTGCCCTATTTGATCGATCAGGCTCATCCGGTAGTTCCTGAGAACGACCCGAAGGAACTTGACTGTGACTGCCGTTATTCCCATTCGTTCCAGGACCGCGGCTAATACTTTGGTCCTGTCCGCGAGGGGGACTGCCGGTGATTCAAAGACATTGCGCAGTTCGGCACTCTGGCGATAAGTGCCGACAAAATCTTCCAGCTCACTGAGAATGTGGCGGTAGTCTCCTTGCGGACCGAGAATGTCGGCCAGCGCCCGCGCGTAACGGTTGGCTACAGCCATCGCCATGCAAGCAACTCAGTTGAAAGTTAAAGGCCAAAGGTCGAAAGTCTATAGGCTCAATCCAATTCTGCCCGACGCTCTCAACTCTCACCTTCGACCTTCGACTCTCGACTTCCCTCAGTTCTTCCTTTCCTTGGCCTCGAGGCCGGCAACGAAATGGCCAAACAGCCGGCGGCGCCCTGCGTCATCAAGCCTCTGCCGGATCATCGCTTCGGCCTGCTCTAGGGCTCGCTGGACGGCATAATTTCTCAGCTCGAGTTTGGCTGCCCGCAGGGCAACATCCATCTGAACCCGAGTGAAATCTTTGATTTTCTCCGCTTCCGCCGCAGCCGCCTGGCGCAGCCGTTCGCGCTCGGCGTCCATCTCGCGCACCGCAGACGCCTTGAACGCCGCAATGTCCTGTTCCAGGTGGCGAAGTTTCTCCTCTACTGCCTTCAGCTGGGCTTGGGAGGCCTCAAGCGCCTTGCGCCCTTCCTCCAGAGCTTTTCGAACGGATTCGGATCGCTGGGCAAAGAATGCTTCGAGCGGTTTCCTGCCCAGGTAGACCAGGGCCGCGGCGAGCAGGATAAAGTTGACCCAGTGGTAGAGGCTTTCGTGACCTTCGCTTTCCTCGGCGCACTCCGGCCCGGCAGGCCAAACAGCAGCGGGCAACGAAACAGCCGCAAGATGGCACGCCGAACCGGGCGGGCGGGAGGGACAGAGCAGGATGAAGAGGACAAGCAGAGTCAAGGCCGTGTACTTCAACGCCCTCTGCCTCCTTCTGGGCCCACGAGAGTGGTTTCGCCCAGCACAACCTGGGTAACCGCGAGCGCCAAGCTATGAGTTGTGTTGGCAAGCTGCTGCTTCACCGACTCCGTATCAGCCTGCAGGGCAGCTTCAGCATCCTTCAGGTCGGACTCAGATCGCGCGTGCTCGGCTTTCAAAATTTCTTCGCGCTCCTGCAAGGCCGCGCGTCGGTCCGACTCACGCAAACGGTAGACCTCCTGCCGGGCAGCTTGGAACGCCGCCTCGTATTCCTTGGCTTTAGCTTCGGTCGTTGCCGATAGTTCGCGGGCACGTTCGAGCGCCCCCAGAGTCTCTTCTTCACGCTGCTTCAAAACACCAGTCAGAGGTCGAAAGAACAGCCGGTCCAAGATGGCTGCCAGTAGGAAGAGAAAGATAACAGTCGGAATTGACTGGACAAAAAGGTGTCCGAGCTGTCTGAAGGTCTCACCCATGGGGATTGCTCAGGCCTTCTTGAATTTTAGCTTATGAGGCTGCTGATGAACTCCTCGGAGCCTGTCATGACCGAGCAAACGAAGAATCGAATTCCTAATTTCCGACCGGTGAGAGACGCTTCGGTGGACTCAGCAGCATTTCTTCAGCAACCTGGTTAGATGTGCCAAATGGTACACTACCGAGAATTGAAAAGTTAACACACCCTCTCAGATCGTGTCAAGAATGCTTACGGAGGTGACGTCAAGCTGCTTGTGTGAAAAGTCGAAGGGTGCGGTTCTTCCACTTCTCGTTAAAGCCATTGAAGATCGAAAAGATAATGCGATCGACGCTCGCCGCGTTCACAAAACAGACCA
>Ga0187846_10001795_pt1 | contig 12038 bp, 11 predicted proteins | sample TC_taG_FD_161473 | JGI IMG/M metagenome (GOLD analysis project Ga0187846, IMG submission 161473) | Biofilm microbial communities from the roof of an iron ore cave, State of Minas Gerais, Brazil - TC_06 Biofilm (v2) | ecosystem: Environmental > Terrestrial > Deep subsurface > Cave > Wall biofilm... | reverse complement strand
ATGGCCGGAAGCGCTCGTAACTCAAAAGGCGGCCTTCATCATCACTATCGCGTGCCAATTGCCGCAAGAAGTTGAATGTCAGCTTCGCAGCCGAGTATTCCTCTGAAAGAACGCTTCCGGCGAACGTAACCCTGAATTCAGGCGCGTTAGCGCGAGAAACTGCCGTGCGATGATGATCAATCCAGAAGATACGGGCGCCATCGCGCGCGAGCGCGTTCAAATGCTCTGCGGTTTCAGGCGAGGTCCACGATAGATCGGTGATCCAAATCTCATCGCCCCGGCCGCCGGTTTGCGGCTTCAGCTCTTGAATTACACGGTCACTTTCGCCATTGGTAGCAAGCCTTACATGCACTTGAAGGCCTTGGTAAAACCAGTAAACGGCTGCCGCCGCCATCACGCCGTCAAGACATGAAGGTCCGTGGCTTATCACCTCGATAGTACGTTCGCCGCGCTTCGGCATAGAGAATTAATTCTATGGGAAACACCTGTAGGGGGCGACACGCACTAGACTAGTGTAGCAGGCGCTCTCCTTTTAGACTCCCAATTCGAGGCCGCGCGGCTGTTTACCGCGCCCGGCTTAGTGGCTAGATTGAGAGCTCAAAGATTGCCCCGCCGGGTTCATGCGCGAGCGGGTTTATTCTTTATTCCGAGGAGACTTTTCATGGCCGAAGAACGCAAGGGCGCTGTCACCATGCGCGGCAACCCGATGACCTTGGTTGGACCTGAACTTAAGCCCGGACAGAAAGCACCGAATTTCACCTTGGTTGGCAAAGATATGAGGCCGGTAACCCTCGACAACTTCAAGGGCAAGGTCAAGATCATCGCCTCGGTGCCGTCGCTTGATACTCCCGTATGCGACGCCGAGACCCGCCGCTTCAATGAAGAAGCCTCCAAGCTACCAGGCGATGTGCAGGTGCTGACGGTTTCGATGGATCTGCCATTCGCGGCGGCACGATGGTGTGGCGCGGCCGGTGTAAATAACGTGACGACGCTCAGTGACTGGCGCGGTGCTCAATTCGGCGAGGCCTATGGAGCATTGATCAAGGAATTGCACCTCGACGCGAGGGCAGTCTTTGTCGTCGATAAAAACGACCAGCTCGTACATGTCGAATACGTCAAGGAAGTGGCCAACCAGCCGAATTTCGACGCGGCCCTGGAAGCCGCGCGCAAAGCAGCGGCTGCGTAAGCTTTTGCTTGGTTCGTGCCCTGTACCGTACCGCCCGACGGGTGCGTAAATTAGCAGCGCACGACGTTCTCGCAGCGCCCGCGCCCTCTTCTTTCATCGGCAAATCTTGAAGACCGATGTCCGCTAGACGCGCGCCTCTGATGCGTTCGAGGTCCCCGGGTCAATTGCCGTGGCAGTGGTATTTGAGGTCGCGCACGCTGGTCATCGAGCTACCGGCACGCTACCGAATCCTCGGGTGGGCTCCGATGGGGGGCGGGCTGAGGCGGGCCACGATAATTCTCAATCACCAGATTGCGCTAAATGATCGCGCCGCGGTTGAGTCGCCCCGCGCCTGCCTGGCTCGGCTCGCACGCTCGCTGGGCTTCCGCCCAGCGGATACTGTTGCGATGATGACGGGAGCGAATGTCGGACGTGGCGCTTGCGTTACGATGCGCCGCCGCGAACTGGCCGTGAGTGCGTGGTGCAGCGCCGGCTGCTCGAATGCGCTCCGGGTCGGTGATCGCGCAACCGCGTTCCCCCAGGAGACGGGCACCATCAATATAGCCTTGGCGATAAACCGGCCGGTTACCGCTGCGGTCTTGGCAGAGGCGCTGCAGCTCGCGGTAGAAGCCCGAGTGCTTGCGGTTCAGCAGGCGTTTCTGATGAGTGTGCGTTCGGGACTGTCGGCCACCGGAACCGGAACTGATTGCATTGTAGTTGCCGCGCCCGACCAGTTGGTGAATGAGCGCGATGGCATCATCGGCTACTCCGGTAAGCATACCGTGTTGGGCGAGTTGATTGGCCGCGCCGTCCTGAAAGCTTGCACAATCGCGTTAAACCGTCGCCGGGACTGATCTCACTTTGAGTTATGCGATTCATCTTTCGACACCGCTGATTCTATGCGCGATCGCGATCGATGCGGTCGCGGGTGATCCCGTATGGCTGCCGCATCCGGTGCGCCTTATCGGCGCGACTATCACGCGAGGAGAAGCCTTGCTGTGGAGCGGGAACGAGCGGCGCGATTGGTGCAACGGCGCGATTCTCACGGTGGTGGTGGTTACGGCCGCTGCTGGTATCACGTGGGCCGTGGTCATCCTTGCATCATGGGCTGGAACCTTGGCCTCGGCGGCCGTCGCGGTGGCGCTAGCGTGGACAACGATTGCTCTCCGGGGACTCGATCGCGCGGCGGCCGCAGTCGAGCGGGCGTTGGGAGCCAGCGACCTCAATCGTGCACGACGGGAGATTCGCGCGCTGGTCGGACGCGATCCTGAATCACTCGATCAAAGCGGACTGATTCGCGCCGCGGTCGAATCGGTTGCAGAGAATTGTTCGGACGGCGTGATAGCCCCGATGCTCTGCTTGTTCGTCGGCGGACCAGTTGCGGCCATGGCGTATAAGGCGATCAACACACTCGACTCGATGATTGGTTATAACGACGAGCGCTATCGATGGTTCGGTCGCAGCGCCGCGCGCCTCGATGATCTCGCCAATCTGTTGCCCGCGCGTATAACCGCACTTTGTCTAATAGCCGCGGCGGCTGCGGTTTCGCGCCGCCCTATCCAGGCTTACACTGCGTGTGTAGCGAGTGCGCCAATGCATCGCAGTCCGAACGCCGGCTACCCTGAATCGGCGATGGCCGGTGCACTCGGTATTTGCCTGGGCGGCGATGCGATCTACGGCGGCGAGGTCGAACATCACGCGCCGATGGGTATTGCGGAGCGGGAGCCACTTATCGCCGACATTGCTGATGCTCGTACGATGATGTGGCTTGCAGCGATGTTCGCGTTCTGCATCTTCGCGCTGGGACGCGTCGCCGTTCTTCGGGTGCTGACCTGAGCATGCCGGTGTGAGAAACACCGTGCTGAAGACACTTAATATCATGTCAAGTGAGGGCAAATATCGCAGACCTCCCCCTGGCCTCGAAGAAATCAAGACCGTTGCAATCGACCGCACGCATGGTGGCGTGGGGGCAAACGGTATAAACGATTTTAGCGCTAGCATTAACCCGCTTGGACCGCCGCAAGCTGCGCTTGACGAGTACCACGCGGCGGCCGCGGCGATTGGTTCGTATCCACCCGCCTATTCTGAACGGCTCACGGAGCGAATCGCCGAGTGGCTCGGCATCACCAGCAAAGAAGTAATCGTTGGTAACGGGTCGACCCATCTGATTCACTTGTTCGCTCGCGTGTATCAGCTCAGGGTTCCTTACGTTGCCATTCCAACTTTCAGCGAATTCGCAAACGCGCTCGCACTGAGCGACTGCACCCCGTACGCCCTCGAACTCAGCCGCACGCACTCATTCACCATCCGGCTGGCGGACATTGAGCAAGCAATGCGCCATCGTGCGCAAGCAGTATTCATCGGGAGGCCGAATAGTCCGACTGGTTCGATGGTTCCGCTGCATGTAGCGGAAGAAATCGCGCGCGAATGTGAACACTTTCACGCGTTTTGCGTGTTCGACGAAGCCTTCATCGATTTCGCCGACCGGAGGGAATCGGCGATAACGCTGATGCGCACCGTACCCGAACGCCGGCGGAAAGGTCTCGTGGTGATCGGCTCGCTAACCAAGATCTTTGCAATACCGGGCCTCAGAGTTGGGTTTCTCGCAGGCCCCTCCAGAGTGATCGAGGAGTTGCGCAACTATCTCGAACCCTGGTCGTTGAATATCGTTGCTGAGCGTGTCGCGCTGGCTTGCTTGGAGCGGGCTGAGGAATTTACCCGGCACACCCGTGAATGGCTCGCGATAGAGCGTAGCTATTTTGCAGAGCGGCTTTCCCGCATTGGCGGCATTCAGGTGTTTCCCTCGGCCGCCAATTTCCTGATGCTTGAGGCTGATGAACGATTAAGACCCACGACATTTGGAGATTTCATGCTGACGCAGGGCATCGCGGTGCGCGACCTGAGGGCGATGCCCGGATGCGAGGCCGGTCTTTATCGCGTAGCGGTACTTCAACGCGAACATAATATTCGGCTGGTCGCCGCGGCGCGCGCTTACGCTAGCAAGCTATGAGGAGGGCAATGTGAGGATGAGGGTGCTAGAGGAAACCGTTGCTTCCATTGAACCCCTCGATAGGGCCGCCGAGCGCGCCGCGTCCGCCCGTCTGGACATCCTCACCAAGCCGCTTCGAAGCCTGGGCTATCTCGAAGATCTCGTCCGGCAGTACGCGGCTATTCGACACGACTCAATGGCACAGTTCGGTGGTGCCTCATTGATGGTCTTCGTTGCTGACCATGGCGTTGCCGATGTCGCGGTCAGTGCTTACCCGAAGGCCGTCACGGTAGAGATGCTGCGCAACATCGGCGCAGGCGGTGCCGCGATAAGCGTGCTCGCGCGGAGTTTCGGCTATCAACTATTAGTGACTGATGTTGGGGTGGAGACCGACACCAGTTCAGTGCCATTGCCGGGCGTGCGTTATCGTCGAGTTGGCGCGGGCACGCGCAATTTCCTTGAAGGTCCGGCAATGTCGCTGGAACAAGCGTCGCGGGCAGTTGAAATTGGCATCGAGACAACACGCGAAGCGGCCGCGGGTGGGGCGACACTGCTTGGAATCGGCGAGATGGGAATCGGCAACAGCACCTCCGCCGCTGCTATTCTCGCCGCGCTGACTGGGCTGGAGCCGCAGCGCCTTGTGGGCCGCGGCACTGGCGTTGACGACACGGGGTTGGAGCGCAAGATCGGGGTGGTTGAGGCCGGGCTTCAATTGCATCGGGAATACTTTCACGATGGGCTGCAAACGCTGGCCGCGCTGGGAGGTTTTGAAATTGCCGCGATGGTGGGTGCTTGTTTGGCCGCTGCCGCCGACAGGTTACCGATCGTAATCGACGGCTTCATCGCAACTGCGGCTGCCGCGATTGCGCAGAAAATTCGACCCGGCTGGGCAGCCTACGCCTTCTTCGGCCATCGCTCGGCCGAGGGCGGCCATTCATTGGTGCTCGAATTCCTGGGTGGGCGGCCGATTCTCGACCTCGGTATGCGTCTGGGAGAGGGCACGGGCGCGGCGCTGGCAATGAAGACGATCGAAAGCGCGCTCGCGCTGTTCCATCAAATGGCGACGTTCACCAGCGCCGGGGTTTCAGGCAAGCTCTAAGGCCAAAACGTCTGATCGGGTCCGATCTTGCTGTCAGCCAGCTCTTTTTGTCATTCTCGCGCGTGGCTGCCGCGCGAAGAATCCCGGTTTCCCGCTTTTCGCCGATAAACGAGATTCGGCTGGCTGCGGGCTTCCTCACGATAATCCCCGTCGGCGGCGATTCCGCCAGTACCAACGAGGTGACCGCGTCGTTCGGATGGTTCCCACTGGTTGGGTTTATTCTCGGGGCTATTCTCGTCGTCGCCGACTATCTGCTCGCATTCTTTATCTCCAACGCGGTGCGCTCGACCCTGCTCGTCCTGATTCTCGCCATTGTCACGGGAGCAGTTCATCTTGACGGTCTCGCCGATACGGCCGACGCGCTCGGCGCTGGGTGCGACCGATTGCGAGCGCTCACAATCCTGCGCGACAGCAGAACCGGCACTTTTGGCACAGTCGCAGTCTTCTTCGTACTGGCGCTGAAGCTCGCGGCGCTAGCGTCAGCCTCACATTCTCGGCGACTGGCGCTTTATCTCGCGCCCGGAATAGCACGATGGGCTATCGTTGCAGTGCCCTATAAACTCAATTACCTGCGCGAGAATGGAGCTGGTTCCGCGCTGCTGGGTGATCAAGGTGAGCGTAATTTGCGACTGGCGAGCATCGTGACCTTGCTCGCAGTTCTGCCGGCGGGTGCTGCCCTCGCCCTACGCGGAATAATTGTCGCGCTAGTCCTGATTTGGAGCTTCCGTTTGTTCTACATTCGATGGCTGGGGGGCATCACCGGGGACCTGGTCGGAGCGGCTGGCGAGATCGTCGAGGCCGCGGCGCTGATCGCGCTTATTGCCTGATTACAGCTCTCGGGGAGTTAGCCGAATCATGGCGCTGCCCTCCTAGTGAAGTTCCGCAACGGCAACATCCTCGAAGAATCACAGTCTAAAGCCTGTTGCCTACTGAGCCTTCCTAAGTAGCCACAGGCTTTAGCCTGTGTGTGCGTGTTCTCAGTGTCCAATCGCATTTCCATTCACATCGTGCTGCTCCCTGGGCTGGGACAGAAGGGCTGGGACAAAACCTGTGGATGACCGCCTCTATGAAACATTTGTTCCGCATGCCGAGACCTGGGCCGAATACTTGGCCAGCTTGGAGAAAAAAGAGTATCTGCCCCTCGCCCGCTCCTTTGCGGGAGAGGGTTAGGGTGAGCGTTCTCCCCTACTTCAACCGCAGCGGACAGCCCGCGGCCATCAACAGGACTTCGTCGGCCGCGCCTGCCATTTTCTGATTGGTCCAGCCCAGCAGGTCACGAAACCGGCGTCCAACCGGGTTATCGGGCACAACACCCCAGCCGACTTCGTCAGTCACAATGATCGTCGAAAACGGGGCAAGGGGGAGAGCACTCGCCAGCGCGTCGACCTCGGCCAGGATATCGTCGTCGCTATGCTCTTCAAGCAAATTGGAGATCCATAGCGTCAGGCAATCGATGATGACGACGTCGGCGCGGCCGTGAAGTGACGCTATAGCAGCGCTCAGCTTTCGCGGCTCCTCTATTGTTTCGAACTCGGCAGGCCGAGAGCGCCGATGGTGCGCAATGCGCGCCTTCATTTCGTGGTCCAGCGCCTCAGCGGTCGCAATAAAGAATTTGCGCGGCGCCGCGCGCGTTGACGCAATCGCAATTGCATGCGCGCTTTTGCCACTTCGGCATCCGCCTGTGATAAGCGTCAACATTGCATATCAGAGACACCCGAAGCTGCAGTCGCAGTTGCCAATTCGGGGGCCGTATCGTCCGTCTTCTACCGAAAAGCTGCTTGTGACTCCAGCCTAAGAGCCTGCCCGCATTTGACTATCGGCGTATGCCTGTGTAGTAGCTACTCACATCCGGTGCTCGGGAAGCCGGTGCGAATCCGGCGCTGCCCCGCAACTGTATCGGGGGACGACGGCCCATCATGCCACCGCTGGCGCGGGAAGGCGGGCCGGAGTGAGAACCCCAAGCCAGGAGACCGGCCGGAGAATCTTGCGGACTGCCTTCCGCGGGGAGGGTGGTTGCGTGGCCTGCTTGGCCCCGATCCCCCGTTCCGGACGCAACGAACAGTTGTGGGCCTGATGTTCCCCGCCCTCCCCGGATGGCCTTGTCCGCGCCACGAGGGTGGTTATGCAAATCGGGCGGTCATTCGCGGCATGTTCATTTTTGCTGGTGTTGTTGCTGATTACCTGGATCTTCTGTCCCCCAGGCTTACACGCAGTGGCGCTCGCAGCGACGGCTTCCCAGACCATCGCCCCCAGTTCGAGTGCAACTCCTATTGCTGGTAGGCACTCCAGAAACTCCGCCGCGCAACCGGTTCCGTCCAAACCACGCCAAGGGCGCGCTCCTGCCGCATCATCAAAATTACCGCCTATTATCGTCGTTTTGACGCCGACTGGGATGCCTGAACCGCTCGGTGAGGTCGGCACGACTACATCCGTGGTTACCGGAAAGCAGGCCCAGGTCCAACAAACCTACCAACTACCTGACCTCCTCCGCCCCGTGCCGGGCACCCTGGTCATTCAAAGCGGATCTCCGGGCACGGAGGCCGACGTGTCGATCCGCGGTTCGACGCCGGCACAGACGCTCATCATGCTCGATGGTGTCCCGGTCAATGAGCCTACGACCGGTGGGTTCGATATCAGTCATGTCCCAACCGAAGGCATAGACCAGGTGGAGATACTGCGCGGCGCGGGCGGTGCGCTCTATGGCTCGCAGGCGATCGGTGGCGTGATCAATCTCTTTACCCAGGAGGGCTCGGGTCCATTTAAGTTCAGCCTGTTGTCCGAGGGGGGCAATGGCGCTACCGAGCAGCAAATTGCCCGCTTCGACGGTGCCGAGGGACGCCTCGCGTATAATGGCATGCTGTCTTATTTCTCGACTACAGGCTTCAGGCCGGTTAACGATAATTCCGACAATCTCTCCGGGGTCCTGCGGCTGGATTATCACCTAAACGAAGACACCACGTTGCGTAGCATCGCCCGCTATACACGCGCTAACGTCAGTCTCGCCAATTTCTCTGTCGCCTCGGGAATCCCGCTGAATCCCAGCGCCCATCAGCGCAACGAGTTCATGTTGTACAAGGGCGAAATTGATCGAGCATTCGGGCGCCGGCTGATGACTCATGCCAGCGCTTTTTACGTGCGAGACGACTTGCGGCTTAACAACGAACCATTCGCCGGAAGTCCATCGTCGGAATCGGACCATATACCGGAAGAAACCCGCGGCGGTATCCTCGAAGGCGTCTACACCTGGTCACATGCATTTCGCGCTCTGATGGGCTTCAGCTTCATCGATCAATGGGCGCATTCACAGAGCTCGATTTTTGACTTGACGCCGCCGCCTTCGCAATCTCTTAGCGTCTTCAATGCACGGCGCCAGGAATATGCCGGGTACGTCGAGCAGGAGGCCCATCTCCTTGACGATCACCTGATTGCAACGGCCGGTTTCCGAGTCGACGGCAACAGCGAGTTCGGCGAAGAGGTCAGCCCCGGATGGTCGTTAGCGATTCCTTTGCCATATCAAATCACCCTGCGTGGCAATTACGCGGAAGGCTTTCGCGCGCCGAGTTTTGACGAACTTTTCTTTCCGGGTTTCGGCAATCCGAATTTAGGACCCGAAATCTCCAGCGAGTATGATGGTGGATTCACCAGGCGCTTCGGCGAAATGGCCTCGTTTACCGCGACCTATTTCTCGCGCCGCGTGCACCATCTGATCGTGATCATCCCATGTGCCGTTGGTCCGGGATGCGAGTTCGGGTCGACGGTTGGTAATACGGGGCGCGTCGACACCCAAGGGACGGAGATTGTGCCTGCCTTTTACCCTGGGTACGGCTTGCGATTCAGCGGCAGTGTCACAATTTTAGACGAAACTCACGTATCGCCATCGCCCGATATTCGGCCTACGCGTGTGCCGAAATATTCAGCCTCAGCGTTGACTGAATACAACCGTCACGCGCTCTTGCGATCCCAGGATGATCTCACCCTTGCGTTAATCTATTTGTTTGTTGGCGATCGTGACGACATCACATCGACTGGTACGATCGCCAATCATGAAGCCTACCATCGCTTCGACCTGGCGTTTACGTATTCGCCGGGGATGCAGTGGCACGAGCTACACGACTTACAAGTTGTCGCAAAAATCCAAAACATGCTCGATCGCCATTACTCCGAAGCTTTCGGGTTCCCCGCCCCACAGGTGAATTTCGTTGCAGGCTTGAAATTACAGTTTTAAACAAAGTGCCGGACTTGGTACGGCGTCCGCAAATGAATTTGCCACGCGCGGGAATACAGCAGGGGGAGCGCCACAATGAGGTGTGGAGGGTGGGGTCCGATGACCAAACAACCGATTCCGCCTTAAAGTGGCGATTTCTCTCAATTGGGTGTACACGAGATAGGAAGGCGATAACGTGGTCCGCTACCCAGCGCGTGTGCGGCAATGTGATGCTGGCAGGATGGTAGTGCCGGATTTCCAAGGTGTAAGGAATCTAGTGAAGTTGAAGCCGTTTTAGAGGGATCAGCCATGCAGAACGGTTACAGATTAATCGATAGTGATGCGCACGTAATTGAACCGGCGGACATGTTCGAGAAGTACCTGGAACCGAAGTTTCGCTCTCCGATGCCCGTGGCGTGGTCTGAATACTCCGGTGATCCGCTCGCCTTTCGCTTCAAATTGGTAATTCCCGGAGCGAACGGCAAGGAACACGCAATGCCATTCGGCCGCGACCCGCTCAATGACGAGCGGCGCGCTCGATTCGGTGGGCTCACCTTCGACCTTGGTGAGCCGCTGATACTTCCCGGGCATGAGGAGGCGTATCTTGATTTCGCCCGCAAGGGGTTTGCTCCGGAGACATATTCGCAAGCCATGGAACGGACGGGCATCGACTACATGGTCGTTTACCCGACCATTGGATTGCTAAGCACCGCTGTTCCAGATATGGCCGCAGGTACTGCTGCGGCTTATCGCCGTGCTTACAACAACTGGTTGCACGACTTCTGCGTTGATGCTGGAGGGCGGGTATTCGGCGCTGCCTCGCTCGATCTCCGCGATGCGCAGGAGGCCGCCAGCGAAGCACGGCGCTGCGTGAGAGAATTCGGCTTTAAAGCGGTGCACATAAACCCCGTGCCGGTGGGCAACCATCGCCTGTATGACAGCTTTTACGAGCCGCTGTGGAACGCGCTTGAGGATCTGGATGTGCCGCTTGCCATTCACACCGGCACCGGCACCGCCGCCGATGACATGCTCTACCATTATCTCCCGGGATTACGGACTGCGCAGACAACGGTCGCGTTCACCATCGGCAACATGGTGGCTTGCGCGGCGTTGATCATCGGCGGAGTTTTGGAACGTCATCCGAGATTGCGGGTCGTTCATTTGGAGTCCGGGGCTGGGTGGGTAGCGTTCTGGTTAGACCGGCTGGCGGCCAGTGTGCAAGGCGGATTTCGCGGGTTGGAAATTCCCGGTCTGAAGCTGAGTCCAATCGAGTACTTCCAACGCCAATGTTACATCTCGGCCGATCAGGACGATCCCGGAATCAAGCAGGTAATTGAAGTCCTCGGCGATGACAATATCGTGACAGCGACTGACTTCGCTCATCCCGAGGGCCGGCGCTATATCTCGGCAGTCAAGCAGCTGATGGAATTACCCGAGGTATCACCCGAGAGCAAAAAGAAGATCATGTGGGATAATGCGCTGAGGCTATATCCGATACGGCCAGATTAAGAAACCCCCCGCCAGGCACCGGATGCTCACACGCCCTCGCCTCTAGCTAGCGCGCGAATGCGATAGACGTGTCGTAGTCTATGAAGAGGGCCGGGGTTGGGGGTTGACACCCGTTGCCTTCTCGGTCGTGCGGCGCTGGCGCCTAGCGCGCTTTTCCGCTGCCTTTAACTTGCGCGACATCTCGCGCTGCTGTCGTATTGATGTTGATTGTCTCTGCCCACCCATAAGTGTTCCTTCGAATAGGACGATAGATCCTATCATTGGCTGAGCGTCAGGAGAATATGGCTGGCGCCAATCAGCAACATCAGCTTTACGGTGAAGCAGGGCGCGTTCGTCGAGCGAGTGGTGTAAGCAGGTGAGTACCAGAATGCGAGCGAGGCTATCCGTGATGCGTTGCGCGTGCTTCAGCAAAAGCGTCGCGAAGATGCGCTTAATCTGAAGGGCTTAGCCGCGCAAATCAAGGCAGGCCTCGACAAGCTCGAACTGGGCGATTTCACCAAGGTCGCTAACGCGGATCTCGATGACTATCTCGAAGCATTAACCGCGAGGCGTGGCAAAGGCGCATACTGACCCCAATGGCGCAATTGCGGCTCCGTCGGCCGGCGCAGGGATCTCGCACGTGTCCTAGCCGCCAGTGCAGAGCGGTGGGGGATCGAATGCTGGCGACGTTACGCGGCGACGCTCGCAGCAGCCTTGAAAATGGTGGCCGCCGATCCTGAAGTTCCAGCCGCCTTAGTGCGCGCCGAACTGGCACCCCCGGGGTTGGTGGCCTTCAATCTGCAGTGTTCCAAGGCCGATTCCTCCCACGGCAAAGTCAAAAACCCGGTGCAGACGGAACTCAGGCGCGGTCTCCAGTGCCAAAGGATTCCCCAATCGACAGCTGGAGATACACGGAACTTACTTTGTTGAGGGACGTTATCATTCATGAGATTGCTCATTAGGTAAGAGCGAATGTGACGTGCTCCAGCCTTTGTGGGGGATAGCAGGATTTGAGGCCGCCCACTTCCCAACAGTTAGCCAATATGTATTATCACATTGTTATCAGGCTGCCGTGAGTCGAGTCATATTTCAC
>Ga0187846_10001794_pt1 | contig 12042 bp, 10 predicted proteins | sample TC_taG_FD_161473 | JGI IMG/M metagenome (GOLD analysis project Ga0187846, IMG submission 161473) | Biofilm microbial communities from the roof of an iron ore cave, State of Minas Gerais, Brazil - TC_06 Biofilm (v2) | ecosystem: Environmental > Terrestrial > Deep subsurface > Cave > Wall biofilm... | reverse complement strand
CTCACGTTGGTGCGCCTGCAGGAGCACTTGGAACATGTCCTCAAAGCCCGAGTTGATCTTCTTACTCCTGGCGCCCTCAACGATACGCTTCGGGAGCGGATCGCCAACGAGTCCGTCCGTGCCGCCCTAACCGCTGGCGCGATCGGATCCGCGACATGCTGGCCGCCGAGCTCGTCGCCCGACGCGAAGTGATGAAATGTGACTTGGAAAGGGTAATCTACCTCACCTTCTGACCTCGGAGCAACCCCGGCGATTGTGCAAGGTGCTGGGGAAAAGGTGACGAACGCTACGGAAGATACTCGTGACCGGACCAAGTCCATTCGCCTTCTCCGATGCGCCGGCCTCTAGCTGGGTAACTAACCTTACTTCATCTGCAATGCCTAACAGCTGCATTCGCCGTTCATGGGCCAGCCACTGCCCAAAAACCAACCCCGCCCATACATCGTCAAATCCTTTCCGCATTCCCTGTCCCTCCCCATGCGATCGTGCCATCAAAAGTCATCCGGACTGTCCGGTGCAAATCCTGAAGTGGCAGGGCACGGCACAGCACCCGGCTGACATCAGATGCGCTGTACGGCTCCCTTCCCAGAAGCGCCAGTACGTCTAGCCAGACGGCCGGGACTCCGACCGCAAGCGTCACGCGCTCCTGGTCCATCAATTCGCAGAATACATTCACATCGGGGTGTGGACCGGGCAGCACCAGCGCGGCCCCCATCGAGATTGCAGCAATCAGAATTCCCAATGCGTTGGCATGGCACAATGGCGCCACCATGAGGGTCGTATCTTGCGCGGATACGCCGACGGCATCCGCGAGGCGGAAGCCTAAGCTGGATTGCCTCAACGCGTGGTGAGTGTAGGTCACCTCCTCAGGGAACTCTGAGGTGGCCGATGCAAGATAGATGCCCGCCTCGTCATGTCCGTTCAATTCCGGCCACTGCCGTATCGGCTCGGCGGGTTCGATGAAGGCTTCATAGGAAGTCACGTGGGTCAATCGTGTCTGAGTCTCGGATTCATCGCTCATGACGATGTATCGATTGACCGTCTCTAGCCTCGGGGCTGCCGATTCGAGTTGGAGAACTAGGTCAGCATCAGCGAGGATCACTTTATCGGCAGCGTGGTTAATGATGGACGTCAGTTGGGCTGGGGAAAGCCGGAGATCAAGCGGGTGAAGGACCGCTCCAATGGTCGGTACGGCGAAGCATGCCTCCAAATGGCGGTGCTGGTTCCATGCCAGCGTAGCCACGTGGTCACCCTCGCGTACACCCGATGTCACGAGTGCCGCCGCGAGTTTCCTCACCCGCCGCGCGAACTCATGGTAGGTGTAGCGGAAGACCCCCGAGCGCGTCCTGGACGCGATGATCCTCTCTGGGAAAGCCTGCTCAGCGCGTTCTAGGATGACTGGAACCGTGAGCCTATCCCGCGTGGTGATCATGCTTGCGCTCTCGACGACTTGCTGTTTCTCGTAAATGTCAGTGATCATATCCGCCCTCGTCATCCATCGCTAGTGTCTTTCGGCTCTCAGAGTAGCCGGTATGGAGGGCTAGAGCATCGATAAAAAGGCTGATATCGGTGCTTATCTTTGCCTGGCCGAAGTGGCGGAAATTCGCCCGGAGGTACCTAGGTACGCAGGGAGCTAAGGCGGACGATGCTGGCCGTCGCGGTTGGCGGCTTAGCCCCCCGGGTCTGTCCTGAGTCCGCGCTCTGCCGCCCAGGCAGCGATTTGGGCCCGAGAACTGAAGCGGAGTTTATTGAGGATGTTCTGCAAATGAGCGTCGGCGGTGCGCTCCGAGATGACAAGGGCAGCGGCGATTTCCCGGTTCGTCCGCCCACGCGCCACCAAACCGGCGACTTCGCGCTCGCGAGCCGTCAGGGGATCGCCCTTCGGCTCTCTGCCCTTTCGTTGAAGCTTATCCGGTTTCTCCTCCTCGACCCATGTGAGCGCATACTCGACGGCCTGGTCCAGCGTCAACGCCCGGCCCTCGGCCCAGATCGCGGTGAATGTGGTGTCCCCAAGAGCGGCGCGAGTGGGGGTCACCCACTGATCATGGGAGGCTTGGTCAGCAGGCACATACTGCGGGCCAACGATCTCCCGTTGCGCCTCGGCTGCCCCAAACAACCGCGCTGCATGATCGTACTGCCCTCTTGCTGACGCAAGTTGCGCCAATCCCTCAAGGCATTCTTCGCTCCGCCATCTACTTCGCACTTCGCGGGACAGGAGGAGGCTCTCCTTGAACAATGCGGCGGCCTCGTCATAATGATGCTGGGGAAGCGCCACATCCCGGCCATACCGGTTAAGGGCCAAGGCGATGGCGAACTTATTTCCGAGGGCTCGAATCGTGGCGAGACCTTGAGTGTGGAATGCCGTCGCCCGCTCGTCATCACCCTGATACCGCGCCATCATCCCTAATCGAACTAGAGCATAGCCGTGAAGCCACTTGTTCCCCAGTTCGTGAGACACGTGAATGCATTCGTCATAGAGTGCCGTCGCTCGTTGGTAGTTCGCTTGCATCAGCGCCACGATCCCTAAATTCAACAAGAACTCTCCCTTATTTGCCTTGTCTCCCAGTTCGCGACACAGGGCTAAGCCCTTCTCTCCCAATGCTATCGCGAGCTCATAGTCGCCACGACTCCATGCGAAATGTGTCGCCCCGACAAGGGCGCGTGGGAGAGCGGAAGGCAGCGCCTCACTGCTCCGAGCCAGCGCGCCTTCCGTCCACCTTAAGCCTTCGTCCCATAAGTCGCGATGCCACCAAAAGAAGTGGAGTGCCCCCACGAGCCGCAACCCCGCTTCCGCGCCCTCCTTCTCTTCCTTGCTCCATTCCAGGGCCGCACGAAGGTTATCGTGCTCTGTCTCGAGGCGCCCTAACCATTGATCCTCACGGGGTCCTCGCAAGTCTCGGGCTGCTTGCTCGGCTAACGAGAGGCACCAGTCGCGATGGGCTCTGCGCAATCGACTGGCGGCTCCCTCTTCAACGAGTTTCTCTTGAGCGTACTGTCGAACAGTCTCCAGCAAGTAATACCGAGCGGCACCATGGTGCGTTTCTGCCACAACGAGCGATTTTTCGACCAACCGGCTCAGGAGGCCTAGGATATCTGAGCTCTCGATTCCATCTCCCACACAGACCGCCTCTGCCGCCTCCAGCACCCATCCACCAGCGAACACCGAGAGACGGCGCAAGAATGCACGCTCAGTGTCTGACAAGAGGTCGTAACTCCAGTCCAACGTCGCCCGGAGGGTCTGTTGGCGAGGGAGCGTCTTCCTCGTACCAGCCGTCAACAGTTGAAACCGGTCGTCGAGCCGCGCGGCAATCTGGTCAACGGACAATACCGTCACGAGGGCGGCGGCAAACTCGATCGCGAGCGGCATGCCGTCCAGACGCCGGCAGATCCGCATGATCCCCGGAGCGTTGCGCTCGGTGAGGGTGAATCCCGGCTGAGCCAGTGTCGCGCGCTCGGTAAAGAGACAAATCGCGTCATACGCGGCCAGTTGTGCCACTCGAGGTACGTGTCCAACGTCGGGGAGCCGAAGCGATGGAACACGGTACGTCAACTCGCCCTCGATCCCCAGTGTCTCCCGGCTGGTCGCCAGTATCCGGACGGTGGTGCTTCCCCGCAACAGGCGGTCAATCAAACTTTGGCAGGCTGCACGAAGATGTTCACAGCCGTCAATGAGGAGAAGCACGTTCTTGGTTCGCAGGTAGTCCGCTAATGCTTCGGTTAACGGACGGTGTGGTCGTTCGGGGATGTCGAGGGCCGCAGCGACGCTATTTGGCACGAACGTTGGATCCGCGAGCGCGCCCAATTCGACAAACCCGACTCCGTCAGGGTAGTGTTCCAAGAGAACAGCCGCCACCTGAAGGGCCAAGCGAGTCTTGCCGCACCCGCCTGACCCCGTCAGCGTCAAAAGACGCGTCGTGGCAAGCAGGCGTTTGATCTCCGCAGTCTCCTGCTCGCGTCCGATGAAGCTGGTGAGTTGGGTCGGCAGGTTGTGAAGTCGGTGGGGAGTCGACGATACGGAGTGAGGGTCCCGAGAAGGCCGCGGCGGCCACTTGGCAGCCGCACTCTTCGCGACCTGCCGCCTTGGCCGACGCGCCATCGTCAGTCTCCCACCTGACAAAACTTTGCCGTCACAGTGTAGTGGTTCACCGGGTCGAATGCGGCCCCAGGTCTATCCTGAGTCCGCGCTTCGCCGCCCAGGCGGCGATTTGGGCCCGAGAATTAAAGCCGAGCTTATTGAGAATGTTCTGCACGTGAGCGTCGGCGGTGCGCTCCGAGACGACAAGGGCGGCAGCGATCTCCCGGTTCGTCCGCCCATGCGCCACCAGGCCCGCGACCTCCTGCTCGCGAGCCGTGAGAGGGTCTGCTCGCTTGTCACCTGCGAGCCGCGCCGTGCCCTGGTGCGAGGCCGCCTGCACAGACGTCAGTGCATACTCGATGGCCTCCTCTGGTGCCATCTCTGCTCCATGCGCCCATGCCGCCGCAAATGCTGTTTCTTCCATGGCGGCACGTATGGAGGCCACGCGGTGCTCATAGTCAGCTTGGTCGGGAAATGGTCGGTGAAGACCGATGGCGATACGCAACGCTTCCACAGCCCCGAATAGCCGTGCTGCCTGCTCGTGGTGTCCCTGGGCACTGGCGACCCCAGCCAATCCCTCCAGGCATTCCTCTACAATCCATCTGATCCCCATGATTCCCATTTGTCTGCACAGGGTGAGGCTTTCCTTGTAGAATCCTGCCGCCCGTTCGTATTTCCCCTGGTGGAGCGCAAGAGCCCCGTGCCTGGTAAGGTCAAAAGCGATGCGATATCTGTCTCCAACGTCCTTGGCCAAGGCGAGGCTCTTCTCGGCGAATGCTGCGGCCCTGTCATAATCTCTTTGATTGCGCGCTACGATCCCAAGCCAGCTTAGGGCCGCGCCGGTGAGCCATTTGTCCCCCACTCCGTCGGACAAGCTGAGACTCTCATGCAGCAGCGCCGTCGCTCGCGCATAGTCCCCCCGCTGCGTTGCTATACAGCCCAACCAGAGAATGAGCAAAGCGCTGCTCAAAGAGAGAGATTGGCCATAGATTCGCGACTTTGTTTCACGATCCCCCAGGCTACGACAGATGGCCAGGCCCTGTTCACACAGCGCGGTCGCCCGCTCGTAGTCGCCTTGGCGCCACGCGAGATGTGCTGCCCCCTGGAGGACCTTTAGGCGGGCGGAAGATCGCACATCGCCGCTCCTGGCCAATGTTACCTCCAGCCACTGACGCCCATCGTTCCAGTGGCCGTGCAGGAACCAAAACCAGTACAGCGCCCCGGCCAACCGCAGCCCTGCCTCCGCTCCGCCTTCTTCCGTTCTGCTCCACTCAAGCGCCGCCCGCAGGTTGTCGTGCTCCGTCTCCAGCCGCCCCAACCATGCCACTTGAGCGGGGCCCCGGAGTTCCGGCTCCGCCCGCTCCGCCAGCCCGAGGTACCAATCTCGATGCCGCCTTCGCACATCGGCGGCCTCCTCTGATTCCATCAGCCTGTCCAAGCTATCCTGCCGCACGGTCTCCGGGTGATGGTACCGCGCCTCCTCGCCCTGCGTTTCCATCACCACCAGAGACTTGTCGACCAACTGCGTCAAGAGGTCCAGGACATCGGTTGTCTCAATGCCGTGACCCGAGCAGACGGCCTCAGCCGCCTCTAGCGTCCATCCTCCCGCGAAAGTCGACAGCCGCCGCAGCACCACTCGTTCTTGCTCTGACAAGAGTCCATAGCTCCAATCCATCGCCGCGCGAAGTGTCCGATGGCGAGGGAGACCTCTTTGGCTGCCACCCGTGAGCAGTCGAAACCGGTCATCCAAGCGAGCCGCAATTTGCTCTACCGTGAGGACCTTCACCCGTGCCGCCGCCAGTTCAATCGCCAGAGGGATGCCGTCCAGCCGGCGGCAGACCTGCACCACGGCTGGCGCATTGTTGTCCATCAGTCTGAACCCTGGCTGGCCGGAGGTGGCTCGCTCAACGAAGAGGCGCACGGCTTCGTACTGCACCAGGTGGCCAACGGTGGGTAGCCGTCCCATGCCGGGCACCGACAGCGACGGTACGCGCCAGACGGCCTCTCCCGGCACGCCCAGCGGTTCCCGGCTCGTTGCCAGAATGCGCAACGTGGAGCAAACTGGGAGCAGCGCCTCGGCGAGTTCCGCGCAGGCGGACAGCATATGCTCGCAATTGTCCATCACGAGCAGCAGCGACTTATAACGCAGGGCATGCACTAACGTCTCGGCTACCGGCCGGCCTGGTTGCTCGGACACGCGGAGGACCGAGGCGATCGTCTCGGGGACGAAGGCCGGATCAGAGAGCGCCGCGAGCTGCGCCAACCATACTCCATCAGCGTAGTCTTTCAGTAGCTCAGACGCTACTTGAAGGGCGAGCCGGGACTTGCCACATCCCCCCGCGCCGGTCAGCGTAACGAGGGGCGACGTGCCTAGCAGACGCTTGATCTCCGCGATCTCCCGTTCACGACCGATGAAGCTGGTGAGTTGGGTCGGGAGGTTGTGATGTTGGCGAGGAGCAGGCGATACGGAGCGAGGCCGCCGCGCAGAACGTGCCAGCCATTTGGCAGCCGCGCTCTTCGCGACCTGCCTCCTCGGCCGACGCGCCATCGTCAGCCTCCCTGACAAGACATAGCTGTTAGGTGTGGAGGTTCGGCGGGCCAGAGGTGCGAACCTTCGGCTTCAGCCAGGCGTTTGTGAAGGGTTGGCTTTTCCCCGGGCCATCTATAGAATCCCTCTAGACCGAGCTCCTTGGCCTGGAGAGCCGTTCCAGCCGGGGGAGCAATGTCCTACGTGTACTTCCCCGTCTCCCCGACTCTCAGGGGGGCCTTAGCCAGCGTGGATGGTGTTCAGGTAACCCTTCAGACCTGCAAGGGTGCTGCTTCCGAGTTTCTCCCATGGTGGGGCGGGTGTGAGTGCGAAAATGCCGTACATTGTCCGTACAATTTGCCGTACACGAAGAAGCGTTATGAATGGGTTGTCCCCAATCGCCCTCGCTCGACGAAGAGGAGCAGTCCATCGAAGTCTCGAATCCTCCGCGCACTCTGAGAACATCCGGGTGATACGGAATGCGTGGACAGATTCGGAAGCGTGGCGAAGGTTGGGCGGTTATTGTATCCCTCGGGCGCGATCCTCTTACGGGCAAGTACCGCAAGAAGTGGCACACCGTTTATGGCACAAAGAAGGACGCGGAGCGGGAACTGGCACGTCTTCTCCATCAGGTGCACAGCGGCGAGTACGTGGAGCCAGCGAAGACCACCGTGCGAGAGTTCCTGGAACGATGCCTTCGGGACTGTATCAGGCCAGCTGCCTCCCCTTCGACCTACGCGACCTATGAGATTGTGATGCGGCGCTACCTCGTCCCTTCGCTCGGGAATATCAGTCTCCCGCGTCTTCAACCCGCCGTTATTCAGACAACGCTTCGCCAGCTGCTCGAAGTTGGCCGCGCGAATGGCCGGGGAGGGCTGGCACCTGCAACTGTGTTGAAAGCCTACGCCCTACTGCATCGCGCGTGCGAGCAAGCGGTGAAGTGGGGAATCCTAGCCCGCAACCCCTGCCAGTCAGTTAATACTCCGCGTGTTGTTCGACCGGAACCCCAAGTCTGGGATGAAGAGCAAACACGCTTATTCCTCGGCGAAGCTAAGAGCAGCGGATACTATCCAGTGTATTTGGCCGCAATCACAACAGGCATGCGGCAGTCAGAGATTCTTGGGCTCCGCTGGCGAGATGTTGACTTTGTGACGGGCTTTGCGAGCATCAGCCAAATCTGTTACCGGGGGATCTTCAAGGAGCCGAAGACGGCGAAAAGCCGTCGCTGCATCGCTCTTCCCAAGATTCTTCTGCGCAAACTGCAAGACGTTCGAGAGATTCAGGCGGAGCATAGGCGTCACTTGGGGCAAGGGTACGAAGATCACGGGTTAGTCTTCGCCCAGGCTAACGGCAGGCCGCTCAGCGTCCGGAACCTCATTCGCCGGGACTTCGAGCCCCTTATGAAGCGGGCGGGCGTTCCCCGCATTCGGTTTCACGACCTACGGCATCTTCACGCTACGTTTCTCCTCCGTGCGGGCATTCATCCCAAAGTGGTCAGCGAAAGGCTTGGCCATTCCCGGGTAGGCGTGACACTCGACATTTACAGTCATGTGGTACCCGGCCTGCAGGAACAAGCCGTTCACCGGGTTGACGCTTTACTTGGCGACCTCGATCGGTAGCAAGAAGACAGCGCTGACAATTCCTAGCAGACTAAGAAGGACTAAGGTCCAGCTCCCCCAGGCATCACCGTGATCTGGTAAACTGAGGCATGAGCGCATAGGGGTCGAGCCATTACGGGGCGGGAAGATCTCAGGGCTTCGATGCCCCCGAAACGCTCAAAAGCGGATGGCTTCAAATTCTCGTGGGGCAACGTAACCGAAATTGGAGACGCGGATCGTTGGCGCGGCTGCCATGAAGATTGACACGGTTCTCAAGGAAAAACGGGAGGAAATCCTCCGTATCGCCTCTAAGCACGGCGCCCGCCATGTCCGTGTCTTCGGGTCGGTGGCACGCGGCGACGCGACGTCGAGTAGCGATGTTGATTTTCTCGTGGAAATGGAACCGGGACGCAGCCTTCTGGACCACGCGGCGTTGCTCCTCGATCTTCAGCAGTTGCTGGGTTGTGAAGTGGACGTTGTAACAGAGCGGGGGCTGCGACCCCGGATCCGAGACCGAGTCCTCAGAGACGCGGTTCCATTGTGAGGGATGACCGCGAACGTCTTCTTGACATGCTGGAGGCCATCGAGCGCATCGACCGTTACGCCAGTCGGGGACGCGAAGCCTTTGAACGAGAGGAACTGCTACAGAACTGGGTCGTGCATCACGCCCAAATCATAGGTGAGGCTGCCCGAAAGGTCTCAGATGTCCTACGCAGAGCCCATCCCGAGGTCCCTTGGGTTCAGATCGCTGCTATGCGGAACGTTCTTGTTTGCCGTGGATACCGAAGAGGTCTGGGTCGCCGTGGAACGAGACCTGCCAGAACTCAAACGTAAGATTGAAACGATCCTCCAGGAATTGCAAGGGAGCCGATAAGGGTAGCTGACGCAGCAGCCGAAGCCGACTCACAAATAGTCGGGTTCCCCTGAGCCAGAACACGGCCCAGTCCGTATCCATAAGACAGCGCATTAGAGCTCGACGGGTGGTCGGTTTGCTCGCAATCTGCGCTCATATACGTTGTTAATAAACTCTTCAGGAACGAGGTCCTTCCACCCGCCAGCGGACGAGAGAAATGCTTCATCGTCCCCGTCTTTCTCCGGCTCCAGGACGGTCACTTCCACGACTTCATCCTCTCGGAGATGCACGGGTTCCAACGGCGTGAAGACGCCCTTCGCATACTTCGCCTTAAAGATTTTGCTCACCGGTGGCATCTCCGACACACCATCACTATACACGAAGCGACTTCCCTTAGACGTGGAGGGAACCCCAGCCGTTGCCGCCGAAGCGGGTCAAAATAGCCAGGTTCGCCTCGTCCGGTAGCAATTGGTTGCAAATTGGTAGCAAGCCAAATCTCGCGATCTCGAGGGGCCCGCGGGAACCCTTGAAAGACTTGAAGAATCGTGGTGGGCGCGCGAGGACTTGAACCTCGGACCTCTTCCGTGTCAAGGAAGCGCTCTAACCCCTGAGCTACGCGCCCTTCGACACTCGCGATTCTACGGTACCGCTGGAAGCCAGTCAAGGACGCTCGCCTCGGTCGCAGCAAGTGGATGACTGATCGTCTTGAAAATCCGGTTTGGGCTGTCGTTGCTCGGGCCAGTCCACGAATTTGACGTGCCGTAGGAACACCATTAAGCTTGATCCCCCGCACATTCAGCATCTCCCGCACGAAGGGGCAACGGTGCTTGACCGACGGTCGTTGGCGCGCTCACCGCGGGTGTCGGCCTAGGCGTGCCCGTATTCGGAACCCCTCCGCGGGCTCGAGAAAATATGCCCCTATCCTGCAGCGACCCCCGATCGCCTCTTGGGAGTTCCATCAACGGTCACGCCCGACTGGGATACCGGGCGCTTGGGGGGTCAGTCTTCGTTGCAGGTGTCCGTCGCCCAGTTCATTCCTGGCGCGCCCCGCGCGGTATCCGAAGGAGGACATACCGCTCCGGCGTTCGACCGATAGGCCTCCTCCTCCCTCTGAGCAAAGCACCGCGCCGTCTGGATCATCCAATTTCTCCCCGTTCGTCTGTTCGAAGGCCCTCAGGGTTGTCCGTCCGCGGGGAGGGTCTAAAAGAGCGTGCGGGCGGGTATCAAACATTACGCAAGTCGTGGTGGGGACCCCCCTCCACCTCCGTTTTAGCTCGACGCGTACCCCCCCTTGCCGCGTCGGCTGAGGCTCAGGGGGTCCCCTCCCAAATCCACCGATCGCCTGGGGGCTCCGGTCACGCCGGGGCGTTTTTTGTTTCCCGGGCGCCAGATTTTCTCCGGAAACTGCAAGAGATGTCTCCCCATTTGTCGAAGTGGGCATTATCGGTGCAGAAACTGTAGCCGTGTGGCGCTCGGGGGGGATGGATCAACCATGAAGTTGCTTGCAGCCGTATTGGGAACGGTCCTCATCGCGACCGCCGCGCCTGCCCACAGCGACGCGGTGCCGCCGACCGAGCAAGTATCCACCGGCAAGGTCAAGAGCGGGCTCGAGGTGTTGCTCCAGAATCCTCCCCCGCTCCTCATCGGGAAGCACGTGGGCCTGATCACCAACCCCACCGGGGTGGACCGCCTGCTCCGCAGCAGCGTGGACCTTCTGGCGGCTCGCTCCGACATCCATCTAGTCGCGCTGTTTGGTCCCGAGCACGGCGTCCGCGGAGATGCGCTGGGGTCGTTCGCGGACGGCACTGACCCCAAGACGCACCTGCCAGTCTACAGCCTGTGCTGCCGAACGCACAGCCCCTCGCCGGCGTCGCTGAAAGGCCTTGACGCGCTGATCTTCGACATCCAGGACACGGGAGCGCGGTTCTACACGTACACCTCGACGCTTGCCCTCTCCATGCAGGCGGCGGCCTCCAGGGGCATCCTCTTCGTCGTCCTCGACCGCCCGAACCCGTTGGGCGGAGTAGAGGTCGCGGGCCCGGTCCTGGACCCGCGGTGGAAATCGTTCATCGGCATGTACCCGATCCCGATCCTCCACGGCATGACGGTGGGAGAGCTAGCCCGGCTGTTCAACCGGGAGTTCGGGATCAACGCAAACCTGATGGTCATTCCCATGGACGGGTGGAAACGGTCCATGTGGTTCGATGACACCGGGCTGCCCTGGGTGATCACGTCCCCGGGGATCCCCCACTTCCAGACCGCGGTGCTGTACCCCGCGATGGGTCCGCTGGGCGACACGAATCTGTCGGTGGGAGTTCAGACCACGAAGCCGTTTGAGTTTGTGGGCGCGACGTACGCCGAGCCGTGGCAGCTACGGAGCAAGCTCGAGGCCCGCCGGCTCAACGGGGTGGCGTTCCGAGAGGCCTACTGGCGCGGGGCGCCCTGGCTGGAGACGGGGGGGCCGCAGTTTGCCGGCGTGGAGATCCGCGTGACCGACCGCGCCGCCTACCATCCGGTGGACCTGACCCTGCAGATCCTAGATGTCGTCCGGCACCTCTACCCAAACAGGTTCCAATGGGGCCCGCAGGCGGGAGGCGGGTACCTGTTCGACCTCGACATGGGCACGGACAAGGTGCGTCACGAGCTCTCGCTCGGGAAGTCCCCGCAGCAGATCGAGCACGAGTGGCAGGCCGACCTGGACCATTTCATGAAGATCCGCGCCAGCTACCTGCTCTACCCGTAGCGAAGGCCGGCTAGCGGCTTTCCACGGCCTCCTTCTGCTTCTTGGCTTCGGCCGTGACACGGTCGGCGATGTGGGCGGGCACTTCCTCGTAGTGCGAAAACTCCACTTCGAAGGTGCCCCGGCCGCCGGAGAGTGACCGGAGGTCCGAGGCGTACCGCAGCATCTCCGCCATCGGCACCTGCGCCCGGACGATCGAAGTCCCATCGCCCCCCGGCTCCATGCCCTGGATCCGCGCACGCTTGCTGT
>Ga0187846_10001793_pt1 | contig 12043 bp, 20 predicted proteins | sample TC_taG_FD_161473 | JGI IMG/M metagenome (GOLD analysis project Ga0187846, IMG submission 161473) | Biofilm microbial communities from the roof of an iron ore cave, State of Minas Gerais, Brazil - TC_06 Biofilm (v2) | ecosystem: Environmental > Terrestrial > Deep subsurface > Cave > Wall biofilm... | reverse complement strand
AAGCCGCGTTGCGCGGGGTCGCTAAGGAGTCCGCGCGCTTCCTGTTGCCAATGTCGGCGCAGACGCGGCTCTACATGAACGGCACGGTGCGGAGTTGGATTCACTACATCGACCTGCGGACTCAACCTGATGTCCAGGCGGAGCATTGGACTCTCGCTCGGCAGGCGAAAGCGATCTTCTGTCTGGAGTTCCCACAGATCTCGGTCGCGCTCGGATGGGCCACTGCGGAGGTTTCGATAACGGGAGGCGACAAATGAGTAGTGAAGTGCGCGATATTCCGCCGGTTCCCCAGGAGCCACAGAGGCAGGAGATGTCCTACGAAGATCGGATGCGCCGCATCATGGCGCGTCTGCGGAGCGGAGACTTCTTTTCCCTGACGGACGGCGAATCAGCGGATATCACGATCCTGTCGGACATTGACGCGTGGGTCGAGGTGCCGACCCACCAGTGGAAGGGGCAGGGAACGAAGGGCGGCCGGTACGTGTGTCCCCGCGCGCTTCACCAGGAGTGCCCGGAGTGCGATGCCGGGAAGACGGCTCGGCTCGGATTGGGGCTCTCCCTGTTTAACCGCACGAGCGGGATGGTGCAGGTCGTCTTTTGGTCGATGCACAAGAGCAGTCCGCTCAACGATATCGAGGAGACCTATAAGTCGGAGAAGGTGCCAGTGCGCGGCATGAAGTTCAAGATCCGACGGCGGGGCGCGAAGCGCGACGACACGGTGTACCTGATGACCTACCAGGGCCATGACGACTCCGACACGCTCGGTCCCCATGTGCCGCACGAGCAGGTGCTCGAAGTGATCTCGACTGTGCTGGCGAAGAAGGAAGAGAAGGACAACGAGGCGTGATTATTGATTTCGGTCCACGTTTTGATTCAACATTCCGGCCCCGTCTCTTCGGAGACTACGCGCTCTATCGCATTCGCGGCGCATTCTTCCCCTGGAGGCTGAAGCGGTGGCGGACAAGAGAATCGAGAGCGTAAAGATCTCCGACATCACGCTCGATGCGCCGTGGTACCCGCGCACGGGATGGATGATCGAGTACGTGCGATCGCTCAAGGAGATGATCGAAGCGGGGATCGACCTGGAGCCGATCGTGCTGACGCCGGACCTGCGGTTGGTCGAGGGCCTGCATCGCGTTCATGCCTACCGGGACGCGGGCAAGGAGTCGATCCCGGCGGAGATCCGTACGGGCACCGAGGACGAGTACTGGATGTGGGCGTTCACGCTGAACATGGACCCCGCACGCGGCGCCGCGCTCACGTTGGACGATAAGCGGAGTTACTTCGATAAAGTCTGGAAGCACCATCTGAAGCGAGAGAAGTGGGCGCGGGAGAAGTTGGCGCGCTTCTTCGGCGTGTCCGGCCGCACGATCATGCGGTGGGTCGATCAGATCGAGACGCCGCGAGTGGTTGTCCGCCCGTCATCCGCGCCACGGGCGTCGCAGGAAAGCCCGAGACCGGCCCCGACGATAGCGCGTATCCCGGTGGGAGTCAGCAGCGCTGCTGTGGCCGCTCCGGTGTCGCGTCCCCTCCCCGAATCACTCGTGAAGAACGCGTTTGATGGACTGCGCGTGGCGATCACGTACGCCCGCGACGATGACGTGACAGCCGAAGCGCTCGCGGAGATGGCCGACTCCCTGGAGGATACGGCGAAGAGCCTGTTCCTCACGTCCATGCGGGAAGGGTTCACCAAGATCGTCGAGGGCATGGGGATCTTCTACAAGAAGTTGAGGCGGAAGCCGCCGTGGGAGTAGCGTGCGGCTGAATCAACGTAGGTGGGCGAAGCGGGTCGCGGGGCTTGTTACGAAGCGGCAGTGGACAGTTCTTCGGCAGATAGCGGAGCACGAGAACGATGATGACGGGGAGATCGCATACGAGCGCGGTACGGCCTATCTGGGTGATACGAGGATCGCACCCCGGACGGTATTCGCGTTGATCCGATTGATGGCGATTCGGGAAGACATGAGCGATCCAAGGTCCCCGGAGCGGTATCGCATTAGCGAGATCGGGCATCTCGTGTTGGAGGTCGGTGTGCATGTCCGGAATAATGGACGAGCCATGAAGCGACAGAAGGGGGAAGCGTAAATGGCGATGGCCGGAACCCCGATGGAAGTCATCCAAGCGTATCTCGGGCCGCAGTTCGATGCGATCCTGCGGTGGGCGGTGGGTGAGGACTATCAACAGCGGAGGTTCGCTGAGTATCCCGCGCTGATGGCCGCGCGCACGGGCTTGCCGATCGCTGAAGAGGAAGAGATGGAAGTGACGCTGGAGAAAGTCCGCCACGCGTGGGATTCGGCGCGTCCCGGTCCTGCGGGGGCAACACCGTCTCCGTGGGCGTCGGCAGATGCGGCGGCGGGACTACCGATGGATCGGCGGATGACGAGCATTCCGGGGCCGAGAGGGATTCAGCCGCGTGCTCCGAGACCTACGCCCCCGCCTCCAACGCAGCATCCGGGTACGGGGGTTACGGGAGCCCCTGTTCCGTCATCATTGGACGGCCTTGTCGATCTGCTCGCAGATGCGATTTGGGAGCGCCTTGTCGCGCGCATGACCGAGCGCGTCGCGGGGGGTAAGGGGCTATGAAGCCCGTGTGCGTCCCCTGTCGCTTATTCTTCCGTATGGTGAAGAGCGGATTTGTTTTCACTGAGGGAATGCCAGCGGGGAGCAGTGCTCCTGGGGCGTGGAAGCCGTACAAGATCTGGGCGGGGGATTTATGGAAATGTCCGAGGTGCGGTGCGGCGATACTGAGTGGGGTTGGGGCACGAGCAATCGCCGAGCATTTCGAGCCGGATTTTGCGAAGAAGATGGAACGCTATGGAGCCGGTCAGTTGCAGGTGGATGACTGTTGATGATCGGCTGCGCGTCCTGCCCTTTGCGTCGGCCGGGAATTGACGGCAAGCCAATCGGTGGACCGTCGTCCTGGGTCGGCGGGGAATGGGCGCGCGAGACCGGGGATCTCACCATCGCGGTCATCGGGATCTCCCCGTGGCGGCAGGAGATGAAGCAGGGGCACCCCTTTGTCGGTCCTGCGGGCAAGTTAGTGCGACCGTGGATCGAGAGGGCGATGTCCGGCTACCGCGTGTACCTGACGAATGCGGTGCAGTGCGGGGTACTGCGTCCTCCGGCCGAGTATCAGGATGCCTGTGCTCCGAGACTGGCCGATGAATTAGACACCGTGAAGCCGGATGCTGTGTTGCTGCTCGGTGATGTTGCGCAGAACGTCTATAAGAAGGTCGGCTCCCCGTATCTCTGCGATGCGGCCCCACACCCGTCTGTGGTCGTCCGGCGTCTCTCCTCGCGGCGCCGATGGCAAGACCAGATCAATGCGGCATGGAAGCGGTTGCAGGGACGGCTGCGCGGAGAGCAGGAGGCGCTCCCGTCCGATCTGGAGTTTCCAGGGAAGGTGGTGATCGCCATTGACACGGAGTATAAGGAGCGAGCCCACGATGGATTCGATCTCTGCGTGGTGCATACTGGCGAGGGAGCGACCTGCTTCCGGCATGATCGACCGGACGACCTTGGCCTTCTTACAGAGCGTCTGCGACGCTGCGACGAAATCGTCTTCCATCATGCGGTCAACGATCTTGTGGCGCTCGGCGGACGCGGAGTTCATATTCCAGAAGGTCAGCCCATCCACTGTACGCTCACTGCTCAAGGCATCATCCATCCGGGGGCGAGCCGGGATCTCAAAGTTATGGCGAATCTTCGAGGATGGACATACCCCATCATCGACATCGGCGCGTGGAAGCGCGGCAAAGTCGAGGAGCAAACGGCGATCGACTACTGCGCAAACGACGCGCTCTCGACGCTAGGGGTCTGGCAGGATCTTCGGGACGAGGCGTTGCTGCATCGGCTCTACCGGGACACCTATCAGCCGCTCCTGCGCGTGCTCTCGTATCAGATGTCCTCCATCCCTGTTGATCTCGGCCGAGTGAGGATGCTGATCGCCGAGTTCGAGGGGAAGCAACACAAGGCGGAGGAGCGGCTTGCCGCGATCGCTGGACTGAATTGGTATTCGACCAAGCAGGTATCCGAGTTTCTCCGCGCTCAAGGCATAGTGCTGCCATTGACGGATCAGGGCAATCCGAAATCGGACGAAGAGACGCTAAAGGAATTGCTGCCAACGTCGCTTGATCTCAAACCGACGATCGAAGACGTGCTCGTCATTCGGGAGTGTCGTAAGATCCTGGGGACCTATCTCTATCCGTGGCAGCGATACGGAGCCGCGACGACGGTCTATGATCCTACGGGTGCACGCACGGGGCGGATGAGCAGCCGCGATGGGAACGTCCAGAACATCCCCGACCTACTCCGGCAGTGCCTCATCGCCGGTCCCGGTCGAATGTGGGTGGGCGGAGATCTCGTACAGGCCGAGTTCGCCGCAGCGGCATGGCTGTCGCAGGATGACCTGATGCTCGAAGCCACAGCGGGCGACTTCCATACGGCAAACGCGACCGTGCTTCTCGGGCGCCCGCCCAAGGATAAGGCCGAGCGCGACGGCATCAAGCCGGTGAGTTTCGCGCTTCTCTATCTCGGGTCCGATTGGACGATCCGGAAGAATCTCAAGAAGGAGTTGGGTGTCGAGATCAGCAAGGCCGACGCGCAGCGGTTCTTCGTGAACTTCTGGGAGCGGTACACCGGCTATATGCAGTACATCGACCATCTGAAGGCGCAGGCGGCCCGGGGGGAAGTGCTCTCCCCGTTCGATCGGCGCTATCAGACGCGAGCATCCAAGGATCTCGAAGACGCGCGTATCCTGGTGAATACCCTGATCCAAGGTGTAGTAGGGGATCTCACAGCGAGGGCGCTGCTCCGCTGCGCTCGGGCGGGTGTGCGTCCGGGCATCCAGGTCCACGACTACATTGGCGCATTTGAGGATGTCCAGGGCGCCGGTGAGGCCGCCGAGATCATGCGGCGCGAGATGGTCAACGACATCATCCCGATCCGGGTCGAAGTGACGGTGCGCGAGCGGTGGGCCGAGCCCAAGGTGCCGGTCACGGCGTGAGCCAGGAGAAGAATGAACTTCTATTGCGCGCGCTGTTGGGACCATTTGGAGACGAGCCCGCGTTTCCGGAGCCGGTTGCGGAGCATCGGTTTCACCCTACTCGCAAGTGGCGTCTGGATTACGCTTGGGTGGATCGCATGGTCGCGTTGGAGATCGAAGGTTTCGGGCGGCACATGATGTATAGCGCCTATGAAGCGGACTGCGTGAAGTATTCGGAAGCGGCGGTGTTGGGGTGGAAGGTGATCCGTCTGACGTGGGGGCTCATCAAGAAGGACATTGACGGATGCCGGGATCTGTTGAGGAGGGCGCTGACATGATCGACATGGTCTTTACTAGGGAGTTTTGGACCGGATTAGGCGGAGCGATCTTCGGTATCCTGGTCGGCATGGGGATCGCGACATGGGGCCACGCCGAGCAACCGATTGTGGTTACGCCGATGTCCGTGCGCGGCGGAGCGTTGGGAAGCGCGGATCTCGCGGCGTTCTGTGACTCGCGAGGAAATCTGCTCTACATGCTGGATACGAGGCGCTTGGCTGCGCCGTCCGTGTCGTTGACTGTCGTTCCTGGTGGATGCCGATGATGAGCGTTGATGAATTGGAGTTCCATCTTGCGCAGGCGCGCCGGGAATATGAGAAGGCAATACGCGCACGGACATCGGCAGCGATCTTGGAAGAGGGATGGAGGAAGCAGATCGAGGCATTGGAGACGGTGATTGCCAAACTTAAAGATGAAGTGCCAGCGGGACGGGTGTAATCGCCCTGCGCAGGGCGATGAGTTCTGCTCGACGGAGTGTTGCCGGGAGGCGCATGGCGTGAGGCGGCTGACCGATGAGGATAATCGTCCGCATCCGAGACCGGAGTGGCCGGTCGGAGTGGGCGGGTACGTGAGTGTGACGAAACGGCCGTGAATATGGAGCGGGATTCTGAGATCCGGCGGCTCGAAGATGAGGTCGCGTTTTGGAGGAGACAATGGGAAATTGTCTATGAGGATGCGGAGTTCCTCCGTACCCGAGTTCGGGAGTTGTTAAGGAAACAGGAGGGTAGCGGTGCGGCGCAAAGCGAGCGCGGCAATCAAGGCGCAAGATAACGATTTACCCGTTGATTTCTACACGCCGAGTGAACTCCCGCCGACCGAGTGGTATTCGTCCGGCATCCCGACACTCGATGCGCTGTTGGGCGGTGGGCTCCCGGCGGGCCGGATCGTGGAGATCTACGGTCCATTTGGGATCGGGAAGACGCTATTGTCGCTCCAGTGGAAGCCGCTCGTCTTCGTGGATATTGAACGCACGGCCGAGCGGGAGTGGTTCCATAAGTTCGCGCCGGAGATGGAGATTGTTCATCCGAAGAAAGGTGAGCGCGTCACCGGCGAAGTGCTGTGGCGCGTCTTGGAAGCGGCGTGCCTCGCCAATCTGAAGGGCATCGTGGTCGTCGATAGTGTCGGCGCGATCGTTTCAGAGGCGATGTTGGAGAGTCGTGGGGGGCAGGCGCCGCTTGCGCGTCACGTCACGGAGAACCTGAAGCGGCTGATCCCGCTCATCGGGGACACGACGATCCTGTTCATCAATCAGATCCGGATGATGGTGGGGGCATCGACTCCCGGCTTGATTGATCCGCCCGGTGGGAAGTTCCTGGGGCATGTGACGACACAGATGATCGAGATGCGGTGGCGGGGTGAGTGGGTGAAGTACAGCGATCAGAAGATCGGTCACGCGGCGCGGGTCTATCTCAAGAAGTCGAAGGTTGGTCCATGCGAACGGGACTGTATTTTGTATATAGGATATGGGATGGGAGTCTTTGAGACTGAAGAAGCATTAAAGCAGGCGTACAAAGACAAGTTACGGGAGCCTGCGCGTGTTTGATCAAGCGATATATATGCGAGAATATCAGCATCGCTATCGAGCGCGACTTCGTGCGTACCACCAGATATGGATGAAGCGGCATCCGGGGAAAGCAGCGGAGTACGGACGGCGGTGGCGCCAGCGTCATCCGGGGCGAGCCCGTTTTGTCTGCTTTCTTGGCAAAGTTGTTTATCTAGGGATGGGGAAACCGCTTCGTGTTGGTATTTGTGCTCGTTGTGGTGCGCGCGCATGGACTGACTTGCACCACAAACAATATGATCCCTGTGATCCTTTGGCTTATACCGTGGAACTTTGTCGTAAGTGTCATAAGGCGGAGCATCCAAGGAGGAAGAAGAATGCAAGCGCGCAGGCTCACTGACGAGGAGCAATTCGCGCTGTTGCCGCTCGACGATGAAACCGAATTAACGTCCGAGGCGTTCATCCCTGTCCGGGTTGCGCAAGGAGGAGCGCGAGTATGGGCGCAGACCCGTGACGGTCGGGAGTATTTTACGGTGTTCGGTTGGGAGCCGCTTCGAAACGCGCGACTCGGATGAGTCTCTCCCCTTTCCCCTGGCTGATACACGCGCCACAGAAGCGGCATCAGACGCTCCTCGCGCTGTGGTCGGCGATCCTGGAGGCGCTTGTGGCGGCGACGCCCCCTCGGGACGACAGCCGCGTCCACGTCTCGGATCTCGTCCAGGAGCGGCCGGAGAAAATCACGCCGGAGATCGCCCGTCTTTTGCTGGACGGGGTGTGGAAGCACAAGAAATGGCAGTTCATCATGGAGAAGACGGGGCTCGTGATTGCGACCGAGCAGGAGATCACGCGCGGGAATCTTGTCGGTACGCCCGATCATCTCCTGAACGTCGGGGGCGCCCGCGTGATCTTCGACGTGAAATCGGCGGGAAGCGGGAACTTCGTACGGACACGCGGCGGTATGCCGCTCCCCAATCACAAGAGTCAACTCGTGCAGTATCTGGAGATCGATCAGGCGGCGGAGTTCGGCGTCCTGCTCTACGAGAACAGGGACGACCTGGATCTCGCAATGGTCGTTGTCGAGCGGGACTCGGAGTACGCGCAGAAATTGCTGAATCGGAGAGGAATGACGTGATTGATTCTGGGTTCGGCAATTGGCTCGCGGGATTTATAGCCGGGGAGGGATGTTTTACTATTTCGAAGTTAAGCCGGGGTCGAGGATACAGATGCTCCTTTGCGTTGGTTTTGCGATTGGATGATGCGCCTATTCTTGAAATGATCCATACGGAGACCCAACTTGGCACGATATCTGTTTCTCTAAAGACGCGGGAATCCGTAGAATGGGCTGTGCTATCGAGAAAAGACTGCGTGGCCTTGATCGAAATTCTAGATTGCTGTCCGCTTCGAGCGCGTAAGGAGATTGATTATTTTATCTGGAGGGAAGCCGTTAGGATTTGGAATAGTAAACCATCTATGAAATGGGCGTCCTTGGAATACTGCCAGGTGATGCAGCATTTGAAGTCCCGATTAGAACATGCAAGAGATTATAAGATGTCGATAAGGGGGCATTACAAAGTTATACCGTTCGCGAAGCGAGGGATGCTGAATGCCTAACAGGTTTCTTGTGACCTTCCAGTTCGAGATCACAGCCGAGACTGAAGAAGAGGCCCGTGAATTGGTGGAGGTGCAGTATGACTCCCAGACTCTCAACTACATCGGGTGGCAACTTGAATCGCTCGAAGCGCCGCCAGCGGGGCCGGGGCATGTGGGCGGAGCGGCTCGTCCAGACACGGCTCGGAATGGAGCCGTTGAGTCAGGCGAGAGCGCTCAAAGGGTCCTATCGACCCGATGGGAAGATCTCGACCGACTATCTCGTCAGCGTGAAGTCGGCGGAGCGGACGGCGCTGCGGATCAGCCTGGACGAGTGGCTCGTCCACCACGCCGCCGCGTTGCACGAAGGAAGAAGGCCGCTCCTCGTGCTCGTCGGAAGAAAGTCGGCACCGATCTTCCTAGTGGCGATGACGCCGGAGGAGTTCCTGTATCTTGAAGGACAAGATCAGATCGCCCGAGGCGCGGTTTGAGCGCGTCCTAGACTGGCGGAAGGAGCACGGCATTGAAACTCCAGGGCGACGAGTACCTGTTCGCGGCATTCGCGTTCATCTGCTTCCTGTTCGCGGTATTCCAGGCGCAGGTCCGGGTGTACGCCTTTCTGCTATTCGTTCTCATTGTCGGTGTCGTGATCGTTAAGCGGTGGCGGCTATGAAACTCCGTATCGCGGACGATCTTGCGCTCCCATTGTCGGCGGCGACGCAGACGTTCCTTGTAGTGGGGAAGCGGGGCTCGGGCAAGAGTTCGACGGCGACAACGCTGGCCGAGCAACTCATCTCGGCAGGCATTAGTATCGCGGCGATCGACCCCGTTGACGTGTGGTGGGGTCTCAAGGCGGGAGCGAGCGGGACCCGCGAAGGGGGGCTCGATGTCTACGTCTTCGGGGGCCGACACGCGGATCTGCCGCTGGAGCCGACTGCTGGCGTGCTTCTGGCGGACGTGCTGGTCGAGCATCGGATCAATGCTATCATGGTCATTCGGGAGTTCAGCAATCGAGAAAAGGCGCGATTCATCGCTGAGTTCGCCGAGCGCCTCTTCCAGAAGAATCGAGAAGTGCTGCATATCTTCTGCGAGGAAGCCCACGAGACGATGCCGCAGAACCCGTATAGGGGCGAGGAGGAGATGCTCGGCCGGATGAACCGCTTGTGGAAACTCGGGCGCACAAGCGGCATCGGCATGACAGCGGTCACGCAGCGTCCCGCATCGCTTAACAAGAACGTGACGACGCAGGCCGAGGTGCTGATCTCTCACCGACTGCTCGCCGAACAGGACATTGACGCGATCGACGGATGGATTAAACATCACCGCCAGCAGGATCTCCGTCAGCAGGTGCTCTCGACGCTCGCAGAATTGAAGACAGGCGAAGCGTGGTTTTGGGCGCCGGACTTCCCTGAGGACCGGCCGGTTGGACTCCGGCGGGTACGCGTGTTGTTGCCAGCCACGTTTGATTCTCGGAAGACACCCGAGCCGGGAGAGAAGCGCAAGGAGCCGAGATCGCTGGCTCGCGTAGACCTGGAGAAGATCCGGTCCAAGATGTCCGCCACGATCGAGAAGGCGAAGCGCGATGACCCGGCGACGCTGCGAGGGGAGATCGCGAGACTTCAGCGACAGGTTCGCGCCGCTCCGGTACAGTTAAGGCCAATCGAGAAGATCGTCCGCGTACCGTCGATCACGGAAGCGCAGGCGCGTGCATTGGAGAAGGTCGTTACGCGGTTGGAGAAGGTCGTCGTGAGTTTGCGCGGTGCGTCGCTTGTTCATGCGCTCGAAGTTCCTCCGACTCCGGGACGTATTACCATAATAAAGAAGCCCGCTATCCAAACTCTTCCATCGGTAGATGGGGACTTGAAGATGACGCGCGCTCTTGGGAAGGGAGAGCAGAAAGTCCTGTGCGCTGTTGCGCAGTATGGCGATACGGGAGTGACGCGGGAAGCCGTGACGGTGCTGACAGGTTATAAGCGATCATCGCGGGACACGTATCTTCAGCGCCTTCTACAAGCAGGATACGTCCGACAGGATGGGCGGCGGTTATATGTCACGTCCGAAGGCGTCCACGATTCTCGGGTGAACTTCGAGGCGCTACCGACCGGGAGCGATCTCCGAGACTACTGGCTGAAGCATCTGCCGGAGGGCGAAAAGAAGATTCTCGCGGTACTCGTTGGCGCGTTCCCGCAGATGGTGGAGCGGGACATGATTTCCGAAGCGACGGGATATAAGCGATCATCGAGAGACACATATCTCCAGCGGCTTCGGGCGCGCGAATTGGTCGCGGCAGAAGGAACTCGGGTCCGCGCTGCCGGAGATCTCTTCTCGTGAGGGGCCGGTCACTGAGGGGGGCGTTCTCTCCGCCGCGCTCCCTTCGGTCCGAACAGGTAGGGGCGGCCAGTGACGGAAGGTAGCCTTCCGGTGCGAAGGCCGAGCCTTGAGGGGAGCGGGGTAACTCCGACCTACCGGGTGCAGGTGCCGACCGGCCTCTGACGTGAAGGGGAGACAGTGATGACGATTGCGGAGTTTGCGCAGGCTGTCTACGGCTACAGTGTGCAGACGAATGCGTCCTGCACATCATGGGGACGGACACTGAAGCATACGATTGCCGTGGGCGGCTTTAATGGCGACCCGCATATGTACTGGCTCGGCGCGGATCTCGTGTATGACGTGGATTCGCTGCAACCGGAAACCCGGCAAACGATCGCGAAGTCGTATGGACTGTATCTCCTTGTGGAAGCCACGCACGATCACGTACAGCCGCTCGATTGGGTGAATAAGCCGGTGCCGGTATGAAAGAGCACATCTTCCAGGGCGTTGTGATCGCGCTCCTTGTGGTGAATCTCCTGTTCGATGGATGGGTGGCGCTGCGGCCGCTCCCCGTCGCGGTTATCACGCAGATGTCACAGGAATTGGGAAAACGGGACGCTGCGATTCTGCTGCTCCAAAGCCGTCTCCAGGATCTCGTGCAGCAGTTAGCGGCAAAGCCGGGAGGGAAGAAGTGAAAGATCAAAATGCGCATACTTCTTTCGGCGTTTGAGTTAGGATGGATAACCGGAGTCGTTGAGGGCGAAGGGTCTTTTTCCATTCACAGGAAACGCCTCGATAGTTGCGGACCTTCCATCACTATTGCGCAAAAGGACCCTGAAATTCTTTTACGTGTGCAATCTATGGTTGGTGGCAATACGCGTTTTCGGAAAGCCACGAATCGCGCTTTCGGCGGATCTATATATGTGTGGGCGCTTTACGGAGCCCGTGCGGTGGATCTTATGAGCATCCTTTATCCTTATCTGTCGATGCGGCGGCAAAATCAGATTCGTGGTGTATTGGAGATCTACGAGACTCGGCCGCATAAAGTGCGGCGGCGTTCGGAACGGTTGCATGTTCTCGTACGGGGAACGGAGGGAATAGGATGATGTGGATGGCGGTTCTCTGCGTTCGCTGGCCGTGTCATGCTGTCGCGTGGTTCGGTACCAAGGACGGGTGTCTCAAGTTCGTCATGGCGGCGCACCACGTCCTGAATTGCGTTTCCCGCTGAAAATGCAAGCCGTCGCGCTTCGAGTAAAATATGGGAAGCGGAGGCTTCGTACGGCGGAATTCAAAAGGCGCCACGCACTTTATATGAGTAAGTGGCG
>Ga0187846_10001792_pt1 | contig 12045 bp, 9 predicted proteins | sample TC_taG_FD_161473 | JGI IMG/M metagenome (GOLD analysis project Ga0187846, IMG submission 161473) | Biofilm microbial communities from the roof of an iron ore cave, State of Minas Gerais, Brazil - TC_06 Biofilm (v2) | ecosystem: Environmental > Terrestrial > Deep subsurface > Cave > Wall biofilm ... | reverse complement strand
TGTCAGGAGAAGCTCTTCTCTTTCTGGGACATCAGCTATTTAAATGAAACCATCTGGTTACGCTTTCATTATACGTAACCAGATGGTTTCATGTCAAGTGGCCCATCTCGCTTGTGGTATTACGTTGAGAGTGATTACATGCATCCCTTAGTGGGTTTTTGAGTTATGAAATGCCCTCGTACGGCACAAAAATCTAAAGTGAGCGGAGTGGGGAAAGTTTTAGGGAGGACTGAAGGCCCTCCCTGACCCCCCATATTACATATCTATGCCGCGCTCACCATCTCGTTCGTTTCCGTTTGTACAGGCCCGGAAGCGATTGCAGATGGGTTGAATCCCTTCGCGATGAGGTAGATGGCAAGGCTCAGCTCCCAGGCGAACTCCGGAAGGGCGGCGACGGCTGGCACGACCGAGTACTGCGGGTAGAGACCGAACAACACGGCGGTCGCCGATGCGAAGACCAATGAGCCTCCGATCAGCCCCAGTATGGGAATGAACTGGGGCACGAGCCGCGATCTGTACAACAGGTACGCAATTAACACCGTGTTGGCTCCGCTGGTGAAGCCGGGTCCGATCAGGAACGTCCAGTTGTGGAACGCCACCAGGCTCTTGCCGAGCACGGCCAGCGAGGCGGTGTCCGTACCCCCGGCCTCCGCCAGGTGCAGCCGCAACGTCACCATCGTCAAGAGGCTGACGACGCCGATGGCAATGATACCGGCTTCGAGAGTGCGAAGGCCTACGTAGCCCATAGCCACGGCTTCGTTCTGCCTCTTGACGATGGGAAACAGCGTGACCGCCGTACCGACGACGGCGAAGGCGACGATCAGCTCGAAGAAGGCTCCCAACAGCACGCTGGTGTCTGGGCCGGAGCCGGCGATGTAGTTGACGTTGTTCAGAATCGGGGTGTACAGGATGACGGCGGCGAACGCGGGGAAGTCGCTGACGAGGTAGCAAACGCCCGCAGCGATCGCGAGCTTTCTTGGTGATGCCACCATTGTGGCAGCCTGCCGATTGGTGTTCATGTGTTTGTCTCCTTCAATTGTTGCGGTTGCTTGATAGAATTCATTGTAAATTGTCAAACACTAAGTGTGTTGTTCTGTTCCACCGTGATAACGACATTTCCCTTTTTGTGACCCTGGTCAACATACCTGTGAGCCTCGACCATCTGCTCAAGGGGATAGCATCGATCAATGACTGGTTTGATCTTCCCCGCTTCAACGAGTTCGTTGAGATAGATGAGATCTTCCGTCTTTGGGACTGCTGTCCCACCTATGAGTGTCTTGCCGCTTCTCATTGATGCCCACCGCATTTGAACAAGTAGTGCCGGCCCAGCAACAGCTTGGAGATAGCTTCCTTCTTTCTTGAGCGATCTCAGACACCCTGAAAGCGAACTCTTGCCTACTGTGTCAAAGATGATATCATAGGTCTCACCGCTCCTGGTAAAATCCTCTTTCGTGTAATCGATGACCTGGTCAGCTCCCAGAGATTTCACCAATTCGACATTCGTTGTACTGCATACGCCGGTCACTTCTGCGCCAAAGTACTTTGCAAGCTGAACCGCAAACGTCCCGACACTACCAGAAGCGCCATAGATCAGCACTTTTTGTCCGCTGCGGATCTTCCCTTTTTTCAGAAAATGCAAGGCGGTAATACCCCCAAAAGGAATGGCAGCGGCCTCCTCATAGGTGACAGTAGACGGTTTGAATGCCACTGCACTGTTTTCCGGCACGCAGGCGTACTCGGCATACGCGCTCAACCGTGTAAGATCATTTGCATAGATCTGATTTCCCTTTTTAAATTGTTTGACCTCTTTGCCCACTGATTCAACTTCTCCAGCTAACACCATCCCCAGAATAACTTTTTTTGGTTTTCTCAGACCAAGCGTTATTCGAGCGGGGAGCCAGTAAGAGAGAGGAACGGTGAAACTTCGCACCCTCGTGTCTCCTGCTGTTACGGTTGTGGCATAGACTTTTACCAGTATTTCAGTGTCTTTGGGCGTCGGTTTTTCAACCTCTTTGAGCTGAAGAACTTCCGGTGGGCCGTATTTTGTTGCTACAATTGCTTTCACTTGAGAATCCTCCTTAAACGAATGATGTAGTTAGGGTGAGATGCGTCCCAGCAAATGATTTACACCATCCCTTCGGTAGGGATGGTCTTCAAGGATGATGCTGGAGCATACCCATCTTGCGGTTGCTCCTTGATGCCTCTGAGCATCAGCCATACTCCAATGGTTACTTCAAACGGGAGGATGGGCAGGAATACGAAGATCGAAACATCAAACCCCAATAATTGAAACACGATCCCAATGAATCCCACAGACACTGCGAAAAGACCCCAGAGAGAGATTACGCTTGGGATATACTTTGATGTATAGAACAAGGAATACCACAAGAGTCCCCCGATGCAGTAGAACTACATATGGATCGTGTATCCCTGGTTGTAAACACCGCTATACAGAAATGCGCCCAACGATTGATAGAAGGAATGTTGCAGAGCTCCCCCTTGCACGAAATCCAGGCTTAAAGGGAGAAGTGCCAAAACCCCTAGCTGGCTGAGGGCAAGAAAGATGGCTTCTGCCAGCCACCATCCCAGGGCGACAAGTGCGATGATCTTGTTCTGTTTGTGTAAGACGATATACAGGAGTCCTGCCAGGGCCACAATGGCACTACTGGTCACCAGTTGACCCAGGCTGCTGAGACGCATCAGGGTCAGCTGATGTGAAACATTTACCAGACTATCGGAGATACTCCCGGATCCAATGACTGACATGAACAGGAGACCACTGATCAAGCTGGCAATAGCAACGATCAAAAACGCTGCCCCTAAAAGCCTGGGGGCATTTTTCTCTGCATTCATCTGTTTCCTCCTCTGTTTTTCTCTTTCTGTCGCTCTGTTTTCTCCTATGGATGAATCTCCACGTTGTTGCAGGCGATCTCTTTTTCTGATCAGAAGATACCAGAGAACATGGTGAGAAGGCATCACCACCTGTGGTGATTGATGTGGTGATTTGTTCATCGGGTGGCTGTGAGGGGAGAAAAAGCCCCGGCACGTGGTTCGATAAACCTGCCAGGGCCGGGGTTAGTGAGGGCTGTGTTCGTTAGAACAAATCGAGTTCCTCAGCCCGGCGGACGGCTGCCCGGCGGTTGTTCACCCCGAGCTTGCTGTAAATGTTTTTGGTGTGGGTGCGCAGGGTGTTCAGGGACACCACGAGTTCGCGGGCCATTTCCGGGCCCGTCAAGTCGGTTGCGAGCAGCCGAAGCACTTCAAACTCACGTTCCGAGAGTGGCTCGATCAAACCCTGTTTGACGGCCGTTCTGTTTGAAGCTGAGCCAAAGGCTGTCAGGAGGTGACGGACATAGTTCGGGGTGATCCCGTGTCTGGCGGCCTCTTCCAGGGGGTGAGCCATGGGTGGACCTTCGTCCACAAACATGCGGACGTAGCCCTCCGGCTCAGCCAGCGTCAGGGCGCGGGAGAGCGGCGCAAGAGCAGCAGAGATGTCACCTTGCGTCTGGTAGGCGAGCGCCTGCTGCACCAGGATTTCGATGACGCTTCCGGTCCTCTCACCTTCTTGCGCTGCTTTCAGGAGGCGCTTCAGGAGTCCCATTGCCTCAATAATAGAGCTGTCTGCACGGTCACTCTTATATCGGGCCAGGAGTACCCTGGCGAGGGTGATGTGCTCGAACTCGCGCAGGTAGCTCAGGTCGTCATGGGCGGACAGGCCCTGCGCGCGCGCCCAGCCAAGGGCTTCGCCCAACCTCTCCTGCGCGACCCACACCCGTGCAACGAGCGCCGCGACCGGACGCACATTGGGGAAGAAGTCTCTCATATACAGGCGCTCTGCCTCGTGGAGCAGGTCGAGGGCGCTGTCCAGATCTCCCTGTGCTTCCCGTATGCGAGCCATAGCAACATACCAGCGATACCGGTTTTGCGGTAACCCATTGTGCTCGCCCAACTCCTTGCTTCTCAACAGGTGCTGCGTGGCGGCATGCAGATCGTTCTGCTCCCGGTAGAGCTCGCTCATGCCCACATACAGGTCTGCCGTTCCCCGCAGGACAGGCTCGCCCTGCTCTGTCGCAAGCTGCAAAGAGCGCTCGTATGCACGCATTGCCTCGTGGAGACGACCTTGCGCAATCCGTATATCAGCCAGGGCGATGGTGCCAGTAATGGCGTCAGAGAGGTTCCCGGCCATCTGTACATGAGCTATGCCATCGGCAAAAGTCCGGTGCGCTGCCTCGAGATCGCCGTTCGCCCAGGACGCGAGCCCCAGGAGCGCCGTTGCCGCTCCGCGCCCGAGATGGTCGTCCTCAGGTAAGAGGTCGAGCACCCGACGGGCGTATTTGACGGTGTTGGGCACATCGCCCAGAGCCTGGGCTTGCGCAGCACGGTACACGGCGATCGCAGCCGGGAGACGGCGAAATTCCTCTTCGTCCACGACGACCATCTCAGCCGATGGGGCGAGCGCACGCTCACTCGTGTCTGTCGTCGTGTCCAGCCACCTTTCGGCGTCCGAGAGGCGCGCGTGGGCGGCTTCGAGCTCGCCGCCAGCCAGTAACGCCCAGGCATACCCAGCGCTGAGCACGGGCCTGTAGGAGATCAGCTCGTCGGGGAGCGCCTTGAGCCAGCCAAGCAGCGTGGCCTCCTGTCTACTCCTGTGCATCGCTGGCACTTCCAGTTCGATCAGGCCCGCCGCTCTCTCGAAATCAAAGGCAGCTAGCGCGTGGCGGATCGCATCGGGCGCCGAACCATGCTGCTCGTACCACGCGCTCGCTCGCCGATGCAGCGTAGCTACCTGGTCGGTCTGCTCCGCCATCAAATGCGCAGAGAGAACTTCGGCAAAGAGGTGGTGATAGCGATACCAGTGGCGTTTGTCATCGAGCGGAACGACAAAGAAGTTGCCTCGCTCCAGGGCCTCCAACCGCTCGTTGCCTTCCTCCTGGCCGGTAACGACATCGCACAGCGAACCACTCAACCGGTTGAGAATGGAGGTCTGAAGTAAGAAGCTGCGGACAGGTTCGGGCTGACATTGCAGGACCTCTTCGACCAGATAGTCCACGACGTAGCGGTCGTCTCCAGCGAATGACCGGATGAAGCCGGAAACATCCTGGTGGCCCTGAATGGCAAGCGCGGCGAATTGCAGGCCGGCAATCCAGCCTTCTGTGCGGTCTGAAAGTCGGGCGATATCTGCCTCCGAGAGGCTGAGACCCATCACCTGGGTGAGAAATGCGGCGGCTTCGGAGGCGGTAAAACGCAAGTCTGCAGCGCGTAGTTCGGTCAAGTGGCCCCGGGCGCGTAACCGGGCCAGGGGGAGATGTGGATCCTCGCGGGTGGCAATGACCAGGTGCATCTGAGGCGGCAGGTGCTCGAGCAGATAGGTGAGGGCAATGTCAACCGGTTGGGCATCAATCACGTGGTAGTCGTCAAGGACGAGGACGAAATGATCCGGGAGCGTGGTGATCTCATTGAGCAGGTCCGTCAGGGTTGCTTCGGTTGGCGGTGGCTGAGAGGATTGGAGCACACCCAACATCCCTTCCCCAATATGCGCTGCAATCGTCTGCAAAGCAGCGACCAGGTACGTCAGAAAGCGTGCGGGGTCGTTATCTCCTTCGTCCAGCGACAGCCAGGCCACTTGCCGGTCGATTCCCTCGACCCATGCGCTGAGCAGCGTGGTTTTCCCAAAGCCAGCGGGGGCAGAGATGAGGGTCAGTTTGCGGTGCAGCCCCTCATTCAGCCGCTCGATCAGGCGGGGGCGGCTGACCACGTTCGGCCGAAGTGGAGGGATATACAGTTTCGTTGCGAGAATGGGCTTAGGCATGACTGCTTATGTTTCTGGCCTTTGCGGCCTGCCTTTTTCTTCTTTCTTGCATGAAGCGCCTGAGTACTTGCTCCTATGCACCGCACCTGTTCATATAACACTTCTTGCCATTGAGCAACGTGGGTAAGGGTTGGGTATCTCCTGCCTCACTCGGGTCTCACAACGGTCTCACCAGATCATAGACGAAAAAAGGGCATCCGTCAAGGATGTATGCGACCTGGGTAGTCTTTAGCAGCGCCAGGGAACTGAGCCCGCTCTGAGCCGAAGCTCTGGTGAGCCGAAGCCCTGAGCGGAGCGAAGGGGGAGCGCAGAGGCAGCGAAGGGGCGTTGATGAAATGGATAGGTGCCAGCGCTTGCCCCCGGGTTTGAACCATCATATATAATAAGACTATGAAACATGCGACTTCCACTCCAATTCACACCTACAGGGAGGAAAATGCAACGGGATTCTTACCAGGCAAGCGGCGCCAAAAAAATTCTGTTGCAAAATGCAACATACTTGCAACATATCGCCTCTAACGCAGCCTCTAAAGCGGGGTTGAGACCGTAGAGTGCAGATTTATCGAGCACGTAGTGCGGATATACAGGCATCTGTGCGCAAAGAAATCAGCCATGTTCTGATTGGAGGCCATCATGACACTCAATCCCAGGCATCGTAGCCATATTATCACAGAGGGACGCGACCGCGCTGGCGCGCGAGCTATGCTCAAAGGCATCGGCTTTACCGATGATGACCTTGCTCGCCCGATCATTGGTGTGGCCAATACCTGGACTGAGACCATGCCCTGCAACTACCACCTGCGCCGCCTGGCAGTTAAGGTCAAAGAGGGTATACGGGCGGCTGGCGGAACGCCGATGGAGTTTAATACCATAGCCATCAGCGATGGAGTGACGATGGGCACAGAAGGCATGAAAGCCTCGCTGGTGAGCCGCGAGGTTATCGCCGATTCCATCGAACTAGTTGGCCGGGGTCACATGTTTGATGCCATGATCGCCCTGGTGGGATGCGACAAAACCATCCCGGGGGCGGCCCTGGCATTGATCAGGCTAAATGTGCCGGGCTTTTTATTATACGGCGGGTCCATCGCCCCCGGACGTTTCAAAGGCCAGGACGTCACGCTTGGCGATGTCTATGAAGCGATCGGGGCGAATGCAGCAGGCAAGATGAGCGACGCCGACCTGCGCGAGTTAGAGAACGTAGCCTGTCCAGGAGCGGGCGCTTGCGGTGGGCAATTTACCGCCAATACCATGGCAATGGCCCTGGAGTTCATCGGCCTCTCACCCATGGGCACGGCAAGCGTTCCAGCGACTGACCCGCGCAAGGATGAAGTGGCATTACGCTGCGGCCGGCTTGTTGTGGATCTCTTGCTGCGTGGAGTGACGCCCCGTGATATCCTGACGCGCCAGGCGTTTGAGAATGCAATTGCCGGTGTCGCGGCGTCGGGCGGCTCTACCAATGCAGTGCTGCACCTGCTGGCACTGGCTCGCGAGGTTGGCGTTCCCCTCACCATCGACGATTTTGATACGATCAGCAGGCGCACGCCGCTACTGGCTGACCTGAAGCCGGGGGGACGATACGTTGCTGTTGACCTGGATCGTGCTGGAGGAGTGCCGCTGCTGGTTCAACGGCTCGCCTCCGCTGGCCTGGTAGATGACAAGCAGATGACGCCGAGTGGAAGGACTATTGGTGAGGAAGCCAGTATGGCAGTTGAGACATCTGGCCAGGACGTGATACGCGCGCTTTCCGACCCAATCAAGGCGAACGGTGGCCTGGTGATCCTCAAAGGGAACCTCGCGCCAGAGGGATGCGTAATCAAGATTGCCGGCCACGAGCGGCTGTATCACCGGGGACCGGCGCGTGTTTTTGACCGCGAGGAAGACGCGATGAGCGCGGTGACCCATGGCCAGATCAAGGCTGGCGATGTTGTGGTCATTCGCTATGAAGGGCCGCGAGGTGGGCCAGGGATGCGCGAGATGCTGGGAGTCACCGGCGCTATCGTTGGCGCCGGGCTGGGTGAGACGGTGGCATTGCTCACTGATGGCCGGTTCAGCGGGGCAACGCGAGGTTTGATGGTCGGTCATGTCGCGCCCGAAGCAGCGCTTGGAGGTCCAATAGCTGCGTTGCAGGAGGGAGACAGCATCATTATCGATATTGAGGCACGCCGTCTCGACGTCGAGCTTTCAGATGCTGAGATCGCTGCTCGCCTGTCCATTTGGACGGAGCCAGCTCCACGCTATACCAGCGGCGTCTTCGCGAAGTACGCCGCCCTGGTGTCGTCTGCTTCGGAGGGAGCAATTACACAACCTCCCCTTCAGTAGCGAAATAAGATGGGAGTCTACATGTCCATTGAACATACACTTCAATAGTAAGTGGAAATAGTGTATCATGAACAGCGCACTAGTTTTCGGATGCAGATTCAGCAGCGACCGTGGTCGGCAGAATGACCAACGATGGCTGCGGAGCATGGACATTTTCACGGCTACAATTCAACCTCTTACATTTTGTAAGAGGTTGGTATAAGGAGGTAGGTATGGATCAACAAGACGAGTCTTCTCGCGAGCTCGATTTGTCATCAGTTCCCGAAATCCGGCGAGTGTGGTACAAGGGAGAGTGGTACTACAGTGTCGTCGATATTATCGCCTTCTTGACGGAGACGAAGAATCCACAAAGTTATTGGGCAGTTCTCAAATTGCAATCCTCACAAATGAGTTGAGTGAAGGTACGTTCGGATTCTCCGTGCAGACATACAAACGGTACAAGCTGCTTCCCAGCAAAGCAAATTTACGAGATCATATGACCAATCTGGAATTGGTGCTCTGTTCTCTCTCTGAAGCTACTGCCATTGAATTGCACCGTGACCGCGATAGTCAAGGATTCCCCCAACTCAGGCGGGATACAGTTGACGCAGGGAAAACGGCAGGAGAGGCGCGTCAGCTTGTCGAAAAAACGCTAGGAAAGCCGGTAGTCAGTTCAGAGAATTTTTTGGACAACAAGCAGACGAAGCAGGTGAAAGGAAAAAAACAACGAGAGCCAAGCGGACCAACGCTGTTCGACGAGCCACAAGAATCATAACCTACTCTAAACCATTTAATAGAGCGACTAAATGCTCCGTAGGTATACAGAAAGAACCTACCGTGCTCCCTGCTGCCCATAGTGATGTTGGAACCACGCCTCTAGTGTAGCTCCTCTACTGTCTCGATGTACAACCTGGCCCAGAGGATCTGGTCAGCTTGAATACCCAACAGCGTCACTCCCCTCACACTGTACTTCTTCCCATCGGTCTGTGTCCCATGATAGTGCAGCTCGGCCCAGACGGTGTCTTGTTCTTCCACCTCGCCCAGGACCTCTATCTGTATATCTGGAATCGTCTTGAAGAAGAAGCTCCAGTTTTTCCATACCCCTGCCCGGCCAGTGAAGTCCCTTTCGGGGTGAAGAGGCTGCTCACTACGATAGTCTGAAGCAAAACATGCCACCATAGCGTCCAGATCGTGCCGATTCAGGGCCTGTATCATTCGCTCTAATACTACTTTGGGGGAGGAATACGTTTGCGCATTCTGTACCTGTTCTTGTGACATAGGAAACCCTCTCTTTCTTGTATGTATCTCATCTCTTCTCAGAACTCATCGCTTCAAGCCGATGCAGCACTCGTGGCAGTCCGGCGCGCGACCTCCTCCAGTGGTGTCAGCTGGATGCCAAAGATGCGAGCGGTCTCGGTCATGTCTACCGGTGAATCGTAGGTATCAAAGCCTGCTAAGAACTGTGCTGCTAACTCTGGGAGGCCTGGAACTGGCTCGCCGGGAGCCACACTTCTGACTTGAATCTGGTGGCCAAGCACGCGCTCATAGATCGCTACGGCATCCCGGAACGATAAGGGTTCCGGCCCGCCAAGCAGTAGCTTCTGATTGAAGGCTGCCGGGTTACCGATGGCGGCGAGGATGAACGCGGCCACGTCGGAAGTCGAGATAAACGAGTGCTTGCGACGGCCACCCCCGACGATCGTGACGGGTTGGCCCATCATTGCTGGCATGCCCACGACCATAGCGACCCATATTTCCATATATGCATTAGGGGCGATGATGGTGTAGGGCAGGCCACAGACACGCAGATAGGCTTCAGTTTTGCCTTTGGCCTGGATAAAGGGGACGGGACTGTTCGGATCGGCGAGGTTCAATGACACGAAGATGAGCTGTTTCACCCCGGCGGCTTTGGCGGCATCAATCAGATTGCGATTGCCCTCCCAGTCCACGGTCTGTGGATTGTCCTCTCCCCCACGTGCAGCTGAGTTCGCGGTCGTGATGACGGTGTCTACTCCTTCGCAAGCCGCATCGAGCGAGCCGCGCTGTTTGAGATCACCCAGCACGACCTGAGCCCCTGCGCCTGCAAGAGGCTGGTAGTTTGACTGAGAGCGGGCGAGGATGTGGACGGGCTGGCCTTGTGCCAGGAGCATCCGCGTGACTGCGCCACCGAGATTGCCGGTAGCTCCAACGACAAGTATCATGATTGATCTCCTCTCTATCAAGGGAAGGCCTGAGTTGCCTGGACACACGAGCAACCTGCGCCTGTTCCTATGAAACGAAACTACAACGTCATCTCTGCAATGCCGATTAACAAATTTTGTGGGGCATCGTAACATCCATCGAAAGCCGATAAATCGGCGGTGGGCGCGATAAATCGGCCCCTACGGATGGATAGATGAATTTGTTAAAAGCCATAATAGAGGTTCATGTTGCAAGTATATATGACTCTTCTGCCTTGCACCACGAAGAAGAGGCACATTTTCCTCACAGCTTTTTCACATGAGGTTGTCTATGTTATGATGTGAGCAGGGTTAGTTATTGAGACGAGAATAAGCATGAAGACCTCTGAGGGCCAGAGTTGAAAGAGAAGACCAGTTTTAGTACCTTGCTCAAGCGCTATCGCCAGGCCGCAGGACTCTCGCAGGAGGCCCTGGCGGCCCGTGCCGGGCTTTCCGCTCGTGCCATTAGCGATTTGGAGCGTGGCATCAATCGCACACCGCGCTATGCCACGCTCGAATTATTGACCAGCGCTCTGTCGCTGTCTTCGCAGCAGCGTGACTTGCTTCTGGCCTCTGCGCGACCAGATGTAGCCGCTTCTATTGACGCTCCTCCAGGCGCTCTCTCACCTGGTTTGCCTCTTCCTCCTACCCGGCTCGTTGGTCGTGAGCAGGACCGCTCCCGTGCCCTTGCCATGTTGCGTCGCAACGATACCCACCTGCTCACCCTGACAGGGCCCAGTGGCGTCGGCAAGACACGGCTTGCGCTTCAGCTTGCCTGGGACCTCCTCCCTGACTTTACCGATGGCGTGGTGTATGTTCCGCTGGCACCCATCCGCGATGCAGCGCTTGTTCCCGGTGTGGTTGCCCAGACACTCGGGATTCGCGAACAGGTGAACTCCTCGCTCTCTGAGCAGGTGTATGTGTTCTTACACAATAAGCATCTCCTGCTTGTGCTCGACAATGTCGAACAGGTTCTGGGCTGCGCATCGTTCGTCGCTGGCCTGTTAGAGAATTGTCCCCGTCTCTTTGTCCTCTTGACGAGCCGGACGCCGCTGCGCCTGCGCGCCGAGCAGGAGTTCCTGCTGGCTCCGCTCCAGCTCGAAGACGCGGTCGCGCTCTTTTGCGAACGAGCACAAGCCGGGCGACCGGGCGGAGCGTATGCGGTGAGCGAGGTGGCGGCTATCTGCGAGCAGGTGGATCGCCTTCCCCTTGCTATCGAGCTGGCCGCTATGCATGTCAAGGTACTTTCCTTACCCGAGTTGCGGAAGCGGCTTACCCATCGCCTGGCCCTCCTACGCAGCGGGGCGAGAGACCTGCCGCCACGCCAGCAGACGATGGAGGACACTATCGCCTGGAGTTATGAACTGCTCACGGAGGAGCAACAACGCTGTTTTCGTACACTTGGCGTTTTCGTTGGAGGCTGGACGCTGGAGGCGGCTGAGGCAGTCTGCTGGGCTGAGGGAGAGACGACGCTCGAAGAACCTGTTCTCACTCTGGCTGCTCTGGTGGATGCCAGCCTCGTCCAAACGGAGATATCAGCAGGTGACGCAGTGCGCTTTGGCATGTTGGAGCTGATTCGAGACTATGCCCTGCAACGGCTGCACGCAGCAGGGGAGGAGGAGTTGTGCCGGCGCCGGCATGCCGCCTATTACGCCCGCCTGGCAGAGACCGTCTTAGCGCACTTCGGGCCGGAGCCGGGAGTGCGTGCTACACACTTTG
>Ga0187846_10001791_pt1 | contig 12050 bp, 11 predicted proteins | sample TC_taG_FD_161473 | JGI IMG/M metagenome (GOLD analysis project Ga0187846, IMG submission 161473) | Biofilm microbial communities from the roof of an iron ore cave, State of Minas Gerais, Brazil - TC_06 Biofilm (v2) | ecosystem: Environmental > Terrestrial > Deep subsurface > Cave > Wall biofilm... | reverse complement strand
TACCCTGGGACCGGTCATCACCATGACTTAGGATAAGTCTAAAACTTCCAGGACTGGAACAGGATTGCTGAAATTCTCGAATATATAATCCGGGTGGTGCTCCTCTAATTCCTCTACGCTATATTTGCCCGTGGCTACCGCCATGACCCTCGTTCCTGTAGCGCGGGCGCAGTCAATATCTCGCGGCGTATCACCCACGAGAACTACCGAAGAGGCATCGAGCTTCCTCTGGAGAAGTTTTTCTGCTCTCAGAATGGCTATCGTGGGAAGCAAATTACGATCTTCTGCATCGCTTCCAAAAGCACCAAGCGAAAAAATATTTTTCCGTAGGCCAGCCTGGCTTAACTTGGCTTCGACTATGCCCTCTAAGTTTCCCGTCAACAAGCCCAGCGTGATGTGCTTTTGCTCTTGTAATGTTCGTAGCATTTCGGGTATACCTACACAGGTATGGAGATCGAATTGAGAAATTGACTCACATACTATTTTCACATATAAGTGGCAAGCCTGGGGCAATTTCTCATTTATCTCGTCAGAACTGATGCCGTCAAGTAGCATAAGCTCTCTCATTATCTGCTGATCGGTCTTACCGCTCATTGAATACTGATCAATAGGTCCATATCTTCCGAAAACTTCCTTAAGAGCTATGCTCATACCATATCTAGTTACTTTATGGCTCTGAAGGAGAGTGCCATCTATATCAAATAGTATCAACTCGATACGCCTAGACATTATGCGCCTCTTCTGTAAAACACATCCAATGTGTACTTAAAGTGATCTGAGTAGTATATTTACGAAACAATTGGGTAGAATGCCAGAGAGCTACAGAGAGAGCCAATCGGCCCTTTTCTGAGCTGCCTCAGACCACTTCCCACCAACGTTGATGCCTCGAAGGAGGGCAAGATAGATATCAGGCTTGCTAGGCATAGCGCAATTATAGCATAGACGCCTCTGTCACGAAAACCCTTTGGGCAAAGCACATTCAAGGCAATGGACGACGAAACAAACGACTCCCCTGACAACTGGGCTCCCTCAAAAGCGAAGGACCAGAAGATCCAGGTGAAGTCGCGCCGAGCTGCCACGCGCTATGCGATTGAGCGCCAGCTCGTCTGAGCGGCCCACGCTCATCTCTTCCCCAGGCAAGAGGGAATTCGCGTAAATTCCAGGATGACAAGGGACCGCCCTGCATCAAGGGATGGAGTGGAGTTGCTAGGTGTCGAGCGGGGCTTGTTTCCGGTCAAACATCCCGTAGTCCCTGAAGACATGTGCAATCCTGATGCGATAGTCCTTGAGGATGTCGGCTCGTCCCTTTCCTTCTGCCCTACGATGCGGCTCATTTTGCCTCAATGCAAGCAGGGCCTGTTCGTCGCGCCAGAAGGAGAGCGAGAGGATCTTACCCGGTTGGGACAGACTCTCAAAGCGCTCAACCGAGAGAAATCCGTCTATTTCTTCGATCGAAGGTCGAATACGCGTCGAAATGTCGAGGAATTCTTGCTCCTGACCATCCTTCAGGAAATTTTCAGCGATCACAGCGATCATGGCTCCGGTTTCCTTTCTTGGACATGAGATAATGCGCTCACTCAATTGCACATCTTTCTCCGCTGGCCTCTTTGAGAGACACACCTGCGCCTCTCAGAAACGGAGTCCAAACGCCTGCTCCATGCCCGCTTTTCCCTCCGCGGTCAAGCGAACGGCGCGACTAGTGGGATTGCGTTCGAGCCACTGGAGCTCGAAAAGACAGCTGGCAAGCGCGGCACCAAGGGCTCCAGCGACATGGTGCCTGCGCTCGCTCCAGTCGATGTGCCAGGGTACGAAAAGCCGTCCCCGTTTTTGAAGTGGTCCACTGGCGATCCCGAAGGTTTGCAGCCAGGCGATCCCCTCCTCTTCCACCACATAGCCCGCATCCGCCTCATGCAGGATCTGTCTCTGGACCAGCTCTTCGGTCAGCAGAACACCCAGCGTTCCGGCCAGGTGGTTATAGCACATCCTGGCCCAGTGCAGCGCTTTGGCGTGCTCCGACTGACTCAGCGTGCGAATCTTCACCTGCGGGGCGAGGCGGGCCAGGTCTTCCATAATTGCTACAATGGTGGGATCAGCCAGGCGGTAGAAGCGATTGCGCCCCTGCCTTGCGACGGCCAAAAGCTCGGCGTCGACGAGTCGACCCAGGTGCTCACTGGCCGTCGAGGGGGCTACCCTGGCGCTTTTCGCCAGTTCGCTCGCTGTAAAAGCGCGCCCGTCACTCAGGGCAAGCAGCATCGCCGCGCGCGTTGGGTCGGCCAGTAGAGCAGCAATCGCAGCAATATCAGCGTCTCCAGGCATCGTCTGTCCTCCTTTTCTCGTAGCAGGAACTACTCTCACAGTATACCCAAGAAATGCTTCGGTTAGCACCGAACTATTCTCATGCTACACTGAGTTGCAGGCGCTCGATGGAGCGTCAAGAGAAAGAAGGAGAAAAGACGACCATGCCATTTCCACCAGATCCGATTGCAGCGGTGATTCATCCTGATCCTTACCCCTATTACGCGGACCTCGTAGCAAACAAGCCCATCTATCGCGACGAAACACTCGGATTGTGGGTCGCCTCAAGTGCAGCTGTGGTGAGGGCTGTTCTGACGAGCGATCTCTGCCGGGTGCGCCCGCTGAACGAACCCATTCCCAAGGCGCTGCTTGGCTCGCCTGCGGCCTCGATCTTTGGGCATCTCGTTCGCTGGAACGATGGTGAACAGCATGGTCCTTGCAAGCAAGCCGTGCAAGCCTGCCTGCAGTCCATCGAAGAGCGCTCGACCGTCGAGCTAGGCCGCACGTGGGCACGCTTTCTCCTGGGCGAGAGCCAGCCGCCGACTACTTCTCGTCTTCAGGACTTTGCTTTTCATCTGCCGGTGTATGTGATCGCAAGCATGCTCGGTGTGCCTCAAGAGGAGCTGCACCACACAGCGGTGTGGGTGAGCGAGTATGTGAGTGGTCTCGCGCCATCGAGCCCTCCTTCCCAGGTCAAACAAGGGAAGATCGCGAGCCGTCACTTGCTCGATCTCTTCCGCGCTCTCTTGCGCAGACATCAAGCAGGACTGGACCAGAGCCTCCTTGCCGGTCTCGCATGGGAGGCCAGGCGAGCCGGATGTGAAGAGACAGAGGTCATTGTCGCCAATGGCATCGGCTTCTTATCTCAGGCTTATGAGGCGACGGCTGGTTTGATTGGCAATACCGTCGTCGCACTCGCTTCCCATCGCAACGTGAGGGAACAGGTGGCAGCCGATCCCGGCCTTCTTCGCCTGGTCATCGAAGAGGTTCTGCGCTACGATCCACCAGCGCAGAACACGCGCCGCTACCTTGCTCAGAATGGACAGGTTGCTGGTCAAGCCATGCGAGAGGGCGACAGTATTCTTGTCATGCTGGCAGCCGCAAATCGTGATCCATCGCTCAACCCGCACCCTGAGCGATTCGACATACAAAGGAAAGACCGGCGTATGTTTACCCTCGGTGCTGGTCCCCACTCCTGTCCAGGCAAAACGCTTGCCGCGCTGATCGCACAGACTGGTGTTGAGCAATTGATGGCATCTGGAGCTGATCTCGAACAACTCGCCGCAACCGTCGTCTATCGCCCTTCTGCGGCCGTGCGCATTGCTCTTCTCTTGTAAAGGGATCTCTGTGCTGGCTACTTGGGACATCCGTTCAGAAAATCGGCCTGCTGTACTCGATGGAACAAGCTTTCTTGCCAAAACAGGTGATATGCGAGTACAATCAACATGGCCCATTCTGCGCATGTTTGAGAACTGCTTCTCAACAACTCTAATCTTCTACCCTTTACTGGCCCTGCCAAATATTTGTGACAATTTGCGCCAAATTTTATCGATAATAGGCCAATTATTAGTGAAAATAAGCAATCAGCACACCCTCTACACATCCAGATTCGCGCTCTTCGCGTGGCTCTCGATAAACCTCTTGCGGGGTCCCACCTCGTCGCCCATCAGCATATTGAACACCTTATCCGCCTCAACCGCCTCCTCAATGCCCACCTGTAAAATTGTGCGACTGGCAGGATCCATCGTCGTCTCCCATAGAGTTTCGGGGTTCATTTCGCCCAGGCCTTTGTAGCGGCCCACCTCCGGCTCCTTGCCATTGTGACCGGCCTGGTACTCAGCGATTAGCCTGTCGCGCTCCTCCTCGGTGTAAACGTAATGCACGTTTTTGCCCATCTTGACATGGTAGAGCGGGGGCTGCGCAATATACAGGTGTCCCTCGGTAATCAGCGGCTCCATGTAGCGGAAGAAGAAAGTCAGTAACAGCGTGCGGATATGTGACCCGTCAACGTCAGCGTCGCACATCAGGACGATACGGCCATAGCGAAGCTTCGCCATATTGAAGTGCTCACCCACGCCTACCCCAATAGCCGTGATGATGTTTTTCACCTCTTCATTGGCGAGCATCTTGTCGAGCCGGGCTCGCTCGACATTGAGTATTTTACCGCGCAGGGGAAGGATGGCCTGGAAGCGGCGGTCGCGTCCCTGTTTTGCACTCCCGCCCGCGCTGTCGCCTTCCACAAGGTAGAGCTCGCAGCGGTCGGCGTGTTTTTCTGAACAGTCGGCGAGCTTGCCAGGAAGCGTCGTGTCCAGCGCATTCTTGCGTTGGATCAGGTCGCGAGCAGCACGAGCCGCCTCGCGCGCCTGTGCGGAAAGCAGGCACTTTGCAATAATCGCTTTGGCCTCGCTGGGAGTCTCTTCCAGGTACTTGGTCAGCATATCCACCGTCACCGTCTCCACGATCGGACGGACCTCGGCATTGTTCAGTTTGGCTTTTGTCTGCGCCTCGAACTGCGGGTTGGGAAGCTTCACGCTGACTACTGCCGTCAAGCCTTGCCGCACGTCATCACCGGTAAGGTTGCTATCCTTTTCCTTGAGCAGGCCCACCTTACGTGCATAGTCGTTGAGAGTGCGGGTGAGTGCGCTGCGGAAGCCCGTGATATGCATACCGCCATCGACCGTATTGATGCCGTTGGCAAATGAAAACTCGGTCGCATTCCAGCCATCGTTGTACTGCACCGCCAGTTCGACCTTTACATCATCGAGCTCGCGGATAGTGCTCACGGGGCGAGCCTGTAAACGGCCGCGATCCTTGTTCAGGTAGCGCACGAAAGAGACAAGTCCGCCCTCGAAGTAAAAGGTCGCTTCGCGGTCGGTGCGCTCGTCGATCAGGGAGATCGTCATACCACGATTCAGGTAAGCCATCTCGCGGAAACGCTGCGCCAGGATGTCAAAGCTGTAATCGCGTGTCTCCATCACCTCAAGATCGGGTAGAAAGGAGGTGATGGTACCTGTATCCGTATCTTCGACGGGGTCCACTTCGAGCAGGGGCGTGACTGCTATGCCTCGTTCGTAACGCTGGCGGTAAAGGATGCCCTCGCGTTTGACATCCACCTGGCACCACTCTGATAGGGCGTTTACAACTGAAACACCCACTCCATGCAGGCCGCTGCTGATTTGATAGCCACCACCGCCAAACTTGCCGCCTGCGTGCAGAATAGTCATCACCACTTCAAGTGTGGAGAGGCCGGGCCGTTGGTGATGTTCTTCTACAGGGATGCCGCGTCCGTTGTCTTCTATGATGACCGAACCGTCGGCATGAATCTTCACCTTCACTGTGTCGGCATAGCCGGCCATCACCTCGTCGATACTATTATCGACAACCTCGTAGATCAGGTGATGCAGGCCGCGTTGATCGGTAGCGCCGATATACATGCCGGGGCGCACACGTACAGCCTCGAGGCCCTCGAGAATCTGGATGTTTTGCTCGCTGTAATTGCCATTCCCATTGCCGGTTACTTTCCCCTCACCATTCCCATTGCCGCCTCTATTTTGTAAGGATACCCCTTGTGGTTGTCCGCCGAGTAGAGTATCTGTATTGTTGGTTATTGGCTCTGTCATAATAGATTCTCTCGTTTTTGCCATAGAAACTGTATATTCATCTTGTATAGGGGCTATCCGTTATGCCGCTTCTTGCCCACCATCGCATTATTGAAAGCGAGTTATCTCGTACATCTTTTCTATACTCACACGGCATACCTCGACCCTCAACGTCATAATGCGAACAAGAAGTCAGGTGTTTATATGAAGGCATTCCAATTGTGCGAAGAAAATGTGGCAAAACTACCAATTTTCGTTTCACCCCATTATATCACCAAACCGCTCGACAGGCAAATTGAGCCGCAAAGAAGAGCGTATGAAAAATTGTACGCAAACGAGGTATACTGGCCGATTTTGGCTTTGAATAAAATAACCTGGTCATCCGTAGGGGCCCGATTTATCGCGCCCATCGCCGATGATGATTTTTGCCATTCAAGATCGGTAGAGGTTTGTCATCCTGAGCCCATTCGCTTCGCTCAGGGTAAACTCCGCGAAGGATCTAGCTCGATGGGCAACGAGATGCTTCGCTGCGCTCAGCATGACAAGACCGAATCGGCCAGCTTATCATACGCCCACGACCAAATCAGTACCGGTTACCTAATTGACCACTCATTGGAACACCTGGCCCTCCCTGCATTGCTGGCATCCCAGGCATACCCTGCATTGGTCCAGGTGCCAGATTCGTTGCGCAATATGGGCAGAAAGCCCAGCGCAGTTCCAGGAGACGTTCGCATTTGGGGCAGGGCCGCTTAAGCTTTTGACCGCAGGAGGGACAGATCTGGAAGTCAGTTTCGATACGGGCGTGGCAATTGTTACAGGTCGACCGTTCGGTCATCTCCGCCAGCAGCGATTCCTCCTCCAGTTGACGCTCATAAATCTCTGCCAATGTCTGGCGGGGACGTAAGATCAGGTAGATGAAGAGGCCACCGATAAAGAAGACCGCAACCAGTAAAGTAGCAGCAATCTGTAACGTGAAATCTTGTGTGCGTGCACGAATATCGCGGAACGTCCAGATGATTAAGCTTATCCAGAATATAACCAGAAAAGCCGCTCCAAAGCCAATACTTAATCCCAACAATTTACTTAAGGTATCCACAATAGTTGCGGCAAGCGCAACAAAACTTTCCACAATCACAGGATCAGGCCCCTTTCAGCATAGACATAGCTTGCTACACTCTAATACTAACGAATTAGACATACATATTGCCACCAGCATAGGACTAAGGGGTACAACATTTCAAACTAAGTTATATCCGGCACATAACCGATACACACCAACTCTAGAAATGATCTTCAACCATCCGTAGGGGCGAGGGCGGCGGTGTGGCGCGGGGAGGGCCTTTATGCTCGCCCGCCTCCCCAACCGCATACATCACTACTCAAACAATATTGTCACAATCTCCCCTGCCCGCAAAAAGATATGTAGGGGCACCCCTTGGGGCTGCACTGCCTCTCCCTCCCCTGCCTCTATCTCCTCCAGTAAGTTTGCCACAAATGCCTTGCTACAGGCAAACCCTGGTCGCAGGCTGGCTTCTACCGTGTGACTCAGAGGATTGTACAACCGCACAATCACGCCCTGGCCAGTCTCGCTCTGCTTGATCGCGCTGACTACCAGCGTACGCGGTTCAACCTCGACGAGCGTAGCTCGTGAAGGTAGCTGTCCTGCATGCTGTCGGGAGGTCAGAACGCGCACAGGCGTATTAAAGGCATGGGCCTCGCGCAATACAAGCGCTTCCTCTGCCTCCCAATCGCCGCTATGTGGCACAAGCGCATAATCAAATTCATTATGCCCCAGGCATTGAGCCTCCGGCGTAAATTCCATTGGACCGGCATGTCCCTGGCGAGTCGAGAGATCACCACGCGAAAGCCATTCCACACAACGCAGGAGCGTCACGGCTACCGCTGCCTGGCCTGCTTCATCCTGCACAATTTCGTACTCAGGTAAGCCGCGATTGAGGACTCCCAATCCCACCGTCCCGTTGCTCACATCAACAAAGCGTTTCTGCGGAAAGGTATTCACAGGCTGTTCCAACCACTCCGTCACATCCGCAGGTCGAGGCGCGACAGCCGGTCGCGAATGAACCTCGAAAGTGCCTTCAGCTGCAACCCGCTCTACCGTGTATGGTACAGGAAATGTCACACGTAATCTATGGTCTTTTACCATATTTTCGACATCGGTGTGAATATCAACACGATGCACTCCGGCTGTCAACGATACTTCGCTCACAATATGGCAGGTTGTCATTCCAGCGCTGCGCTCTGCGCGGGTACGAGAGCAGGCGCTCGGTAAAGACCAGCGTCCATCGATACGCAGAACGGAGTGTAAGGATCCCATACTAAGCAGTTCGATCTTTGGCGGCTCGAGCGGCTTGCTGATGAACGTATCGTGCGCAGGGGGACAATAGGTGTACAGGTCACCCACGTCTCCACCATCCACGAAACGATTAAGCCCCGTAAAAACTGCTCCAGTCTTCCTATCGGTAACCGTCAAAGTCCCATCTTCCACGTTCGCTTCAACGACATAAAATTCGTTTTCGATATATCGATGCTTCGAGGTCTCACCCTCTTCCTGTCCTTCCGCTATACCTGCAGGCGCTGACAGCCCCTCGTCCTGCAAGCCATACGGGTACATCCAGTAGGTTTTCAGCCCATAAGCGGGCAAATCGGCAGCGATAAAATCAACTGTTTGCCGCGCGTCGCCTATCACCTTGAACTCCAGGGTGGTAATATCTTCACGCTGTAAAAGCGCAAGTATATGACGTTCGCCAGCGAGAAGTTCCTGCATGTTAACGTTGACATGCCCATGTTGCGTAACCAGCAATTCTATGGATGCCACTCCTGCTTGCTGCCCCTCCTCGATGTGCACGCTGGTGATGACGTAAGCGCGCTCGGACTGGCCAGGGCCATTTGCAATCGTTGCCTGCGCCATAGAAATGAGATCCCCTGGAGCCTGCACCCCCTGCATCGCTACCGCTGTTGAGGCCATTTCGCGGGCAATGGACATCGAGCTAAGCTCATGCTGCGAGCTATGGACCACATGGTATGGCATATGTGTCCCGCGTTCGTCGACTAGCACAGCATGCTTTAATGAACCTGGCAATTGCGCCTCAAACTGTACCGCTTCTGTACGCGGCCCAGGCGCAGGATTAAACACGATAATAGGAAGCGCTTCGTGATCAGTCTGTGGCCCGTTGCTATATGCATGGGTGGGCGCGCGGGTATCTGTGAAGGATGCGAGTTGCTGCATGACCTCGGCAATCAAGCCTTCGCTAATCTGCTGGCTTTGCACAAAGCGCAGGCTATTTTCTCGATGGACCTGGTCAATACTACAGCCGCAAATGCTATCATGTGGGTGATTCTGTAAAAGATACTTCCAGGCCAGTTTTACCAGGCCCTTTGGATATGGCGCGCCCAGCTTCCAGGCCCAGGCAGCCAGCGGTTCCACCCATCGCTCCAGCAAGTGCTCCGTAGCTGTATTTTGCTGCTTAATCCACATGCGCGTCGAGAGCACCGCCGGTAACAAATGCGCGTATTGGCTGCTGCGCATCTCGCCACTGAGTGTCTGTAATGGTGTGCCTGGTGAGCGCTCGATCTGCTGGCGAACAGCCTTGATATACTGGGGCAGCGTGCCGATACGCACATGGATGCTGTCAAAATGATTGACCTGCCCATTCTGTTCAAGATATCCATAACGTGCAAGAACCTTCTCGTGTTCTGGGCTTATATTGACCAGCAGTTGATTAGCAGCTTCGATTGCCTCTGGTAGACCATCTTGCGGTTCCAGGTGGTCTGACCCATTCATGAAGAGCAGCGTATTGGTGGTAGCCCTGGGCAAGAGAGGAGCTATCAGGAACTTAGTCCGGATAACAAACTCTTCCGCATTCAATGGCATATCACGAGCATTAGAATAGCCAACGGTATCGGCAAGATAAACAACCAGCACCTGCGTGCCATCGGGTGCAGTCCAATAGAACTCGCTCTTTTTGGCTTCCGCTCCAACACCACGCCAGAAAACAGCACTATCGATGCCAAAACCACTCAGAATCTGCGGCAACTGCGCAATGTGACCAAAGCAATCGGGAACGTAGCCAATGCGCATTGGTTCTCCATACCCGGCAGCTTGCTGTAAACCAATCTGCAAGTTACGTACAAGTGACTCCCCGCTCACCAGAAACTCATCGGGCTGCAAGTACCAGGGGCCAACCAGTATACGGCCAGAGCGTGTATGTTTCTTCAGCCGCTCCTCCTGTTCCGGCCGGACCTCCAGGTAATCCTCCAGCACAATGGTCTGACCATCGAGCATAAAGTAACTGAACTTAGGATCGCCATCCAGTATATCAAGCAGCCTGTCAATTGCGTGTACCAGGCGCATACGAAACTGCTGAAATGTCTGGTACCACTCGCGGTCCCAGTGTGTGTGAGGAACAAGTATGATGTTGAGTTGCTCGGTCATAATATCCCTTTAGAAGTGCCTGATCCTCCCGGTGCATGAAATAGAATTGTAGGGGCCCGATTTATCGCGCCCACCGCCGATTACGCTTTTAACGACCAGACCCGGTCCTGTCATGCTGAGCGAGTGAGCCGAAGCCCTGAGCGCAGCGAAGGGGAAGCATCTCGCTGCCCATCGAAACAGGCACTTCGCGGAGTTTACCCTGAGCCCATTCGCGGAGTCTACCCTGAGCGCAGCAAATGGGCTCAGGGTGACAACACTTGACCGATCTTGAATGTTAAAATCCATTATTGGCCCGCTCCCACTTAACTGACGGCCCACAAACAATCCCCTACACCCCTGGTCCTCCTCTACGGTGGAAATATTATAGCGAATCAGCGGTCATTGTACAAGCTAGATTCCCCTCTGGCTCTTCTACCTTGCGGGTGAACACCCCCTCCCGTAGGGGCCCGATTTATCGCGCCCATCGCCAATTCATCGGCTCTCGCTGGATGTTATGATGTCCGCATGAAAAAGGTAATCTGCATGATCGCGCCCTGCGGTGGGCCGTCATGGTCGCCCTCCGTCCCCTAAAGGCTGTAGATGGCATGATCTCTCTGTCGCTTAGCATGCCCACAATCTACGCGACCAGCATTCAGCGAACGATGGGGGTCGCATGGCAGTTGGAATGCAAGGACTGTGCCGCCACTGACTGTTTTGTTCTACAGGGGCAGATGAAATGTGCCAATAATGCTGGTTGCCCCCAGTACATGGCTTCGTATCCTGTTCACGACCTGATCAAACTTGAGTGCTTGTCCGCCGAGATGCGCGATATCGATGGCATAGAGTAAAAAGAGGTAGTGATGAATCTCGCCCGTAGCCGGAGGACAAGGCCCACCGTATCCAGTGATGCCGAAGCTAGTCGTTCCCTCCGTGAAAGGATTATTGCCCTCCAGTTGGCGCACACCAGCAGGAATATTGTAGACAATCCAATGGTGGAAGCCTCCCGCAACGGGGGCGTCATAGTCCGACATGAGCATCACAAAGCTCTTCGTCCCTGCTGGCACATTCGTCCAGTCAAGCTCGGGAGCAATATTGGAGCCCGTACAGCCGAATTGATTAAACTCCTGTTTCGTTGAAAGCGGCCCCCCATCCTGGAAGTCAGGACTGGTGATGGTAAATGGATTGAGTGCGTTTCCTGACGCGAGTGCTACGTGGGATGTACGCGAGAGTGAGAGCAAGAAAGACAGCGTGAGAAGGCCGAGTACGAGGACACCTGTGCCTGCCAGTACCGCGATTTTCCACGGCATAGGCTTTGCTAAGCGATTAGTAATGCGCATAACAACATCCTTTCTTCTGCTCGCTCTAGACCGTTTGCTCCCTGTTCAGGAAGTAGTAGTCTGGAGAAGTAAGTTTCAGATTGCCGGTAAAGATAAAGTCGAAAAAGGGTAACAGGTTGATGAGTTGAGATACCAATCCTAGTGACATCTTAAGCATAGTATTCTCTTGATATGCTGTCAAGGGAATCAACATGATTCACTGGAATGGGTGCGGTTCATTTTTTTGCACACAGAAGAGAGGTGGTAAAATACAGGAAAACCGACCAGGAGAGAGACGAGAGCATAAAAGCGAAGAAGCAGAAACGGGAGCGAAGTGAGCAGATGCACCAGGTGAGCGCAGGACTGCGAGACGTGCTGGGGATGACCCAATGGAGGAAAGAGCACCCG
>Ga0187846_10001790_pt1 | contig 12051 bp, 12 predicted proteins | sample TC_taG_FD_161473 | JGI IMG/M metagenome (GOLD analysis project Ga0187846, IMG submission 161473) | Biofilm microbial communities from the roof of an iron ore cave, State of Minas Gerais, Brazil - TC_06 Biofilm (v2) | ecosystem: Environmental > Terrestrial > Deep subsurface > Cave > Wall biofilm... | reverse complement strand
CCCCGGTCGTATTTGCCAGCACGAGATAAAGTAGTGGTGCTCCAGGAACTTGCATCTGTGTGGAATTGTACTGCTGCTGGCTGATGTATGCTCCCACCAGCTCCTGGGTATAAGCTGCATAGAGGATATGGCGATCCGTCCCACCCCGTGGGTCGGCATTGCCCGGGCTACTATCAAAGCTCACGACAACTATGCCAAAGGATCGACCTGACTGGCGTACGTGCAGGTCCTCACGATAAATAGCTGCCTCGGCGCTATTGCAGCCAGTCGTATCCTCGACATTCGTAGCCATAGAAAGTAATGCGTCTGCCCGGGCGAGATTGCCTCGCTGCAATGCCTGCGCCGCGTTGCGTTTGTCTTGATACATGGTGGCATTGCAAGCATCGTAGATTTTAAGGCCATCGCTCAATCCTATACCATCTGGTGTTGGGATGGTGTGTATGTGAACAGGAGGGTGATAGTAACGTGCATCATCCCAGCGTATGCTAAGGTAAGAACTCAGCGATGCGACGAGTAACAGGAAAATAAGCGTGCCAAAGGAAAGTGCCCGTGTAGAGACTGGCAATTGTCCTCCGCGGAAGAATCCGCTGATTTCCCAGCCGATGATCTTGAATGGATTGCGCACCAGGCGACGCCGATTTTTACGGTTAGCCTTGGCTTCCTGGCGAAATATGTCTAGCAATACCAGGCAACCGGCTTCACAAGTTAAAAGATGTTCCTGCACATCTGGGTAGAGATAGGCAACATTCTGGCCGCTGTCCATAGCCTCTGCATACTCAGGTAGCATCTGGCGGCACTGCTGGCAATTTATTGGCCCATCGAACATGACGGTTGGAATAGATGGAGCATGAGAAGGTGGAGGAGGCTGAGCGGCAGGGCGAGGGGGCGGCTCAGGTATCACCTGGGTCGATGCTATGGTAAGTGGCACCAGACTACGTTGCTCTGCTCGCGCTTGTTGTGCTGCCGCCATTCTAGGTGAGGTATCAAAATCATCAAGCGAGTCCTGCGCTTCCTCCTGGACAGAATTGCCAGGTACCTCGGCCTGGTACACTTTTCTCTTTTTACCAGGTGTAGTCTCTCTTGGATTACTCAGACAGCGAATGCATGTTGCCATGTGTTGCTGAGCTGCCTCTACTGCTTCCTCCGGCACTGCATCAGGGTCTAGATCGTAGTCTGCCAATACAGAAACGGCGAAAGCACACGCTGGCGGCATTTTTTGCTTTGCCATCAGCTTTCCTCCTGAAAATGATTGACTATTCGCGGGCGAAAGACCGGAGAGCAAATGTGATTTGCTCTTCCAAGGTCATAGGCCTATCCTGGGGGATCTTGCCAAGCGCTGCCTGCGCCTCAGCAGCAGAATATCCCAGGCCCATCAGTGCCTCCAACACCTCCGCTTGCAACCTGCCGGATGTCGTTGTGGCTACGCCTCCCAGTGCTACCAGCGATGGAAGTTTTCCCTTCAGCTCAAGTACTAATCGTGCGGCGAGACGTTTACCGACACCTGGGGCTAGAGCCAGGCGTTGCTGATCCTCGTCGGCAATTGCCTTGAAAAGCGTCTGTGCGTCCATGACAGAGAGTATAGCCATTGCAACCTTGGGTCCAACGCCGCTCACAGCAATGAGTTGCTCGAAAGCATTCCGGTCTTCTTCATGGGCAAAACCGTAGAGTGCCATCAGGTCTTCACGCACGAGAAAGTGTGTGTAGAGTGTGACCTCACTACCAGGATCGCCTAAGCGACTGGATGTTGATATTGGCGCAAAGACGCGCACACTGAAACCGCCAACACGTACAATAACCTGATCTGGTCGGCGCGCTTCGAGGATACCGTGAATACTGGTAATCATCGCACTATGGCTTACCCCTTCTATTACTAAGGTTAACGGTTTGCGCAGGAATTGGCATCTGTTTTAGGAGATATGGATGAGAACGCGCAGTGCTCATCATTCACTCGGTGATTAAATGGCTGTGGAGTGTATTGCGCTGATCTGAAGGAAATCCCTGTTCTTGTGTGTAGCGAGCGGTATGCAAGTGGCAGATAGCTACAGCAGCTGCATCTGCGGCATCGTCGGGCCGTGGAATGGATGGAAGATGTAGCAGGATGCGCACCATCTCTCCTACCTGTTCTTTTTTGGCACTACCATAGCCCGTCACAGCCTGCTTGACCTGCATAGGTGTATATTCAGCGATGGAAAGTCCGCCGTTTGCAAGAGCGAGCATTGCCACTCCGCGCGCCTGCCCCACTGTTAGAGCAGTGCGCGCGTTTTTTGCGAAGAAAAGCTCTTCCATTGCTGCTTCGTTGGGGTGATAACTTGTAATGACTTCACCCAGGCAGCGATAGATGTGCTGTAAACGCTGTGCCAGCGGCATACCAGCAGGAGTAGTGATAACGTTGCAGGCAATCATATTCAGGTCATCGCCTCTCGCTGCCACTACCGCGTAGCCGACAATAGCCGTGCCCGGGTCGATGCCCAGAGTAATACGTTGGCCGGGTGCATTACCCATTACGAAGCTTCTCCTCTGCGCCTTGTGCGTTACCCTGAGTAGGAATTAGCGAATGTTTCGGAGAAGTCGGCATTTGTGTAGACGTTCTGCACATCGTCCAGGTCTTCGAGTTTATCTACCATACGCATGACCTGGTGTGCCACCTTCTCCTCGCTCAATTCGATCTTGGTTTTCGGCAGCAGCGTACTCTCGGCCTTTACTACCTTGTACTTTTTTCTCTCCAGAGCTGCGCGGATTTTTTCAAGATCTGCCGGGTCGGTATAAATAGTAAGCGCCTCGTCATCAGGGTCGGCGGGATCGACATCATCGGCGCCCAGATCTATTGCCTCCAGGCTGAGCTCGTCGGCATCGTGTCCCTTCAATGCTACCTCGATGATTCCCTTTGCTTCGAAGAGCCAGTCGACGCATCCATTCTCACCCAGATTGCCGCCATTGCGGTTGAAGGCATTGCGCACCTCGGCGACTGTGCGATTGCGGTTCTCCGTCAAAACCTCCACCAGAACCGCGGTGCCACCGGGTCCATAGCCCTCGTAGCTGATCTCTTCGAGCGACGCGCCTTCTGTACCCCCCACGGCCCGCTTAATGGTACGTTCAATGTTGTCCATTGGCATATTGGCATCGCGAGCGCGTTGTATGGCCATGCGCAACCGCGAATTTGCGTTGGGGTCTCCACTGCCTCCTTCGCGTACCGCTACAACGATTTCGCGCCCTAACCTGGTAAAGAGCTGTCCTCTTCGGGCATCGTTGACGCCTTTTGAACGGCGAATTTGCGCCCACTTTGAATGACCTGACATACCATTGCCCCCTATTTATGTTTTCAGGCTAACTGATCGCGAAAATATATCCTCTACACAAATCGAGTCATGGCTGCGAAAAACGGTTAGCACTTTCCTACTCCGATGGCGATATTGTAACACGAATGGTGCTTGAGCGTCGAGGGGTGTTCGTCCGCCATACTGATAGGTTGAACATTGTTCAATCTAAGGCAGGGTTCAAATGAACGTGACAGTTCCTCACCACCAGAAAGGTCCAGCCCTGTCATCCTGAGCGCAGCGAAGAATCAGCGCGTGAGCCGAAGCCCTGAGCGTAGCGAAGGGGAAGCATCTCCCTGTCTCTAGAGACAGACCCAAGGCTCGCGCGGAGGCGTGACACGGTGTGACGGTTCACACAGTCACGTACTTTTCTTCACATTGAACCTTGCCTAAACGAGATTAGTGGTAATTTGACATCCTCCCCACGACTCAAGCCGGGGGACTCCCACCCTCACGGGTGAGCTTTCCTGTTTCACCGAGGCGTGCCAGGATTGGCTTTCACCGCCCCTGGTCTTACCGCCTCTCCGCAGGCTTCAAATACCGTCAGCCCGACGGCATGTATGTTCCGAGCAGCGTTGATATCACGATCATGATGAACGCCACATTCAGGGCACGTCCATGCACGGATATCAAGCGTCAAGGAGTCGAGAATATGCCCACACTCGAAGCAGCGTTTAGAAGACGGGTACCACTTGTCGATTTTGACCAGGTGGCGTCCGTACCACTTGGCTTTGTAGTCCAGTTGGGACACAAACTCACTCCAGCCCACATCACTGATGGCTTTACTCAACTTATGGTTCTTGACCATGTTCTTCACCGCAAGGTCCTCGACACAGATCGTTTGGTTTTCACGAATCAGACGTGTCGAGAGCTTGTGCGAGAAATCACGGCGGCGGTCAGTAATGCGAGCATGGATCTTGGCAACTTTCTTGCGGGCTTTGGCACGGTTCTTCGACCCCTTTTTCTTCTTGGCATGCCGTCTCTGAGCCTTGGCCAGTTTCTTTTCATCCTTGCGGAAGAATGTGGGGTTGCCAATGGCTTCTCCATTCGAGAGGACCACGAAGGACTTCAACCCCAGGTCTGCACCGATAGAGGCAGCAGTCTGCGGCAAATGTGGAATATTCTCTTCTACTAGGATAGAGATGAAGTAGCGATCAGCACTGTCTTTGGTAATGGTGACACTGCTCGGCTTTGCCCCTTCGGGCAAGGGACGCGACCATACGATATCGAGAGGCCCGTCCATCTTGGCAAGCGTCAAGTGCTTCCCATTCCACTGAAAGGCAGTGCCAACGTAGGTAGCAGACTGCTGGTTGCGTCTCTTCTTGAACTTGGGGTATTCGCCACGTCCCTGGAAGAAATGGATGAATGCTTTTTCAAGATGGCGCAAGACTTGTTGCAGTGGAACAGAGGCGACTTCGCCAAGCCATTGATAGTGCTGTTTCAATGGAGGAAGCATGGCACTCAAGTCTTTGTAGTAGAGCCGTTGCTGCTTGTTGTAGAACGCATCCGTCTTTTGGCGCAAGGCCCAATTGTAGACGAAGCGGCAACACCCGAATGTACGAGCCAGCACTTGCTTTTGCTCGTCAGAGGGGCAGATGCGGTACTTGTAGGCTTTTCTCTGTTCCATGTTCTACATCATAATACACACGATGTAGCGTGTCAAGCAGATACTTCCGCCTGCGGGCGGTGGTGTTTCACCCCAAGGTTTTCGCAAGGGGTCCTCACACCACATTTTTGATAGAAGTGCGGTAAAACACCGCAACCGTAGTTGTCACCCTGCTGGCGTATGGATGTCCTCTCCAAGCAATTGTCCGTGCTTACGGTTTGGATGAACGAACCGTGGCAGAATAGAACAATACATGACGATGTACGTACACAATGGTATAATGAGAAACTGGCGTATGCGACATAATGAAGGTAAGGAGCAGGTAGTGATAAAGAACGATATTGGTTCGCACAAGAAAATAAAATCAGCGCGCCAGGGCCTGGGTAGAACAGGCGAGCGCCTCGCGGCGCAGACCCTGGAACACCAGGGGTATCGTATCCTGGAGTATAATTTTCGCTGCAGGCATGGCGAGATTGATCTGGTGGCCGAAGATGGGCAAGACCTGGTCTTCGTAGAGGTGAAAACGCGCCGGGGAACTGCGTTTGGCCGTCCAGAAGAGGCAGTGACGCCGCGCAAACAGCAAAAACTATTGGAGATAGCAACCTACTTTCTTGATCTCCATAGCTATATCGACCGGGCATGGAGGATAGATGTTGTCGCAGTTCAGTTCAGTATACACGGCAAACTAGAGCATATACGCGTCTACCAGCATGCTGTTACCGGGTAATTAGCAGCGGGACTGCGTCCCCTGCCGGGAAGCCCCGCTTGCTCTTTCCTTCATTGACCTGCCGGAAGAGGGCAGGAGTAAGGAGACCTGAATAGCTACAAGAGTAGATAATAGATACAATACAGAATACTCGATGAAAAGGGGAGATTGAGCGTCAGTAACCCAATCCCGTAAATGGGATAGGCTTGCGTACTGTCCCTGTGTTAGGGGAGGCTGTTGCAAGCGGTCCTGCTGACTAGTCTCAGCCAGGGCGAAAACGCTGGATACAATCAGCGTTAGCTATCGGGCTCTGTTAGGAGCGAAAATATAGGTACCCTGGGATGCCTGCTCTAGTCCCAGGCTCTACGAGCGATGGTTAAACAGGCTTGGTGGGTAGAGCCAGTGCTGTCGATTTTAGACAACCGCTCCATAACCTTGACGAAGGGCACTTCACGTGTGTGCGGACACGGACTGCATCTTGCTTGCAGTCACCCGAAAGGTACGACCGCACTTCGTGCCTTTCTTTCCTCCCGTCTGCTTCAGCGGACGAGTATCCAGAAAGGAATTTCTATGAGCGATTTCGTAGAGTCCGCAAAAACTTCCATGAATGCCGCTGTCAGCCGCATAAGCTGGGAGGCGCAAAAACAGATGCGTGTTCGTGGTAAGCAGGGTGAGATAGATAAACTGATGGAGCAGCGCCGCCTTTTGCTTGATGAACTGGGACAAGTTGCGATGAATCTCTACCAGCAGGGGACGTTGCACGATCCCCAACTCACGCGTTTATGTGCCAGTATTATAGAACTCGATCACGATGCAGGCAACCGGCAAGTCCAACTGCAAGATCTGAAGAAGGAGGTGTATCCTGCAAACCAATTTGCTCCTTCTCCAACTATGAACTACGCGCCCCCGCCTGTGTCGCCCACCCCACCACCCACGCCTGGAGCTGGCACTCAGTCGCCCCAGACTCCAAGGTGCCCGACCTGCAGTAGCCCGGTACGTTCCAATGCGCTCTACTGTCGCAATTGTGGTACAAAACTGCGCTGAAATAGACGATGCTGTGTTATAATGACGTATCGCGATGCTGACCTGTTGAACTAAAGAAAGGAGGGCGGCGCTTCCTCTCTATACCTGGAGGCACCCGCGCCGTATGTTTTGTGAGCAATACTCTCGATATCATCAGCCACAGTTCTGCGCAGACGCAGCGCCTGGGAGTGAGATTGGGAGAGTTATTGCAAGGAGGCGAGCTTATTCTACTAGATGGGTCATTAGGAACGGGAAAAACGACCTTTACACAGGGGCTCGCTCAAGGTTTAGGTATCATCGAGACCGTTAATAGTCCAACTTTCACCTTGCTCAAGGAGTATTCAGGCCAGCCTCGCCCGGAAATACAGATAGGGGCTCCAAAGAGGATAGGACCTGCGCTTTATCACTTTGATCTCTATCGACTTGATAATCCCGAGGAGATTCTGGATCTTGGTTTCGAGGACTACTTCTATGGCACTGGCGTCTGTGTTGTCGAGTGGGCTGACAAAGCAGATAATCTCTGGCCATCGGAGCATATACATATTCGCATGAAGTTGATGAGTGAGACGAAACGTGGCTTGTTATTATCTGCGACGGGCGCACGTTACAGTACGTTGTTACGACAGTTCCAGAAAAATACCTATGCTGCTACTGGCTCTTGACACCTCTACTCGCCAGGCTAGTATTGCTCTCTGCTCAGAGAGTGTACTATTCGGCGAATATAGCTGGCATATAGGCAACAACCATAGTATGGAGTTGCTGGTGCATATTCAGCGCCTCGTCGCTGAATGTGGTAAAACTATGCCCGATATTGAAGCAGTAGCGGTTGCCAGGGGTCCGGGATCGTTTAATGGCTTGCGTGTAGCAGTGGCCACTGCTAAAACGCTGGCCTTCGCGCTACACATTCCGCTGGTGGGAGTGGGGACACTGGATATTATTGCTGCTCAACTATGCCAGTGGCCCGGTCCTGTTTGCGCTGTCCTGGAGGCGGGACGCTCTGAACTCTATGCTGCATGCTACGTGTTCAATGAAGTGCATGGTGACAACGGGGACATCGTTTATGCTGCGCAGCAGCTCGGCGAATACAAGCTTCTTACCCCGGATCATTTGAGTGCTTTTCTTCAAGAGCGCTCAGATGAATGGTTCGGAGTGCCAGGGGAGCGCCAACTACCATCGTTTCTCTTTTGCGGCGAACTGAGTGAAGCATCGCGCCAGGCACTGCATGGACAAATGCATTGGAGAAGTCTCTTCGTAGGCGATGTTCAAGCGGCCAGGCACGCCTCAACACTGGCAATGCTCGCGTTGCGATCCTTGCGTGACGGAAAAGAAGATGACCCTCTACTTCTTGAACCTCTATATTTAAAACGTCCTTCGATTACAACCAGTACTCGTAAACAGCCGCTTCTGGGCGGCCTAGCGCATCGACCAGCAGGTCAGAGTAAAACAGAAAGGGAAGAAGGTGCGTTACGTCATTGATCGGATGACAATGTCAGACGTACCTCGCGTGATCGAGATTGAGCGTCTGGCTTATCCATCTACCTGGCCACCCAGTGCGTACCGTAAAGAACTACAGGATAATCGCTGGGCGCATTATATTGTACTACGAGATAGGAAAGTTGCTGAAGAACACCTGCCTATGCCGGTGCAGGACGTTGAAAAACCACGCCGCTTTTTCCCGCTCTCGTTATTTCCTGGTCGACCGGTATCTACTGCTCCGCGACCAGACCTGACCTCTATAATTGGCTTTGCCGGCCTGTGGCTGATGGTTGATGAGGCGCATATAACGACAATTGCTATGCACCCTGATTTCCGTCGTCATGGCCTGGGCGAGCTTATGCTGGTGAATCTTATCGATATTGCTCATAGCATCGGCGCCAATTGGGTCACGTTAGAAGTGCGTGTGTCTAACTATGTTGCACAGAATCTGTATCGGAAGTATGGGTTCCACGAGAAAGGGATACGCCAGAAATATTATAGCGACAACCAGGAAGATGCTCTGATCATGTGGACCGATGAGATCAATTCCCCCACCTATAAACAGCGATTTCAAGGGTTAAAAGCGGCACTCCTGAAGAGACTGGAGGCGCAATAGGGAACTGGTTTCCCAGAATAGATAGTATGCTTGTACTTGGTATTGAAAGCTCATGTGACGAAACAGGAGCGGCTCTGGTCAGAGATGGTCGCTATCTGCTCTCAAATGTTGTGGCCTCCCAGGTTGAGGTCCATAACCGTTATGGTGGAGTTGTGCCTGAAGTTGCATCACGCCAACAGCTCTCGACAATAATTCCAGTTGTCGAAACAGCTCTGGATCAAACCGGTTGCAGTTGGGGTGATGTTGATGCTATTGCTGCCACCTATGGTCCAGGTCTTGCCGGTTCGTTGCTGGTGGGTTTGACAGTGGGCAAGACATTGGCGCTGGCACGTGATCTGCCTTTTCTTGGTGTGAATCACCTGGAGGCGCACATCTACGCGAACTGGCTGCGTAGACAAGAGCATGCGATGGCTGCCCAGGATACTCATTGGGAGTACCAGGAAGGCGATCCAACATTCCCCTTGATTGCTCTGGTCATCTCTGGGGCTCATAGCGAGCTTATACTTGTGCGAGGTCATGGGCATTATGAGTTGCTTGGCCGCACTCGCGATGATGCAGCTGGAGAAGCCTTTGACAAAGTGGCACGCATTTTAGGCCTGGGTTATCCTGGCGGTCCTGCCATTCAGAATGCTGCTCAGCGCGCTGAAGAAGAAGTCCAGCAGCAGCACAAATCAGTTACCCTTGCACGCAATGCGTACAGATTACCGCGTGCATGGTTGCGTGGTACCTATGATTTCAGTTTTAGCGGCTTGAAGACGGCCATGCTCCACCTGGCGGAAGGGGTGGTCGAGGATCAGCATGGTTCGCATAGCAGTGCAGAGGAGAAGCAAGGCAGCCAGTACATGCGTATGGGAGTGCAGGCAGCGCAGAAAGGTGCAGTAAACGTAGCTATGCTTGCAGCGAGCTTTCAGGAAGCGGTCGTTGATGTGCTGGCTGTCAAAACTCGACTCGCGGCGCAGGAGTATCATGTGAAACAGGTCGTCCTGGCAGGTGGAGTGGCTGCCAATGTCAATTTGAGGGCGCGCCTGGAGCAGGAATTACGGCCACTCAAGATTCGTCTCAGCTATCCATCCATCGAGTTCTGTACCGATAACGCGGCAATGATTGCTGGAGCTGCCTATTTTCATTTATGCAGGGGTGAGAGGCATGGTCTCGATTTAGATGTTCAGCCGGGATTGAGTTTACCATTCGAGAGGTGAAATTGTATGGCGAAGCAGAAAGTATATGCCCTGGGTATCGACCTGGGAGGAACTAAGGCCCTGGCAGCGGTTGTTGATATCACAACGGGTGAAGTAATCGCCTCAGAGCGCAAACGTACTCGCGCCGAGAGAGGGCAAAACTTTATAGCGCAGCGATCTATCGAAATTGCAACGACGGCGCTCAATAATGCAAGACTTCCTGACGGCTCTGGCATTGTTGCGGTTGGTATCGGCGCCGCAGGACAGATCGATCGCAAAGCAGGAATCGTCGTGGATGCCCCAAACCTGGGAGTGAAAGATATGCCCCTTGGAAGCATCCTCAGCAAGCAATTTGGCAAACCGGCTGCTGTCGGCAACGATGTTGAGGTTGCCGCTCTTGGTGAATACCTCTATGGCTCGGGGCGGGGGTGCAATAACTTCGTTTGCATGTTCGTTGGGACGGGTATTGGTTCCGGTATTGTACAGAATGGACGCCTGTACACTGGACTCACAGGAACAGCGGGCGAGGTTGGCCATATGATTATCCAGGCTGGTGGACGTATCTGCGGCTGTGGGTGCCGTGGTTGCCTGGAGGCATACGCCTCACGAACTGCTATCACCAGGGCGATTATGGCCGAGATTCATCATGGACGCTCGTCAATATTGGCCGACGAGGCGGAACGCCAGCTCAAGGAAGGTGAAGTAGTAATTCGATCTGGTCTGTTACATGATGCTATCGGGCACGGAGATGAATTAGTCATTGAGATTGTCACAGAAGCAGCAGATTACCTGGGTTATGGTCTCGGCTCCATTATGAATTTCTATAACCCCGAGCGCATCGTGTTGGGTGGAGGGGTGATCGAGGCTATAGATCTGCTCTTTGAGCGTGCGGTTCATCGCGCTCGGACCACGGCCCTGTCTGCGCCTGCAAAGAAAACTGAAATAGTGCGTGCCAGGCTGGGTGATTTCTCAGGCGCCGTAGGTGCGGCGTGCCTGGGTGCTGAGGCGGCGGGATATCGGTTCCCTGTGGAGTAGCAGGCATTAAAAACGAAAAAGGAAGCGTGGCGGGTGTCAAGTGACTCCAGCCATGAATGGCGGAGCTTGCATCTGGCCTAGAACACGCTGATTGTATCCAGCGGGTAGTACAGCCGACACCATAGGCCGCTTGACTGGCGACCCAGGAGTATCTACCGCGAATGTTTTACCCACCAACGGCACTTGCTTGGTGGAACCTGATACATTCGATTGGAAAGGTACAAAACCGTTGCTCTTCGATACTAGAAGAGTGCCTTGACCCTACGCGTGAGTATAGCACAGAAGTTCGTATAAGGCAAGGACGGACTGCCTGCGGGCAGCCAATTCTTCCTCCCCATGCCTGAAAACAGGGGTATCCAGAATTGGAGATGTTGATGAACGAGGATACACCCCACATCGGCGTTCGCGCGGTATGCCCCGAAGACGCCCTGGCGCTACATCAACTCGATTATAGTTTCGAGACAGATCGTATCTATTCCCTGCGTGTGCGTGGGCCATTAGCACACGGGGATGCTGGTGCAAGCGTAGCCGCTGAAGTCACCCTGGCCTTTGAACTGCTGGAAACACAGATCGACCCCCCTCTCTACAAAGATTATCGTGAGAATGAAGTCACCCTCGCCGCGGTTGAGGCCAAATTACAGCAAATTGATGGCGGCTATGTAGCTCTGGCTGATGGGCAGGTGGCAGGAGCCATCTTATTGAATGTTGAGGATTGGCGGTCGGTCGCGCGCATAGAGGACCTTATCGTCGGTCGTCAATTTCGCCGTTATGGCATCGGCTCGTTGCTGCTTAGCTGCGCTTGTGATTGGGCGCGCAACAACGGCTGCTGGGCGATCCTGCTGGAGACGCAGAATGTTAATTATCCTGCAATCCAGTTCTACCTGCGCAATGGGCTAGAAGTATGGAGCCTCAACCAGCACTTCTATCCCCCTGGATCGGTTGAGCATGAAGTAGCAATCTTCATGGGCAAGAAGGTCTCGAGACGGTAAATACAACTTCGTACACTCAGCGTTCCCTCGATGAACCGATGCCCATCTCCTCGCGGTACTTCGTCACAGTGCGGCGCGCAGCTGGTATGCCGCGGGCTGTCAACAGTC
>Ga0187846_10001789_pt1 | contig 12058 bp, 12 predicted proteins | sample TC_taG_FD_161473 | JGI IMG/M metagenome (GOLD analysis project Ga0187846, IMG submission 161473) | Biofilm microbial communities from the roof of an iron ore cave, State of Minas Gerais, Brazil - TC_06 Biofilm (v2) | ecosystem: Environmental > Terrestrial > Deep subsurface > Cave > Wall biofilm... | reverse complement strand
CAGATTTCCCGCATCCGGCTCTTCAAGGCGGCTCCCCGTCGGACTACACGCGTTGCATCACGTGCGGTTTCGGGAGTGGGTACCATCTCAGGAACGCCGCATACGCCGACCACGTAAGGCGCCCGTGTTGTGCTCGCCGACGTAGCCATTTGTACCAGATCTTCTTGACGAACTCGAAGAACTGGCTCAGGCTCTGCCAGTTGGTCCGCCGTCCGTAGTAGGCGTAGTGCCCTCGAAGCATGCGGGCGAGCGCCTGATACTGCGCTAGCACCGAGAGGTGCCGATGACCTCGGCACCACTCAGCCACGTGCCGCATCGCCCTGCGTAACCGCTTCCGTGCCGTCCGGACATGGACCGTGAACTTCCCATTGCGGCCTCGCGCACTGATGTGCGTAAAGCCCAGGAAGTCGAAGGTCGCCGGCTTCCGCTGGCCCTGACCTCGTGAGGGTGCCTCGGCAAACCGTCCGAAGGCGATCAATCGAGTCTTCTCCTCGCTCAGCTCCAGGCCATACTTGGCAAACCGCTTCCGGAGCACGCTGGCCACTCGTTCCGCGTCCTCTCGGTACTGGAAGCACACAATGAAGTCATCCGCGTACCGAAGGAGATACATCTCCCCTCGCAGCCGCGGCTTCACGACTGTCTGCATCCACTCGTCGAGGACGTAGTGCAGGTACACGTTGGCCAGGACGGGGCTGATCACGGCTCCTTGAACCGTGCCCTGGGTGACCGGCAGCAATCTGCCGTCCTCCAGGACTCCGGCATGGAGCCACTTGCCAATCAGCCGCAGGAGACTTCCATCCCTGATTCGCTGCTGGAGGAAGGTCATCAGGTGCTCATGGACGATGTTCTGAAAGTAGCCCTTAATGTCAACCTCCAGCACGTAGCTCACCTTCCCCCACACGATCGTTCGGAACACCGCATCTAAGGCGTCCTGGGCCCCACGGCCAGGCCGATAACCGTAGGAGCATGGCAGGAAGTCTTGCTCATAGACGGCCTCCAGCATGAGGGTCACCGCCTTCTGGACAATCTTATCTTCTAGGGCGGGAATCCCGAGCGGACGCCGTTTCCCTTCCTGCTCGATGTACACTCGCCGCACGGGTTGGGCACGATACCGCCCCTCCCTCAGGCGCCGATGCAGGGCCTCGAGGTTCCCCTGGAGTTCCTGCTCGTATGCCTGCGCGGTGAGGCCATCGACTCCCGGGCTCGCATCCTTCCGCAGCCGCCCGTACGCCTCCCCGAGCATCTCGACGGTAAGCAGGTGCGCGAACGACGTGAACCGTAGCGTTGGGTCCTGTCTCGCCTTCTCGGATATGCGATGGAGTTGCGTGAACACGGAGTCCGACGATCGCTGTTCAGCCGTATCCGTCTCCGCCGACGGCTTCCCGGCCCCTGCCACCGCCCTTCCCAGCCTCTGGGTGCTGTCCGTGTCTCCCTCCATCACTGCACCGCCTTGCTGCCCCCTTCCCTCTGCAGGGTCCTCGTGTTCCCCCGCCTCATCGGTAGTACGGAGCAGTCGGACTCCCCTGTATCCCTCGCATGGCCTTCGGTTGTCCTCGGCCTGTGCTCCCGTCCTTCACGGCGATGTGGTTCGTCTCTCCACGGGCGGTCGCCGGAGCGCTCGTGGCCTGGACCTTGGTCACCCGGCTGTCCTCCCCGGGTCCCATAGGACGGAGATACAGGGACCTCCCAGGTTCCTGCTGAGCCCCTGTGCGCTCGTGCCGTAGTCCACGACCCCGGTGGGCCAAGTGTCCCTCGCCCTAGCGGGACTCAAGGTACAGCCTTCGACCCTTACGAAAGTCTCGGCTCCCACAGCATATGATTTCGGGGCTACCTACCTACGGCCCGTTCGCTCGCTGTCTACGCTTCGCAGCCACGGTTACCCGTGTACCACGCAAGACTCGCTCTCGGCCTGCTGGTTAGGCGTTGGCCGACCGGGACTCACACCCGGAGGGCTCAATTGCCCAGTTTCAGAGGTCTCACCCCCTCTCATGGGCGCAGGCTTTGCCTGGCGCACCGTAAGTCCAGCTAAGCTTAATCATCTCTTCCATCACCTCCAGGTCCACTCCCACAGGCGCCTCCCACCTAGCGGGAGGTCGTGCGGTCGACACATTTCCGCGACGATTTCGAAATCTACCCGCATGTTCCATCGAAGTTCCTTCTAACTTCGATTTGATTGTACTGATCCCACGGAAACCAATCATTCTCCTAATCCTCTAAGTTCCGCCAAATAAGCCAGGAGGAAGATGTCCTTTGGCGGAACTTTGTCTCGTACGATTCGGCCATCGCGCGGCGTGCAAGGTGGGACCGGATGCAATGCGTCGATGGCGCAAGTCCATTCCGATTTAACGACGATGGGGAACGGAAACTCCCGTGGTCTCGGGTTGGGGGCGGCTGCGGAAGCCGTCCGGCCGAAGCGTCTGGTGAGCGTTGTCATTCCTACGCATAATCGGGATGCGCTCCTCAAAGAGGCGCTCGACTCGGTCTACGCTCAGAAGGGTGCGGATGAGCTGTTCGAGCTTGAGGTCATCGTTGTCGATGATGCCTCTTCTGATTCCACTCCTGAGGTTGTGTCCCGATATCCCACGGCGCGCTACCTTCGGTTACCAGCACACAAAGGCCCCGCCGTCGCGCGCAACGCCGGCATTGCCCAGAGCGAAGGCTCATATGTCGCGTTTCTCGATGACGACGACGTGTGGCTTCCGGAGAAGCTGTCGCTACAGGTCCCGGTCTTGGAAGCAAACCCGCAGGCGTGCATGGTCTACAGCTGGATGCGCGATGAGGCGGAGGTCGTGCCTGATCCGCCATCCGCACCTTCCGGAATGGTTTTCCGTCGGCTCTTAATGGGCAACTTTTGCGGCAACCCGGATGGCGTTTTGCTCAGGCGTCCGGCCCTCGACGCTGTGGGCGGCTTCGACGAGAGCCTGTCGTGCGCTGAGGACTACGACCTCTGGCTGCGCCTGGCGGCCCGGTTTCCGTTCACGTTTGTCCCCGCCACCGTGGGAGTATTGCGTCGGTCCCCACGCGGTCACTATGCCACCGGCATCGCCGATGGCAGCCGCGTGAGGACTAGGCGGGCCATCATCGAGAAGGCGCTCGCCTCCCTGCCCGATGACGCCGCTTCTCAGGCCATCAGGTGGCGGGCCCGGCTGGCGTGTGGGATTAACCTGATCGAGCACCGTCCGGTTTATAGCGCGGAACTCATACACCCGCTCGTCATGACAACACTACGGGAATTCCCAGCCATCGTCGACACCCCGGCCGGCCGCGAGGCCGTGGCGTGGCGGGTACGGGAGTTTGCTGTTGCCTCGCCCGATCCCCTCATCGCAGCCCAATCTTTCTGTAAGGACCTGACAATGGTCGCCGCCAAGGATCGTGCCATCCGGCGTCGGTTCCAGGTGCGGCGGATGGTCGCCCGGGCATGGACCGAGGTGGCCGTTGGCCTGCTCAAGGCTCCCCGGCCCTCACGGAATGCGGCCGCATATGCACTGACCCTTTCGATTCTGCTGGATCCTTCCCAGGCACTTCAGAAGCTCTTCGCCTTGTGGAGGCGGGCGTAGTGACGGCTACGTGGTTATGCAGACCGGGAGGCGGCTGCCGATGGATGCGGTCCTGATCGGGCTGGGCAAAGCAGGCCGGCGCCATGTCGCGGCGTGCCAAAGAATACCCGAGGTCACGCTCGCGGCAATAGCCGACCCATCACCTGTCGCAGCGGAGGCCGCGGCGAAGCTCGGAATCCCCTGTTACTCAGACTACCGAGCGATGCTTGACCGAACCAAGCCAGCCTTTGCTATCATCGCCGTGCCCCACAACGTGCTGAGCGCGATAGCCGTGGGGTGCGCTAACCGCGGGCTACACGTACTCCTAGAAAAACCCATGGGCGTCTCCGTGGGAGACGCCGAGACCGTCATCTCCGCAGTGAGGGCCGCACGCGTTCGCCTCATGGTGAACTTCGTTCACCGGTTCAGAGCGGAATACCGTCAAGCCAAGAGCTTTATCGATGCGGGCATTATTGGGTCTCCCGTGCTCGTCGAAGACAGCATGACGTGGGGCCGCAGCGACCTTCCCGCCTGGGTATGGCAGCGCGCTACCTCCGGGGGAGGCCTCATGATGTACAATGGCATTCACAGCGTCGATCGCCTGGCATGGTTAGCCGGCAGCTCGATCGCTCGCGTCACGGGCATGATGGGCCAATTGTGCTATCCTGTCGCAGTCGAGGACAACCTTATCGGGACGGTCGTGTTTGAGAGCGGCAAGCTGGGCGTGGTGGTTCAACATAAGTCGGATGCCGCCGTCACGCTCAGTCGCTGGGAAACAACAGTTTGGGGCACGGAGGGCGCTATCAAAGTCGGCGGGGGGACGCTGCAGGTGATCTCAAACCGCGAGAAAGTCCAGTTGGCCGTAGAGGAGGATGACCGGTTCGCAGGTGCCCTGAAGGAGTTCGTGGATGCCGTCGCCTCCGGGCGGGATCCTAACCCTGGGGGCGAAGATGGGTTGCGTGCGATTGCGGCCGTCATGGCAATGTATGAGGCAGCGCGGACGGGAAAAACGCAGGAAGTGCTCGACCACATTCATGAACATTCACGCTGAAACGGAGCGCCGATGCTCCGGCATCTCCAACAGTGCTGGGAACGCAGACGAAAAATCCTCAAATATCCTGAGGACGTGGTGGACGCGTACGCAAAGAATTCGAACCGCCGCCGAACTCCCCTTCGAGGCCGTTCTGGCGGACGCCATTGCCGCCCCAGTTTATCAACGTATCGCGTCTAAAGCGCTGCACCTCCAGCAGCTCGAGCTCAGGCCTGCCGCCATCGCACGAAGGCTCGGGATAGACCGCAAAACGGTGACCAAAGCCTTGGCCTGGCTGGCGAGGCCAAGACAGGTCCCGTAGTGCGCGACAAACGGGGGCAAATACCGAACACGTGTATTGACCTGCACCCGGTCTGGTGCTATGATAGACATTGACTATCATGGCTCTGTCCGGTCGCGAGTGGACCCTCACCGAAGCGGCGCGATCGCTGGGAGAACCCCAGCACCGGCTGATCTACCTCTGTGAAAAGGGCGTCGTCCAGCCCGACCTCGAGGATGCCAAGGGCCGCGGGAGCAGCCGCCGATTCTCGACCCGCAACCTACTCGAGTTTGCCGTCGCCCTCCGCCTCCGCGAACTGGAACTCCCCGCGTCCCTCATCGGCGCCGTCACTTTCACCCTGCGAGCCTTCGAGCGAAAGGTCCAAGACCGGATCCGCACGTTCCGTCTGCCGGAGAGCCTCCGCGGGCCCGCCGCGCCGGACTTGCGCGTCCTCATCAGCGATGGGCGCCTGTACCTCGCACTGGGGATGGGCAAGGACGTCCCCAAGATGTACGGAGGCATCGAGCTCAGACGATTCGCCTCTGGGAAGGTGTCAATCGGCGACCTCCAGCGAGCGCTCCCTGCCCTCCCCTCCCCCACGCGGCCGCGGCGCCACGGCCCCAACGGAGACGGGCTCATGACTCCCGACGGGGGGACGCACACCCGCGTGGAGATCAGCATCACAAGCATTGCGCAGGAACTGCGGTTGGAGGGCTAAATTTTTTTATGGGATCCATGATAGACATTGACTATCATAGGAGGTCCCGCCAGTGGCCGTGAGCAGCCGGGCAGCGTCCCCACCGATGGAGCCCGATCAGGACCCTGCATGGAGCCCGACCACCAATCCGGCGGTAGCGGCACTCCTGGATCATCTCGCCGAAGAACTCGCCCGCGAGTACATTCGCTTGATGGAGCACGCGACCCATGATGACCAACTGGCACCCATCCCGTCCCGACAGGAGCCATAGCGATGCGCGCCGCCATCTATGCGCGATACAGCTCCGAGAATCAACGGCCCGAAAGCCTCGAGGACCAGGTCGCCGCGTGTCGCCGTCTCGCGGCCCAGCGCGGATTCACGATCCTCGACGAGCACATTTACACGGACCAGGCCCAGTCGGGCGCCCGCAGAGACCGCCCGGGGCTCGCCACCCTCCTCGCCGCCGGACAACATCGTGCGTTCGAGCTCGTCTTGGTCGACGACCTCTCGCGGCTGGCACGCGATAACTACCTCATGCTCTCTGTGCTGGCCGAACTCCATTTCGCGGGGGTCCACGTCGTCTCCGTCGCCGATGGGCTGGATAGCCACGACCAGGAGGCCACCCTCGGCATCCAGATTCGCGGCATCTTCAATGAGCTCCAACTCCAGGACCTCAAGAAGAAAACGCTGCGAGGCCAGATCGGCCAAAAGCAGCGCGGATTCTCCGTCGGCGATCACACCTACGGCTACACGTCCGTCCCCGTCGGGGCCACGCGGCTGGACAAAAAAGGCCGGCCGAGACCTGACGGCTACAAATTTGAAATCTTGTCCGGGGAAGCGGCGGTTGTCTTGCGCGTCTTTCAAGCGTACGCTCGCGGGCTGTCCGTCATCCGGATCGTGCGGATGCTGAACCATGAGGCCATCCCAGGCAGAAGGCGGACCAGCAAAGGCTGGTCCCCGGCTACCGTGAGTCGACTCTTGGAGAACGAGAAATATGTCGGCCGCTGGGTGTGGAACAAGCACGAGGCCCGGCGCGATCCGCGGACCGGCCGGCGCCGACAATTCCCCAAACCCGAATCAGAGTGGATCAGGCACGAGGATGAATCGCTCCGCATCGTGCCCCAGGACCTGTGGGACGCAGTACGCGTTCGCCGCCAGCAGGTGCGCCGCAGCTGGCCCGGGGGAAAGGGGCGCCGCGGCTTCTCCGCCGATCAGGGCAGTCGGGAGCGCCACTTCCCAACGCACCTGCTGTCAGGCGCCATGGTCTGCGGGACCTGCGGCGCGACCATGGCCGAGGTCAGCGGAAAAGCAGGCGGCTACTATGGCTGCATCGCGGCCACGAAGGGAGCCTGCGCAAATAAGTTGCTCGTCCGACGGACGCTGGTCGAGAAGATCATCCTGGCAACCCTGAAGGCGCACCTCTCCTCCTCGGAGGCGATCGACTACACCCTCAGACGCGTCGAGGAGGAGATCGGGAAACTCTACGCCCACATCCCGGAAACGCTGCGACTCAAGGAGACGGAGCTACACGCTGAGGAGCGTCGGCTCGCGAACTTCGTCGATTTCATCGGCGAGGGTCGCGGCAGTCGCACCCTTGCCCAGGCCCTCCTGGACACGGAACGGAAAGTCGATGCCCTGAAGGAGGAACTCGAAGGCGTGCGCCGCAGTCGGGACAAGATCTTCCAAGCACCCCCACGGGAATGGGTCGAGGAACGACTGACCCAATTGAAGAACGTGCTTGAGCGCAATCCGGATCGCTCCGGACTGATCCTGAGGAACTTCCTCGGGCCGCTCAGATTGGAGCCCACGCGCGGCGACATCGGCCGCCCTTACTATACGGCCCGGACGTCCCTCAATACCCTGGCCTTACTGGATCCGCTGACTGAAGACGAGGTACGAGAAGGCGGTTCGAATTCTTTGCATTGGTGGAGACGAGCGGATTCGAACCGGCGACCTCCTGAGTGCGATTCAGCGGCTCGCGTCGCTCAGCCTTATATGGCAAGGCTCCGCGGGCGCCTGCTAATGAATTGCTAATGCTTTCGCGTAGTGCGGGGAGCCGCCCCACATGCGGGAGGCTCCCCCGTCCCTCCTGATCTCGACCGCAGGGTCATCGAGATGTGCATCCTGGATTGGTAGAAGCGGGATTTTGTCGTTGGCGCATCGGCCGCTGATGACAGGGGCGGTTGCCTGATTGCAACGAGCGGCCTAGGCTTAGGCTAACGCATCAGGTCGGCGCTCGGTAACACTATTTTGAAGCACATCGACCACTAGAAGTAGAAACCAATAGACTGTATCATGGATGCACAGATCTGGGAAGGAAAGCGCACAGCTTACGAGGTCATTGCAGCGAGGATGGTTATTGCCAGAAATTAGTCGATTCTTCGGAATCGTGATTGCCATGTTCTACAAGGAACACGAACCACCTCATTTTCACGCCCGGTAGGGCGACCAAAGGGCCATTATCGGGATTGCGTCTCTTAGTATCCTTCAGGGGAGTTTGTCACCGAGAGTCTTGGGCATGGTGACGGAATGGGCAGCGCTTCATCGCTTGGAGCTCATGGAGGACTGGCACCGCGCAAGGGCCCTACAGCCATTGGAACCCATCGCCCCCTTGGAGTGAAGGATATGCATGAGATTACGAAAGTCGAACCCCTGGAAAGGTACCAACTTCGCGTTACGTTCGATGATGGCATCGAAGGAGTAATTGACGTCGCCGAACTGACCAACCTCGAGGGAGTCTTTGCCCCATTCCGGGATCCAATCAAGTTTCGCGAGGTTCGAGTGCACCCTGAGCTGGGAACTGTTCACTGGCCAAACGGTGCGGATCTCGACCCAGATACGCTTTATGCCCTTGTTACGGGAAGGCCCATAGACATCCAAGCTCTTGCATGAGCCGCGGGGGGAAGCGCCAGCGTCCGATTCTGAAACGGTACCGTCCATCGCCGAGCGCCACGGCTTCGAGCTTAACGAAATGACATGCGCACCGCTATGCTCTGACGATCGCTCCCGAGGAGTCTTATTGCATCCGCATGTCGATCGAGGAGCTCGGGATGCCGTCTAGCCAGGCGACGCTACAGCCGATCAAACCGTGGCGTGGTTCGAACGGTAAAGCCTGCCGTTATACAGCCCGACTCGGTGCCGGCCTAGGCTTCCGTCCCTTTTTCGCCTTTAGCCCGGATAATAACCGGCCCGCTGGCCGGCTCTTTCCTGTTCGGTATTCTTCGTAACTTTCGCGTATCTGCTGTCGGACCATCGGGTCTTTCAACTCAAGATAATCCTCAAATTCGTCGATATGCACAGGACCAGCAACCGGGATGCCGTCCTTTTCGAGGATGAAGTACTCCTTCCCAGGGTGTGCGCGCTTTACGACGGCACCGAGGTTGATTCGTGCCTTGGTGATCGGAAGACGTCTTATCTTGTCACCGAGCGCCCTTCTGCCAGTCATTGGTTAGACCTCAATTCACTGGCGTCCGGCAACAAAGAGACCATCTTTCCGCTTTGCAATGCGAAGGAGCTCCTCACACATAGTAATTGCTTCCAGGCACGAACTTCGAAACCGTGCAATGCCATAGCTGAGGCCATCCTGGGCGGCCGCTACATCCTCACACCTCTCTTTGCACCCGATGTCCCGAAAGCTGATACCATGAGGAATAACCTCGGAGGCTCAGGTCAACCCTTCGCCTTTCGCCGCGGCCGCCAGCCGCGCGTCAAAGGACAAGAAAGTCAATTCGGGCAACTCGGTCTGAAGGCTCTTGGCCACAGCTAAGTGCCAAAGATCCGCACCCCGCAGCGGCCACTTGAACGCCAGATCCCGAGCGACCTTCCAATCCGGCACCGCGTTAAGGCGCCGCCAGGGGCCTCCTTCAAGAGCCTCGCGCGAAGCTGTCAAAAGGACTTTGGCCAAGAGACGCGCACGTTCTAGGCGCGCGATCACTGCATGTACTTCAGCCCACGCCAAGGTTGAAAGAAAATGCACGGCTGAGCCGCGCGCACGCCGGGTGGCCTCATCACTGTGCCGATCACGAAAGAGGGCGGATAGGATCGCAGAGCTATCCCAATAGATCGCACTCGTAACCTCCGTCCTTACGAATTGCGGTCTTCCTGCAACCATTTCTGGGCTAGACCTCCTTTGAGAGACAGGGGTAGGGGAAGATTCCGCACCTCATGATGCAGAGGCTCAACCAGTCCGGAATCTTCCAGCCGGCGGATGCGCTCGGCCAATGGCAGACTCCGCCCCGAAATCGGCGAGAGTCTTGCAACAGGACTGCCTCGTTCTGTGATGACCCATTCCTGCCCACGTTGTACATCCCGAAGCAACTTGCTTAATTGCGCTTTAGCTTCGCGCACCCCCGTTCTTTTCGTTTTCACGGCGCACCTTTATGATTGTAGACTCTAAGACTACATTGATATTGTAGTCTATGAGACTACGAGAGGTCAAGTAGAAAACTCCCAGGCAATTCTACCTGCTGAGACTCATCGGCCCACACAGAAGGACTCCCGGTCGCACACGACGCCTTCCCCTATCGGGGTTGATGCCGCGAGGGATTTCGTAGATGGCGAACTGGCCCAGCAGTGCCGTTTGTCGCCAGACTCCCTATCGTCAAACTAGAAGGTGTAGGTGAGCTGGGCGCGATAGCGGTTCTTCTGGTCGACGCCGGCGATCGCCAAATCGCGCCAATAGATCAAGAACCCCGTGTTGGGTGCCAACGCGATATGGAGCCCCACTTGCCACTCCAGGATGCTCTGACCGTTCGACACGTTGTTGCCGGTCACGAAATCCACATACAGGTTCAGTTTCTCCACGGGGTCGAAGCTGGCTGTGACCGTCAGGCCCTGAGCGTTTCCAGGGTACATATAGTCCCATCCGAAGATGTCGAGCTCGGCCGCGCCGACCGGCGGGTAGAAGTTCACGCCGGAATACTGGTACCCGGTCGTCACGACCAGGCTGCGGCCGATGCCGAGGAGCGTCCCCAGGTCCCAGGTGACGACGGCATTGTAGCCATTGTCGCTACCGCCTAGGACGGTATCGGCCCATTGCGCCCACTCCCCGGCGAACGAGATCCCCGGAGTGATCTTCCAGTCCGCATAAAAGCCGTACCCGTTCCCTGCCGCCGGGCACTGAATGCCGTTAGGCCCAACCGGACAGTGCGCGGTCGTCGGGTTATGGGATCCTCCCCCGGGGCCGTAAAGGTTGTAGTCGGGGCCGAGGGGGGCCGGCCCAAACGACCCTGCCGTGGTATTCACGCTGTCTCCGACGTAGTATCCGCCGATCCGCAGCCCGTCGAGGATCTTGGCGCTCGCATCCAGCCCGAAGGCGTCCTGGCCACTGGCCCAGGTGAGCTGGCCGTTGAGGCCGTCGACACGAGTGTAGATCCCCTGAATGATCAGGTCCAACGCTTGCTGATCGTGGAAGTTTACGTACAGGCCGTCCACGGAATTCGAGCCGCTGTCCGCCGTGGAGTCCTCCCACGTGTCCCCAGCCGTGTTCAAGAGGAGCCCGAACGGGCCGAATTGTACGGGATAGGTGGGGCCGGGTGACTGGCCGCCGAAGCGGCCGAGCCAGACTTCCAATGGCAGATTAGCGACATTCGTCCAGTCGAGAAACGCGGTATCGATCGTCTCGAAGGTGGCCGAGGAGCTCGAACCATAGGCCCCAGAGTTGAAGGCAATAAACGCGTTGTCCTTCCCCGCGCTCCCGTTGTACGTGATTATCCCGACAATAGCGTGAAGGTCGGGCACCACGGACCCGTCAAACTGCAGCTTAAACGCATAGGTCGCTTGAGGCAACCACGCGTTGCCGCCCGCGCTGATCGCGCCGGTCTTGGGGTTGTTGTTGCCAGGAAGCGGCGGCCCGCTGGCGGCCTGATCCCACTGATACCGAAATTCCGCAGCGCCGGTGATTCGGACGTTGTCGAGCCGCGCCTTGATAGCGTTCAGCTCTTCTTCGACCGCCGTCAACCGAACGTTCTTAGCGGCCAGTTCCGCCCGGAACTCGTCTACCAGCTTCATGATGGTGTCGATGTCTTCTTTTGTAACCATCGGCTCTTGAGGCCCGGGCGAGGGAATCTGAATGCTCTCGATCCGGGCGAGCAACCGCGCGACCACCATGGCCATCTCGTACCGCGTCATCGCTCGATCGCCCTTGAAGGTCCCATCGGGATAGCCCTCGATGAGTCCCTTCGCCGCCAGCACGGCGATCGCATCGTACGCCCAGTGGTTCGGTGGCGTGTCCGCGAACGGCTGCGCAAAGGCGGGGGAGATCACCGCAAACACGAGCGCGGCCGCGACTGCCAGCGCGAGCGGCCTCACGTCGCTTATCCCCCTCCGTATGAGACATTGGGCGCACCTGGAGAAACCTGCAGCCTGATCGGGGCCATGAGCGCCGAGGAGGCGATGAGTGCGCCGCGGTGCCGGCGGAAGAACCCGACAACGCCCCCTTCGCTCTGGAGTTGGGGCACATAGGCGTTGAGGTACAGGCGATCGATGCTCTCCACTTCCAGCGTGACATGGTCTTT
>Ga0187846_10001788_pt1 | contig 12064 bp, 9 predicted proteins | sample TC_taG_FD_161473 | JGI IMG/M metagenome (GOLD analysis project Ga0187846, IMG submission 161473) | Biofilm microbial communities from the roof of an iron ore cave, State of Minas Gerais, Brazil - TC_06 Biofilm (v2) | ecosystem: Environmental > Terrestrial > Deep subsurface > Cave > Wall biofilm ... | reverse complement strand
CTGGGCCAAAGGCGATCTGGAGAGGGCGATTGTCGAGGTGGGCGGATGTGCAGCCGAGATGCGGTCGGTAAGCGAATGGGTAGAGCATCCGCAAGGTCGCGCTATCGCAGCAGAGCCACTCGCGCACATAACCACGACCGATGCTGCGCCGGCTCCAGATTGGGCTGTGCCGATGTCGCGACCGCTCGCCGGTATTAAGGTTCTCGACATGACGCGCGTGCTGGCGGGTCCTGTGGCGACTCGGTTCCTGGCTGGATACGGCGCCGAGGTGTTGCGAATCGATCCCCCAGGCTGGGAAGAAGGGCCTGTGATTCCGGAGGTGACGGTGGGCAAGCGATGTGCGCGGCTTGACCTCAGCCGCAATGAAGATCGCTCGACTTTCGAAACGCTGCTCTCAAAGGCCGACATTTTTGTTCACGGTTACCGTCCGGGCGCTCTCGATCATCTAGGCTTCGATGCGGTCCGGCGCCGGAGCTTGTCGCCGGGGTTGATCGACGTTTGTCTGGACGCTTACGGATGGTCCGGGCCGTGGGCGGCGCGCCGGGGATTCGACAGCCTGGTGCAAATGAGCGCCGGAATAGCGAACGCGGGGATGCGGTGGCGTAAGGCGGATAAGCCCGTGCCGCTTCCAGTGCAAGCGCTCGACCATGCCACTGGTTATTTGATGGCGGCGGTGGCGATCGGCGGCGTGACCAGGCGAATGGTGCAGGGAAATGGCACCGAGGCGCGGCTTTCGCTGGCACGAACCGCAAAGATGCTGATCGATGCGGGGACGGGTGGCGCCGCCGATCCGTTTACAGGGGAGACGACAGCGGATCTATCGCCCGAGATTGAAGCCACCGACTGGGGGCAAGCTCAGCGCCTTAATTCTTCGATCACGATCGATGGCACTCCGATGCGCTGGGAGTCTCCCGCCCGCAAGCTGGGCTCATCTGAAGCGCGCTGGTGATGAGATCGGCTCCAAGCTGATCCGCAACATTCCGGCCAGCGTCTCACGCCGCTCGTTGCTCACGAACTCGAAGTCATTCGCCCGGCTCCGGCCCAGCGTGGCGATAAACGCCGCGAGGCGGCCCGCGCCGCACCTTGCTCTCAGTCTGGAAAAGATGCCAATAACCGTAGGCGATTTCTGCCTCGGTTGATTTCGTCAAATTCCAGGCCGGATAATCGCCTCTACTATAGTTACTAATGGAACGGAAGCTCGCCGCCATACTCTGCGCTGATGTGTACAGTTACAGCCGCCTCATGGAGGAGGATGAAGAGGCGACCCTGCGGACACTTACCTGCTATCGGACGATTATCGATTCACTGATCGAAGAGCACCGCGGACGCTTTGTGAATGCTGCCGGCGACAGCGTGATGGCGGAATTCGCGAGCATAGTCGAGGCCGTGAACTGTGCGGTCGACATCCAGCGCAAGCTCCGGACCGAGAATGCGGAATTGGCGCCCGCGCGGCGGATGGAGTTTCGCATCGGCGTAAATCTCGGCGACGTGATGGTTGAGGGCAAGCAGATTTACGGCGACGGCGTCAACGTTGCGGCGCGGCTGGAGAGTCTCGCCGAACCCGGCGGCATCTGCGTCTCAGGAGTGGTCCAGGATCAGGTCAGCAGCAAGCTCGGGTTGAACTTTGCCGATCTCGGCGAGCAGCAGGTCAAAAACATCGCCAAGCCGGTCCGGGTCCTGCGTGTGCTGCTCGACGAGGCCCCAGCAGCGCCCCGAAGGTCTCGCGGGTTTGCGCGAAGCCACTGGCGCGGTGGCGCGCTGTCACTGACCGGGCTCGCGATTATCGTCGTGACATTCGTGGTGGTCCAGCACCTGTCGCTGAAACCACCGCATACCAACGCCTCCATTCAGCCACCGGCGAAACCGGCCCTGGCCCTGCCCGACAAGCCCTCGATTGCGGTGCTCCCTTTCGCCAACCTGAGCGGGGATCCGGAGCAGGAATATTTCAGTGACGGGATCACCGATGACCTGACCACCGACCTGTCGCGGCTTCCGGGCCTGTTTGTAATCGCGCGCAACTCTTCCTTCACCTACAAGGGCAAGTCGGCAAAGCTGCAAGACGTGGGCAATGAACTGGGAGTCAAGTATGTGCTCCAGGGCAGCGTGCGCAAAGCCGGGGGACAGGTCCGGATCACGGTTCAATTAGCAGATGCCAGCAGCGGGGCTGAGTTGTGGGCCGAACGCTACGACCGGCCGCTGCGCGATGTCTTCGCGCTACAGGATGAAATCGTGCGCAGGATCGTCACGACCTCGAACCTCCAGTTGAACCTTGCCCAACAAGGGTTCGCGATTCCGCGAAGCACCGAAAACCTTGAGGCCTATGACGATTTACTGCGCGGGCTAGAGTACCAGCTCGGTCTCACCAGCGACGGCAACACCAAAGCGCGCCAGATGTTCGAAAAAGCCATAGCGCTGGATCCCAAGTATGCAATGGCGTATTCGGCGCTGGGTGAAAACTACTGGGCGGGTTCGGCCCTCGCGCTCAATCCGGACCTCAACGGCATAGAGCGGGCTTTGCAGCTGGAGCAACAAGCCATCGCTCTGGACGATTCGCTGTCGTCTGCGCACAGCGTGTTGGCCGAAATCTATATGCGAGTTGGACAGGATGATCGCGCGATCGCCGAGGCCGAACGGGGCGCTGCCCTCGCTCCCAACTCTGCTAACGGCTATCTTTGGCTGGCACAGGTGCTGATCGAGATTTTTAAGCCACAAGAGGCGCTCATCGCGATCCAGAAAGCGATGCGCCTCGATCCAAAAGCAACCGATCTTTATTTGTTTCAGCAGGGCTCGGCCTACAATCAACTCGGTCGCTGGCACGAATCGATTTCCTCGCTGAAGCCCTATATGGCTCGTTACCGGGGCAATCTCTGGGCCCACGTTTACCAGGCTCAAAACTATGCTGCTCTCGGCGACAAAGATGACGCGCAGGCCGAGGTTGCCGTAGTGCAACGGGCTGTTGCGCTCGAACCAAACTCCCCCTTTGGTGTTTTTGCCCTGGCGCTAGCCCTGAACGCCACAGGAAGGCCGGCGGAAGGGCTTGCGGCAGCGGAGAAGGCGATACGTCTCGATCCGCGCAAGCCTGATTGGTGGTATTTTAATATACAAGGTTGGGCTTACAGTCAGATGGGACGCTGGCAAGAAGGGATTTCCGCTCTCAAGCGCCTTCCGCCTTCCAACAGTCTGTGGCCCCATGTTTGGCTAGCCGTTGATGATGTCGAGCTCGGTCGCGACGACGCTGCAAGAGCAGAGATCGCCGAGGTCCTAAAGCTTGAACCTCAGTTTTCCCTGAAAATCGCCGTCGCGGCGTTTCCCACAAACCGAGAGCGCGCCGTTGCCGACCTGCGCAAAGCCGGACTGAACTGAGTCACTTTTGGGTTGGCATTCAATTCGCGGTGATTAGCCGCGCCCGCTCGAATGATTGGATGCGTAGCCTGCAAATTCAATGCGTCGCCTCGGTATCACGCTGATAATATTGGCCGCAGTTAGCGTCGCGCTACCAACGCGCGCTGAATACCCTTGGCAGCAACTCCCGCCTACGCCCACGCTGCCCAAGCCGGTGCTCACCGGCACCGCTCCAGTGAATGGAGTCCGCCTGTGGTATGCCGTGTTCGGCCGTGGCGATCCGGTCGTCATGGTACATGGCGGCCTTGCCAACTCGAATTACTGGGGCCTGCAGGTCCGGGCGTTGGAACGGCACTACCGGGTGATCGTCCTCGACAGTCGTGGGCATGGCCGGAGCACCAGCGGACCCTTGGGCTATGACCCTATGTCGTCCGATGTGCTCGGGTTGATGGACTACCTGCACATCCGCAAGGCCGCGTTGGTCGGCTGGAGCGACGGGGCGATAATTGGCCTCGACATAGCAATTCACCATCCCGACCGTCTGAGCAAGCTGTTCGCCTTCGCAGCGAATTCGGATCCATCCGGCGTCAAGGACACCAGCAAAAGCCCTGTCTTCGTGGCTTTTGTCGATCGCGCGTCGCACGAATACCAGAACCTCTCGCCGACACCTAAGCAGTTCGATGCATTCCAGGCCGCGATCGCCCATATGTGGGCGACCGAGCCACATTTCACGGATGACCAACTGCGGCACATCAGCGTCCCGACCTGGATCGCGGACGCGGATCATGACGAGGCCATTGCGCGCACGAATACGGACTATATGGCCTCCCTCATTCCTGGCGCGGGCGAACTCATCCTGCCCGACGGCAGCCACTTCGCCTTCTTGCAGGATCCCGCGCAGTTCAATGTGATGCTACTGCACTTTCTTTCCCAGCGCTGACGCGCGTCGGAGAGATTCACAGAACCCAGACTGGTGCTGGAGCATAGTGGATTTGAACTTCTGAGACCCCTCGAATTTCATCGCCATCGTTTGCCCGGTGAGCGGCCGATTAGTGGAGCGACCCGACGGGCATCGCACGAATCTATCGCGGAGCTCCAACTCCATGCCCCCGTCCTCCACGTTGACGATTGAATGGTGCGCGTGGATCAACGCCGCGATTTCGGCCGCGTGCCTGTCACCGAATCCGCTGAGCACCGAACCACGGTGCTGATGTTCAAGTGCACGTGTTGAAGGCGCCACTTGCCATCGATTCGGACCAGCCTGCAGGTGTAGTCTCCCCCAGCCATAACCGGGTGGAACTTGGAACCGGTCCCGTCCCTGAGATGTGCGAGTTCCCAAAGACGCCACGACGCGCGGGCGCTGCGGCGGTCTGATCCGATGTCGACCAGTGGAGCGATCATGTAGTGCAGCGTACGGGATACGCGGGTTCTGGCGATCTCGCGGAGCCCCGTCAGAATCTGGGCCCGTCCCCTGAACACGCCGAAACCATCCGACTCCCACACAGCGTCTTCCGAGAACAGCTCACGCATCACCCTGGGATCGTTGCGTCGATCCGCGCCGACAGCATAGCGGATGGTCAGCCGCCGGATTTCTTCAATGTCCTCGAGACGGGCGATCCGGTCTTCCTCGCTCTGACGCACGATTGTGGCCCCTTCAATCCTGCCGATCGCCGTGAACGGCAATGAATCTTGTCTCGTCAAAGCTGTAGGGCACGGTCGCGCTGCCTCTGTACAGCTCCACAGTCGGCGCGATCTCCGCCAAAGACAGAATTAGATGGAGAAGGCGCTGCGCTTCCGGGGGCATCGCGTCGAGAGGAAAATGATCCAGCCAGGCTATTATCGCTTCCAGCCTCGGCATCACGGCCTCATAAAAGTCCTCTCTCTCCCGCGGAGTGGTTTGACGTCTTCTAGACTCTCGCTCACTCTGAGCCGGCAACGCCCATTGATCTATGAAGCGTTCAAGCTCGGAAAATTCCCGGGGCAACGATGTGTCCACTGGTGTGTCTCCTTCGAGCAAAGACATCTTCACGTGCGACTGATGAACTCCTCGATAACCTTGTACGAATGGCGCAGCATGACTTCGCCATCCTGAAAGTTGAACACTTTCTTGACGCCCGACGACAGCGCGATCTGGGTCGCTTCCATAGTCCCCGTGTCCTCCAGCCACGCATTGCGCTGCAGCACCTGACCGTATTCCTGGCTGAACCGCTCACCAGCGGTCCGCGCGTGCGGAAAGTATTGGATGCCCTCCCATAGCGTTTTGTCGATCGAGAGCGGCCAGAATTGATGCGTGAAGTACAGACCGTCGCTCACGTCGATTAGGTAGTTTGGGAAGATGCCGGTTTGGTCGAACACGAATTCCGGGTCACGCTCAGGGTTCACGCTCGCCGGCAGCGAAGAGCGCGAACCGGGCTTCGCGATCGATGAGGTTGCGAGGCGATACGAAAGCTTCGCTACCGGACCAGGATTAGGAGCCGGCTTTTGAAACGCCGCTCCCGAATGATGGGGTCCATACATTCGCACCTGTTTGACGGCCGCGTCGAACACACCCGGGAAAGAGCCAGCATGAACGGTCGCGACGTGGTAGGCCTCCGAAAATGCATCGAGCGCGATTTTCCAGTTACAGTTGAGCACGGTGTAGTATTCGTAAACTCGTGTCATCTGCTCGAAAGGAAATCCTTCCAGCCTTTCGCCGGCCCCGCCCAGATAATCTTTGAGGCCCTGTCGAGGATCAGGATCGAGATTTATGAAGATGAAGCCGTTCCAGGTGTCGGTCGCCACCGGGGTCAGTCCATTGGCGCGGCGGTCAAGATTGAAGAACAGCTCCGCCTGCGGCACCGAGACCAGCTCACCGCGCAGGTTGTAAGCCCAGCCGTGGAAATGGCAGACAAATGCTCTGCCGCGTGCCCTATTGCGCAAGCCGCACAGGTCATCCCCCCAAACCACCTTGTTCCCGCGATGGGAGCATACGTTATGGAACCCGCGTATCTGGCCATCATCGCCGCGCACCAGGATGAGCGAGGTGTTGGCCACTTCAACCCGCTTGACCTTGTAATCGTGCGGCTCCGGGATTTCCTCGACTCGTCCGACCTTGAGCCATACGCGTTTGAATACTCGCTCGCGTTCCTGCGCGAAGTACTCGGGCGAAAAGCATCGGTCCGTGGGTATCGGTTCGGTGCCGAGCTCGGGATACAGCTCGGCCCAGAGGGAAGGTTTGCCATTAGATGGTTTCATCGTTTCGCTCCTGTAATGCCTGGGGGTCACCGGCTTTCACCCTCGCCCGTACGGCCAGGAAATCGTTGTCGCCCGTGCCGATGTTGATGTACCCGAGATTGGCGCCTGTCGCCGGACCGCGCCGGTGCGGCGCTATGGCTGTTCTGAGGCCCCTTGTTTTCCTGATAACCGAGTCGGCCCGAAAGAGCGGCCGCCGCTTCGATTGTCATCCGGCTCACTTCAGCAGCTCGCTTGCTACTGGTCAGCCGGATCGAAGGCGCAAGGATGCTGATAGCGGCGACTGCCCGACCGGTGTGATCGCGTACGGCCGCGGCAACGCATCGCACGCCCTCCTCGCGCTCTTCGTGATCGACCGAGTAGCCCTGCTCGGCAATTGTCCTCAGCTCCGCCCGGAGTCTTGCAGCGGAGGTAATCGTGTTTCGCGTGAACGCGACCAGCGGCGTTTTGGCGATGTACGCGTCCAGCTCGTCGCAAGTCAAATCCGCGAGTAGCGCTTTGCCCACGGCGGTACTGTACGCCGGAGTCCGGTAACCCGTGGCTGAGCGGATGTGCAGTGCGCTTCGACTCTCGACTTTCGCGATCGCCACAATATCGGAGCCGTCGAGGATACACAGGTGCGTAGTCTCTTCGGCCTTCTCGGCCAGCGTCTGGAGCACCGGCTGACCCAGACGGTCAAGATCCAGCCGCCTCATCGCGATCGTTCCGAGCTCGAACAGCCTGAGCCCCAGATGGTAGCGCCCCGAAGCCTCGTCCAAGCCGAGCAGCCCATGCGCCCGCATCGCTCTCAGCAGGCGATACAGGGTGCTTTTGTGAAGCTTGGTTTTGCGAACCAGATCCGTAAGTCGCAGCTCGATCTCCCCGTCTTCGAAGCAGGCAAGGATAGCCACAATCCGGTCCAGAAGCTGGGTTGTGTATGTCTTAGGTTTCATTTTGTGAAACCTGAATTTTTGTATATGAAACCCTATTAAAGGACCATCCCTCCTGTCAAGCGCTATGCAGGACGACGAGCGGGTTCGCTACCATTGTCTTGATCGCCTCATCCGGCCTCTGTGCGTTGAAGTCTGCGCATACGTGCTCGTTGCAGAGATTTCTAGCAGGGTGCGGAAAACCCATTTTTCCTATCGACGTCTTTCCGCACCCTGCGATAAAGTTGGCGTCTTTCCTTCAGTTCTCCCCCGCTTGCTGGGGAGATTACGGAGGGGGAAGCAGGCTGCGAAGCTTTTTCCGTAGTCCGCTAGTCTAACTTCCGGCCTTCATGATGAACTGCGCAAGCGTCCCATTGTTGGTCCATAGGCCGCTCGCGATACCGCCAAGATTAAGGCAGTTGACCGCAACCCGGTCCCCACGAGCCGCCTCGCCATTTCTTAACTAACGAGGATGTTCGCTAGTTTCGATTGACTGTAAGCCTGAATGTCCTGAACGCCGCTCGCAGCCTAAATCGTCCAAACGCGTTGGTGATAGTATCGCCACTTTTCGGAATTAGCTGCCTCTCCGGCCCCGTACATATGGAAAGCGCCGTGCGAACGGGGCAATTTCGCGCCGCTCGCCGGCCAGGGAGGTTCAAATCCTCTCGCGCAATCCTGGTTTACTTTGGCGATTTGCCGTGCGATTAAGGCTATGTTTCGAATCCAGCAAACAGAGGTAGCGGAACAATGGCGCAAGGAAGAATCGCCGACCGCATCGCGATTGTGACCGGAGGCGGGTCGGGTATCGGGAAGGCGACCGCCGAGGTCTTCGCCCAGGAAGGCGCCAACGTCATCGTCGGTGATCTGCCAGAGAGCGCAGGCGAGGAGGTCGCGCGGTCGATGGGCGGCACCTTCGTCGCGACCGACGTGGGCGATCCCCAACAGGTCGAACGACTGGTACGCACCGCAGTCGATAAATTCGGGCGACTGGACATCATGTACAACAACGCCGGCATCGGCCAGACGGCGCCGCTTCTCGAACATTCCGATGAGCTTTACGCGAAAACCATCCGGGTCGATCTCGACGGGGTGTTCTGGGGACTTCGTTACGCGGGCAGGGTGATGGTGGCGCAAAAGCGTGGCGCGATCGTCAATACCGCATCGGTCGCCGGCATCCGGGGCAGTGTCGGATTATCAGCCTACAATGCGGCCAAGCATGGTGTGGTCGGACTGACCCGCAGTGCAGCACTCGAGTTCGCGCCCGCCGGTGTACGCGTGAACTGCGTATGTCCCGGAATCGTCGACACGCCGCTTGTCGCGCGCGCGTTCGGGCATAGCGAGGCAATTCGCGAGACCATGCACCGGTTCCATCCACTCGGCCGGATGGCGCAGCCGGTCGAAATCGCGAAGTGCGTGCTATTCCTCGCCTCCGACGACGCGTCGTTCGTCACGGGGCATGCCCTCGTGGTCGACGGCGGCGTTAGCGCTGGCGTCGGCAACACTGCCGCCATCACGGACAACCGGTGAGAGCGCAGCGATCGAATCGAGGACTCTGCCTCCATCGCTTAGTGAAGTCCGCGGTAAATCGGTGCTTGCCGCTTCCGCGCAGCAAGGAGGAAGGATCATGCTCAGTCCGTATCGCGTGGTCGATCTGACCGACGAAGGCGCCATGATCTGCGGGCAGATCCTGGGAGATCTGGGTGCCGACGTGATCCTCGTCGAACCCTCCGCTGGCGCGCAGGCTCGGCATATTGGGCCTTACGCTGACGATTTACTGGCGGCCAACCGGAGCCTCAATTTCTGGTCGCTCAACCGAAACAAGCGCTCGGTCACCCTCGACCTGAGCACCTCCTCCGGCAGAGCGAAGCTTATTCGGCTGGTGAAGACATCGGATTTTCTCATCGAGTCTTTCGCTCCTGGTTATCTGGATAACCTTGGCCTGAACTACCAAGCGTTAGCTGAGATCAATCCCAGCCTCATCATGATTTCGATCACACCCTTCGGGCAGCATGGGCCGAAGAAGAACTGGGCGGCGACGGACCTAACCGTGACCGCTGCGTCGGGTGTCCTTTTCATGACCGGCGATGAGGATCGGCCGCCGGTGCACGTGTCCATTCCTCAGGCTTACCTCAACGCAGGCGCCGAAGCGGCAGTGGGTGCGCTTATAGCTCTAAGCGCTCGAGAACGCGATGGGGTCGGCCAGCACATCGATGTTTCCGCGCAGACTGCGATGATGATGACTACCGCCTTCTACTTGCTCGCCCCCGGCTGGAACGACTATCCGGCGGAACGCGTTGGAGGAGGAATGAAGCTGGGGCACCTGCGGCTGCGCTTCATTTTTCCGTGCAAGGATGGCCATGTGAACGTCACTTTTCTTTTCGGCACGGTGTTCGGCCCGAGCTCGCATCGGCTATTCGAATGGATTTACGAGGACGGCTTCTGCGACGCGGCGACCCGCGACAAGGATTGGAGTGCGTTCGGTCTTCACCTGATGAACGGGACCGAGCCGGTGGAGGAATTAGCACGCTGCACTGAATGCATCGAGCGTTTCACTCTTAGCCATACCAAGGCCGAACTCTCGGCGGGAGCGGCCCACAGAAAGATCCTGCTGGTTCCGGTCAGCAATGTCGAAGACTTGCTCCGATCGGAGCAGCTGAAGGCGCGCGAGTTCTGGACCACGATCGAGCATCCCGAGCTCGGCCGCCAGGTAACCTATCCCGGACCATTCGCGAAATTCAGCGAGACCCCAATTCAATACCGACGGCGACCGCCGCTGCTCGGAGAACATACCCAAGAGGTCATCAGCGAGGCGCGGCCGCCTGTGCGCTTCGCTCCCCGGCTGGGCGGCAGTTCCCCACCCGCGTTGGAGGGACTGAAGGTGCTCGATTTTACTTGGGTGTACGCGGGGCCCGCCTCTACACGTTACCTGGCGGACTACGGCGCTACCGTGGTCCGGATCGAGAGCGTCAAAAAGCTGGACGCGACACGGACGGTTGCGCCTTTTAAGGACGGTCAGGCTGGCATCGAGCGTTCCGCAATTTACTGCAACCTTAATATGGGCAAGTACGGCGTCTCACTCAATCTCGCGACATCGGAGGCACGCGAGATCGCAATGCGCTTGGTGAACTGGGCCGACGTTGTTATTGAAAACTTCTCGCCGAAAGTGATGCGAGCCTGGGGCATGGACTATGAGTCGCTGCGGAAAATCAAGCCGGATCTGATCATGCTGAGCGCCTGCCTTAACGGTCAGACTGGTCCAGATAGAATGTTGGCCGGCTACGGCACGATGGGCGCGTGCATGGCAGGCTTCGGCGAGCTGACCGGCTGGCCCGACCGCCCCCCGGCGGCTCCTTTCTCTGCCTACACGGATTTCACCTCGCCAAAGTTCATTACTGCAGCTCTGTTGGCCGCCCTGGACCATAAGCGGCGGACCGGCCAGGGCCAATACATCGACGTTTCGCAGGTCGAAGCGCCGATTCACTTGCTGACACGCGCGGTCCTCGATTACGCGGTAAACGGCCGCATCCAAACGCGGATGGGTAATGCGCTACGAGAATGCGCTCCGACCGGCGTCTACCCTTGTGCCGGCACGGACCGATGGGTGGCACTTGCTGCGCCGACTGATGCAGTCTGGCGAGCACTATGCACCGTGTCTGGCCGAGGCTGGGACGGAGACGCGCGCTTCGCCACCGCCAATGCTCGTCTCGAGCACCGCGCGGCATTAGACGAGGCGATCGGTTCTTGGACGATGGGCTTCGAGCCCGGTGCACTCGAAGACATCCTGCAGTGTGTCGGCGTCCCGGTTCATCGGGTTTCGACCAGCAGCGATATACTCGCGGACCCCCAGCTCGAAGCGCGCCGCCACATTATTTTGCTGGATCATCCGCGGCTGGGTCCTGTCCCGGTCGAGACCTCGCGGATGCGCTTTTCGCGGACGCCAGCCACCGACGCGTGGCCGGGTCCTGAAATCGGCCAACACAACGACTACGTTTTGCGTGAGCTGCTCGGGTTGACTGACGGGGAACTCATGGAGCTGGTCGTCGATGAAGCCCTGGAATGAATTGCGCGGTGCAGCGAGCCGGGTGCTGAAAGAGCCTACCGAATTTCATTGCCCATGGCTTCGGCATCCCTGCATAAGGCCGCCCCAATTTTCTTAGGCACGGATGCGGAGGAATCCACATGAAGCGCAGCACGGAACGTATCCTGACCACTCATACCGGCAGCCTGCCCCGCCCTGCTGATCTCCTGACTTTGATTCAAGCCATGGAGAGCGGCACCGGCGACCCGGCCGTATTCCGCGCCCGTGTACGGTCAGCGGTCGTCGAAATTGTACAGGCACAAATGCGAGCCGGCATCGATATCGTCAACGATGGAGAGATGGGCAAGCCCTCATACGCGACATACGTCAAGGATCGCCTTACCGGGTTCGAGCAGGAGACCAAGCCGGTGCCGTTCGGCGGCCCATGTCAATCATCATCCGAAAATCACCCCTCGATATCAGTTGAAATTCCCCCCTCCCTGTTGTTCGAGTAAAGCGGCATCACCAATAACGGTGCCGCTTTGGCCTCCTTGATTATGTTGTT
>Ga0187846_10001787_pt1 | contig 12066 bp, 14 predicted proteins | sample TC_taG_FD_161473 | JGI IMG/M metagenome (GOLD analysis project Ga0187846, IMG submission 161473) | Biofilm microbial communities from the roof of an iron ore cave, State of Minas Gerais, Brazil - TC_06 Biofilm (v2) | ecosystem: Environmental > Terrestrial > Deep subsurface > Cave > Wall biofilm... | reverse complement strand
GCCCGTCGGAGTTCTCGCTCGGTCACATGGGCTGGGAAGGCAGAAAAATTCCGGTCGCAGGGGAGGTGTTTTTTCTTGACTTCCCCCTTTATAGAACTTATCAGGACTTGGCCCAAAAACATGACTTTTCTGGAGTTATTTGAGAAACCCGCGCTTCACATTGACATCTAATATATCGGCCAGTTCGAGGGTGGGCCAACGCGGTGTTTCGCGGGTCGCACCATGCCGACTCCAGCCGAAATAAAACTACTAGGAGGGATACATCCTTTGAACAACATCGTTCTAGTCCACGGTGGATTTGTAGACGGCTCTGGGTGGGAGGGCGTTTATCAAATCCTGAAGAAGCACGGTTACAAAGTCAGCGTTGTCCAAAATCCTACGCTGTCGCTGGAAGACGACGTTGCCGTTACGAAGCGAACACTCGCACAATTGGATGGCCCTGCAATTCTGGTGGGTCATTCCTACGGCGGAGTTGTAATCACCGAAGCCGGAAATGACCCAAAGGTCGCTGGCCTTGTATACATCACGGCTTTCGCGCCGGACAAAGGCGAATCCGTGTCCAAACTTATTGCGAACCCGCCGCCCGGTGCACCTGTGCCGCCGATATTACCGCCGAAGGATGGCTTCCTGTTCTTAGACAAGGCAAAGTTTGCGGCTTCATTCGCGGCGGACGTAGAGTCAGAGAAAGCCTCGTTCATGGCCGGCTCGCAAGTCCCTTGGGGCGTCGCGGCACTCGCTGGTGAGATTAGCGAACCGGCGTGGAGGAAAAAGCTGAGCTGGTACTTGGTCGCAACCGACGACAAGATGATTCCGCCAGACGCTCAACGGGCAATGTCAAAGCGGGCTGGCTCCTCGGTGACTGAGGCCAAGGGAAGCCATTCAATTTACGTGTCTCAGCCGCAGGCTGTTGCTGCTCTCATTGAACAGGCTGCCAGCAGCGCCAAATCCGCTACCGCGTAAGCCAATCAAAACTCAAACAAATTTCAGAACAGGAAGGGCCGATTAGTCGGCCCTTCCCAACTCCTGATAAACGGGCTTATCGGAAAGTGACGCACATCACAAGCCTGGGGAAATTGGCGATCCGACTTGGTCTGTGAGAGAATAAATTTGTTAACGCCACTGAGGCCATGAGCATAACCGTCGGCAATCACGCCACGCTGGACAAGCCCGAAGATTTCGGCAAGCTGATGCAAGAAGAGGGCATCCTCTTCACGCAGCTCGACAAGGCCGTGAATTGGGCGCGAAAGAACTCCATCTGGCCGCTGGGGTTTGGCCTGGCCTGCTGCGCGATTGAGATGATGTCCATGGCGGCCGCCCGGTTCGATGTGGCGCGCTTCGGCTCGGAAGTCTTTCGTCCCTCGCCGCGGCAGGCCGACTTGATGATTATCGCGGGCCGCGTTTCGCAAAAGATGGCCCCGGTCATCAAGCAGCTTTACGCGCAAATGCCCGAGCCGAAATGGGTGATCTCCATGGGCGCGTGCGCAACCTCCGGCGGAGTGTTCAATAACTACGCCGTAGTGCAGGGCGTCAACCAGGTGATCCCCGTGGATATCTATGTGCCCGGGTGCCCGCCGCGTCCCGAAGCCCTCCTCTACTCCATCCTTCAGCTTCAGGAAAAAATCACCAATGAGCGCGGCAGCTTCAAGCGCGCGCTGAATCTTTCTTAATTTCCTCGGAAAGGGATTCTAAAACAGTTTAACGCCGCAACTCAGGGAAGAGGCGCGACTGGGCTTCAGCTGGCGGCTGTTGCTTTCCCTTGTGCCATCGGTTTCAGGATGCCCAACTGTTGGAACATTCCCAGCGTATCCCAGCAATTCCAGCTCTCGCTGATTTTGCCGCCGCTGACGCGATGAACCCAAATCCCGGGAACGGCGGCATTCTTGCCGGTTGCGGCGAATCCCAGCAGTTCTGCTCGATGCGTGCCTTGACCCGTCCATCGTGTGACCACCGTGTCGCCCGTAGCAAGCATTTCATCCACGGTCCAATAGGCGTCGGGGAACGCCTCCGTGTACGTGGAAATCAATTCCTTCATTCCTGCGGGGCCTGGCGCAACCCAGGGACTTGCGGGATCGTGGTACACATGGTTGGGGTAGAAAAGCTCCGGCCCGATGCTAAATTTCCTCTGGTTGCAAAACTCCTCAAAAAAGCGGCGGACCAGGGTTTTGTTGTCCTCGGTCATCGGAATTCCTCCTCGTGCATTGCTGGGAATTCTAATGGACGCCCGGCATTTTAGCAATCGGAGTCGCCCAGCCGGATCTGCGTTGCGCCAGTGCGCATTGCCGTCAGCGTCCAGTGCGCTTGTGGGAGTCGCGGGTGCCGTGCGTGAACCAGCCGACGCCGAGGCGCAGTTGCAGCGTATTGATCCCAGGATTCACTGAGGAAAGGCCCGCGTTGGAAATGTGCATGTATCGAACCTCGGCGCTCCAATTGAGTTTGCCGCGAAGCACATGCGCCCCGAGCGCCGCGCTCGAGGTGAAATTCACGCGGGAGGTTCCCGCCGGAACTTGGATGTTGGTGAAGAGCGTCCCGCCGCCCAGCTCGAAATAGGGCACGACCCGCCCATCCGTCGCGAGATTCCACTTCAACGCGAACGGGTTGAGGCCGACGCCATAGGCGGTCCGCCCCGGCTCAAACACCCAGAAGATGGGCACCGCATCTACCGCATATTCGAACCTGCCGCTGAGGAACCCGGGGCCGTGCGGATTGGTCAGCACCCAGCCGTAACGCACACCCGCATTCCATACGCCCGTATCGGAGGTGACCCCGTTGAGCCCGTGTCCCCCGCCGGTCCAGAACTGGAGTTCGTGGCCGCCTTTTTCAGGTCCCGATTGGGCGGAAAGCTGGGCCGTCGTGGTTCCGCCAAACAGGACTAGCAGGGCCACGGCCAGCAACGTTCCCCTGTTCGTGTATTCCTCACACGAATAACGCAGTCGAAACACAATGACGCAGACAATACAGGAATGCGCGGCAACAGACAAATCCGCCGGTTGCCTTCATCTATTGTGGACCGCAATCATGCGGGCAAGGGCAGCGGGATAACTTCAGCAGGCACGCCGGAAGCGTCGAGGCGGGTTCCCGCGGCCGAATACTCGCGGCGCAAGTACGCGAAGCCGGCGGGAGAACCGAGCAGCGGCGAGAAAGCGGTGCTTGTGACCTGGCCAACTTCAGATTGCGCTGCGGTCACTTTGGTGCCCGGAGCAGGGCGAACGCCGCTGGGAAATTTTAAGCCCGTCAAGCGCCGGTTGACGTGCCCGCGCGATCTCACTCGCTCGATGATTTCCTGTCCCGTGTAGCACCCTTTTTCGTAGCTGATGTGCGACTGTTCCAGGCCCGCTTCGTGGGGGATGACTTTGTCATCGAAATCGTATCCGAACCACGCTATCCCGGATTCCAGGCGCACGGAATTGAGCACTTCAAGACCAGCGGGCGCGCCACCGTGCCCGCGCACTGACTGCTCAAGCAGACTCCACAACGCACCCAAGTGTTCGCGGGCAACGATAAAGGTCGCGGCGGTCAAATTCCCCCACGTCTTCCGGACGATCCGGCAGGAAACGGAGCCAATCATTGCTTCTATGTGGGAAAACGGAGGCATTACGGAGAGGTCGGCGCCGGAAAGCTTCGAAATCACCTCGCCTGCCCGGGGCCCCACCAACATCAGTGTCCCTGTGGAAGCGGTGACGTCCTCGAGGGTGACGTCATCCATGATGATGAATTTCTCGAGCGTGGAAAACGTGCGTGTCTGGACGACGGCATGTGAAACCGCCAGGATACGGTCCGCCAGGGCGTAGGTTTCAATCTCTGCCAGGATGTGTCCCTGGGGTGTTAGCAACAGCCCAATGGCGCCCTGCCCGGGCTGAAGGTCTCGCACGTTTGAAGTCAACACCGCATTCAAGTAGCGCTGCCGGTCGGGCCCTGAGAACGCGAAGACCGCCTTGAAATTCGTGTCCGCAAGCGCGCACGTGCTGCGTGCCGCGCGGTACTCGGCTTCAAAGTCGCCGAAACGCGCGGGGAGCCGCACACCGAAGTATTCGCCAATCTCTGCGCCGGCAGCCTTATGTTGGTCGAGCAATGGAGTTGCGAGGGACGCCGATGCAGCAGGCTGTTGAGCTGGCACGACGCTATCTTAGCAGAACCGGGGCGGCGGCGAGTTTCCCCGCCGGCCACGATCCACCGGATTCGCCATCCAATTGAGATATACTTAAACCAGGGGAAAGGAGCGCAGCTTGGACTGGTCCGTTATTTTGCGTATGGCGTTTCGGGCGCTCGGGCGCAACAAGATGCGCACGGCCCTCACCATGCTTGGCGTGGTGATTGGCGTCGGCGCCGTCATCTGCACGGTAGCCATCGGCGAGGGCGCCTCGCAAAAAATTCAGGCAGCCATTGCGAACATGGGCGCCAACATGGTTTGGATCGAAGCGGGAGGGGTCAACCTGAACGGCGTCCGCACGGGCAATGGGGCCACCAAAACGCTCACACTGGACGACGTGAAAGCAATTGAGCAACAAGTTCCGCTAGTTGGGCATGTGACCCCCAATATAGACCTGCGCGGCCAAGTCGTCTTTGGCAATCAGAATTGGAACACAGGCGTGCGTGGAGTTTCAGCCGATTACCTCTACGTCCGCAAAATCGCCGTCGAGCGCGGGACCGTATTTGGCCAGGAAGAAACTGACCGCGCCGATGTCGTTTGCATGCTGGGCCCCACGGTCGCGAACATCCTCTTCACGAACAACGAAGACCCCCTCGGTCAGACGATTCGCGTCAACAAAGAACCCTGCAAAGTGATTGGCTTGCTCGAAGCCAAAGGACAATCGGCCACCGGCCAAGATCAAGACGATTTCATTTTGATGCCCTATTCGACCGTGATGAAAAAGATTCGTGGCGTTACATGGCTGGATGACATTTGGGCGTCAGCCGTCTCCCCCGGCGCGGTCGCAGAGGCAGAACGCGAAATCACGGACTTACTCCGCGAGCGCCACCATATCCGTCCAGGCCAACCCGATGACTTCAACATCCGCCATCCTGAGGAGATTGCGAATGCCGTCGCGGACTCGGCGCGGCTGATGGAAGTGTTGCTCGCCAGCATCGCCTCGATTGCTTTGGTGGTCGGCGGGATCGGCATTATGAACATCATGCTCGTCGCCGTGACCGAGCGCACCCGGGAGATCGGCGTGCGCATGGCCCTGGGCGCCACCGAGAAGGCTGTGCAGATGCAGTTCCTGAGTGAAGCTACCGTGATGAGCTTGATGGGCGGAGTGATTGGGCTCGCCTGCGGCCTGGTGGGAGCGGTGATCGTCGCGCAGGTTCTTCAATGGCCCACAGCTGTGCCCGTGTCCGCGATGCTCCTAGCCGTACTCTTTTCGGCTTGCGTGGGAATTTTCTTTGGCTATTACCCGGCAAAGAAAGCCGCCAACCTCGATCCCATCGAAGCCCTCCGCTACGAATAAGTATCGGCCAGGAAACAGAGCCGCAAGGTGTGCCAAAATGGCATGGCCGCCGGTGCTATAGTGAACCGCATGCTTGCTACTACAGGCGTCATCCACGAAATCCTGCCTGTGGGAATGCTCCAATGCAACTGCCACATCCTTGGTGATCCGCATACACACGAAGCCTTAGTCATAGACCCTGGGGACGATGCCGGACGCATCCTGTCCCTCATTGAGCGGCACAAGCTGACCGTCCGTGGAATCGTTCTGACCCACTCGCACATTGATCATGTCGGGGGGCTCTGGCGTGTCCGCCAAGCCACGGGGGCGCCCGTCCAAATGCATGCCGACGATGTGGAGCTGTACCGCATGCTAGCCGTGCAAGCGGCGTGGATCGGCATGAAAACTCCGGAGAGCGCCGAAATTGACGAGCTGCTGCGCGAGGGGGACAAACTCCACTGGGGGCCGTTCGAAGCCCAAGTGCTGCACACGCCGGGGCACACCCGCGGCAGCATCTGCCTGTACATGCCCTCTGATTTGCCTCGCTCGCGCGCCGCTGCCATCGCAGCGAAGTCCACAGAGCGCCGTCCCGGGCGCCTGTTCGCAGGAGATACGCTGTTCGCTGGGAGCATCGGACGCACGGACCTCTGGGGCGGCTCATTCGAAACGATCATGCGCTCGCTGACGGGGAAGGTGCTCGAGCTTCCCGATGACACGCAGGTCTTCCCCGGTCACGGTGAGTCCACCACACTTGGCCAGGAACGTCAGTCCAATCCATTCTTGGTGGGTAACTAAGTCTGGGTGGGCCGCTGACAGAGCCAGGTTTTACCCTAATTTGTGCGCAAGCGTTTTTCTCGCTCCAGGCGCAGCTCTTCCATGACGCTCTGGATCAACTCCTTCGCTTTGCGCAGTTCCTCCGTGATCATCTGGATGTCCATGGTGGGTTTGGAGGGGTCCCGATTGCTGTGGCAATAAACGCCGTGCTGTCCCACTAAAACCATGGCATTGGTCAGCCGGTCCAGCGACACAGCTAGCCTGCCGCGGCGCAACCCCAGCATTTTCTCGTAATGCTCTAGTTCTTCTTTATGTTCGTCAAATGCCGACATCGAGTTGCTCCTGCGCAATGCTTGTGCGATTTGATGACTTACCAAAGTACGCGTTTTGTTTTGTCTAAGCAATATTTAGCCGGGAGAGAGGCGGAGGAAGGGCGAATGGGACGGTTCAGGGGGGATGTTGCGCGGCTGGAACCTTCGGGGGGGTAGAATCTTTACTGGCACTGCTGCTAGTCTGATAATTCAAGGTGACTTACGAGCCGCGTTACGGCCGGTTCGAAGTGCTAGGGCCGCAAGGGAGCGGCATGGGCGTGGAGTTCGTCCGTTCGGGCATGTTGACAGAGGGGGATAAGCCCGAACTGTTCTTCTTTCGAGTGAATGAAGAAGAGGCTGTCGTCGGGATCTCTGGCGCGAGCCTGTCCCGTTTCCAACAGGGACGCAGACGCTTGTCGCGCGAGGAGAAGATTGACCTCGCCGGGCTGTGGCTGAAGCGTCAGATCGAAGCCGGCGCGCCTCTGGATTCGCGCAGTTTACACATCAGGGACAATGAGCTGGCAAATCTGGCAGCAGAACTCGATTTTGCTAAGTGAGGTTGAGATGAGACGCTCGGACTTGGTGCAGACGCCGACAAAGAATTCGACGCCGCGCACGACCCAAATCGTCTTTGGGGAAAGGCAACACCTGCTGCGGGTCCTGGATTCCTTGGAGAGCACTCAAGTGCAGCAAGTCCGGCTCGAGCAGGAGCGGCACATCCTCGAAGAACTCATCCACGAGCGCACTCGCGAGCTTAACCACATCAATTCCTCCTGGGATGAAAAGGTGGGACTGGTCCTGAATGCGGACTCGAAGGCCGAAATGCTCGACAAGCTGGCGCGCGAAGCGCCGGACTCGGATTACTACCTGCTGCGGCTGATCAGCGAGCACCCCAAGGTACCCGCCAAGACCCTGAGCCGCCTGGCCAAGCACCCCTACGCGGCCATTCGCGAAAACGTGGCGCGGCACCCCAACGCCGATGCCACCACGCTCACTTGGCTTTCGCGCGATCGCAGCCAGCCCCTTTGGTATTTAGTGGCCTTCAATCCCAACACCCCGGCGGCGCTGCGGCGGAAATTGCAGGAGCGCCTGCGCAAGCTCGGCCAAACCACCTCCAGCAAGTAAAATCTCTGTAGAATCAGGGAATGCCGCCCGAAGGCATTCCTGCCTCTTTCAATATCGCCCAATATTTTGTCGAGCGCCCTGCGGCGGAGCATCCAAGGCGCATAGCCATCGCCGGCGAAGGGGCGACGCTGACCTACGGGGAGTTGGCAGCTCAGACTTGCCGCGCAGGCAGCGCGCTTCGCGCCCTCGGGTGTAATCCCGGAGACCGCGTGCTGCTGGCGTTGCCAGACGGCGCCGAATTCATTGAGGCCTTCTTCGGCGCGGCCCGCATCGGAGCAATCGCCGTGCCGGTGAACCCGGTGTCTCGCGCCAGCGACTTTCAATATTACCTGGCAGATTGTGGCGCGAGCTTTGCTGTGGTTCACGCGGCGGCCCTGGCTGAATTTTCAGCGGCGGCAGAAGCCGCTGCGCTGCGTGGCATTCTATTAGCGGGGAAGGAAGCCGCCGCGACGCCCGGGGCAAGTCAACAGAACAATGTTTGCGCGTGGGACGATGCGCTCGCGTCCGACTCTTCCGGTTGCGCGGTGGCCGGAACAGGGGCGAACGACCCTGCGTTCATCCTCTACACCTCGGGCAGCGGCGGCCGGCCCAAGGGCGCAGTACACGAGCACAAGGACATGCTTGTCGCCACCCGCAGTTACGCGCAGGGGTTTCTGGGCCTGCGTGCTGACGACGTCACTTTCTCGGTCTCGAAACTGTTTTTCGCCTACGGGTTGGGCAACGCAATGTATTTCCCGCTGTCGGTGGGCGCTACGACGGTGCTCAATCCTGACCGCCCGCGTCCCGGGCCCGTGCTGGAGATCGTCGCGCGCCAAAGGCCCACGGTCTTTTTTTCTGTGCCCACGTTTTATGCCGCGCTGCTCGCCGAATCGGAAAACACCCCCGCTGATTTTTCCTCTGTGCGCATGGCGATTTCCGCGGGCGAGCCTCTCCCCGCAGAAATCTTTGAGAGATTCCGCTCACGCTTTGGCATCGAGATCCTGGACGGCATCGGCTCGACGGAAATGCTGCACATTTTTATTGGCACGAGCCCGGGTGCGGCCAAGCCCGGAAGCTGCGGCGTGCCCGTCCCCGGATACCAAGCAAGGATACTGGATGACGGCGGCGCGGAGTTGTCTCCGGGCAAAATCGGCAATCTTTGGGTGCGCGGAGAATCGGCGTTCGCCGAATATTGGGGGAAGCCGGACCTAACCGCGCGAACCAAACGAGACGGCTGGGTGTCCACCGGCGATAAATTCCTCCAACAGCCCGACGGCTATTTTCACTACTGCGGGCGCGCCGACGACATGATGAAAGTGTCCGGCATGTGGGTCTCGCCCGGCGAAGTGGAAAATATCCTGCTCGGTCATCCCAATGTACTGGAAGCCGCAGTCGTGGCCGCCCCGCGCGAAGACGGCCTAACGCGTCCCGCCGCATTCATTGTGATTCGCCCGGAGGCCGCCGCCGGGCACGAATTTCTGCACGAGCTTCAGGAATTCGTCCGCGCGCGCCTCCCCGCCTTCAAGTGCCCGCAAGAGATTCACTTGGTCGCCGAGCTTCCCAAGACCGCCACTGGAAAAATCCAGCGCTTCCGCCTCCGCAACCGCGCCGGGAGTGTGACCTGAGGCAACGAACGGAAGGTGGAAAACAGAGTTTGTGATTGTGGAGTTGTGGCAGAGGTTATTCAAACTGCTTGCGGAATTCTGCGAACTGCTGTTGCAAGTCCTCGAAGCCACGCTGCAAGTCTTCGACCGCTTGCTCCAATTGGGCGATTCGGTCGCCGTCAGGTTTGACGTCGGCAACGGCGGCCTCGGCTCCCGGCTGTTGGTTCCACTCGGGCCGGTCCCCGCACAACAAATGCGCGTACCTCACCTCTTTAGTGCCGGGCTGCCGGGGAAGCACTTTGACGATGGGCGGGTCGCGGTGCATCAGGCGCTGCAACGTGGAGTGCACCACCCCCAGGTCGTCGAACTTGTGCATCCGCTCGGCGCGGCTGCGCAGCTCGCCGGGCGTTTGCGGGCCGCGCAACAATAACTCGCACACAACGGCGGTCTCGTGCCGGTTCAGGTTGAACACTTCTTGCAGGTGATGCTCGTACTTCGTGACGCGGCTGACGAAATTGTCGGCCAGTCCGGCCATTTCTTTATCTTCCAGAGTCTTCAGCGCCTGCCTCACGGCGGGTTCATCCAGCTTCATCTCCGGATCGCGGTTGGATTTCTGGTTGCAGGCGTTGACCAGCGCGTTCAGAGAAAGCGGATAGTATTCGGGAGTGGTGACCTCTTTTTCGATGAGCGAGCCTAAGACGCGCGCTTCGATGTCGTTCAGGAGAATGCTCACGGCTAAAAATCATATATAACTTCGAGTCGGGCGACCAAGAAAGCGGCTATTGCCGGTCGCTTACGTGACAAGGGCCTGTAGTCACAGGCTTCAGCCTGTGGCGCCGGGCGGCCGGTAGGCCGGCCGGCGTTCACTTCGCGGGGCGGCAATCAGCGCGCGTCGAGGCACAAGCTGACCCGGCTACCGCCGGGTCTGCCCCACAGGCTGAAGCCTGCGGCTACGCGAGCCTGAACTACCCAGCGCCTATGCTCGAGGCCAGATTAATTCGAGGGCGCGTTTGGAAAGGGTGAGCCGCCGCCGTTTAGTGGACAAACCGGCCTCCGGCGGGCCAGAATGAATTTGAGTAGCCCAAGGAGAATCATGCGACTCGATCCCAAGCCCGACAATCCATGCTTTGGTTGCGGCGGCGCAAACGCCCGGGGCATGCAGCTGGCCTTCGAGCAGGATGACGACCGCCACCGCATTACCGGAAAATTTCGCATCGGGAACGAGTATCAGGGCGGGTCGGGCTATCTCCACGGCGGGATCATCGCCTTGCTGCTCGACGAAGCCATGGGCAAGGCCTGCCGGTTCCACGGCGAGCACGCCGTGACGGCCGATCTGCGGGTCGAGTTCCTCCGGCCCATCCGCGTGGACCAGGATATCGTGGTCGAGGGATTTATCGCGCGCCGGGAGGGCCGTCAGTTGTATCATGAAGGGGAGATTCGGAGCGCGGCGGGGGAGCTGCTGGCGCGGGGGCAGGGCCGCTTCGTGGTGATTGACCGCGAGCAGTACCGGCGAGGTCAAGCCCAGAGCGGCTAAGCCGCAGCCGAAGGAGCTCAGTCGGTCGTCATTCCGAACCCGCTCCGGCGGGTGAGGAATCTCTCTTTTTCTCGTCATAAAACGCAGAGGGATTCTTCGCTCCGCCTGCCCGTCCCTGCCTGCAGGCAGGCGGGCTCGAATGACAAGCATAGGGGGCACCCCAGAACCGGTGCAAGGAGAAGCGTATGAGTGGCAAGCCGGGTAGTCCAGGGACAAACGGAAGCTACGCCAGCGACCAGTGGCGCGTGAAAGTGGGCTTGGCGGAAATGCTGAAGGGCGGCGTCATCATGGACGTCACCAACGCCGTCCAGGCGCGCATTGCCGAGCAAGCCGGGGCCTGCGCAGTCATGGCGCTCGAACGCGTGCCGTCGGACATCCGGAAGGAAGGCGGCGTGGCGCGCATGGCGTCGCCGAAAATCATCCGCGAAATTATGGACACGGTAAGCATTCCGGTGATGGCCAAGGTGCGCATCGGGCACTTCGCGGAAGCCGCCGTGCTCGAAGCCCTGGAAGTGGACTTTATTGACGAAAGCGAAGTGCTCACGCCCGCAGACGAGGAAAACCACGTTTGGAAGCACGATTTCAAGGTGCCGTTTGTGTGCGGGGCGCGAAACCTGGGCGAAGCGTTGCGGCGGATTGCCGAAGGCGCGGCAATGATTCGCACCAAAGGCGAAGCGGGCTCGGGCAACGTGGTCGAAGCGGTCCGGCACATGCGGACCATCACCGCAGAGATGCGCCGGCTAACGACGCTGCGCGGGGATGAGTTTATGCGCGTGGCCAAGGAACTGGCCGCGCCCCTGGATTTGGTGCGTGAAGTCGCGCAAGCCGGAAAATTGCCTGTGCCGAATTTTTCGGCAGGCGGCATCGCCACGCCCGCCGACGCGGCGCTGGTCCGCCACCTTGGGGCCGAGGCCGTCTTCGTCGGCTCGGGCATTTTCAAGTCCAGCGATCCCGAAAAGCGCGCCAAAGCCATCGTGAAAGCCACGACGCACTTCAACGATCCAAAAGCCGTCCTCGAAGCGTCGGAAGAGTTGGGCGAGGCCATGAGGGGGCTCGACGTGCGGCAGCTCGAGGAGAAGGACCTGCTTCAGACGCGCGGCTGGTAGCGAGATGAACGAGGAGCGGCTCTGGTTGGGCCGGCTTCCGAATTTTTTGGCATACGCCCCTTTTGTGGTCATTCCGAGCGCTCGGTTTTGAGGCGAGGAATCTGCTGTTTCTCCAGCGCTCGAAAAGCGAATCCCTCGCTGCGCTCGGGATGGCACGCGGTCGTCATTTTGTCCAGTCTGTAGGGAATGCGGATGCTGGAAATATTGAGC
>Ga0187846_10001786_pt1 | contig 12068 bp, 11 predicted proteins | sample TC_taG_FD_161473 | JGI IMG/M metagenome (GOLD analysis project Ga0187846, IMG submission 161473) | Biofilm microbial communities from the roof of an iron ore cave, State of Minas Gerais, Brazil - TC_06 Biofilm (v2) | ecosystem: Environmental > Terrestrial > Deep subsurface > Cave > Wall biofilm... | reverse complement strand
TCGCGGTGGAAGCAGGCCAGTTCCTCGTTTTGAACACCGAGCCGGTCGCGAAAGGTCCAGCGCCGGGTCGGGTGCTCTCGCTCAACGCCGATTTGATCACGCAGCCTGCGAACCGGCCGGTCTGGGGACAAACGCCGGCGGATCCGAGCGCGGTTCCCGACCATTGCAAGAAGGCGTGCGCAAACGGCCACTCGGCCGTTAAAGTCCCGGGGCGTCAACTCGTCTTGACGACGGACGAGGTGTATGGAACCTTCACCGATCCCAAAGGCGGCTGCCCGTGGGGATGGGCGCACTTGATCGACATCTCGAATGCAACCCACCCGACGATCGTGAGCGAGTTCAAGACGTCGCAGGATTCGCAGCCGTTTTGCGGTGGGGCGAGCGACACTGCTGCCACCGAGGCGTTCACCAGTTACTCCTCGCACAACCCAACGGTGCTGCGCGATCTCGCCCTCGTGGCGTGGCATTCAAATGGCCTCCAAGTGACGGATATCAGCGATGCCGCGCATCCGGCGCTCGCCGGTTGGTATTACCCAGAATTCCCAACTCATGTCGCCACCGAAGATCCTGCGCTGACGCGCGGCGAGAACAAGGTCGCCTTCTGGAGCTACCCGATCATCAAGGATGGTCTCATCTATGTCGTCGACGTCCGCAACGGGCTCTACATCCTGCGTTACACAGGCCCGCACGCAGAGGAGGTAAGCCGGACGAAATTTCTCGAGGGCAACTCCAACCTCGGTGACGCCGCAGCGCTCGAACGCGGGCAATGATCACACCGCCGGAACTGCGCGCTATTCCGCTCTTCGCAAACCTGCCGGAGAGCGAACTCGAACGGCTTGCGCGCAACGTCGCCGACATCCACGTGATGGCGGGTGAGTACGTCGTTCACGAAGGAGAGGAACGCGCGCTTTTCGTCACGGTTCAGGGCCGGCTTGAAGTGACAAAGGTCGTGGAAGGCATCGAGCGGGTGATCGGCGTGCGCAAGCCCGGCGATCTCTTCGGCGAGGTGCCGGTCGTCCTCAACACGCCGTTTCTGGCCGGCCTGCGTGCACTTGAAGCGTCACGTGTGATCCGCCTCGAACCGAGGGTGTTTCACTCGCTCGCCGCCACGACGCCCGAGATCGGCGAAACCCTGGGGAAGGCTGCCTTCGACCGCCTCGAAGGCCTGCACGACGTTGCCGCGCAGGCACCGCCGCCGCAACTGTTGGTCATCGGTCCGCGTTTAGACCCCGCGTGTTACGAAGTGCGGGAGTTCTTGCTGCGCAATCAAGTGCCGTTTGATTGGGTCACGCCCGACGACTCCGCCGCCGCGGCTATCCCAGCGTCGCAGAACGGTCGCACCGTCGTGAAGTTGCAAGACGGGACGATCGTCGTCTCTCCGTCGATTCGCCAGATCGCAAATGCCGTTGGTTTGTCGATCGCCCCGGCGCATACCGAGTACGACGTCGTCATCATCGGCGGTGGACCGGCCGGCACAGCGGCCGCTGTGTACGGCGCGTCTGAGGGTCTTCGCACCGTGCTCATCGAGCGCCGCGCGCCTGGCGGTCAGGCCGGCCAGTCTTCGCGGATCGAGAACTATCTCGGTTTTCCGTTCGGCGTGTCCGGCGACGAGTTGGCGAATCGCGCGCTGCATCAAGCGAAGCGTTTCGGCGCGGAAATCGTCGTCACGCGCGCCGCCGTCGCGGTGAACGCAGCTCCGCTGTCCGTCGTGCTCGACGGCGGCGACGTCCTGCCCACTCGCACCGTCGTGCTCGCGCTCGGCGTCACGTACCGGCGGCTCGCGCTCGAGTCGGCTGACCGCCTCACCGGGAAAGGAATATACTATGGCGCCGCGCGCAGCGAGGCGAGTTCGACCCAAGGGCAAGACATCTATCTCATCGGCGCCGGCAACTCCGCCGGCCAGGCGGCGATGTTTTTCGCGAACTACGCGAAGTCGGTGACGCTGCTCTGTCGAGGCGACTCACTCGCGAAGAGCATGTCGAGCTATTTGATCGAGCAGCTCAAGACCAAGTCCAACATCTCAGTAGAGGTACGCTCGGAAGTCGCGGGACTCTATGGAAATGACCACCTGGAGGCGATCGATGTCGCGAATCGCGACACCGGCAAGACCTCGCGCAGAGAAACCCCGGCGCTTTTCGCGTTGATCGGCGCCGACACCGACACGGCCTGGCTGCCGGGCGAAATCGCGCGTGACAAGCGCGGCTTCGTGCTCACCGGCGACGACGTCGTCAAAGCAGGCCGCTGGAAGTTGGACCGCGATCCGTACTTGGTGGAAACGTCGGCGCCCGGGATATTTGCTGTCGGCGACATCCGAGCCGGCTCGGTCAAACGTGTGGCCGCCGGTGTCGGCGAAGGCAGCATCGCCATCGCCTTCGTGCATCAATTCCTTCAGCTCGCTTGACTCCCGGGTTTTCACTGCGAATTCTCAGCGTGAGTTCGACAATCTCACAGGTTCACAGGCTGCCCGCACTCTTTCCATATATTCTTCTCATGTGCACGAAGGAAAATCGGTTACAATGAAAGCGCTATGAGCCTTACGACTACTCAGGTCCAGCCAAAGGTTACGGTCGAGACGCCGATCGGCCGTCCGCCGTCACCTCCGCGTGCACACCATCTTGCGCTGCGAATTTTTTTGATCGCCGCCGGCGCCGCATTCGTGGTTCTTTCCATTATCGCGTTGGTCAGATGGTGGAAAGAAGCCCACACCGCGCCGCGCTATATCACTGCGCCCGTGGTGTACGGCGACGTGCAGGCATCGGTCCAGGAGACCGGCACGGTCAACCCGGTGGACGAAGTCCAAGTCGGCACGCAGGTGTCGGGGACCATCGCCTCCATCGCCGCGGACTTCAACGACACAGTGCGCAAAGGTCAAGTGCTGGCGGTCATCGACCCGACGAGTTTCCAGGATGCCGCAACGCAAGCACAAGGGCAACTCAGCGCCGCAACCGCGAACGCATTGCAGATGCAGGCGAATGTCACATCGGCCCAAGCCAACGTGCTCAAAGCCAAATCGCAACTCGCGCTCAGTCAGCGCACGCTGGGACGCGACCGTCAATTGGTCGCAGGCGGATACATCTCGCAGAGCCAGTTCGACACCGACAGCGCGGCAAACGATGCAAATGTGCAGGCGGCGGCTGGCGCAGCCGCCGGACTCGACGTGGCGCGCGACCAGCTCGCGGCAGCCCAAGCCCAAGTCAACTCGGCGCGAGCGCAGCTTGAAAGCGCCAACTACAACCTCGAACGCACAGTCATCCGCAGCCCGATCGACGGCATCGTCGTCTCGCGCAACGTGAGCGTCGGCCAGACGGTGGCTGCATCGTTCCAGACGCCGACGTTGTACGTGCTCGCGACGACCCTGCAGAACATGCAGATCGACACATCGGTCGGTGAGGCCGACGTCGGCGAGCTGAGCGTCGGCCAATCCGCGACGATCACCGTCCCGGCCTACCCGAACGTCAACTTTCAAGGCGTGGTCAAGCAGATACGCATCAACCCCATCGTTACGAACAACGTCGTCACGTACGATGCGATCATCGCGGTCGGCGATGTAACCGGCCGGCTCAAGCCGGGTATGACGGCAAACGTTGCGATCCACATCGCGAGCCGCCGGCACGTCCTCACGGTGCCGACTGCGGCGCTGCTCTATCGGCCCGCGCAAGGACCTTCATCAGGCGCGAACGTGGCAGGCACGGCGGTAGCCGGCGCGCCGGGTTCGCGCACAACCATCTGGGTGTTGCGGGGCGGTAAGCCAGTCCCTTTGACCGCCATAATCGGTCCTAGCGACGACACGAAAGTCGAGATCCGCAACGGCGAATTGCGCGCGGGCGACCAGGTGATCCTCGGAACGCGGCAGCAACAAGCGCCGCGCACGATCAACGGCTTCGGTCCGGCACGTGGCTAACAACGGCCAGCCAAGCCGCGTTTCGACTGCACCGCTTATCGTCGTGCGCGACTTGAGCAAGACCTACGAGGTTGGTTCGGTTCCGGTTCAGGCCCTGGCGGACGTCAGTCTCGTCATCGAGCGCGGCGAGTTCGTCGCCGTGATGGGTCCTTCCGGATCGGGCAAGTCGACGTTCATGAACTTGTTGGGTTGCCTCGATCAACCGACATCTGGTTCGTATGCACTGGCCGGCCACGACGTCGCGCACCTCACGGGTGACGAGCTTGCCGACATCCGCGGCAAGTTCATCGGCTTCGTGTTTCAAGGGTTCAATCTGCTTTCACGCGCCAGCGCGGCCGAGAACGTCGAACTGCCGCTGCTCTACTCGGGTGCTTCGCACGCGGAGCGCACGCGGCGCGTGGCCGAAGCGCTCTCGGCCGTCGGGCTTTCGGATCGCGCGCGCCATCTCCCGAGCGAACTGTCAGGCGGTCAACAGCAGCGCGTCGCCATCGCGCGTGCGCTCGTGAACGATCCGCTGTTGGTGCTCGCGGACGAGCCGACGGGCAATCTCGATAGCCGAAGCAGCGAAGACATCATGCGGCTGTTCGAACGGCTGAATCAGGACCGAGCGATCACGCTCGTGGTCGTGACGCACGATCCCAACATCGCGAAATGGGCGCACCGCATCGTGACGTTCTGCGATGGCAGCGTCGTCGAGGATCGGCGCGCGGCCGGTGCGGAGGCGCGGCTCTCATGACGATCGCCGGATTGTTCCGGATCGCCTGGGAGGCGCTGCGGCGCAACGCGATGCGCTCGCTGCTTACGACCCTCGGCATCATCATCGGCGTCGCCGCGGTCATCACCGCGATGGCGATAGGCGCGGGCGCCCGCGCGGCGGTGGCGGCGCAAATCTCGCGGCTGGGCTCCAACCTCGTCATCGTCATCCCTGCGAGCTCGAGTGTCGGGGGCGCGCAGGTCGGCGCGGGCATCCAGCCGAGGCTGACGCTGGACGACGCGCGCGCGCTTGAACGCCAGGTGCCCGGCGTCGCCGGCGTTGCGCCGCAATCGTACATGACTGAGCAGGCGATCGGCGGCGGCACCAATTGGCGCACGTCGATCCTGGGCACCACCACGGAATGGCTGCAGGTGCAGAATTGGACCATGAGCGCGGGCCGGTTCTTCAACGACGACGAGCAACGAGCGGCTGCCAAAGTCGCTGTGCTCGGCCAGACCGTCGCGCAGAATCTCTTCGGATCGGCCAATCCGATCGGTCAAACCGTGATCGTCAAATCGGTGCCGTTCACGGTCGTGGGCGTGCTCCAGTCGAAGGGTCAGAGCGGCTTCGGCCGCGATCAAGACGATCAGATCGTCGTGCCTGTTACGTCCCAGCAAATCCGCCTGAGCGGCATCTGGTGGGTGAACTCGATCGTCATGTCCGCCGCGTCGACCGATACCATCGATGCGGTCATCAAGTCGGCCAGCGGGGTGCTTCGGCTGCGCCACCACCTAGCGGCCAGCCAGGGCGATGATTTTTCCCTTCGCAACGTGGCGAACATCCAAGCCGCGTTCCAGGAGACGTCGCGCATCCAGTCGCTGCTGCTGGCGGGCATCGCGGCGATCTCGCTCCTGGTTGGCGGCATCGGCATCATGAACATCATGCTCGTGTCCGTGACCGAACGCGTGCGCGAGATCGGCATCCGCATGGCGGTCGGCGCGAAGGGCCGCGACATCCTTTCGCAGTTCCTCATCGAGGCAGTCACGCTCGCGTGCATCGGCGGTGCGATCGGCATCGCGATCGGCGCGACCGCCTCCGTGCTGACCTCGAAGTTCGCCGGTTGGCAGACGTTGGTGAGCGCACAGTCCGTCGTCCTCGCGTTCGGTTTCTCGGCGCTGGTCGGCGTCGTGTTCGGCTTTTATCCGGCCCAGCGGGCCGCGCAGCTCAACCCCATCGAAGCCCTCAGGCACGAATAAACAACGCCAATCGAACGAGGCGCGCGCCCTCACGTCAGCCAAGACGTGCGCCTTTCCCCGGTCTGCTTAAGGCCGGGACCACATCGGCAAAGGAGGCCCTCGTGTCTCTCTCGGGTTGCGTTGCCATCGTGACCGGCGGCACGCGCGGCATCGGCGCTGCGATCTCGGAACTGCTCGCGCGCGACGGCGCGCATGTCGCGGCCGGCTACAGCAAAGGCGAAGAAACCGCCGGCAAGTTCCGCGAGAAGATCACCGCGGCGGGCGGCTCGCTTTCCGTGCACCAAGGACGCGTCGACGAGCCCGGCGACTGCGAGCGCGTGGTCAACGAGGTCTTGGCGAATCACGATCGCATCGACTTTCTCATCAACAACGCGGGCATCACCGTCGATCGAACCGTGCGCAAGATGAGCATCGACGATTGGCATCAAGTGATCGACGTGAATTTGTCCGGGGCCTTCCACATGACCAAAGCGGTGCTCGAGCACATGATCGGTCGCGGGTCCGGCCGGATCATCAACATCAGCTCGGTGATCGGCGAGACCGGCAACATCGGCCAAGCGAACTACGCGGCTTCGAAAGCCGGCCTCTTCGGCTTCACCAAGAGTCTTGCGCTCGAGATGGCGCAGCGCGGCATCACGGTCAATTGCGTGGCGCCTGGTTTCATCGAAACAGAGATGGTGGCGGCGATACCCAAGAACGTGCTCGACAAGATCATCGAGACGATTCCGCAACGCCGGCTCGGCAAACCCGAGGAAGTCGCCCGCGTCGTGCGCTTTCTGATCGACCCGAACTCGTCGTACGTCACCGGTGCTATTTATCACATCAACGGCGGCCTGGAAATGTAGATTGTCCCGGCTTCGAAGGATACGAAGCGGTCGCTAGGTGAACCTAGCAGGCATGACATTCTGCTCTTTAATCAACCGAGTGGGCATCGTCACGGGCGGGGCGCGCGGCATCGGCGCTGCGATCACGCGTGCTTTGACCGCGGACGGCGCCACCGTCGTCGTCATGGGGCTTGAAGCGGACGCCTCGCGCACCGAGTCGCTCAAGGCATCGCTCAACGGCAGCGCTGAACGGGTGATGTTCCTGGAAGGTGACGTGGCGCAGCCGGACGCGTGCCGGCGCGTCGTCGACGGTGTGCTCGAAAACTACGGACGCATCGACTTCCTCGTCAATAACGCCGGCATCATCAGAGATCACACCGTACGCAAAATGACCGAAGACGAGTGGCAAAAGGTTCTGCAAGTGAACTTGTCAGGACCATTTTTTATGATGAAAGCCGTGCTGGACCACATGACGCAGCGCCGCTACGGGCGCATCGTCAACATCAGCTCGGTGGTCGGCCACACCGGCAACTTCGGCCAGGCGAACTACGCCGCGGCAAAAGCGGGCCTGATGGGCTTGACGAAGACCGTGGCGCTCGAGGTCGCTGACGACAACATCACGGTGAATGCGGTCGCGCCGGGTTTCATCAACACCGACATGTTGGCTACGATTCCGAAGAACATTCTCGCCAAGCAGATCGAGCGCTTACCCGAGCGCCGGCTCGGCCAACCCGAGGAGGTCGCGCGTGTCGTGCGCTTCCTCATCGACGAGAGCTCCGCGTACATCACTGGTGCGGTCTACGACGTCAACGGAGGCATGTACATGTGATCGGATCGCCGATTCCACCGGAAGAGTTCGACTACGGACTGGGCCTCGCCGCCATTGATCCGGCGTCGCTGAACGAGGCCGTGCGTGCGGTGGTCGCCGACGCGATGGCAAACCCGACGTTCATGACGACGTGGTTGGGAAGTCTCGCGATCGCCGAACAAACCGTCGGCTTGAACATGCTGCGGCGCCTCAATGGCGAGACGCCTGACCCGGTGGTGCCGGTCGCCACAGATGACAAACGCTTTGCCGACTCCGCCTGGAAGAGCAACCCGTTCCTCAACGGCGCCGTTGAAGACTACGCCGTCCGGGTGCGCGCCGCGCAACAATTAGTCGAGGCATCGCGCTTGCCTGAGGCCACGCGCCGCAAGGCCAAGTTCGCGATCTCGATGATGATGGATGCGATCGCGCCCAGCAATGTGCCATGGCTCAATCCCGCGGTGGTCAAGGAAGCCATGAACACCGGCGGTACGAGCCTCGTGCGCGGCCTGCAGAACTTCCTCGAGGACGTGCAGCAGAACGGCGGCCAGCCGCGGCAAGTGGACACATCAGGGTTTAAAGTAGGGAAAAATCTGGGTGCCACGCCCGGGCGCGTCGTCTTTCGCAATAACCTCATCGAGTTGATCGCCTACGATCCGCAGACCAGCACGGTGCACGAAGTGCCGCTGCTGTGCAGCCCGCCATGGATCAACAAGTATTACATCATGGATCTGGCGCCGGGCCGTTCGTTCGTGGAATGGGCGGTGCGCAACCACCATCAGACGTTCATGATCTCGTACCGCAACCCGGATGCGTCGATGGCCGCCTATACGATGGACGACTACTTGCGCGAAGGCATTCTCGAAGCGCTTGACGTCGTCGAACGCATCACGGGCGCGAAGAAGATCAACCTCATGGGGTTGTGCCTCGGCGGCACGATCGCGGTGATCGCACTCGCATACCTTGCGGCCAAGGGCAAGGAAGAGCGCATCAGCTCGACCAGCGTGACGAATACATTGGTGGACTTTTCAGAGCCCGGCGAACTCGGCGTGTTCACTGACGAAGCGTCCGTGATGAGGCTGGAGCAGAAGATGCGCGAGAAGGGCTTCCTCGATTCCAAGGCCATGGCGGGCACATTCAACGCGCTGCGCAGCAACGATCTCATCTGGAGCTACGTCGTCAGCAACTGGTTCATGGGCAAGACGCCGCCCGCGTTCGACATCCTCGCATGGAACGGCGACAGCACGCGCATGCCGGCGACGATGCACTCCCAATATCTGCGCGCGTGTTATCTCCATAACGCGCTGGTCAAGCCCAAGGCATACGTGGTCGGAGGCGTGCCGCTCGATCTCGGCAAGATCCGCACCCCGCTGTACGTGCTCGCCGCTGAAACTGACCACATCGCCCCATGGCGGACGGTCTACGCGACCACGCAGTACGTCGGCGGCGAGAGCAAGTTCACGCTGACGAATTCGGGTCACATCGCCGGCATCGTCAATCCCCCGGGCAACCCGAAGTCGTTCTTTTGGACCAAACGCCGCGCCGTCAGGGGCGAGAGCGCTGCGGCGTGGCTTGAGTCGGCCGCACGGCGCGAAGGTAGTTGGTGGCTGGACTGGACGGCGTGGATCGCGTCGCGCGCAGGCGCGCTCGTCAAGCCGCGGCCGTTGCCGCCTGGTGAGCCGGCGCCAGGACGTTATGTGCTCGATGAAGTCGGGCCGCCGTTCGGGGCTGCGCCGCAAAGACGTGCCGCCAAGCCGGCGGCGCCGAAACCGGCAGCGCGGAAGCGGACACCACGGAAGCGGACGACGCGGCAACTGACGACGCGTGGAAAGCGAGCCACTCGGAGGACGCGGGCGTGAGCGCAAAAGACGACGACGTCTTCAAAGGGTTAGGCGAATTCATCAAAGCGCAGCGCGAGCTCGCCAATCTGTCGTTGCGGCAGCTCGCCGAGCTGGCGAAAGTCTCGAATCCGTACCTGAGTCAAGTGGAACGCGGGTTGTACAAACCGTCGGCCGAGGTGCTCAAGAGCATCGCCAACGCGCTGCATATGTCCGCAGAAACGATGTACGCGCAAGCGGGCCTGCTCGACGAGGACACCAAGAAAACTGCGCCGCGCGGCGTCGAGTCGGCGATCAAACTCGACCCTGGGCTGACGCAGGATCAAAAGGAAACCCTCATCCGGATCTACCGCGGGTTTACCGAGCGCTAGGGCTTATCGGCTTTCCAATCGCGGAACGCGGCTTGCATGCGCTCGAGCGCCGCGTATCCGACGGACTCGAGCGGGATGCTCCCGAGCGCTCTCAGCGTGACGCGAATCTGTTCGAGATACGCTTCACAATACGGGCACTCGCGCAGATGTGCGTCAAAACGCTGGCGGTCGGCCGCCGGAAGCACGCCGTCGAGATACGCCGTGACGACCTCGACAAGTTCAATGCAGTCCATTATCGCGTGCCTTCCGTGCTTTTGGTTTCATCGAAATAGCGCTCGAGCGCATTGCGCACCTTCGACCGCGCGCGGTGCAAGAGCACACGCATATTAGTCTCCGATACGCCTAATGTGTTACAGGTCTCGGCCGTCTCATAGCCGGCGACATCCCGCAATACGATCACGGCACGCTGAGCGGGCGACAGGGTATCGAGAATCCGCGCCAACCGGCCTGTGAATTCGGATCCGAGCAACCGCGCTTCCGGGTCATCGCCCCAGCCCGCCGGCGGTTGTGCCCAGTGGCCGGGCCACCGCGCATCGTCGCCGAGGAACCGGCTAGGATCAACCGCAGGTTCGGTACTCGAAGCTTCCTGTGCGGCGAGCGCGGAGAACGGAATCGAGCGGGCGTCACGGACCGCGCGAGTTTTCGCCTTGTGCACGACGATCGAGAAGATCCAACTCTTTAGCGAGCTCCGATGCTCGAAACTGGGAAGTCCCTTGAGGACGCCCTCCCAAGCCTCTTGGGCGACTTCTTCGCTTGTCGCGGCATCACGTACGAACCCCAAGGCCACTCGGATCATCGCGCCGTGATACTGCTGGACGAGTGCGGTAAAAGTCGCTTCGTCGCCGTCGCGCAAACGCCGGATGAGCACATCTTCGCCTACATCTGACTGCATCACCGTGTAACGGTTTGCGCCTTTCGGGAGACTACAGCCGCGTTCACCCCCATTTCTTCGCAATAGGAGAAAGCCATGCCCAACCCGTTTCAAACTCGTACGCTTGCCGCGATCGCCCTGCTGGCGCTCGCAGCGCTGCGGCTCACTGCAGCAGCTAGTGCGGCTCCGCTTCCTGCCGACCACGTCGTGCTGAAAAGTGCGATTGCGGTAGATCCGCAGCTCAATACGGTCGTGCTGCCTCTCTACAAGGGAACCGCAGCCGGCCAAAGCGTGTATTACATTCTCGCCGACTCTTCCGATAAGAAACTGGCGGCGTCGCTTGGCCTGAACTACGCGCCGAGCATCGCGCAGGCGTACCCGCAGCCCGGCTCAGGCTCACCGACCGCGTTGCAGTTCGCCGGAGCGCCCAATTTCAGCGCAGGCCGCGTCTACAAGCCGAGCACCACGGGCTTTCCGCCGGCAGACGCAAAGCCTGGTTCGACGGCCAACGAGCGCTACTCGCCTTTTGTGAAGCTGGCAGACGGCACGACGCTCGATGCTCCGATCGTCGCAGCCGGCAGCGCGCCGTTCGACGTCACGACGCATCGCAACACCGCGGACCGTGTGCTTGCGATTGACGCCGAGCACGGACGCGTCACGATTCTGCTCTCGCACGGGTTCTTTAACGGCGCGGAAGTCGTGTACTTCAGCACCGATGCGTCTGACCCGGGCGTGGCCGCAGTTGAGCGAGCGACCTACACGAAGAGCCTCGCCACCTCGAGCGGTGCATCGCAACAAGCGATCGTCGTGCTTGCGAACGGTCAGACAGGCGCAGGCAATCCTCAGGCGCAGGGACTAGCCCATGTCGCGCTTGACGGTCGCCTTTCGGAGGCGGCGACGCTGTCCGACAGCGCGACCCTCGGCTCGTCTCTGAACGTGCTGGCGGTGTTTGCTGCAGGGCCGGCGGCACTTGCGTACACGCCGCTTTGGGCTGCGAATCTCGGCGCGTGGTCGAAGAGCGCGATCAGCGCGGGCCAAAACGTCAGAGTCACGAGCATGCCCCAGGTCTTCAGCCTCGCCGGAAACGGAGCGATCACGAGTCCAGACGGCAAGCGTTTCGGCCCGATCGGGGTTGCGGTGAACTGCCCAGTCGTGGCGTTCATCGACCCGATCGCCGGTGCGCAGGCGATGCACGCTGATCACATGGGCGCAGCCGGAAAATAACGCCTGCCTCAAAAGTCGTAGCGGCGGCCTCGCGAGGCCGCCCTACGTGCGACGTCCCGGATGGCGGCTCTTGACATACGAAGCGTCTGCTTGGTACACTTAGCGCAGCACCAAGAGCGATGACCACAAGGCGTCGCACCAAAAATTGAGGAGATCAAACCAATGACGTACACGCAGTACCTTGAGAAGGTCCAAGAGGACGTGCTCGATGGCATCAAAGAGAACCAGGATGCGACGCTCAAGAGCATAGAGTCGTTCCGCGAACTCGCCGCGGCGTATCCGAC
>Ga0187846_10001785_pt1 | contig 12070 bp, 7 predicted proteins | sample TC_taG_FD_161473 | JGI IMG/M metagenome (GOLD analysis project Ga0187846, IMG submission 161473) | Biofilm microbial communities from the roof of an iron ore cave, State of Minas Gerais, Brazil - TC_06 Biofilm (v2) | ecosystem: Environmental > Terrestrial > Deep subsurface > Cave > Wall biofilm ... | reverse complement strand
GATCGGAACCAACGCGCCATCGGGAAACACATAGCGTTCACTGAAGGCCGACTCAGGTTGTGGTGGATGGGTTATGACATTTGCAATTCCATGGTTGAGGAAGACACCACCGGGACATAGTACATGCCAGGCCTGCTGAAAGTACCTGGGTAGCAATTCTTCGCCCACATGCTCAAACATTCCCACGCTCACAATTTTATCGAACGAGTTGGCCTCATTCACGTCGCGGTAATCACGCACCTCGACACGGCAGCGCTCGACCAGACCTGCCTCCTGGATGCGCCGCTGCGCCAGGTCAGCTTGCGGTTGACTCAGTGTGATCCCATATGCCTTGACCCCGTAGTGCTGCGCAGCGTAGATAACCAATCCGCCCCAGCCACAGCCGATATCGAGCAGGCGCTCTCCAGGTCGCAGGCGCAATTTGCGGCAAATATACTCCAGCTTGCGTTCCTGTGCCATGTCCAGTTCATCCTCAGGCGTAGCAAAGTAGGCGCAGGAGTAGACCATGCGCTTATCCAGCCACAGCGCATAAAACTCGTTGGAACGGTCGTAGTGATAAGTGACGGCCTGTCGATCACGCTCCTTCGAGTGACGCGCGCCATGCAACTTCACTGTGATATCGCGCGGGCGCGGCTGACCTGTATTCGGCAAGCTCAGCAGGCGTTTCCCATAGCGCACCTGCGCCATTTTCCCCCAACGCTCATCCATGAGTTGATCCCCAATGGAAAAGGCCGCCACCAGATCCCCCTCAACGTCATAGTCATTGTAAATGTAAGCCTCACCCAGGCTCAGCTCAGTCGGTGGCAACAACATCTTGCGCAGCGCACCCGCATGTTGCAGCACCAGTGTGAAGCTTGCCGGTTCTCCTACTTCCGGTTTGGATTGCCACAGCGTCCCATCCCATAGACGCACAGCAAAATTGGGCAATTGAGAGGAAGCAAATATGTCTTGCAATAACGATAACGTGGTACGAACCGCCTGGTCGGTGGTCTTCAAAGATGGAGAAGCCATGGTACATTCCTTTCTGCTTTAAGTCTAGACTTCACTATTGCAATGCGTCCTTAGCACGTCTCATCTTACGCTATATTGTACACCTTTTCTCTTGTGCAATCTCCTCGAATTTCTGTTCATCGCACCTGGCACTGCTGTATGTTATACTGCATAAGGAGATATGCAGATGCCTGGAACCGACAACACAGCCGGAGACTCGCCGAAAGGGGCAAGCAGAGAAACATCAGAACAGCCTCGGGTTACCGCGAACGCACCCTTGACAGAGGAGCAGCTGCGGGCTGCCACGATCGGTGAGCTAGTGCCACTGGTCGGGCCTATCCAAATCGTCGACTACGATCCCGAGTGGCCCCGGCTCTTCGAGCGCGAGGCTGAGCGGATCCAGACCGCCCTTGGCGACCGGGTCCTGTTGATCGAGCACGTCGGCTCGACCTCGGTGCCAGGGCTGGCTGCCAAGCCGAGAATCGACATACTGCTCGTCGTAGCGGACTCGGCAGACGAGTCGACCTACGTCCCGGCCCTGGAGGCTGCCGGCTATGTGCTGCGCATCCGAGAGCCGGACTGGTATGAGCACCGCGTATTCAAAGGGCCGGACATGGACGTCAATCTCCATGTCTTCTCGCGGGACTGCCCGGAGATCGAACGCATGCTGCTCTTCCGCGACTGGTTACGCAGCAACGCATCCGATCGTCAGCTGTACGAGCGCACCAAGAGGGAGCTTGCTCGCAAGGACTGGAAGTACACGCAGAACTACGCCGATGCCAAGACCTCGGTGGTCGAGGAGATTATCGCGCGAGCGCGGGGAGATAGTGGAGAAGGGGCACGCTCGGACGACTAGAACCTGATGCTGAAAGCTCACTTTTTTTCAGAGGTGTAAAGATGGTTGATCGTGTAGGACAGCAACTTGGCAGCTACCGACTTCTTCGTTTGCTAGGACGGGGAGGCTTTGCGGAGGTCTATTTAGGGGAGCATGTTCGGCTAAGCAGCTATGTCGCCGTTAAGGTGCTGAACACGCAGTTGGCGGGTAGCGATGCAGAGGGATTCCAACTCGAGGCACATACTATCGCCAGATTGCTACATCCCCACATTATACGGATCTTCGATTATGATGTAGCGGATGGTATTCCTTTTCTGGTCATGGATTACGCCCCTAATGGCACTCTACGCAATTATCACCCGAAAGGCACGCGAGTTCTATTATCCAGCATCGTCTCCTACGTCCAACAAGTAGCCGATGCATTACAGTACGCTCATAGTCAAAAGGTGATACATCGTGATATCAAGCCCGAAAATATGTTGGTTGGGCGCAACAACGAGGTCTTGCTCAGTGATTTTGGCATTGCCACTTTGAGTCAGAGTTCACGCTACCAGGACACAGGCGATATCGTGGGTACCGTGGCCTACATGGCACCCGAACAGATCCAGGGAAAGCACTATCCAGCCAGCGATCAATACTCCCTCGGAATTGTCGTCTACGAATGGTTGTCTGGAGAGCGTCCTTTTCATGGATCTTTTTCCGAGATAGCTGTTCAGCAAGCAGTTGCTCCTCCTCCGCCTTTGCGCATGAAAGTTCCAGATATTCCACCGGAGATTGAACAGGTGATACTGATAGCACTTGCGAAGAATCCGCATCAGCGCTTTGCCAATGTCACTGACTTTGCTATTGCGCTCCAACAAGCCAGCATGTCAGCGCCATCTCTTCCCACTGTCCCTACACGTAACCCCTTATCGCCCGCTAACGTTGACTCAACTCCTCCTAATACCTCTACATCTTCTCAACCAGAACGTAAGCTCCCGCGTCGTATCGTTTTGGCAGGCCTGGCGGGAGCAGGCCTGGTTGCGGCAGGCGCAGGTATTGCCTGGCTAATACACGCTCAATCCTCCAGCATTGTTGCTAAATCCTCCCAGCCCGGCAAAATAAGCGGAACTCAAGTGCCCAGGACGCCCATAGCCGGTAATGAATCTCCGTCCAGCGGTTCATGGTCTCGCCTGACTTCATTACCTTCACCTGAAGCGTTTAATGTTGCTATCTATGTACGCTTACAGCAACGAGATTACATTTATATGACCGGTGGATATCGCGGGCAAAACAGGACCCCCAAACACGATAATAATCTCTATCGCTATGATATTGCGGCGGCACAATGGGAAATCGTCACGAATAATTTTCCTGGGATGTTCAATAATGCTGTAGTCCAGGACAATCAAAACCGCCTCTTTTTTACAGGGGGATATTCTCCTGACAACAATATTGTTACTACGCTCTTGTATATGTATCAACCCGATACAGAGGCATTGCAAGAGGTTGTGCCTCCTGGCAATATATCCTTTGGATATGCAGGATCGATGCTTTCCGACCAGAATGGCCATCTCTACCTGACTCAAGGATTTATGAAGGTGGTAAATACCTATACCAAGTCAGGCACAGGTTGGTATCGATACGACATCGCCGGTAATCAATGGTACAGCCTTGCACCACTGCCTCTAGGAGTAGGTTATGCTGTGCTTGCTCCTGATGGCCAGGGAGGTATTGTACTGCTGGGTGGAGTAACGGATACGGAACAACAATACGGGACAACGGGGATATATCGTTATAATATTGCGCTCGACAACTGGAAACATGAGCCAACGGCATCACCACAGGCTTTTAATGGCTCAGCAAGTTGCCCTGTGGGAAAAGGACAGGTCGTGGTTGTGGGCGGATATGATCCAGTGCAGAATACCGTACTGAACAATACATGGCTTATTGACCTGAGCACCCTCAATCCGAGAGCACTCGCGCCCTTACCGGGAGGGGGTTCTCGCTTAGGAGCGGCTGCTTGCGATCAAGCAGGAAATGTCTACCTGGTGCGTGGTGACACCAATGATCCAAACGGGCCATCAGCAGATTTTTTGAAGCTGAGCTTGAATATCTAAGCTTCCGTTTGAAGAAAATGTCACCATTTCGATGTTTTCACGGCTATCTCTGTGGCTAAGTCGACGATAGCCAGGAAAAACAGCGCCTAGAAAATGGTTAGTTGCTATTGCCCATAGTTTGTTACAGAGAATGACAAAAGAAAATGCCTTTCCACCTGAAAAAATGAACCGCCGGGAGTTCCTTGTGCTGAGCGTCCTTAGCGGGTTGCCGTGCATACTGGCCGCATGCCAGGTTGGGATGCCGGGTTCGCCTGGCGCAAAGCCGACTCTCACCCCTTCCAGACAGCCGTCATCCACCAGTCCGCCCGCGCCCACAGACAGCGATTGGTCTACGCTTGCTAGAAGCCTGCAAGGGAAGCTGGTTCGGCCCGGTGACCCTGGATACCCGACTGCACTCCAGCTCTTTAATCCGCGTTTCGACAGTGTGCGACCAGCAGCAATCGCCTACTGTACTTCGCCCGCGGATATTCAGGCCTGCCTCGCCTTCGCGCGCCGGTTCGGCTTACCACTCGCGCCTCGTGCCGGTGGCCACTCCTATGCCGGATATTCGACGACCACCGGTCTGGTACTGGATGTCAGCCATATGAGCACGGTGACAGTGCATACGGACAGCGGGACGGCTACCGTAGGCGCGGGCGCCCGATTGATCGATGTCTACGCGACGCTCGCACAGTACGGCCTGGCACTGCCCGCGGGGTCCTGCCCGACAGTGGGCATTGCCGGCCTCACCCTTGGAGGTGGCATTGGCGTCCTGGGCCGCAAGTTTGGACTGACCTGCGATAACCTGCTCGCGGCGCAAGTTGTCCTGGCCGATGGACGTATACTCACCTGCGACGGGAATCAAGAGCCTGATCTCTTCTGGGCACTGCGCGGTGGGGGCGGAGGCAACTTCGGAGTTGTCACCTCATTCACTTTCCAAACGTACCGGGTTGCCTCGCTGTCGCTTTTCACACTCGACTGGCCGTGGAGCAGTGCCGCCAACGTGGTCAATGCCTGGCAAAACTGGGCCCCACAAGCGCCGGATGAGCTGTGGTCCAACTGCTTACTCCTGACTACTGGCGAAAAAGGCTCTAATCCTATCATACGAGTGAACGGCGTCTACACCGGCGACGTCTCACCTCTGAACTCGTTGCTACAGCAGTTGATCAGCCGGGTTGGCATCGCACCCTTAAGTCGCTATGTATCGAGTGCCGGCCTACTTGACACTATGATGGTCGAGGCGGGATGTTACGGCAAAACTGTGAGCGAATGCCACTTACCCAGCCAGAACCCACAGGGCCAATTGGGGCGGGAAACCTTTAGCGCCAGGTCCGATTACTTTAATACCCCCCTGCCGCGCCGGGCCATCGACCTGCTGGTGGGAGCGATCGCCAACCGCCAGGCATCCTCTACGCCTGGAGGGGGCAGCGTCATTCTCGACGCATCCGGCGGCGCCATCAATCGTGTGGCTGCGGATGCGACAGCCTTCGTGCATCGCGATGGACTGTTCTCTGCCCAGTACTATGCGGGTTGGAATACGAATGCCCCTGACTCTGTCGTCAATGCGAACGAGTCCTGGATAGCTCAGACGTGGCTGGCAATGCGCCAGTACGCTAGTGGCGGTGCCTACCAGAACTACATCGACCCGAACCTGGCTGACTGGAAGCAGGCTTATTATGGCGCCAACCTTCCAAGGCTGCAGCACGTCAAGTCCATGTACGATCCCAACGACCTCTTCCATTTCGACCAGAGCATACCGCCCACAACGTAAGCAGAATTTTTCGCGCACATCTTTCGGGTCATTATATTTCATCCTGCACAAAGGTATGTTAAGATGTACGGGTGAGGAAACCCAACCTGGTTTCTCGAATGTTAGCGGCAGGATATGTGCGTATGCTTGAAAGATACTTCCGCAGAGCAGGGGTTATTCTACTGATTTCACTGCCCATACTCACGGTGCTCATCATTGGCTGGGTACGAGTCACTGCCCCACCGAATCCACCCTTATCGATCATGGAACCCATTCAGCCTCAGCAGGCGCTTGCCCCTCGCCTCTTGCATGGGCAGGTCGCCTCACTGGGTTGGATTGTCGGGCGGGACTGCCAGCGCGGTATCCAGGCATATCTACAGACAGCCAGCACAAATCCTGACGCCGCCCTTGTCGGTACAGGCTGGGTTAATCCTACAAACGGGCATCTAATGAACGGCGAGAGTAATAATTGCATGCCAGGCAGCCTGAGCATGGATAATGTCGTGCAACTTGTGCATAGCAAAGGCGGCATGGCATATCTGACGGTCACGATGGAGACCGATGGCACCACAGGATCATGGACCTCACAACAACAATCGGACTATATTGCCAGGGCTACGACCGGCCAGAGCTTCATCGACCCGATTATACGCGAGGTGAAGCGTGCCAACTATGACGGGGTTATTATGGATATGGAGGCTGGCGATCCCGCTTATCCTTCAATCCAGCAACTCTTCGCCACATACAACCAGCGGGTGTGGGCGGCGCTAAAGCCCTTGCAAAAGTTATATGGCATCGCGCTCATTCACAAACTCAATGACCATGACGAATACTATAACATCAATGGTTTCGAGAACTGGTCTCTGCTTGCTCATACCGCCGATTTCATTGTGATCATGGCCGTCGACCAGTCCTACTTCTCGCCAGGGCCAACGGTAAGCATTCCCTGGCTCAAGCAGCTCCTGGCGTACACGTTGAAAACCATGCCTGATATGCTGCCGCGCATCATCTGGGAACTGCCGCTGTATGGTGCTACCTGGCGTTTAGAGGGGGGCAAATGGGTCTTTGATAACGGGGTCAATTACCAGGATGCGCAGGCACTGGTGTCACAGCTATCTCCCTCACAAATCGATGCCGGGGCGAGCAATCTGAATGATCCCACCTCTGCCCACGTCGTCTATACAGATTCATCGGGTGTGAAACATGCCCTGTGGTATCATACTGCGCAGAATCTCTACTACATTATTACTAACTTCCAGAAAATCTTGGTGCAGGTGCCGCAATTTGGCAACAGCCACCTGGTGATTGCTGTCTGGTATCGCGCAACCTGGGAGCCAGCCGGTGTCTGGGCTCTAATTGACAACGTTCTGCCTAATGAGTGAGGGCCGCCAGGGAAGCCTGCCCCTCAATCGGGATCAATCTAAGAAAAAACCCATCAACATCTGTAGGGGCGAGGGTGGCGGAGTGGGGAAGGGTGGGCCTTCATGGTCGCCCGTGGGTGGGGATGCTGCCCGTTCATCGACGAGCCAGCATCTCAGGCGAACCACGGCGGGCGACCATGAAGGCCCACTCCACTCATCCTCTCCCCACTCGCCCCTACAGAATCCTGGGCCTGCGATTAAACTACCCCTGCAAGTGCAGCCCTCCCTTTTCCATGTCCTCTCGAGGCCTACGAGGGCGCAGCTTCATACCGAACAGCCAGCGCATCCCATTGAATCGCCGGATTAACAGCTCATAGAGCACTAGAATCAGGGCCAATGCGAGCGTACTAATTATCAGCCATTTTAACCCAACGCCGATGTCCCATTCTACTACGTAGAATGCGATCGCGATGATGGCCGGTTGCTGCAAGACATAGAACGGCAACACCGCTTCGTTCGCCTCAGAAAGTCTTTTCGTGTTGAAATTGAGCCAGCGGATCCCACAGGCGAAGACGAAGACGATCCAGGCCCAGGCGTAGATGCTGAGCAGCAGTTGATAGAGCAGGGCGCCAGGGGTGTAGCTGGGGGAGGATGCCCAGGTCTCGAGATAGCCGGCAGCATACGTCGCTCCTATGAGCATGAAACACAGGATGCCTATACCCAGGGCAATCCATCCCTGCCTGCGGATGGCGTCGACAAAGCAGGGCCTGCTGAAGAGCAGGTAGCCGTACACAAAGAAGGTCAGGTAGTACACGACTTCTGCCCAATCGTGCTCACCGGGAAACGCGGCCCCCAAGGTCACCCGAATCAGCACAAGGGGAATGATGAAGAGAAAGATCACACCCGGCCTGGAGCACCACGAAGCGAGTGTGTCAATCACGCGGCTTCCTGCTGCTCCTCGCAAGAACAGGAACAGCGGGAGCGCAATAACGGTATATAACCAGAGAAACTCCAGAAACCAGAGGTGATAGGGATAGCTGATCCAGGGTGCGTGCCAACTGATCTGCATGTGCTCAAAAAACCAGGGAACGAACTGGAGGAAGGAGCCAGCAAAGCTTCCGTGGTTGAGCGCTTCAAGGTAGGCCTGCAGCGGGCTGAAGAGCAGAAACCCGGCGAGCAATGGCACGAGCAGACGCAGGGAGCGCTCACGGAGAAATTGACGACCCGAGCGGGAGCGCAGCGCAAACCAGCTCGCCGCTCCGGACAGCACAAAGAACAGGGCCATGCCCCATTGGGAGAAGAAGAACAGCAAGATCGTAGCGACGAGACTTTGTTGCGTATTCTTGACATGCCACTCGGTGAAATCGAACGGACGCAGGGTGTGAAAATAAAAGACGGCCAACACGGCCAGCACGCGCAGCCAATCAAGATAGAAGAGCCGTTCCTGCTTGATTTCTGCCGGTACCTCAGTTCGTCGTGAGACCATGGCTTGCCTCCGTTGTCCTGCTCGGGCTTGGGAAGTCCACGCTTCCTGCCTGAGCACAGTGTCGTACGCAATCCTCCTTGGTACCATGCTAGCATGAGCGTCTCACGAACCCGTCACATGTGAGGCGAGACTTCTCACAGATTTCTCACGCCTGGAAGACTCATGCTCTCCAGCAGAGCGAATTGCCAATCATTGTTATACTGATTGGACCTCACTCCTTCCCTCTCCACAAGTGAAGAGGGAAGGAGTGAGGCGCATCTGCTTGACAAACTGGGGTACTATTCAGATAGTTGGGGCGTATAGTATCGCTACCTCTCGGAATCATTGGCTGCTGTCTATCAAGAATCGCCCGGGGTGGTGCTGAAAGCACGAAGCCCCGAAAGCGTAACGTCTGCTGCGGATGAACAGACTTAAACATAAAAGAAATGTCGACATATTTTAAGAAAGGAACACAATATGCAACTCGGATTGATCGGACTTGGGCGCATGGGCGCCAACATGGCACAGCGGCTGACACGAGCAGGTCACACCATCGTCGGCTACGTCCGCCATGCTGAAACCGTTCAGTCACTCGTGAAAGAGGGGTCAATCTCTGAGGGAGCGACCTCGCTGGATGACCTCGTCGCTAAGCTTGTTACACCCCGTACTATCTGGCTGATGGTGCCTGCTGCCTCGGTGGATGCGACTCTGGCCAACATTGTCCCGCACCTTGCTCCCGGTGACATCGTCGTTGACGGCGGCAATTCCTACTACCACGATGACATCCGGCGTGCCGCCGAGCTTAAGCCCAAAGGGATCCACTATGTAGACGTTGGGACGAGCGGCGGCGTGTGGGGCCTTAGGCGCGGCTACTGCCTGATGATCGGCGGTGATGACGATGCCGTCGAGCATTTAGACCCAATTTTTGCAGCCCTTGCCCCCGGCATCGACGCAGCGCCGCGCACTCCTGGGCGAGAGAAGGTTGGAGGCACTGCCGAACAGGGCTACCTCCACTGCGGGCCAGCGGGTGCTGGACACTTCGTCAAGATGGTCCATAATGGCATCGAGTATGGCATCATGGCTGCTTACGCCGAGGGTCTGAATATCCTGCACCATGCCAACGCCGGGAAGCAGCAGCGAACCATTGATGCCGAAACCTCGCCGCTGCGCAATCCAGAATACTACCAGTATGATTTAAACCTCCCCGACGTGGCCGAGCTCTGGCGCCGGGGCAGTGTAATAAGTTCCTGGCTGCTGGATCTCACCGCCAGCGCGCTCCTCCAGAGTCCCGACCTCGCTATCTTTGAGGGTCGAGTATCGGACTCAGGCGAAGGGCGCTGGACTATCGCTGCTGCCATAGATGAATCAGTTCCAGTACACGTGCTCGCTTCGGCGCTTTACGAGCGGTTCAGTTCTCGTGGTGAGGCTGACTTTGCCGGCAAGTTGATGTCTGCCATGCGATTCGAGTTCGGCGGCCACGTGGAAAAGGCTGGTCCTATGGAGGGAGGCGCATCTTGACAGCTTCCCATTCTGACGCGCTTGTCTTCTTTGGCGTCACCGGTGATCTTGCCTCTAAGCAGATTTTTCCGGCCCTGCAATCAATGATCAGGCACGGCCGCCTCAACATGCCAGTGATTGGGGTTGCAGGAAGACCCTGGAGCATTGACCAGCTACGTGCCCACGTCCACGATAGTCTCGAGCAGCATGGTGGCGTGGACACATCAGTGTTCGAAAAACTGAGTTCGCTACTCCAGTATATCTCCGGTGACTATAACGACGAAACGACGTATACAAAATTGCGTAACGCACTCGGTTCCGCCGCGCAGCCCCTGTACTACCTGGCGATCCCCCCCAGCCTCTTTGGTCCTGTCGTCGAAGGGTTGTCGAAATCAGGCTGCGCAAACAATGCTCGCGTGATCGTCGAGAAGCCCTTCGGGCGCGACCTCGATTCGGCCCAGACCTTGAACCAAATCCTGCACTCCGTCTTTCCTGAAGCGGCCATCTTCCGTATCGACCATTACCTTGGCAAAGAACCTGTCCAGAACCTGCTCTACTTCCGCTTTGCCAACTCGTTTCTCGAGCCGATCTGGAACCGCACCTACGTCGAGAGCGTGCAGATCACCATGGCCGAGAGCTTTGGTGTGGCCGGTCGCGGAAAATTCTACGAAGAGGCAGGCGCGATTCGCGACGTCGTGCAGAATCATATGTTACAGTTGGTCGCGCTCCTCGCAATGGAGGCACCGTCCGGCGCTTATCACGAGGCAATGCGTGATGAGAAGGCCAGAATATTCAAGGCGATGAGGCCGCTTGATCCATTAGACGTTGTGCGGGGCCAATACATCGGCTACCGCCAGGAGGACGGGGTGGCTCCCAACTCGAAGGTAGAGACGTTCGCTGCAATCAAACTGTATCTCGATACCTGGCGTTGGGCAGGCGTGCCGTTCTTCATCCGGGCCGGCAAGTGCTTGCCCGAGACGGCCACCGAGATACTGGTTGAACTCAAGACCCCACCTCAAGCAGTGTTTGGGGAGGTTGAGCCGCCACAGTCTAACTATTACCGCTTCCGCCTTAGCCCCGATGTATTAATCTCGCTCGGTGCGCGGGCCAAGGTCCCCGGAGAGGCCATGTGGGGCGAAGGAGTGCAGCTCATCGTGCGCAGCCACCCCACTGACGAGATGCCTCCTTATGAGCGCCTTCTTTGGGATGCCATGCGAGGTGACCCATCTCTCTTCGTACGCGAGGACTCTGTCGAGGCCGCATGGAAGATCGTAGATCCGATCCTGGGAAACACAACTCCAGTCTACGATTACGCGCCGAATACCTGGGGCCCGCCTGAAGCCGATCGCATCATAGAACGTGATGGGGGCTGGCACAACCCGGTGCTCAGGAAAGCCCCGGCAACTACCGGTCCAAAGAAAGAGCCATAAGGGCCTTTATGGTCGCCCTGCGAGCATAGCCTAGATGATGCCCTGCGCCTTAGCTGTCCCCCGGACGGTCTGCGGCGCCTTCCGTGGCACCGTTCCGGTGCGTGCCAGGATGCGTGCCTGCGCAGCTGCTACCTCTGCCGCGTCCGCGAATTGTGCGGTCGGCCACAGATTCTGCAGCGTCGCGAACCAGATCTTGGCCGCTGCATCCATATCAAGCTCGATTGCCATCAAGTAGAACCAGCGGTTGATGATCCCGGAGTTCACGTGCGGGTCACCCCCACTTACATATCCAACCATGGTGGCTGGCTGAGGGTCCTTGCCCAGAACAGGATTGTCATATGCAGTCCCGGGGTAAGCCATCGAGCGTAGAGTCTCCCCGTAGAGGCCTGCAGCCATGACGTCTTCGCCGATCAGCCAATTGAACGTCCCCGCATTCTGCCCGTTGACGCGAGCGTCGATGCAGGCGCCGAAAATATCGCTGGTCGCTTCGTTTAATGCGCCGGGCTGGTCAGTGTACTGCAGACCTGCGGTGTACTGCGTCACCCCATGCGTCAGCTCGTGGCCAGGAACGTCGACGTCGTTGGTGAAGTCCTGAAAGATAACGTTGTCTCCATTGCCGAAAACCATCCGGGTGCCATCCCAGAAAGCGTTGTCGTAGTTCACA
>Ga0187846_10001784_pt1 | contig 12070 bp, 10 predicted proteins | sample TC_taG_FD_161473 | JGI IMG/M metagenome (GOLD analysis project Ga0187846, IMG submission 161473) | Biofilm microbial communities from the roof of an iron ore cave, State of Minas Gerais, Brazil - TC_06 Biofilm (v2) | ecosystem: Environmental > Terrestrial > Deep subsurface > Cave > Wall biofilm... | reverse complement strand
CGTGATAGCTGCGTGATAGCTGGTGCTATTCTTTTCGCTTTCCTCTTCGGGTACTCTGTCATCAGTAAGAAATGAGCAGCGCTCCCTGGCAAGGCCAGAAGAAAGGTTCTTCAGGAAGATCGCTGGCACACAGATACACAAAGAAAGAAGGAACAAACCATGATTATGTTGATCCTCTTCGTCGCACTCCTGGTCGTACTCGGTCTCGCAGCATTGCGCTGGGGCATCGATAGCCGCGATGGCATAGACAGCCCAGAGTGGCAACGGCGGGCAACTGTCACGATTCCAGCGCACCGGGCATAATCGATCTATTAAAGTTGCATAAGCCAGGCTGGATATCTCGATAGAGAGTACCCAGCCTCCTTCTCTGCGGACTGACTGAGATCAGCTTGATGCTCAGGGCTTGTTCTTGGCCAGATCAGTTGTCGCTACGAACCATTTGCCAAAAAGTCCCTCACCATTCGTTTGACCGGCTGCGCTATCTCCGCTGTAGATGTACAGGGGATGGTCATTATAGATGACCTGTTTGCCATTGGCATTCGGATACACCTCTAATTCACCTGGCAGTGTTGTGGAGGCGGAGGGTTTCCCTGTTCCTGTGAAGAGCAGCGGAGGCCAGGCCTGGGCACAACTGCCTGTGCACACCGTTTTTGAGGCCGTATCCGGGGTGAAGTAATAAAGGGTTCTGCCTTGAGCATCGGTCAAGATCGTCACGGCTTTCCCGTTCACCGTGGCTTGCGCTGTCTGAACGGTGAAGGTACTGGCAGCGGTGGGTGTGGATGTAGGAGCTGGAGCCGTGGTAGGGGCGCTCGTGGGCGTGCTCTGAGTTGACGCGGTAGTGGTCGTGCCACCGCACGCACTGACTACCATCGCAAGAACAAGACCGAAGACCACGAGGAAAGTTCGTTTTGGAAATACCTTCATGAGTATCCTCCCGTGTAAGCAATGTAGTAGCCTGGTAAGTATTGCACCTTGCGCGTACGACAAAGTGGTGCTCACCATCTACGTACAGGTTTACGCGGCTCCATAGCCAGGGCGCACAATTGCTCCCTGATAAAGTTGATACGCCAGGAGGTTACACGAGCAACATCTTCGCTGGGGTATAATGATTGCAGGGTCAGTTTCCAGATAGTGCGTGATACAGAATGATGCGACAAGCGAGTGTTGAGGAGAGATAAAATGAAACCCACCATTGACGAGACATCATTTGGCTCGATCACCATTGAAGGGAAAGAATTCGAGTATGACGTGCTCATCCGTCTGAATGGCGAGATAGAAAAACGCAAGAAAAAGCTGTCCAAGGCGATCTATGGCACGTCACATGTGCTTTCGCTGGATGAAGCGAAGTATGTCTATGAAAAAGGCATGAAACGGCTGATCATTGGCTCGGGGCAGTACGGCAATGTCGAGTTGTCAGACGAGGCGGCGGACTACTTCGAGGGCAAACATTGCAAGGTGGACCTCTGGCCTACACCAAAGGCAATCGGGGCCTGGAACAAAGCGGAGGGATCGGTGATCGGTTTGTTCCATGTTACGTGTTGAGCCAAGCGCGGATCAGGCTCGATAGGGCAGCGAGATGCTGAGCGCAGCGAAGGATGACAGGACTGCACCTTTATTGTCATCCTGAGCACATTCGCTGCGCTCAGTGTGAACTCCGCGAAGGATCTGGTTCTATGCGACAGCGAGATGCTTCGCTGCGCTCAGCATGACAGGGCCGAACCTTTCTATTGTTGAAGAACTGTCAAGTTCCTTTGAACCTTGCCTAGCGTTCTCCCCGCAGCCTTGTATACGCCAGCCGTAAGCCCTCCAGTGGCAGGTACTGATTGACGTGCTGGATTTCGGGTATGATGGGAGCCAGCAAGGGCGCCAGCCCCCCATGAGCGATCACCTTTACCCCACCCTCTACCTCCCTCTCCATCAAAGATGGAGAGGGGGAAGGGAGTGAGGCCCCTGGGATCTCCTCGCGCAGTCGTGCTATCAACCCCTGCACCAGTCCGACATGGCCGAAAATGATGCCGGACTGCATGTTGTCGGTGGTATTTTTGCCCAGGGCGTGGCGCGGCGGCGTCATATCTACGCGGTAAAGGCGGGAAGCGGCACTGCTCAAAGCTTCAGCGGAGATCACCAGGCCGGGCGCGATGGCGCCTCCTAAAAAATCCCCATTCACTGAGATCACGTCAAAGGTTGTGGCGGTGCTGAAGGCGATGATGATCGCTGGCCCACCATAAAGATGGTATGCGGCGAGCGCCGACGCAATGCGGTCAGAACCGACCTCCCAGGGGTTATCAACCAGCAGCTCTATGCCCAGGTCCAGCGTATGATCGAGCACAATCGCTTCTTTGCCACAGTAGCGCACTGCCAGTTCCTGGAAAACTGGCGTCAGCGGCGGTACCACGCTCGACAGGATGATGTCATCGATATCAGTCAATTGATAGCCTGCATGACGAGCCAGGTCGTTCAGCACCATGGCGTACTCGTCTGTGGTGCGCTGGTGAGCGGTTGAAATGACCCAGTGATGACTCATAGTGGTACTGTTGTAGAGCCCCAATTTGATATTGGTATTACTGATATCGATGGCAAGCAGCATAGGGGAAAACTCCAGATTCTAGGACGGACGCGGGCGCGATAATCCATTTGGCCGATGAATCGGCGGTGGGCGCGATAAATCGGGCCCCTACGGGGTCAGGTGAGTCGCTGCACATTGGTGGCATATTCCTTCAATAGATCAGCGATCGTGAAAGGATCACCATACGAAGCATCAGAGGCAACAACCACTTCGGCATTCGTGCGGCTATCGATGAATGCCAGCGCCGTAGGGGAACGCTTGCGTCGACGGCGCTGGCGCGTGCCAGGAATCAAGCCACGCAAGAGCTGAAAACCCGGATTACTCTCATCAGATTGAGAATCTTGAGTGGAAGATCTCTCGCTGGAGCTGCTACTACTACGAGAAGCTGAGCCGCGCGCGGTTACATAGCCCACATACATGAGCGGTACATGGATTATTTTTTTGCCCTCTTGCTTGACGAAGTCGTCCGGGGTAATGATTATCAGGTGCTTTTCAGACTGCAGCAAGCGGCGCACATCAACAACGAGCTGCCAGATACTCCCCAGGCCAGCGAAAAGCATTATGCCCAGTAAAATGGTCGAAACGAAGGCTGCGAATGGACCAATTTGATAATTGTTAGGGATCATGATGGAAGCTAGAAATGCAAAAAGTCCTAATCCTACGATGGCGCCAGCAATCCATCCGGCGATTGCCACCGTTACTTTATCGCGTAAGAGTGGCAAGACAATCCAGTCGTGAGGGGCTTCGTCAATAGGCCTGGCTTTTTCAAGAATTTCGGTTGAATCCATAAGCAGTTTCTCCGATTCTGCATTAGCAAGGTTTCTGCATAACAAATTATAGCATGCCGTGGTACAATGCAGTACAAATAACACATATCTATTTTGCAGGGGTTGTTATGGATGATAGGATACAGGCGCTGGCAGCCGGGGAGGCACGCCAACTGCTGCAAAGTTTCAGGGAAAGCTATCCGCAATGGGCAGGTGAGAGGACGCCACTTGATGAACTAACCGCGTGGCTTGGCCTGGAGATCGCAACATTTTACCCGGACGACTATCCACAGGGCACCTATGGCTTCGTGGAGCCAGAAGAGAAGCTGATCTGGCTCTGCCGCGAACTGCCCGAAACGTTGCGCCGCTTTACCCTGGCGCATGAACTAGGACATGCCGTGCTGCACCGCCAGGTGGGCCAGCAGCACTTTAGCTACAATCCATCGCAGTTAACGACAGAGTTTGGCCAGGAAGTGTCGCGTGAAGACCCATGCCAGACAAGCGATGTGCGAGAAGAGGTGACGGGGCTGATTTACCAGCAGCAGGCGGAAGAGTTACTTGGTATCGGCCTGTCATACGATCCTCGCAGCCAGCGCGAGCTGGCCGCGAACATCTTTGCGGCCGAACTGTTGATGCCTCTTGAAAGAGTGCGCGCACTCTACCTGGCAGGAGAGGTTCCGGCAAACAAGCTTGCCAGCATCTTTGACGTTTCCAACGCGGCCATGCTCAACCGCCTGGCGGGACTGCTGCTGGAGGCGAAGGAAACACCAACAAGAGCGGAGGCAGATCGCCCGGCAGAGGCAGTCCCAGCCAGGAAACAGTACGATGAGTTCCAGCAGTCGGCTATCGAAGCGCCTGTTCCGGCGCTCATCGTAGCTGGTCCAGGCAGTGGTAAAACCAGTACGCTGATCGGCCGCGCAGAATACCTGATAGATACGCTGGGCATAGCACCTGAACATATTCTCGCGTTGACCTTCTCGCGCAAAGCGGCGGAGGAGATGCAGGAACGCCTGCAGCAAGCTCTGGATGCACGGGCCTCACCCCCTGGCTCCCTCTCCATCAAAGATGGAGAGGGGGAAGGGGTGAAGGTCAGCACCTTTCACGCCTTTTGTGCTGAACTGCTGCGCACTTATGGGAGCCTGGTGGGTTTACGCCAGGATTTCGCGTTTGTTGATGATGCAGAGGGCTATTTTCTACTGCTGCGACTGGCCTCGGAGCTGCCGTTACGCCATTATCAGAATTTAAACACCCCGGCTTATTACTTCCCCGCCATCCTGAGCGCAATCTCGCGAGCCAAAGATGAGCTGGTAACACCCGCAGAGTATAAGCATCTGGCCCTGCGCATGCTGGAACAGGCCTCGACCGGTGAGGAGATAGAGGAGGCCGAAAAAGCCCTGGAAATCGCTGAGATTTATGCTCTGTACCAGGCAGCCCTGCAGCGACAGGGCGACACAGATTTTGGCGGCCTGATCATGCTAACGGTGCAACTCTTACAAGAGCATGCCGGGCTGCGCCATGAACTCCAGCAGAAGTACCAGCATATCCTGGTCGACGAATTCCAGGACATCAACAGGGCCAGCGGCGTGCTGTTACGCGAGCTGGCAGGAGATGCGCGGCGCGTCTGGGTAGTAGGTGATGCCAACCAGGCCATTTATAGCTTTCGGGGAGCTTCACCTGCAAACATTGCCAACTTCCGGGATGATTATCCAAATGCGGTCATATTACCGCTGAGCCGCAATTATCGCTCCCGCCCTGATATCGTGAGCCTGGCGGAAGCATTTCGTTACGAGCACCTGGAGCCGGGCAGCGCACAAGGCACAGTTCAGACCGCCCGTCCTACTGCCACGGATACGTATGTCACCCTGGCGACAGCCCCGGACGAAGCCAGCGAACTGAGCGGCCTGATTAGCGACATCCGGTGCAAACAAGCCGCAGGGTATAACTTTCGCGACATGGTCGTACTCTGCCGCACGCGGGCTCAGGCACGCAAAATCACACAGGCGCTGGTCGCGGCGAATCTGCCTGTGATCGAACGCGGAGGCTTGCTGGAGCAGGAGCATATCAAAAACCTGGTCTCGATTGTGATGCTGCTGGCCGAACCCAGCGGCATGGGCATTTTGCGCGCGGCGCGACAACCTGACCATTTTCTCACGCAGAGCGACATCGAGGCTTTGTTGCTGGCTGCGCGAGAGCAGAAGTGCCCCCCGGTCAAGCTAATGCTGAGCGATGCCTCACCCCCTGGCCCCCTCTCCATCTGTGATGGAGAGGGGGAAAGGGGTGAGGCCGGATCGCCCTTACAAGCGCTGAGCATAGACGGGCGCCGCTCGCTCGCGCGCCTTGCAACGATTCTAAAAGCGCTGTATCTTACCCCAAACGTATGGTCGCTGCTGGTGGACTACCTCTTCGTTGAGACCTCGCTGGTGCGCGGCCTGCTGGCTTCCATCGAAAATGCGCAGGCGCGCGCCGTGCTTGCCGATTATGCTGGCATGCTGCAGCTTGCCCGCTACTACGATCAACAGCAACAGGCGCTGCGTCTTCACAACGAGCAGGAGGCGCTTGCACGAGGTGAGGATGTAGCAGCGATTACACCGCCGCCTATACAGGAGCAGGCCAGGGGCTTCCTGGCTTACCTGAGCGTGCTCTTAACCCTGCGGCACGATGGCGGTAGCAGGCGCGAAGGAGCGGGGAGCAATGACGAAGCAACGCCCAACGTTATCCGTGTAATGACTGTTCACGCCAGTAAAGGGCTGGAGTTTCCCGTCGTCTACCTGCCAGGTATTGTGAAACAGCGTTTCCCCATCCAGAGACGCGGCAATCCTGTCGAGCCTCCCACAGGCATGTTACCCGCGGAAAGTGAAGGGGATGCCGCGCATGAAACGGGCGAGGCCTGCCTCTTCTACGTCGGGGCGACGCGCGCTCGCGACCACCTCGTGCTGAGCTACGCTGAACGCTACGGCAGAAAAAATTACAAGCGTTCAGCGTACATTGATGCCCTGGTGGCAGGTTTGCCTGAAGAGCGCGTCACGAGAGTGGCCTGGCAAGAGAGGCATAATAACGGAGAAGACCAGGTGGGAGCCTCACCCCCTTCCCCCTCTCCATCAAAGATGGAGAGGGGGCCAGGGGGTGAGGCAGGAGCGCGGCCAACCCCCGCAAAGGATGAACGCGCGTGGTTCGAGCCTGTTTCCGTGCAGCCGGGCGAGCGCTTTATCGAGGCGGTGAGGCCGAAAACGCTGAAGATCTCGGCTCTCGAAACGTACCAGCGCTGCCCGCGCCAGTATATGTATGGCACGATCTATGGCTTTCGGGGCGATGATACGGCGTATCGCCTCTTCTGGAAGGCGACGCAGGTTACGCTCGAGGCCCTCAAGCAAAAGCTCGAGGCAAGTAAAGGGAAAGGGGAGCAGGAAACGCGGTTTCCAACACAAGAAGAGACCCAGGAGCTTTATACGCATTACTGGCGAGATCTAGGCGGGCATACATTTCCTTTTGCCGCGTTGTACGAGCGACATGGGCACGAGGTTACTGAACTGGTGCGGCGCAGGCTGCTGGCAAGTGGAGATACTGGCTGGCAACTGCACCAGAGATTCACAGTAGATATTGCAGGTAAAACAATCGAGCTTGAAGTAGACCGGGTTGAAGCGCCCGCCCATGATGGCGAGCCTGTGAAGTTTGTGCGGGCACACTTCGGCAAACGCAAGGCAAAGCCAACGCCGGCGGCGCGCGAATTGCTGTACGCGCGTGCCTCGCGCCAGCACCAGGCAGGGCGGAACATTGAATTGCTCGTTCACAATATGAGTACGGGCGAGACGTTCCAGATTAAATTGACTGAGAAGAAGGAGCAGAGCCTCTATAACGAATTGGAACAGGCGATTCTGGGTTTGGAGAGGAACGAGTTTCCGCCGAAGCCTGATGCCTTCGTTTGCCCTACGTGTCCTTTCTTTTTGATTTGCCCGGCGTAAATTGGGAACCCGCGCTACGATAATGAACGTTTATAAATTATGCGGGATATCGGGACATCCAGTGAGGGCCGATAATGCACATGAACACAATAATCTGGGTATACTTGGCCGTGCATCTGGCCGATGAATCGGCGGTGGGCGCGATAAATCGGCCCCTACTTTCTATTACCGCTTTAATTTGTTACTGTTTATAATCGGGCCCTACGGATGAACGGATTATTGTGTTAACAGCCATCATTTGGAATCTTCAGCCGTAGTTTCTGGGGCTGGTACCCCTGCCGATTCTCCAGTGTACACTCCTCGATACTCAGGTGGCAGCATCGAGGCGATGCGGCGCATCACCTGGTCTGTAGCGTCGTCAATATCCTGGCGGGTGATCTTAATGCCTTTAGGTTTCAGGATCACGGGCTCACCATAGCGGATAGTCACGCGCGGGCGGAACTCTTTCAGCGCCTTCTCGCTGCCCCAGATCGCGACCGGCATCACGGGAACCCCGGTCCGCAGGGCAATCATAGCCATACCAGCATGGCCCTTTGCCATCGTATGAGACCTGCTGCGCGTCCCTTCGGGGAAGATGCCAAGGATTTTGCCTTGCTTTAATTGCTCCTCAGCAGCACGCAATGCCTGGCGGTCGGCTTCTCCACGCCTCACTGGAAACGCTCCCAGGAAGCGTATGAGCCAGGCTATTTTACCCCTGAACCACTCTTCCTTGGCCATGTATACCACTTTTCGAGGAATATGCAAAGGGATAAGAGGGATATCAGTCCAATCAAGATGATTTGGAGCCAGAATGAGCGGGCCTTTGCCTGGCACATTGCTGAGACCATACAGGCTCAAACGAATAACGATAGCTACGACGATAAATCCAATCCGGCGCAGGATCTCGTACATTAGCGGCGGCGTATTGTATGGTTCGTAGAGGTTTTTCTGGGGCTTTGCAGGCTTCGCGTGCTTCTCAGCCTGAACTGCCTGTGGCGGCTGCCCTGAATTGTCCGATGGCGAGGTTTCGTTGACATTCTGCATCATACAGGCTCCTCCAGATAACCGCAGATGACGTCTAGCACCTGCGGGACAGCGAGGTTGTCGGTGACGACTACAATGGCATCTTCCGCTGGCCGCATGTTATCGCGGTCGATCTCGTCTCTACGTTGAATATCCAACAACACTTCTTCCATCGTAGGGAGCGTTGAGCTCTTTGCGCCTGAGCGCTCAGCCAGTTCAGCATAACGGCGGCGAGCACGCTCTTGCAGGCTGGCAGTTAGATAGATTTTCAGGTCGGCACCGGGCAACACGACTGCGCCGATGTCTCGACCAACCATTACGATACCGTCATGGTCGCGCGCCATTGCACGCTGCTGGGCGATCAAAATAGCCCGCACCTCTGGATGTGCCGATACAGGAGAGACAGCGCGTGTGACGATCGCGCTGCGAATATCCCAGGTGACATCACGCCCACGCACCATCACGGTATACTGGCGGCCATCCTCGATGTTGGGATGACTGATTTCAATGCCTGCATCCTGCGCAAGTCGTGCCAGCGCAGGCCCATCGTTGATGTTTACGCTGTCCTGAAGCGCGAGCCAGGCCACGGCCCGGTACATGGCACCTGTATCGATATAGAGATAGCCTAATCGTCGAGCCAGCTGCTCGCCGATGGTGCTCTTGCCAGATCCCGCCGGTCCATCGATAGCAATGCGCCTGGGTCGCTGCATGATCCCTCCCTGCATCCCTTGCAATGGTAGGTTTTTTCGGCACGCCGCCTGCGGCGGGGAGGGAGAGAAGCTTGGAGGACCCCCCCAAACCCCCGCCAGTGGCTGCGCCCCTGAACCCTCCTGGACTAGTAAATAGCCCTGGTGCGTCAATGGATGACGATACTGAGAAGGATTATATCATAATAGCTTCCACTTCATCACTGCTCAAATAGCGCCATTTTCCCACGGGTAGATCTCCCAGCTCTAATGGTCCTATACCCACTCGTATCAATTCAAGCACGCGATGGCCAACTGCTGTTAGCATGCGGCGCACCTGGCGCTTGCGTCCCTCGTGAATAGTAAGCGCCAGCCAGCAACTGGATTCCGCTGTGCGCAGCAGATGCACCTGCGCGGGCGCGGTTTGATGGCTACGGCCATTGTCCTCTGTGATTGTGACGCCGTTACGAAGCTCATCTAAAGCGCTTTCAGGCGGACAGCCCTGCACCAGCGCCTGGTAGTGCTTCGGCATTGCGTAGCGCGGATGTGTCAAACGCTGCGCGAAGTCCCCATCGTTTGTCAGCAGGAGCAGGCCGCTGGTGTCGATATCCAGGCGTCCCACGGGATACACACGCAGGTCGCGCAATTCTGGGGGAAGCAGGTCAAGCACGGTGGGCCTGCCCTGCGGGTCATGCGCCGTGCTGACATATCCTACAGGTTTATGTAAGAGGAGATACACGTGCCTGGCGGGAGGAAGCACGGGTTTGCCATCGACAAGCACCGTATCGCGTTCGGGTTGAATGCGCGTTCCCTGCGTGGTGACGGTGGCGCCGTTCACCTGCACGCGCCCGGCGGCAATGAGTTCCTCGGCGTGACGACGTGACGCTATGCCTGCATGAGCTAGAAAGCGGGCGAGTCGCTCGCCCCCGTTCTCTTGCTGTGTCATCATCATATGCCCTGCCCTCCCAGCATACAATCACTACAGCGTTTTTCACGGCACGTTTGCGCGTAAATAAAATGTAATCCCTGCTGCTGGCAGGCGCCCTTTGGTTCGCTCTGCAACAGGAGCTGCTTGCACATGGCGCGTGTAATTTGATTTGAGGGGAGACCAGGATAGTCGAGAAAGAGGTTGCGAGCCTGTTCAGCAAGCATGGCATCGTGTTCTTGTTGAGCTACAGCGGCGGCAAAGGGTAAAACGATATTACAAATCAGTATGTCGGCTCGCGCTTTGCTTAGTCCAGCGAAGATGTTGCGCAAAGCGGATATTGCAGTTGGAGCATTCGTCATGGCCTGGCGTAGCGTTTCCCATGCGCCTGTAGCGCGCCATTGTTCAACGAGGTTATGCAAAATGTGCAGGCGGCTGGCGTCTAACGGTGATGGTTCAGGTGCGCGGCCAAGGGGCTCTGGAAAGCCCTGTGCCATGCCAACCAGGTGAAGTCCGGCAGCACGAAAAAAGGCACGGTCGCGTCCATAACCTAATCCTTCGGCGAGGGCGGGAATGAGGCAAACATCGCAGGCGCTGAAGAGTCCAGATGGCTGAGCGTCACGCAGCGCTGCGAGCAATGCGCGGGCCTTCTGTTCAAAGCGCATGCTGCCTGCCAGCGTTAAAAGGCGAGCTCGCTGTTCTTCGTTCATACGGGCCATGATATGCTGGCAGGGCCACTGCGCAGGGTGATTGGTAGTGTGTGGCAGATCATAGAGCGAACAGGTAGGGATGGCTGTTCCATCCTGACGCAGCGTTGGCCGGCTGTCATCACAAATCAGCACCACATGGAGCATGACGTTGTTATAACGCGCATCTGTATGGTGCTGGTGAGCGAACCAATCGCTGGCACGCACATGGATTTCAACATCCCCGGCGGTGTTTATCGCATGCTGGCTACTCAAACCGGCAAACGTTGTCGTAGCACGATGACTTGTAAAGCGCAGTACCGCATCGCGCACATCTGGCCCCAGAGAGCCGCCCGGGCGCCCGGCGTAGAGCAACTGGCAGCTATCACCGTCGCTCAATGGCAAAGACACATTCAGGGGTAAAGCCCACCAGCGACGAGCTATTTCCTCTTCATGCTTGTGAGCAACAGAGAGGGATGGGCTCTTTTCACACACATATAGGGCGTTCACTCGGTCTCCCGTGGATGTACGTGAGGAATTTTCAGGGTGATGTCCGGTTCACCGTCCACTGCATCTTGCGACAAGTTTGTTTGAGAGACTTCCTGCTCCGCTCCTGCGCGATAGCCCTGCTCTTCTTCAAGCAATGCAGCACTATGGTTGACGGTAGCATAGGCCATACCTTCAGCAACCTCAGCCTCAGCTTCTGCGTTGATCGCGGCGGTGAGCGCCTGTTCCTCGACGGCTTCGGCATCAGCCAGCATAGCTTGAGCGCTTGTCACCTCATGTTCTGCCTTTTGCAAGTCCATTTCAGCTTCCTCGCCAGTCAAAAGGCCACCGCGTATAGCGATACGAACTTCGCCTAACGCCTGGTCCGCTGCTTCTGCTCGCCGGCGAGCCTCCCGGGTATGGGCACCGCTTGCTTCTGCAAATGCCTTTGCTGCGGCGGCACGTTCAGCTGCGATCTCCGCGATGGTTACAGCGGTAATGGACTCCACTAACTCTTCTTCCGCCTCGATCTGCTGCACTTCTTGCTCCAGGTGATGCCTTACGTCTGCCTGCTCCTGGAGGGATGCCACTCCGGCGGCACGCGCTGCTGCAAGGCGTACGTTTTCCTCTGCGGCCTGGGCGGCGGCACGCGCTTCCTGGACCGGGGTGGGTGTGGCCGATAAATCGGCGGTGGGCGCGATAAATCGGGCCCCTACGCTGTCGCGGGGTTCACCGGTGGGTGTGGGTGCGATAAATCGGGCCCCTACGGCGTCATGGGGTTCACCGGTGGGTGTGGGCGCGATAAATCGGGCCCCTACGGCATCGCGGGGTTCACCGGTGGGAGATGGTGCTGTGATTTGGGCCTCTACGGGAGGAGATGCAAGCAGCTCGTCCAATTGCTGCCGTACCAGTGTCAAACGTTCTTCGGCACGCTGCGCACGGGCTATGCGCTTCTGCAAGCGGGCCTCAGCGCGGCGGAATCGCTTTAACTCT
>Ga0187846_10001783_pt1 | contig 12076 bp, 8 predicted proteins | sample TC_taG_FD_161473 | JGI IMG/M metagenome (GOLD analysis project Ga0187846, IMG submission 161473) | Biofilm microbial communities from the roof of an iron ore cave, State of Minas Gerais, Brazil - TC_06 Biofilm (v2) | ecosystem: Environmental > Terrestrial > Deep subsurface > Cave > Wall biofilm ... | reverse complement strand
TGGACCCTAACTATGCGCAGGCTTACGCGAGTCTGGGATGGAACCATATGATAGCTGCGTGGAACCAGTGGGGCGATCCTCGCACGAATCTAGTGGACGCTTCCGAATTGGCGCAGAAGGCGTTGGCTTTGGATGACTCCAATGGCTCCGCCCTCGCGCTCCTATGCCAGGTTGACTGGATGCATTTGCGATACGACCAGGCCGTTGCCGACGGCAAGCGCGCCGTTGCCGTCAATCCCAATTATGCGGAAGGCTATCACGCTCTGTCAGATGCCCTGGTTATTTACGGCAAGCCCGATGCGGCGATTGATGCCGCGCAGAAGGCGACGCGCCTCGATCCCACCGGCAAAGACCTGTACTCATTAGATGTTGGAGTTGCCTATGTTCAAATGGGGCGCTACGAGGATGCGATTCCAGTTCTTAAGCAATGCCTTACGGCATATCCCAACATAATGGTATGTCACCTCAGCCTGATCCAAGCCTACGTGGATCTTGGCCGTGAGGAGGACGCGCGAGCTGAGGCAGCAGAGGTCATGCGAATGAGCCCGCTGTTCACTTTAGCGTCGGTGCCGCCAGTCAGGGACCTAGGCTACAACAAGCAAATACAGGATGATTTGCGCAAGGCCGGACTGAAATGAGCATCGCCTCTTCCTAGTCCAAAAGCGAAGATGCAGAGCCAGCTCGCCGCCATAGTCTGGGCCGATGTCTTCGGCGACAGCCGTCTCATCGCTCGCTGATCCTGCCCTGACGCACGTCGAAGTCTTCGTCGCGAGCGGGATTCGTAGGGTTGTTGACCTTTGAGCAATCGCGGCTGGGAACCTAGCCAAAGACGCAATTCACGGCTCGTTTTCGCTTGAACAGCTCTGAATGTGCAATGCCTATTGTGGACCTGGCGCGCCTCTGACCACTGATGTGGGAGCACGTCATCCCCAACCGAGCTATCATTTTGCGAGTCCTAACTAGGGGGACGACATTGCGCACAATACGCTAGAGTAACATTTCGCACAGATGCTGCCGCTACCCAAAGTGCCCCGGAACTCTCTTCTCAACACCCTTGCTAGGGGAGCCCAGCCTGAGTGGCTTCCCAGCCAATTCGTGCTTAAAGATATTGTCTACCCGCGAGCGTCAGTTTGGCTGGGCGAATCGCTGAGGCCGTGGAGGCCAAGCGAACCAGCTTCGGTCCACACGGCAAGGTGAGAGTTAATCGTGAGGCGCGAGTCGGCTCGCCGCCGGTCTGCGCCGACGGTACAGTAAGTCGTGGCCTAATCCAGATATCCGAAATTTCATTAATCAGGAGCGAAAACTATGCAGATCGGAATGATCGGTCTCGGCAGGATGGGTGCGAACATGGTGCGACGGTTGCTCAAAGGCGGCCATCAATGCGTGGTGTTCGACATGTCGCCGAAGGCCGTAACGGAGTTGATTGAACAAAAGGCCCTCGGCTCCTCCTCGGTGGCCGATCTTGTACGGAAACTCGCGAAGCCGCGCGCCGTCTGGTTAATGGTCCCTGCGGCTGTGGTGGACAAAACTATCACCGACCTCCTGCCCCATCTTGAGCCGCACGACATCCTGATCGATGGCGGCAACTCCTATTACATTGACGATATCCGGCGCGCCAAGGAACTCGCCTCGAACGGAATCCATTACGTGGATGTAGGAACGAGTGGTGGCATCTGGGGACTGGAGCGAGGTTACTGCATGATGATCGGCGGCGAGGATGAGATTTTCAAGCGTCTCGATCCAATCTTTGCCAGCCTGGCTCCAGGCGTGGGAGATATACCGCGCACGCCGGGGCGCGAAAGGGCCAGAGGTACCGCTGAGCAGGGTTATCTACATTGTGGGCCAAACGGGGCTGGCCACTTCGTCAAAATGGTTCACAATGGAATCGAATACGGCATCATGGCCGCTTACGCGGAGGGGCTGAGCGTGCTGCGTGCCGCGAACGCGGGCAAACAAAAACATGCAGTGGACGCTGAGACAACACCATTGCGCGAGCCCGAACATTACCAATATGAACTCTCTCTACCTGACATCGCGGAGGTGTGGCGGCGCGGCAGTGTGATTGCGTCGTGGCTGCTGGACCTGACGGCGAGCGCCCTGGTCGCGGATCCGGCGCTCTCGAAATTCGAAGGACGGGTTTCGGACTCAGGTGAGGGTCGATGGACGATTAAGGCCGCCATCGACGAGGCAGTCCCGGTTCATGTCTTGGCAGCCGCGCTATACGAGCGGTTCAGCTCGCGCGGCGAGGCAGATTTTGCGGATAAACTACTCTCGGCGATGCGTTACGAGTTCGGCGGGCATCTCGAGAAGTAGTAGCCTCCTTGGCCACGCGGGCCCTAAAGCTGAGCTCGACTGAGTGAACATCGGGCGCCGAAGACGTGAACGCCCGACGGGCATCTTGAGGGACTAAGGCAATGGCTACGGCAGAGCAGAAGATTCAAAGCCAGCAGGTTGGTGTCCGGCCAGGTGATCCTTGTGGGATTGTGATCTTCGGTGCGGCAGGCGATCTGACCAAACGCCTGCTCGTCCCGTCACTCTACAACCTTCACGCGAGCGGGCTGCTGCCCGAAAATTTCGCCGTGGTGGGGGTGACGGCGGCTGAGTTCAGCGACGAGGGTTTTCGCGAGAAGCTGACCAAAGACATCCAGGAATTTGGGCGCTCGGTTGAAAAGGAGCTGTGCGATTGGTTCAAGCCCAAGATCTACTATCACTCGGGCGACTTCCGCGATCCAAACCTCTACAAGCAGCTCAAGGGCAAGCTGGCCGACGTCGACAAGCAGCAGGGCACGCCTGGAAGTCATCTCTTCTATCTGGCGACCGCGCCTCAGTTTTTCGGCGAGATCATCAAGCAACTGGGCGCGGCTGGGCTTACTGGGGAGGATAACGGACTCTGGCGCCGCGTGATAATCGAGAAGCCGTTCGGCCGCGACCTCGAGTCCGCCCGCGCGCTGAACAAAGAAATCATGTCTGTGCTCGACGAGAGCCAGATCTACCGTATCGATCATTACCTCGGTAAGGAGACCGTGCAGAACATGATGGTGTTCCGGTTCGGTAACGGGATCTTCGAGCCGATCTGGAATCGCCGCTACGTCGATCACATTCAGATCACGGTCGGCGAGGTGGTAGGTGTCGAAGAGCGAGGTGGTTATTACGATACAGCCGGTGCGCTGCGCGATATGATACCGAATCACACATTGCAACTAGTCGCGATGACTGCGATGGAACCGCCCATCTCGTTCGACGCCCAGGCGGTTCGCGACGAGAAGGCTAAGGTCCTGCATGCTATCCAGCCCTTGAGCCCGGAAGATGTCCTCACCAAGGCGGTGCGGGGCCAGTACGGTCCTGGCACGCTCCAGGATAAGCCCGTCCCTGGCTATCGCACCGAACCGCAGGTGAGTCCGCAATCCACGACCGAGACGTTCGTCGCGATCGAACTGCACATCGACAACTGGCGATGGGCCGGCGTTCCTTTCTTTCTCCGTACCGGCAAGCGACTCCCGCAGCGCGTCACCGAAATCGCGATTCAGTTCAAACGCGCGCCGCATCTTCTCTTCCGCGACACCGAGATCGCGAGTCTCAGCGCCAATCAGCTCGTGATGCATATCCAACCAGACGAGGGCATCTCGCTCGGATTCAGTGCGAAGATTCCTGGCGCGGTGATGAAGCTCGGCTCAGTCAACATGAATATGAAATACGAGGAGTACTTTGGCGGTGCGCACTCGATCGGCTATGAGACCCTGCTACTCGACTGCATGATCGGTGACCCGACTCTTTTCCAGCGCGCGGACATGGTCGAAGCCGGTTGGCGGGTTGTGGCACCTCTGCTCGACATTTGGAAGGCGGTTCCGCCGCGCGAGTTCCCCAACTATGCCGCAGGCACGTGGGGTCCCAAAGAGGCGGACCACGTCCTCGAGCGCGAGGGCCGGCAATGGAGATTGCCGCTCTGACCTTGTCATGACGGGCGAATCCCTCCGCCCTACGCGCGAAGCGCGCTCAGGGTACACTTCATTACTTCGCGTCGCTCAAGGATGACAGAAGCAAACCGCAGGACTTAGAGGCTTGGCATTAGCCTATTTAGGCAAAGTAATGAACTAGTTTCACTAGTTCGGTTTCACCGCTTCGGAGGCGCTCGTGGCGTATCACCCTATTGAAAGCTACGGAATCGTTGGTGACTTGCACACCGTCGCATTGGTAGCTGAAAACGCATCAATCGACTTCATGTGCTTTCCACGATTCGACTCGCCAACAATTTTCGCCGGTCTGCTCGACCAGGATAAGGGCGGTTGCTTTAAGATCCATCCGATCCTCGATCAGGTGCGGCACAAGCAACTGTACCTGCCAGACTCGAACGTCATTGTGTCCCGCTTCCTTTCCGAGCATGGAGTTGCAGAAGTGAGCGACTTCATGTCGGTGGAAGAAGTGGGCGAGCCGCACACACTGGTACGCCGGGCCAGGACGGTGCGGGGCGAAGTCAGATTTCGCATGCTTTGCGCACCGCGATTCGACTACGCGCGCTCCCATCATGCAGTCGAGCGCGTAAAGGATGGAGTAATCTTCAAGTCGCGAGGACGGGACGAAACGGCGCTGAGACTCCGATCAACGGTGCCCGTCCAAGTGGTTAACGGCGACGCCGCCGCTGAGTTTACGCTTTCGGCCGGCAACAGCGCAGACTTCGTACTAGAACCAGCGACGTTAGACGGCGCCTCGCCTTCATCTGCCCAGGCTTACGTATCGAGTTCCTTCAAAAAGACTATCAATTACTGGCGCCGCTGGGTCGCTCGCTCGAATTATCAAGGGCGATGGCGTGAGATGGTCAACCGTTCAGCGTTAACGCTCAAGCTTTTGACGTCGCAGAGCGACGGCTCGATGGTTGCCGGTCCGACTTTTGGGCTGCCCGAGCAAATCGGCGGTGTGCGCAACTGGGACTACCGCTACACGTGGATTCGCGACGCGTCGTTCTCCCTTTACGCTCTTATGCGCCTGGGCTACACGGGCGAGGCCGCGGCGTTCATGCGCTGGCTCGAAGCACGCATTGGCGAATTGGAACCCGACGGATCCCTCCAGGTGATGTACGGCATAGATGGTCGCCATGATCTACCCGAAGAAATCCTGGGCCATCTGGAAGGCTACAGAAAGTCAACCCCTGTGCGCATCGGAAATGGCGCGGTCAATCAGCTTCAACTGGACATCTACGGCGAACTGATGGACGCGGTTTATCTGTATGACAAATACGGACAACCCATTTCATATGATGCGTGGCAAAACATAACACGTTTGGTTGAGTGGGTATGCGCCCATTGGCGCGAGAGCGATGAAACAATCTGGGAGTTCCGTGCGGATCGCAGGGAGTACCTGTACTCGCGGCTGATGTGCTGGGTGGCTCTCGACCGTGCGATCCGGCTTGCCTGGAAACGGTCGTTTCCCGCCCCCATCGCTCGATGGCATGACATCCGCGACACGATCTATCGCGATATTATGGAGCATTTCTGGAATCCTGTACGGCAAGCTTTCGTTCAGCACAGAGAGACCGCTGAACTTGACGCCTCATGTCTGATAATGCCGCTCATGAAAATCGTTAGTCCCGTGGATAAGCGTTGGCTGTCTACTATGCGCGCTCTCGAAAAAGATCTGCTCGACGACTCGTTGGTCTACCGCTACAGAGCACCAGACGGGTTCACCGGAAAGGAAGGCACTTTTTGCATGTGCTCGTTCTGGTATATCGAATGTCTTTGTCGTTCCGGCGACGTACGTCAGGCCCGGCTCCTGTTTGAAAGAATGCTAGGTTATGCAAATCACCTGGGGCTGTATGCGGAAGAGCTTGGTCCTTCCGGGGAGCACCTGGGCAATTTCCCACAAGCATTTACACACGTCGCACTAATCAGTGCTGCCTTCGAACTGAACCGCCGGCTTTCAGTGGCCAATGAGAATAGTGCTCCTGAGGCGTGAACTAGACTTAGGATTAATTCAGGCAACAGGGGGGAATCGATGATGGAACCACAAACCCAAACCTGGACGAGCGGAGGATTGGATTTCACCGTCGATACTGCCGGTCCCGCTATGGGACCTCCCGTTCTACTGCTCCACGGATTTCCCCAGACGCGACACATGTGGCGCCATCAATTGCGCGCGCTGGCGGCGGCGGGGTTTCGCGCCGTGGCGCCCGATCAGCGCGGCTATTCACCCGGCGCTCGTCCGCCTCAGGTTGAGTCGTACACGAGCGACCTTCTGACCGCTGACGCGCTCTCACTGATGGATTTTTGCGAGGCGCGTCGGTTTCACCTGGTCGGCCACGACTGGGGCGGTCATCTCGCATGGCTGATCGCGGCAGAAAATCCGGATCGTGTCGCAACGCTGACGATGCTTTCACGCCCGCATCCAGCCGCATTCGCGCGCGCTATAGTCGAGGATCCGGAGCAACCCCAACGCTCGCAACATCACAAGGGCTTTCGCCAACCGGAAGCTGTGGCGCGTCTGCGTCAGGACAATTTCAAGATGCTGAGAGCAGGCTTGGAACGCGAGGGCATCGCGCCCGAAAATCTCGACGGCTATTTACGAACGCTCGGCGAGCCCGGCGCCTTGGAAGCGGCAATCAACTGGTATCGCGCTAATGACATTGCTCTGGCGGCGATTCCGCCTGTCTCAGTACCCACACTCTATATTTGGGGCGCAGCAGACGCGAGCGTCGGCCGCCGCGCCGTCGAACTGACCGAACAATTCGTCAACGGCCCCTATCAGTTGGTAAAAATCGAAGGCGGCGGCCATTTTATCGTTGATCAATTGCCCGAGCGCATCACGCAACTATTGATGGCGCATTTGCGGGGCACGTCCCTGTGATGCTTGCTCCTTGCAATCGACTGGGCTGGCCGTTGCGATTGCCAACCATCGGGTGTTGATGCAAGCCTGATTCAGCATCCAAACGGAAATTCCGCCTCACTTGCCGCACCTTGCCGGTTAGCTCAGCACGCGAGGAGATTAGTCATGGAGGAGATCAAACTGGAGAGGCGGCCACCATTTCCGCCCTTTACTCTCGAAACGGCCGTCCAAAAAATCCGCCTGGTGGAGGATGCGTGGAATTCGCGCGATCCGGAGAGGGTTTCGCTCGGATATAACCCATCGGCTCGATGGCGCAACCGGTCTGAATTCTTCGCCGGTCGGGAGCAGATCGTCGCATTTCTTCGGCGTAAGTGGGCGCGCGAGCTTGATTACCGTCTGATCAAGGAACTGTGGGCATTTCGCGAAAACCGTATTGCTGTTCGTTTCGCCTACGAATGGCATGACGATTCGGGCAACTGGTTTCGTTCCTATGGCAATGAGAACTGGGAGTTCGACCAGAACGGGCTTTCGACGGTCCGCATTGCATCGATCAACGATCTGCCCATCAACGAAAAGGACCGCAAATATCATTGGCCGCTGGGCCGCCGCCCCGATGATCATCCAAGTCTAAGCAGCCTTGGATTCTAAAAGCGTTCCTTTATAATTAGGTCTTTTTTCTTTCCTGTCTTAAACAATCCTTGTCGTTTTGAGCTGTGCAGTACGCGCCGGTTGGCATGTAACGTGTTCTCTCCATAACCACTGTTGCACCGCACTGTTGCACCCCTCAAGGAGGTGACTTATGTCCAACGTCGAAAAGTACCGGAACCTGGTTCTCGGCAGTGGAGGAGCCGGCAAGTTTGTTGCCTGGACCATGGCCGAAGCGGGTCAACGCACCGCCTTGGTTGAGAGGGGAGCACTGGGCGGAGCGTGTCCTAACGTAGCCTGCCTTCCCAGTAAAAACATGATTTATTCCGCGATGGTCATCTCACTGGCGAGGCGAGGCGCCGAATTCGGCCTCAAAATGGATTCTTTGAATGTCGACATGCAGAGCGTGCAGCGACGTAAGCGGCTGATGGTCGAAGGGCTCCATCAGCTGCACGTCGATCGTACTGCCGCGAGCGGCGCCGACCTGATCATGGGCAATGCTAGATTCGTGGGTCCTCGTACCGTTGAAATTGATCTCCATAACGGCGGCACGCGAACTATCTTTGGCGATCGTGTGTTCCTCGACCTCGGGTCACGCGCGACTATACCCGAACTACCGGGACTCGCCGAGGCAAACCCGATGACGCATGTAGAAGCGCTGGACCTCGACCGATTGACCGAACATCTCATCGTATTGGGCGGCGGCTATGTGGGTCTTGAACTGTCGCAGGCGATAAGGCGATTTGGTTCGCGGGTGACCGTGATCGAAGCCGGCCCGCAACTGGCGGGCCGCGAGGATCCTGACGTCGGAGGTGCCCTCCGGGATTTATTCGTCGACGAGGGGATCGATGTGTTGCTTGGGACCGGAGTTCGCCAGGTGGAGGGACGTTCCGGCCATCAGGTTCGAGTCCACGCGTATGACGGGCACCGCATACGCAGTATCGAAGGTACCGACCTCCTTGTTGCGACAGGCCGCCAGGCGAACACCGATGGAATCGGTCTCGACCTGACTGGCGTCCAGCTCGACGAGCATGGTTTTATCAGAGTCAACGATCGCCTGCTGACCACGACTGAGAACATCTGGGCGATGGGCGATTGTGCCGGCAGCCCACAGTTCACGCACGTCGCCTTTGACGACTTCCGCATCGTTCATGACAATCTGAATGGAGGCAATCGCAGCACGAAGAATCGCCTGGTCCCGTTCTGCATGTTTACCGATCCGGAATTGGCGCGGGTCGGACGTAATGAGTCCGAGGCGCGGCGCGATGGGATCGAATATCGGCTGGTGAAGATGCCGATCGCCCAAGTGCTCCGCACTCGAACCGTGTCCGAGGGACGCGGCCTCATGAAGATGCTGATCGAGAAGGAGAGCGATGAGATTCTCGGCCTTATCGCGTTCGGCTTTGAGGCGAGTGAGCTCATGGCCGCCGTGCAGACCGCGATGGTCGGCCACCTGCCCTACACGATGTTGCGCGATGCGATTTTCACTCACCCTACGATGTCTGAAGGGCTGAACGAACTACTGGCTGTCGTTCCAAAAAAGGGCACGCATACGTCAGCCTGAAGCCGGCTCCGGCGTGCCGAGCCGACACTCAACAAAGGTTGTATAAGTTCGGTATCCTCAAAGGAGACATTGACCGCCACGGGGTGCGAGTATCGATGGTAATCATGTTTTTGTTCATCGGCTATCAGAAATGGTCTTCGAGGTGAGATCATGAAACCTACTGAAATGCTCCACAATCATGGGCAGAGCATCTGGCTCGATAACATTACACGGGAACTTCTCGATAGCGGCACGCTTAAGCGCTATATCGATGATCTCTCAGTCACAGGTCTGACATCCAATCCCACGATCTTCGACCACGCCATTACCCATAGCCGATCATACGATTCCGAGATTCGCCGGCTCATGGGCGCGGGGCTCTCCGGTGAAGCATTGTTTTTCGAGTTGGCACTGGAAGATCTGACGCGCGCCGCCGATTTGTTCGCGCCGATTCACGAACGCACAGGCACCGTGGATGGCTGGGTATCGCTCGAGGTCTCGCCGTTGCTTGCTTACGATGCCAAGGCGAGTGTGAACGAGGCCAAAGCACTTCATAAGAAGGCAAACCGGCGCAACTTGTTCATCAAGATTCCCGGCACCAGTGAAGGGGGGCTGGCGATCGAAGAGGCGATTTTTTCAGGCGTGCCGGTGAATGTGACTTTGCTTTTCACACGCGATCACTACCTGGCCGCCGCCCAGGCCTATATGCGCGGGCTGGAGCGGCGAGTCGCGGCTGGTTTAAGCCCCGACGTCCGTTCAGTGGCGTCGCTTTTCATCAGTCGCTGGGACAAGGCCACGATGGACAAAGTGCCCGACAGGGATCGTGACAAGCTGGGGGTCGCCATCGGCCAGCAAGCTTACGCGGCATACCGGACCGTGCTCGAATCCGATCGCTGGCAGCGTCTGGCGAGTTGTGGCGCGCGCCCGCAGCGGCTGCTCTTCGCAAGTACCGGCACCAAAGATCCCAAGGCTTCCGATGTTCTTTATATAGGCGCGCTAGCGGCTCCCAACACAGTTAACACGATGCCTGAGGAAACCTTGCTTGCGTTCGGCCAGCACGGCCGGGTAGGTGGTGTCCTTGCACGCGACGGCGCCGACTGCGAGCAGGTACTCGCGGAGTTCGGCAGGGTCGGAATTGATGTGGCCAAACTGGGCTCCGACCTGCAGACGGAGGGAGCCAAATCCTTTGACGATTCGTGGCAGGACCTGTTGAAGGCAATCGAGGCCAAGAGCAAGGCGCTGAAGTAGTCAGCCCTAAGGAACCGGAAAAGTGTTGCAAAGTAAACCACTAAAAGAGTCTGTCGCGTGGGGTGCGCTGCGGGCTCACTACGAAAAAATAAAAGATATCCACCTACGGCAGCTGTTCGAGCAGGATGCCAACCGTGGCGCGCGCTTTACTGCCGAAGACGTGGGCTTGTATCTGGATTTCTCCAAAAATCGCATCACCGACGAAACTGTTCGATTACTCGTGCAGCTCGCCAGAGACCGAGCTGTGGAAGAGCGGCGCGATGCGATGTTCCGCGGCGACAAGATCAATGTCACCGAAAATCGTGCTGTCTTGCATGTGGCCCTGCGCGCCCCGAAAGGGGCGTCGGTTGTCGTGGACGGCGAGAACGTGGTGCCTCAGGTCTACGCTGTGCTCGACAGGATGACCGATTTCTCCAATCGCGTCCGCCGCGGGGAATGGAGAGGACACACCGGTAAGACCATACGCAATGTCATCAACATTGGCATAGGCGGCTCCGACCTCGGCCCGGTAATGGCGTACGAGGCATTGCGATACTACAGCGATCGCTCAATCACGTTCCGCTTTGTTTCGAACGTCGATGGCACCGATTTCGTCGAGGCGACTCGCGACCTCGATCCGGCGGAAACGCTCTTCATCGTCTCTTCGAAGACCTTCACGACGCTGGAGACCATGACCAATGCGCGTGCGGCCCGGATATGGTCACTGGCAGGGCTGGGGAACGACGAAAAATCGGTTGCCAGGCATTTTGTCGCAGTTTCGACTAATGCTGCCGAGGTCGCCAAATTCGGCATCGACACCGCCAATATGTTCGGTTTCTGGGATTGGGTTGGCGGGCGCTATTCGATGGATTCCGCGATTGGCCTGTCGACTATGCTCGCCATCGGGCCCGACCACTTCCACTCCATGCTCGACGGCTTCCGTCAGATGGACGAGCACTTCCGCACCGCATCACCTGATCGCAACCTGCCGATGCTGATGGGGCTGTTGTCCATCTGGTACAATGATTTCTTCGGCGCTCAGACAGTTGGAATCTTTCCGTACGAGCAATACCTCAAGCGCTTTCCGGCCTATCTCCAGCAGTTGACGATGGAGAGCAATGGCAAACACGTTACAATCGAAGGAACTGATGTAGATTACCAGACCGGCCCTATCTACTGGGGCGAGCCGGGAACCAACGGTCAGCACTCTTTCTATCAACTGATCCATCAGGGAACAAAGCTCATCCCAGCCGACTTCATCGCGTTTGGCCAGCCGCTTAATCCTCTGGATCGCCATCACGACATGCTTATCGCGAACGTCTTCGCCCAAACCGAGGCACTCGCATTCGGCAAGACGCCTGAGCAAGTAAAGGGCGAGGGGACATCGGATAGGCTCGTTCCGCATCGCGTGTTCGACGGTAATCGGCCATCCAACACCATCCTGATGGAACGGTTAACACCGGCCGCCCTCGGCAAATTGGTTGCCCTTTACGAGCATAGTGTCTTCACCCAGGGAGCCATCTGGAACATTGATTCTTTTGATCAATGGGGTGTTGAGCTGGGCAAAGTCCTCGCCCAACGTATCATCCCCGAACTTGAGAGCAGGACCGAGACCAGACTCGAACATGATAGCTCGACGAATAATCTGATCCGCCGCTATCGGAATTCAAAGGCAAACATCAGTTGACGTTCAGATTTGAGCGGCCACGGTTGGGCCAGCGATATGCAGGCTAGCGAGGCGCACGGTGTTACCACGCTTGTCTCTTCGAGAAGAGCAACAAGATGAGTTCAATTTCGAATACGGCGAAGAGTTCACCCGCTGAGAAAACCGTTCGAGGATCCCATAAT
>Ga0187846_10001782_pt1 | contig 12078 bp, 12 predicted proteins | sample TC_taG_FD_161473 | JGI IMG/M metagenome (GOLD analysis project Ga0187846, IMG submission 161473) | Biofilm microbial communities from the roof of an iron ore cave, State of Minas Gerais, Brazil - TC_06 Biofilm (v2) | ecosystem: Environmental > Terrestrial > Deep subsurface > Cave > Wall biofilm... | reverse complement strand
TGTCCAGGGTGCCGTATCTGTAGGGGTATCCTTTATTGGTTTGTTACCTGGTTCTTGTTCTAACAAGCGATTCTCCTTTTTCCTCTAAAATAGCCACGTTACAGGGCACCTTTGAGGCTACCCTCTACCAGGAGTATGGTATACTAGGTACATCATTATCTTACCGCACGTAATCTATACCCGGAAGGACAAGTTATTGGAAGGTACGATCGAAATAAATCCGGCTGAAAACTGCAATTGGCGTAAGCATAAAAATGCTTGCCCATTTTATAGAGAGCGCTGGTTTCCTGGTAATGATGTGGCGGCAGGCGAACCAATGTATCAAGTGTTTTGTATGAAGGGCACACCTCCCATTACTCTTGAGGAACAGGAACGCTGCTTGCACAGCAAAACCTGTTGTTGGCGTCTCGCAAATAACCAACAAAATACTCCTGAGCAAACTACCGCCGAAGAGGAGACAGCTTCTCCTTCTCATTAAAGCAATCAGAGGAGCCCATAGGCATACCCGTCTGCCCGTTGTAAGACTTGACAATACTTCGCGTTGATTCCGTCGATGTTGTCCACGCGGAACTTTCCCGTCGCCCGCACCGCTACGTGTCCCACATGGACACCTGCCGTCTTGAGGTGAGCGGGGACCACAGCGCGCACCCTATCGCCCGTCTGGAAGCCTCTGACTCGCTTCTGGCGCATCAAGTAGCTCCGGGGGAAGCCTGACTCATCGACATTGGTTCGCTGGTAGCTGCCCCGACCCTGTGCTATGATACGCAGCGTGCGCCCTCGTCCGGCATCCACTCCTGCGAGGTCTCCCACACACAGCGCGTCCAGTGCGTGCGTCTTCGGGAGACCAAAACACGCTCGATTCCAGCGCGTGCGCCCGCCGCTCCAGGTTCCCACTGCCAAGCCCAACTCGTGTAGCGCCCGTACCAGGGCATAGCGGGTGGCATTCATCGCCGCCGCATCACGCAGTGGCAGCTTGGCCCTCTTTTCGACCTGGGGATAGCCAAATTCTGCCGCCGTACGATCTCCCTTGGCTTGATTGCATGCGTGACACGCCAGCACCAGGTTTGAGACACGGTGAGAGCCTCCTCGACTCCGTGGAACTAGGTGGTCTAGCTCAAACGGGACAGTGGTGATGTGGCAGTAGGCGCAGCGCCGCTCCCATTTTTCGAGCAGATAGGCGCGGATTTCCCAGCCGACCAGCTCCCCTCGCTGGTAGTCGATGCCGGAGAGCTCTGGATTCTGCAATAGCTGGGTGTCGAATTTGACCCACTCGACCTCGATGCAGCTGATAGGGGCAAATCGCTGATAGCGTTTGCTCCAGTGGACCACGTGCTCAACACGGCTGCGCAGGGAGGGAGCCAGCCAACCCGCCGCACGCCGCCGGTTGAGAAAACGAGGCGGGCGATAGCGGAGGTTGGCGCTCCGTCGCCGTCGACGATAGCCTGCTCGCTGCAGTAGTGCCTGGTGGATCGTTTCGCCCCGATGTTCGAGCTGTGCCAGGTGGAGCGCGTGGTGGACAACGCCCTCTGCTGTCTGCTCCTGGCGCACCAGGGCCATCCCCGTCGTTTTGGAGCCTGGGTCCAGCTTGAGCGCGACTGGCTGTAATGTGCTCTCCGCTACAGAGCGATCCCGGAGCCTGATCGTAAAGGGCACGAGCCGATGGACCACAGCACGCTTCCGTTGTAAGAGCAAGCGCGCACGTTTTTCTGCGCATGGCATCAGCGGTTGTTTGTGTCTGTCGAGCACGAAAACCATACCAGGATTCCTTTCTGCCTCTTGCGAGGCCCCCTTACGGGGCTGGTGACGCGCCTGGACCGGCGTTTCCAGGCGGCTCCTCTCGCCAAAGTTAACCAAGCTTGTTCAGCTGGTCGCACCGCCCGACACCCCGAACGGGCTTTTAACGATCAGCGGCAGGGCTGCGAACTCAGGAGGCATCCACAGGTGCCATAACTTGGTCAACGTAGTCCTTTCCTCCCACTGCCGAAGCGGTCTAGGACTTAGGCTGGACAACGACAGGCTTGCGCTTCCACAAGCCCAGGCGCTTCACGCCTGGGGTCGTTGACTAACCAACTTGTAATCCACCAGCTCTTCTGGTTGGAAGAGTGTATGAAATAGGTTTCTCAAGTTCTCATTCTTACCGAGAGGGGAAGATATGGTCATCTGCCCCACTCAACATCGCCCGCTTCCTATACAATAGTTAATCTAACCATCAAACACCAGCCCAACTAATGACCACCACCCGTATCCGGTTCGAGTCTAGTGGCAAGGCCTGGTGAGTGGGATCGTCCCACCAGTCTGTGCTGGCGATGCTCACCTGGTGGATGCCCTGTGCATGCAGGAGGATGGCTTCCGCTTCCTGGAGTGGTTTGCCTGCGACCAGCGCGGTTAGCGTGCGGAGTTGGGCTGCGCTCAACTGATATGCCCACACCCCCTCAGCCAGGACATGCAAGCTGACTATCCCACGCGGGATGTCGATAGTGCTAACGTCGTTCAGAGTCGAGGTGACCTCCTCTTGGAGGACGTAAGCGCTTCCCAGGTGGGTTGTTGCTTCCTGGGTAAGCAACCTTGTTATCTGCGCCTGTACTTGTTCGGCGCTATAGACTTCGGCACGACAGGTGACATGTACCGTCACGGTGACCTGAGTGGCCTCCACACCCACAGCAGGGGTAGCCGTGACCTGTGAGGGACATTGCACCGGGTGGACCAGCCGTTCATTCGGGTGTACCTGCGCCTGCACTGCGGCTTGCCCCTGGCTGGTCAAGGTGGCAATGAGCGGTGTGGCTGCTCCGCTCACATCACGCGCCCCGACTGCCGGATAATCGCGAGCGGTCGCTCCCCCGATAAACGCCTGCACGTTCTGCACAGCGATCCCGGCGAAACAGCACAGCCCATTGAGATCATTGGCCACGATGTTACCCTGTGGGCCGGTCTGCACGGCATGGGCGGAGACAGTGACTTCCCGCTGAGTCGGTAATTGCGCTGCTGGAACCACGACTGCCTGGTCGGTCACGACCTGCACGCCATCGACGCCGGTCAGCAGCATACCGGCGGGGATGGTCTGTGCGGCGGGAGCCTGATTATAGAAGGTCACCAGCCCGTGTGCCTGCTGGGCAGGCTGGTGGCCTCTGCTGGTAGTAGGGACAGTCACAGCTTGCGTCAGGATAGGTACAGCAAGCAGCCGCGCTTCGACCTGCGGTTGCTGTTGCTGGGTCGTGGGCGCAGCGACCCCGGCAGGCACCGCCAGCAGGGTGTATGTGTGGTGCAGGGCCACCTGGTCGCTGACCAGGGTGATCGTCGCCGTCGGGCCAGCTACAGGTACGAGCGTCACGAACAGGCGCATGGCTCCTGCCTGGGTGGGCACGAGCGCCAGTACGGTGAGGAGGGCAACGAGCGCAATGAGCACACCCTGGTGTATCCATTGACGCAGTGATCTTGTGGGGTGCCGGTCTCTCTCTGTCTGGGGAGACGGCGTGGGTGGCGTCGCGGGAACAAGCAGAGTACTCTCCACCAGCGTGCCCTCGATGATGCGTGGCGTGGGCGATGGTGCGCCTGGATTGTTCAGAACCTCATCCTGCAGGAAACTTTCTATTTTCGCTGTTGCCTGTTCATCCTCGTTGGGTCTGTCCCTTTGTTCGTCCTGGTTCGTCGTGGTCGCTCCCCAGGTGTGTCTGCTGCTCCATTCATCGTGCTGGTGTTGCTGCATACTCGTGCTGCTCCTCTCCTGCTTGTCTCGACTACGGCATTATGATGAAACTGCTAGCACTTCACTAGAGCGTGCCGGGCGGAAACCGCCGCCGTCGTTGATGAACACAAAATGGCTGTCCGCGACCCACACGAGCATGTCAGGCTTGCCATCTCCGTTGACATCCTTGAAACTGAGTGTGACAGGGGTGAGGTCCTGCCCCTGCCCGAGCAGGATGGGGCCGCTGTAGATTCTGGCCTTGGTAGCATCCCCTGCAGGTAGTTCGATGATCAGGATGTGTCGGTTCAGGTTGAGCGCGATGAAGTGACTCGGATTGCTTGCTGAGTCGTTGTTGTGTCCGACCACGGCATCGAGCTGGAAGGTGCGCGGGCGTCCGTAATGCCAGTCATCCTGGGCCGTCTGCCACCAGGCGCCCAGGGTGCTGAGCGCCACCCAGCCCAGCAGCATGCTGAACATGCTGAGTCCCACAGAGACCAGCCAGTGGAGGTGGAAGTATCCTCCTCGCCTGGATAACGGGAGTGGTTCGTGCGCGTCTCGCCGGGCTGGTACGAGCCGTTGCGGCATAGCAGTGCGCTGGGGAGGGATAGCAGACTGCCGCGCAGGGATAGCCCGCATGCGCTCTCCTGTGGTGGTGGTGCGGACCAGGGCTGTTCCAGGAGGAGCACCGTGTGCCGTGGCCTGGTAGCGCACGGCGCTCGTACGCGTGCGCGGCGGCCAGACCTCATCTTCGATAGAGACATCACCGCTGTACTCGTCGTACCACTCCTCGCCCTCTACTTGCGAGGGCTGCTGCCTGGGTGGGTACCGTCGTTGCTGGTAGTCGGTCATGGTCGCTCACTCCTTTCTGCCATTGCCGCCGGGTGCAGTTCATGTTCGTCCTGGGTTGGTGCTTGCGAGCTGTTGGGAATGGCATGCGGCGGCAGCCACAGGCAGAGCGAGAGGGAAAGCCGGCACTGGCCATAGCCAGGGAGCAGAACCCCCTGGCTCGTGTTGCTGCGCAGCAAGACCGGCTGCTCTTGCGGAGCATGGGGCAGAGGCGTAAGCAGGCCGTAGCGCTGCAAGAGTGCGACCGTTTCACCGCACCAGAGCGGCAGGTCGACCGCGCAGGTGTCGGGCACCAGGTGAGTCACTTCCAACGCGGGATAGGTCTGCTTGAGCAAGGTCGCTACCTGGCGCCGGTGACAGCGTTGCCAGTCGGGGCAGGCGCACAGCAGCAGGCAGTCCATGCCCGCCTCCAGCAAGAGACCGACCTTTGCCAGCCCCGTCGTCGGGTCAAACAACTGCATGGGGTTGGCGGGGGCAAGCTGGTTGACATCCCCCAGTTCGGGCACCGCATAGTAGCTGGAGCGGAAGTGTCGTCGTAGGGATGCCCCCGACCACTCCTCCAGGTACGAACGCCGGTTGGAGCGGATATCGACCAGGGACCAGCCCTGCTCACAGATCATGCGGGAGACGATCTGCCACGCCTGGGGTTGGTGATAGCCGATGGTGGCAACCCTGCCCAGCTTCGCGGTCGTGGCGGATGGAGCGGATAGGGTCGTCATCGCTGTGTTCCCTCCTCCTCATGGGTATTCCTATGAGCATGCTCTTGCTGCACCTGTTGTTTGGCGCTGGCGTATTCCTGCTGCACCTGTTGGTGCAAGGCCCGCCGCCGCGCCTGGTGCTCGTTGAGCTGTCCCACTAGGCTGCGGATGGTGTCCAGGCTGGCCGGGTCCTGCTGCTGGTCGTCATTGCCAGCCAGGTGCAGCCAGGAGAGCACCTGCTGCCACTGGTCGATGGCGCAGTCGAGGTCCTGCACGGCTCGTCCCAGCCAGTGGGCTTCCTTGCGGACGCGTCCTCGCTCACGCTCCTGGACTGCCCAGGTATAGTGCCGCAGGGCTGTGGTCTCCCAGGCCAGGCCGTGAAAGGCCGTCCCGGTCGCGAGCAGGGCGGACACCGTGATGGCCTCGTGCGCAAACATGGCCCACTGTCCGATGGTCTCATCGAGCGGTACCCACAAAGTACTCAGGGTAGACAGGGATGAAAGGTTGGGAGAGACAACAGCATGTTCTTGCTGCTGTTGTGGTGGTTGGAAAGGGGGGAGTGCTGTGGTCATGCGAACATTCCTTTCTTCAAGCGAGGGCTCCAGGCTGTACGTTCTGAGAGGCCAGCAGTACAGCCTGCTCCCATGCGCATGCTAGAGTGCCTTGCCTTCGACAAAGCGCGTAGCTTCAGCGGGGGTGAAGAGTCCCTGCTCGACCGCCCGGGCGACATCGGAGAGCAACTCAGGGTCTTCGTGGCAGGGGCACGTCGGATCACTACAAAAGGGATGGCTTTTGGTGTGCAGGATGTCATCCTCCATCGGGATGACAAGGGGGTGGTCTGTATTCTGCATCGTGTGTTCTCCATCATTTGACCGCCTGATCTCACGATGCGATAATATGCAACGAGGGCCAGGCAAACGTTTAACGGATGGTTGCTACAGTTCTCAATCGCTGGTAGATTGTCGTCACACAATCTACCAGCACACCTCTGGAGCCGCACTACGAAGAACTTTCCTACAAAAGCACTTTCTTGCCTGTATCCTGCCAACTACTGATAGGCATCAATGCTTACAAGAGCTGCTTCGTAAGTAAAATATATCACAAAAATTAGCAAATGTCAATAAAATAGCATTTGTATGAAAAAGTTAATATTAATACATTAGTAGCGAAGCGAAGAAGACAAACTTAAAAGCCCTCCCAATTTTCCCTTCCCTTGCCCTGAGAAGATTCGGGAGGGCTTTTGCTATTTTGGTGAGAAGAGTATTGTAAGCTTACTTTTCGCCTTATAGATGGTATTCAGGAAAAGCGCTACGAACAACACCTTCGTGTATCAGATTTGGCAATTGAATACCCGCTAGGCTGAAATATTGTGGTGCCGCATCCTCCAATGTGTTAATGCTTAGGCGTTTAAGGAGGACATAGCTCTCTCTGGCATGCCACTTTGCAGCCTCAATGTTTCCTATATCACGGTAGAGGCGGGCAACAACGTAGCAGGCCTCAGCAGTTTTACGCCTGTTCTCGGTTGCTTTCATTAGATTAAGTTCTGTCTCGGCCTCATGGATGCGTTCGGTTATTGTCATGGCCATATGATGCACTCTCTTTTACTCTCGTTCTCGCGACGAATAGATAAAGGGTTCCAGAATATCCTCATACTCAAAGAGTTCGTCAGGATTGAAGAATCGTTCAATCTCAACTCTGGCAGTGTCAAGCGAGTCCGAAGCGTGGACAAGGTTGGCCTGCACACTCATGGCGAGGTCGCCTCGTACCGTCCCCGGTTCTGCCTCACGCGCTTTTGTGATGCCGCAAAGTAATCTTACGGTGTTGACACAATCGGTTCCCTCCCAGCAGCAGGCGACGACAGGTGTGCGGCGCATAAAAGCCTTGATCTCTGGAAAGAAGTCTCGCCCGGCTAGATGACTGTAATGAATATCCAGCAGGTCATCAGGTAACGTTATCATTTTCATACCGACCAGCTTGAGACCTTTACGCTCAAGTCGAGTGATGACTTCACCTACTAAGTCTCTTTGGATAGCATCGGGTTTGATGAGCACTAACGTGCGTTCCATGCAGATAAATATCCTTTCTATTAGTCGGATTCGGGCTTCATTAGGAGTTGCGCTGTGACGTGATCTGTGATGAGGATGTTGGCGATACCGGCTTTAAGTGCTGCACGAATTCCAGATGCATAGGACAAGCTTGCTCCTGCAACAAGGATCACTTTAGAATTATCATTTCTGATCCTGTCTCTCAAATGTGGAATTTCCAGTCCAGTGAGGTAGTACGATGGTGAAGTGAGATCATAGTTAATGCATCTCCCTTTCGCATCAAAAGCCCAGTGATTAATGTCCATTACAGCGTCGTGAGATTGTAAGGCATTAATCTGTTCCGAGTGTAGAACTCCCCTTGCGACTAGGTCGTCATTGAAGTGCGTGGGCCAGAGTCCCATCATAACTACGTTTGCTTGTTCTATCGTCTTCAGCACGTCTCTAACAAGGGGTAAAGCGCGCGCCTGCTCACACTGTTCTCGGGTTTCAACTATTGCGGGAATGGGTAACCAAGCGTGCTTGGCCCCATAGGCACTTGCGATATCGTAGGCGATTAAGTTCGAGTCTCCGAGATTCGTATGTGATTCGACAAAACCTATGGTGGGCACAACCTGCAAATTGGGCAGAAGCTTGGTAGGTTTTAAGTACCGTACGACGTTCCTCATGATATTTCTGCCGCCGGAAACAGCGAGAATATCATTCTCAGTGAGAAGTTGATCAAGATAATCGGCAGCCGTGGTAGCAATATCCGCTAACACATCTTCGGCAGTATCGCCAGGCGGTATTTCGTTCAAGTTGCGACCAGCAACTATCACTAAATCTTCAAGGCCCAATGCGACCCGTAGGTCACGAGAGAGATTACGAAGATAGCCCGTACGTTGCTCTGGAACCACGAATATACGCACAATCCCCCGATCCCTGGCCTTCTGTAGGGCCTTTCCAATTGCTTGCCTGGAGCAAAATTCCATTTCAGCTATGGCTTCCTGGGTCTGCCCGTCTTCGTAATAGAGTTGTGCGACCCTACGCAGGAACCGATCATCGGAGAGCAATTTTCCTTCAGGAATATTTCCCTGGGGTGTGTTCGTGAGCATTTTGCTTCTCCCTTTTTCACAGGCGGTGTGAGATAAACTTCACCAAAACGGCAGCATGGTGTTGCTGGTTACAGCAATTGCTAGGTTAAGAGATCTGATGGCGTTTCGTTTACAAGCGCTACTTTGTTGACAATATAATACAGTAAGCGCTTATGAAACGCAAGTCTTTCAAACGCTATAATTTTGACATATTCTCAAAAGTGCGTTATATTTTGCTTGTGTTACAATAGACTACATATAATCAATGGCATAGTAAGCAGAGGAACTCTTTTTCTGCAAACTAGTCGGGCATCACCAGGGGTATTTAATCTCATGGCTAAGAGCATTCAATTCAAAGTCGAGCAGGGGCGCGTACTCGTTCCAGTTGGGGAATCCTGTCCTTTTGCTTGTAAATACTGCTATACACGAAGCGGAAAAGTCGGTCCTTCAAGAGCAACTCTCGATGAAATTCTCCAGCGATTGCGAGCTTTTGCAAGCGAAAACGCATTTGAGACGATCCAGTTTGGATACGACGGCGATCCCTTTGCCCATCCAGACCGTGGCATAGCTATGTTACAAAGATTGGCAGAAATGGGCAAGGACATAAACTTCAGCACGAAGGCTTTGATTGACGAGCGTACCCTCCGAGACCTTGTAGACATCAAGTACAGGATGGAATTATCTGGTAATTCCTTGAGCGCACTTGTCTCCTTAAGCTGTTGGGATTCCGCTCATTATGTGGAGCCACACACGCCTACCCCAGAGGAGCGAATGCTGACCGTCAAGAAGCTGAAAAGTATCGGAATTTCACCGTTTATAGCAGTACGACCGATCTTGCCACATATACACGATGGAGAGTACGTGCGAATTGTGGATGAAGGTATGCTGGCTGGGTGCGAGGGGTTCATCTTGGGACCCCTATATGCTGAAGATAGGGGAAGGTTTGTCAGATTTATCCCACCAGAAGCGTTGAAAGAAACACCAAGTAGAAAAGTTGTGGTTTCCTGGTCGGCTCACGCACCGGTCTGGCTACGATACGAGGATGAAAAACGTCTTCAACGAATGATGGCTAAGGTGGTCGAAAAAGGGGGTCGGGCTTTTCTTTCGTCTGCGGACGCGGTAGGTTTTGTCAAACGAGGGATGGTGCTGCCGTGATTGAAGTGGAACTGAAGTGTGAGTTATTCCCTGGAGCACAAAGGAAACTGAGAGGGAAACTCCAATTTATGACGTTCCATGGAGTAGTGCGAAGCCTGGACAGGTATTACGATACGATCAAGTTTGACTTGCTCCAGCAGGCAGTATTCGTTCGGGTGAGGAATAATAGTCAACTCCAATTCAAGTACAATGAGAGCCATGATGTGGCGCATGTGCAAAGTTTGGAGCGCGTTTTCCCTTTACCGCAAGAGAATGCTCAACAGGTAGAAGAAATGAATGCCCTTTTTACGAGGTTCTTACCCTCGTGGCACGCAGAGCCCGATTTTGAAGTGGCGAGAGTGTCTAACGGGCTTGTCGAATTGGCCTATATCGGGAACACAAGGGAAGTCTACACGAGCGATGATATGCAAATCAGCGTCGATCATGTTGAGGACCTGGGAGATTTCTTAGAAGTCGAGCTTCAGCGTGAAGAGGGGTCGGATACAAGTAAAGCACTGGCTGAACTACACTCGTTTATATCCGAATTGGGTGTCCAGCCTGTAGAAATAGGCTATGTTGAAATGTGGCTTCGTGTTCACAACCCGCAGGCCTATCAACTGGGGAGGTATCGTTTGTAACTGTGATTGCGGGAGTTCCACGAAAGAATGGAAGAATTTCCTTAGCAATGGAATACTAGAGCACTCTTAGCTTGGAGCAGACCATGCACAGCATAAATAATCTTGATTTCATTGAGGACAGGATCTGTAAACGCAATCGCTCGTGGTTTAGATTGTATAAAGATCGTATTTAGATTGCTGTTAGATTTCTTTACTGCCGTCGCTCTCCAATCAATGTTCTTGCAGCCAGAATTCGAGAGGCATCATCAATACGTATCTTCTGGTTATCTAGCTCCTCCCTGCAAAGTCAGCAAAATCGATCAGATATTCCCACTTGTAAACGTCAAGAGGATAGTGGGTCTCTCTCAATTCTCATTCCATATTATATAGAAGAGCTTTCCCCAAAAGTGAGGATGATCTCTCGCTGGTCCAAAAGTGAGCCACGGACCTCAAGATTCCGCTATACTTGAAAGAAAATTCAAGCGAGCGGAGGGAAGGAAACGTGTATTCCGTGGCACTTCGAGACGAAATTCGCACCTGGGTGTTGATCCAGGGCAAAAGCCAACGTGCAGCACCCCTGGCTCGTGCTCGAACTGGGCTTCCGCCCCGTGACCGACACCCAGGCGGCACTCGCCTCGCCCTATGGCTTCGATGTCGTGGCAACCGTGCCCAGCGCTCGCTGGTTGCGGGAGCAATTGCACCGGCTCGATCCTACACTGCTGACAGATCTGTTGGCTCACACGGTGCAGGCGCTCCAGCAGGAAATCCCGGGCCTGGGAGAAGTCGTGGCCTATGATTTCAAGCACATTTATGCCTGGGTACGCGAGAACAACCCGCAGGTCTACGTCAAAGCAGTCTTTGACGTCACCCACATCCCAACCGGCGACCCCGATTGCCGCCTGGGCGTCAAAAAGAGCACCAACCAGGTGCAGCCCGATGGCTCCATCACCGAAAAAAAGGAAAGCCTCTTCGGCTATGGCACCAGCGTCAAGGCAGCCACCGATCCGGTCTATGGCGATGTGGTGCTGGCCAACTACACCCTGCCCTTCAATGAAGCTGACGTCACGTATTACCGTCCCCTCTACCACGCCGTCTACAACCAGCTCACCTCGTGTGAACGCATCAACAGCCAGGCTCAGGCCTTGGGCATCGAACTGCCCAAAGTGCGCAATGGCCGCTCCGTCGCAAACCTCAATACCTTGATTTACCTGATTATGAATGTACGTGCTTTACAAAAAGCAAAATCGATCAATACAAGACTTCTACAAATGAATTAGTTGCGACCCTCCAACGGGCAGCCCAGGCCGTTCAGCCCCCGCTCGACTTGCCTATTCCACGGCTTGCCCATCCCAGTTTCAATCCCCAACGGGCAGCCCAGGCCGTTCAGCCAGTGCAACAACCTTTGAACAGAAGGAGATTTTTCAGTTTCAATCCCCAACGGGCAGCCCAGGCCGTTCAGCCAACTTAAAGTTCTGTCCTTAGATAGTCAACATTGAGGTTTCAATCCCCAACGGGCAGCCCAGGCCGTTCAGCCCTCATCGTGTGGCAAAAATACCATGGGGAATATGGCCGTTTCAATCCCCAACGGGCAGCCCAGGCCGTTCAGCCTCCTAAATCACCTCCGCCACCATGTGAGCCGAATAAGTTTCAATCCCCAACGGGCAGCCCAGGCCGTTCAGCCTCGGCTATGGGTTCGTTGTATTGTTAATGTTGCCCTTGTTTCAATCCCCAACGGGCAGCCCAGGCCGTTCAGCCACAATCTCCGTTCCCGCAGCATTCTGGAAAGGAATAGTTTCAATCCCCAACGGGCAGCCCAGGCCGTTCAGCCACAGAAATTCATTAGCTTGGGAATTTCCATATCACTACAGTTGCACTTAGGGGACTTCCGCAAATAAGATGATCAAGTATGATGCGGCTTGATCGTGTAGTTCCACTCACCATGGAAGGGATCTCTGGAAAGGTTGAGAGCCTCCAGTTCTGCATCGG
>Ga0187846_10001781_pt1 | contig 12081 bp, 12 predicted proteins | sample TC_taG_FD_161473 | JGI IMG/M metagenome (GOLD analysis project Ga0187846, IMG submission 161473) | Biofilm microbial communities from the roof of an iron ore cave, State of Minas Gerais, Brazil - TC_06 Biofilm (v2) | ecosystem: Environmental > Terrestrial > Deep subsurface > Cave > Wall biofilm... | reverse complement strand
CGGCAATTCCGCCAGCGACGACTTTACCTCGACATAGCGAGCAAGAATAAAAACCAGGTCGGAGAGGCGATTAAGGTAACGTACCACCTCACCATTTTGAATAACGCCATCGTGCAAAAGCTTCACCGCCATGCGTTCGGCGCGGCGAATGATGGTGCGGGCGAGGTCAAGCGCAGCCCCGTCGAGGCTATCGCCTGGAATGATGAATTTATTGGGGATCTCTACTTCAAGCTTCAGCTGGTCCTCCACATGCTCCAGGCGTTGCACATGCTCAGCCGTCATACGCAGCCCCACTTTTTCGTAATTCTCTGGCAGCGTCGCCAGCTCGCCCATCAAAAGATAGAGTTCCTGTTGAATTTGCAAGATAATTTCCTTGACTTTAGAGTCCGTTGCCACTGCTCGAGCCAATCCCAGGGCAGACGTGGCCTCGTCAACCGTACCGAACGTCTCGGGGCGCTCATCGTATTTCGGTACGCGCTGCCCACCAAGCAAGCCCGTATAGCCTGTATCACCAGTACCAGTCGTCACCTTTGCCATTAGTGTTCCTCTTTGCAGTATCGTAGGGGCCCGATTTATCGCGCCCATCGCCGATTATGCACATTAACACGATAATCCGGCCGTCCGTAGGGGCCCGATTTATCGCACCCACCGCCGATTATATACACATTAACACAATATCCAGGCCATCTGTAGGGGCCCGATTTATCGCGCCCTGGGGTGGGGAAAGCCTCCCGCACGTACCCCATCATGAGTTCGCCTGCATAATCGTCCCCTATGAACCAATATAGCGATACGCCCGGCTGACACGCCTCCAGTCAAGCTCTTTACCGCGTACCGGGCGTTCCTCATCCAAAGGCTCAAGCCGGCTCATTCCCAGAAAACGCCGCCGTAAATTTGATAAGTCAATCTGCTCATCCGGTGGGAAGAACGCTTTATAAAGCAAGGCCGCCTCGGCCAGCGTCAGTATACCATCGCCAGGGCCAGGTTCTTTGACAACTTCCAGCGGTCGTGTCTCCTTGCTCATATGAGCAGGCAAGTCTTGCCGCCACCATTCGTCGCCAATATTCGACGCACTCATTGAACTCATATCGGCAAGGTAACGCAGCACAATCTCCGGGTCACGTTGTACTTGAGAACGTAGCGTGTTCAAGGCAATCTCCACCACAGGACGTACCTCTTGATCGAGGACGTGCTGGCCCGATTCGATCTTCATAACTGGTGTCCAGCTCACATGCAAGCTGGGCACAGGCTGCTTGTTTAAATTAGGGATCAATTCATCGCGATTTGAACGCAACAGTAACGTATGAATAAGTGAGACTGCAGCCCCCTGTTCTGCACTCCCCCAGACATAGACTTGCTGTTCCTGCCAGCCGGCCTTGAGCTGCAAAAGTATAGCACCTGCTGGCCATGCCAGCACCGCCTCAAGCGTGCGATCCACAGCATCCGTTACCGATTCCGTGCCAAGCACGAGTCGCATCGGCGGTCCCCACGGGCTATCACGCAACAAGACCCATAGGGACCAATCACGGATCGCGAAAATAACGACTCCAGCGGTAACGATCAGGCGGCGCGGTGTTGTGTCGCGGGTGGGCTGCACGTTAATTGATCCATCAGAGCCAGAAACAGATGTACTCATAATTTTAAATAACCCCGCTTTGATTTATCGATGGTTTGAATACCATTGATTATACCTGTTCTTATGGCAGAGCGCAAGCCCCCGTGACCATTCAAGACAGGAAAATCCCTAGCTCTTCACCTGCGCATTTTGCGCCACTTTCTGGTCAACAACGGCTGGAGGAATAAACGTTGCCTTGTTTACTTCTTGCTGCTGAGTCGAATGCCTGATGTTATCTATTACTGATCCTCTGATGTACCCCGTAACTTCAGACACAGCTCTCTGTAAGATACTGCCGGTAGCGTTCACAACAGAGTGGGTAATGCCCAAAGCTGTGAGTAAAGCAACTACTACCGTAACCTCTTTGGTAATAGGGTTTATATTCGAAATGATCACATACAGCAGGAGAGCCAGGATCAATATAATTACAAGGCCGCCCACTAAGAAAAGCGGCCAGGAGACCTGTAACACTTTCCAGATATACGACCTGCTTCCCGTGGATGGAGGCGCGTAACTCAGGGCATTACGTTCATTAGTCACCAGGGAGAACCAGATATCGGCCTGTTTCTGCAGCTCCCTAGGAGCTACGCCATCAGTGCCTGCCTGGACCTGGCCACCTGAAATTGCTTTCCACCAGGGGTCTATGCTGTTAGCCAACGCACCTGTGGTGAATGGGGACACGTAAGGCTGCAGCAATGGCACGTACTCATTATGCACCTTCTCAATGAAACTGTTGTCCTGCATCATCCCCTGCAGGCCTAAGTACCAACGAAGTGACGCGAGCGTTCGTCCAACAAGGTACGCCTTGTGGACTTCCGTAGGTCTTTCTTGCAAGGTATCATGAATCCTTAAGTCCCAGAAGAAGAGACGTTCATTGATCTTGCCACGTAGTAGCTCGCGTGTCACACCTGATGCAGGGTCAAGATCGTGCTGAATCAGCAGCGCTACATCATCCTCCAGCACGTCGATGTAGCGCTTGCCATTATCAGGATCATCTTCATGCACTATTAGAGATGAGCTTACGTCCAACGAATCTGCCAGAAAGCGCAAGTAAACCACCAGGGCGCGTATCTTCTCTCGTGGCGTATAGATTTCTTGTAGATTCACCAGCTTGTCGCCGGCCCAGCCGTACTCGGCAGGTTGCACATCTTTTAACAGAAAGCAGCGGCCTAGCAACTCAGCTATCGCCCAACCCAGCCCTGCAGCATTACAGACAGTCTGTTGCAGGCTCATGCCATTCTCGCTAGTAGTGCTTGTAGTTTCTTGCGGCTCTGCCTGCACAGGTGTTTCTGGATCATCCATACACTTTTCCCCCTAAATCGGCAGATCAGGTATCTCCGCTTCTTCGCCACCGGTATACTGGCTTCTCTGTTCCGTTTGCCCAACCAGCTGCTTTTCAGCAGCAGGAGATTCAATTTCTGTAGTATTGGGGAGTAGATCGCTATGCATTTCCAATAAGCGGCTGGCTCGCGCATACTCTCGATCGAGCAACATGCGGAATACTTGCTCACTTACCATAAGTGCCTCAGCAGCAGCAGCACGTTTTGCCGCCGTCAATACACCCAGCAAATCGTGACGCTTGGCAGTGCGAAATAGCACATGTACCTTTTCTAATACCTCGGCAAATTCCGCGTGCACCTCGTCATTCCAACCCTGCGTCTGGACTACCATCTGCGCCTTCGCCAGGAAACGCGAGCAAACCTTGAGGACAGTGTTATACTCAGCCTCACGCGCTTCTGTAATAACGTGCAGAATACGCTGCTCATCAGCGGCATCAAGCGCTATAACCGAAAAAATACTGGCCTCTCCACCCATCTCATAAACCTCGTGGGCAAGCTCGCGAAAATGTTTCTCAACTTCTTCTGAAAAAGGAAGCAAATAGACTGAGTTTTGAAGCGCGAACGCGCCAAGGTTTTGCAAACGCCGCCAGACCCATACACGCTTTTGAGAAGGTTCGCTAGGTACCCGATACGTTAGTTGCAACCAGCGCATAGCTTCGCGCTCATGCATGAATAACTACCCCCAAAATGAGGAATGATTAGTAACAATTGTTACCAGGCGTAGCTATGGTACTCCAAGCCTATTTCAAAGTCAAGCAAACTCAAGATGATATACTTTTCTATTCTCCCTCCTGATGCGCGTGGTGTCAACAGTTGCCAAAATTGTGAGACAATCTTCGACAACTACTGTTTGCGCCGCCCTGATTCGGTCCAGCTTTCCGCCGTTCCTGCCACATTGCAGAAAGTTATCGGATCAGGTGATGCCTTGGAGGAAATGTGGATCGGAACGTTTCCCCGTCAGGCCAACGCGAGCCCCACCACCTTGAACATGTATGCTCACTTGCATACGGGCCTGGGCTGGATCAGTGAGATTGCCCTCCCCAGCCATACTCCCATCCGACATCTAGCCGGATAGGGCGTTCAGCCGCTTTTGTGTGCGCGCGGCTGCCAATGCAACTCGCGAAAGAAGCTGTGATGCACATTCACGCTGGCGTTGAAGTCGGCATGGCACTCGTAGTGGCAAACGGGACAAAAGAAGAGTTTGCCCCCTGGGCCTATGACCCGTTGGCCTGCTTGAGACGTGAACCTCACGCCTTTGCCGCCACATCGGGCACAATACTGCGAGGTGCCATGGGGATTGACTTCGACACTGACCACTCCAATGGCATACGCTTTTTCTTTCGCGAGTTGGTTGATTTTGCCTTTCAATTGATTGGCTTGTTTCCGATTGAGCCTCCTCGATTTGCTGCCGCTTTTTGCTTTGATCGTGCGTAAACGTTCAAAGACCAGCACACAGCCAGGGTACTGCTCGCACACCTCGACAATGGCTCGTGCAGTCTTGTGAGCAGTATCTAGGTTCTGCCGACGAATATGTGCCCAGAGTTGCCGATTGCTGCGCTCTCCTTGGACGGAGGGGCCTGTCTGCCATTGCTTCTTCGCCACTCGTTTGAGATGCCGAAATCGATGCTGATCCAGGCCCTGATCAGAGACAAAGCGGGTGGCTTTGATCTGCCCATGCTGGCGGACGGTAATCACGGCGAGCTGCTTCACATTGAGGTCGACAGCCACTGTGACCAGATCAGGATCACGTTTGCTCTGCACGACCTTTTTGGCCTTGATCTCTTTGGTTTGGGAGACGTGCAATCCCGTCGAGTGTTTGCGCAGGATCAGCTTGGGACTCTGCTGCTCCCATCCTGGCTCCGTTCGGCGCTTCTCAAAGTACCGGCTGTACTTAACGGGATAATTGATCCAGATCCATCCATTCCCATCGTAGACCTTGAGGCGTACAAACGTCTTGCGCAGATCCAGACCGTCCAGTTGCAGGCTGAATGTTCCTTCGTAGAGGGTCGGATGATTGTTCGTTCCAGGTAGGCCCGGCTTTCCTCGCTTCTTGCCTGCTTGCTGCCAATTTGCCAGATTCGAGAGGTAGGACCTCACCCTGCCGATGGCGTCCTTGATGACAGATCGGCGATAGACGTAAGGAAAATCGGGAAACCTTTGGCTGAAGTTCCAGGCGGGCAGCGGATGGGGATGCTCGGCAGTTTCGACCGTCTGAAACTCTGCCCAGGTCAGGAGCTTGTCCGCCGAAATCAGTCTTTCACTCACTTCTCCGGTTTGCTTGGAAATCACTTCGACCCGCTCTCTCAGCCGGTCCTGATGAGCCAGGAAAAAGTCCAGATAAAACCGGCGGGCATCATTGAGGATAGCAACCGTCGCTTCCAGATGGGTGCGTTTTCCCGGATTTGCTCCTCCTTGACTGCGCTTGGAGAAATCAAGGAGCAGTTTCGTGGTGCGGCTGGCCTGTCCCATTGGTTTCCTCCGTCTGCTCACATTCCTTGAGCACGGTTTCTACCCGCTTGCGCACGCCTTGAGCACGATGGCCGTACAGTCGTCTGGCAAACACGGTCACGATGGTTAACATATCCTGGATGAGTTCTTCTGTGGGTTCCTGGTGTTTCGGGGGGTCAAGCACCTCTAAGCGTACATCCCTCCAACCAAACGCCTGCTCCAGATAGCCGAAGCCAAAGCGCACCAACCGATCTGGGTATTCGATGAGCACTACATCCACCGCCTGCTCTGCGACCAGGTTCAACAACCTTTTCATGCCTTTCCGCTTCTCATTGAGGCTAGAGGCTTGTTCGGTGATGACTTGCACCACTTCATACCCACGTGACGTTGCTGCTTCCCGGAGTCGCGCCGTCTGTCGGGCTAGATTGCCATCTTGTTCTTGTCTCATGCTTGATACTCGTGCATAGAGCACACAGCGCTCGGTTGGTTGTTCTCCCTGTTTGCGCAGCCGTACAATCTCTTCAATGGGTATCCGCCGTTGATTACCCACGGTGCGCACGGTGCGCAATTTCCCCGCCTCGTCCCACCGATGAATGGTTTTGGTGGAGATGCCTAATTCATGAGCTGCTTCCTTTGGATGCAACAAACGTTTGTTCTTCATCCATCAAGTATACCAACTATGTCCCACTTTGTCAAACTTTTTGGATGGCCGCACAGGTGGGAATAATATAAAACGTAATATTGTTTACCTGGTCATGCTGAGCTTTCAAAAACTCACCACAAGCATTCCTGTCGGGCGTTTTGCAATTCATATAAGGAGTAGCGATGTCAGAAAACAAAGGCTATGTTCATCCCGAAGTCCTGGTGGATGCAGACTGGGTAGAAGCCCATTTGCATGATCCAAAGGTTCGACTGATCGAGGTTGATGTGGATACCACTGCCTACGATCAAGGGCATATCTCAGGCGCGGTTAGTTTCAACTGGCAAAAAGAGCTTCAGGACCAGCTAGTGCGCGCTCCCCTGAGCCAGGCGCACCTGGAAGACCTGTTGAGCCGCGCTGGTGTCAGCAACGATACCACGATTGTCTTATACGGAGACAATAACAACTGGTTCGCAGCCTGGGCGCTCTGGATTCTCAAGTTCTATGGGCACCAGGATGTTCGTCTCCTGGATGGGGGTCGAGTGAAGTGGCTGGCTGACAAACGTGCAATCACCACCGAGATCCCCTCTTATCCTCGAACGAGCTACCATGCCCAGCCGCCCAATACCAGCATACGCGCACTACGCGATCAAATTCTTACACAATTGGGCCGTAGGGGCATTACACTGGTTGATGTTCGCTCCCCCGCCGAATATAGCGGGGAGCTTCTAGCTCCCGCACATCTGCCACAGGAAGGCGCGCAGCGCGGAGGGCATATTCCGGGCGCACTCAACATTCCCTGGTCGATGGCAGTAAGCGAAGATGGAACATTCAAAACGGCAGATGAGTTGCGTTCCCTGTATGAAAGTAAGGGAGTTACTTCCGATAAAGAAGTAATAGCCTACTGCCGTATTGGCGAACGCAGCAGCCATACCTGGTTCGCGCTTTACTACCTGCTTGGCTACCCCAATGTGCGTAACTATGATGGCTCCTGGACAGAGTGGGGCAGCCTGATTGGCGCACCGATAGAAAAATAGTTTGTGCTTACTTTCCTTCTTCTATGAGGTGATTCCTGTGTGAGCTCCTACCTCCACAGGAACACCTCATCTTTATGTTTGGAAAAGTTGGAAAGCAAGAGGTATGATATGTACAGAAATGAGATAGTCCTGGCCCATACATAAGGAAACCAGCGATGGATGATACAACTCGCGAGACAATCAACAACCTCCTCGCTCAATATGAAACGCTCGCCATTGCAACAGAACACGAGGGACAACCTTTTGTTACCCGTGCTTTTTTTGTTGAAGAGCCAGTAAATGATACGGGCTTGAAACTCTACGGCACATTTATCACCACATCCCGCAAACTTGCTAACCTGAGACAGAATCCTCGCGTTGGCTTATTCATAGGTCCAGACCAGCCCTCTGTGTGGCTCGAAGCCACAGCATACGCGCGGGTTTTGACGGACGAGAGCGCATGCGCAGCCGTGCGCGAAAACCTGGCAAAGAAGTCACCTGTAGCCGCTGCATTTATAGCGCGTGTCCCCATCGTCGCAGTGGAACTGCAGGTAAATTGGCTGCGCATCACGAACCTCGCGGGTGGCCCACTCTATACCGAAGCAACCTTTGACAGCACAGCCAGTCAAGAGGAACAGAGCCTATGAGCGGGGTTCAGCTCTTTTTGAAGGTGACTCGAGCACGCACCCTGCCTGTAATGGCAGCGCCTGTTATCATCGGCTCTGTACTGGCCTGGCAGCAGGGCGCGCCTTTTCAGTGGGCTTTGTTTGTGTTGACATTACTGGGCGCGCTGGCCGCCCACCTGGGAGCAAACCTCATCAATGATGTATTTGATTTTGATGCGGGAGCAGACCAGGCAGCACAAGCAATTATGACACAGGGTAATACAGTGCCGACCGGTTCCCAGTTTCTACTCAACGGGCAACTTACCATGAGAGCCTATCGTGGGCTGGCGATTACCTGTTTCACTGTGGCCTTGCTCTGTGGCATTGTGCTAAGTCTTTTTCGTCCCTGGGCGCTGGCTTTCGGCGTAATCGGTTTCCTGCTGGCTTTTTTTTACGTTGCGCCCCCTATACGACTGGCGTACATTGGGCGTGGGCTTGGTGAACTGGATATCTTGATCTCATTTGGCATGTTACCGCTGGTCGGGTCCTTCTACGTCCAGTCTGGCACAGTTACCTTAATAGCCCTGCTTGCCTCTGTGCCCATTGGCCTGTACACAATGGCAGTACTCTACTTTCACCACTTCTTACACTGGCGTGCCGACAAATCAGTAGGCAAAATCACTCCAGTGGTGGCATTAGGAGAACAGGGCGCGCGAATCGTTGGAGCTGTGCTACTCTTACTGGTTGCTGCGACAGTCTTGTTGGATGTTTACCTGAAAGTTTTTCCGTGGTACGCTATTATTGCTGCATTGACCATCATTCCTGTATTATTTGCACTGCGGCAGGCAACCGGCGATCTGAAGCACTACTTCAGATTGATGGTATCGAATCTGAACGGAGATCTACTTACAGCGCTGCTGCTCTTGTTAGCATTGCTTGTGCGGGGGTTCACACATATCTAAGTACGGAGAAGGAGAGTAATATGAGCACACTTGAGGGGAAAGTAGTCATCGTAACTGGTGCAGCAAGCGGCATCGGGCTGGCAATCGCCAAAGACCTGGCGACGCGCGGCGCGCATGTCACGCTGTCTGATATCGACGAAAACAGAGGAAAGGCCGAGGCGGCTGAATTACCCCGAGTGCGTTTCCAATTAGCGGATATGACGAAAGAGCAAGACTGCCAGCGTTTGGTAGCCAATACCATCGCAGCCGAAGGACGAGTCGATATTCTAGTCAATAATGCCGGTATTCAGCATGTTGCTCCAATCACGGAATTCCCTGAGTCAAAGTGGCGTGAGCTTATCGAAATCATGCTCACCGCACCCTTTCTTTTGACCAGGGCAGTGCTACCAGGGATGTACGCACGTAAATGGGGGCGTGTAATCAATATCGCATCCATTCATGCGCTGCGAGCATCAGCCTTCAAATCAGCATACGTAGCAGCCAAGCACGGTTTGTTAGGACTAACTCGTGTAACTGCATTAGAAGGAGCGGAGCACGGCGTCACCTGTAACGCTATCTGTCCATCCTACGTTCGGACAGCGCTCGTCGAGAAGCAGATTGCTGCACAGGCACAGGTTCACGGCATTCCAGAATCTGAAGTCGTGGAGAAAATCATGCTTTCTGAAGCGCCTATCCGCCGTTTGCTGGAGCCAGAAGAAGTCGCAAAGCTTGTTGCCTACCTCTGCTCAGACGATGCCAGCGGTATTACTGGTAGCGCCCTTACGATCGACTGTGGCTGGACCGCCCATTGAGGCCTGACACAGTTAGGTTTATTAGGAAAGGGGCCTCGGTTGCGTAGGGACAAGGGGTGGGTAGGGGCCCGATTTATCGCGCCCTGGGGGAGGGCTTTGTGCTTGTCCTCTTTCTTGCCGGGCGCGACAAAAATGTGGCCAGGACAGGCACAAGGCCCCCACCACCCCTCCCTTCAACCACCTGTCCCTACATATTCAGGCGCCAGGCGCGAATTTGTTCAGTGTGCTCCTCGAAGTGCTGCCAGGTCGAGCCGCGCACCCAGGCGCGCACATAGCCATTCCACTGCTCTGGCGCTAAGGACGACAAAAGACCGAAAACATGATAGTGGGCTGTCTCGAAGAGTTCGATGGCCTCCTGCAATGAAAGCGCTTGCAGTTCAGCCTCCCACCTGTCGTTGTAGGTGAGCGCATCTCTATAGTCCTCCGTAGAGCGCTCACCGCGCAGGTTCTTTTGCAGCTCATCAAAACAGATTTCTCCCCAGCGCCCGAGATGAGCCATCACATCTTTGACAGACCATTCGCCCGTAGCGCCTTCCCGGGTTAATTCGGCTTCACTCAATCCATAAATGACCGAGGTGAGCGCGACCCGTGAGGAAATAACATGCTCAAGGATCTCCTGCGGCTCGCGTGTATCTCTGGGCATACGATTCTCCTCTTTTCTTGATAGAAAAGAAAATGGCGGGAAAGCGACCAGAAGGATCGCCCTCCGAACCCCATTATTATACGACGACCGAAAAAGCTTGACAACAAGGCACAAGAACAGTAAACTGGTGGCATCAAGAACTTTTGTTCTCATAAGGAGCAACACCGGATGGGCCAGGCCACGCGCACCACGAAACTGTTCCTGAACCTGGGCAAACGCGACCAGGGAGGAGCGAATACGGGCAAGCAGGCAGCTCTCACCGCAACGGTCGAGAAACTAAATGAGGCGCGCACCTTCTACATCAGCTTCTTTTTGGCCCATGCCGACAAGCTGGCTGAGCGTGTCCCTTACTACTCGGAAAAGCACCTGGAGATGCGCGAGCGGCCCATCGCCGCCCATGAACTGCTCACCTGGGCTGAAGCCTGCACGGTGGAAACCAAAGCCCACCCTCATCCCTGGGAGGGGTGGAACTTTAGCCAGGCCTTTCCAGGCATGCCTTTTATCTACCGTAGGTCGGTGATCAAGGATGCTATTGGCAAGGTCAGGTCCTATCTCGCGAATCTATCCAACTGGCAGAAAAGCGGGAAGAGGAAGGGCCGGCCAGGCCTGCCTGGGGCACGCAATCATCCCTCGCTCTATGCAGGAACTTTCTCCCTAGAACTCGACCGCCTCGATCAGCAAAAGAGCTTTGTGCGGCTCAAGGTGTACACGGGAGGGTCCTGGACCTGGGCGAACTACCCCGTCAGCTCCAGTCGCTACTTCGAACACCGGCGTAGCGATCCCACCTGGGAACTACAGAGTCCCAAACTGGTGCTTAGCAGCAGGGAGGCCTCACTGCACTTCCCCCAGACCAAAGAGGTCAAAGCCAAGAAGGTCAAAGAGCGCAGACGGGACCCCGACCTGGTGACCGTGGCAGTGGACCTGAACGTCAAGAATCTGGCCGTGATCACGGTGCGCCAGGATGGCACGATCATCCAGACCCTCTTTGTGACTGATCGTGGTCTGGATCACCACCGCTATCGGCACCTGAAGCGGCTGGCGAAGAAGCAGTGGCTTTCTGGCAAGCCCATCAAGGGAGAGCACAGCAATCAGCAGCTCTGGCAACATGTGCGTCGCATGAATGCGGATGCAGCCCACAAGGCAGCGTTCGTCATTGCCACCGTCTGCGCCAAGTATCCAGGGTGCGTGCTGCTCTTCGAGCGACTGCGCAAGATCAAACCCGGCCCAGGAAGCAAGTCGCGGCGCATGAACCGCCGGCAGGCCAACCAGCTGCGTGGCAAGATCAGAGAGCACGCCAAAGCCAAAGCCTTCGCCCAAGGAGTGGTCACGGTCGAAGTCAATCCACACGGGACATCGCAGTATTGCTCGAGCTGCGGCGCGAAGGGCGAGAGGTTCTCGATCCTTCGCGGCACACGCATCAAAGTGAAATGGGGAAAGCTGTTCTACTGTCCTGTCTGTCACTACGAGGCCAACGCGGACTACAACGCCTCGGCCAATGTGCATCACTCGTTCTACCACCAGTGGCACTGGCAGCCGCGCAAGAAGCCGCCTCCTCAGACCGCGGCAGGTGGCTGAGGTGACGCACACGCCCTCCCTGGCTACAGGTCGGGGGGGAGAAGCCTGCTAGAGGGGCACCCCGGCAAAGACTGGCAGGCCAGGCCCGCAGGCGGATGAGCCTGCACGCAAAGTGGTGGGGCTAGCGCTGGCCCAAGGGGTGACGTTCCAACCCGGCTCACCTCGCGGGCGACTCCTGGGGAGCTAACGTGCCGGAAGGCGGAAGGAACGCTGGCACGCCGGACTGAACCAGGGCGGCGCGAACGCGGTTGTCCGGAATTGTCGACGATTTTGGGCTACTGTTGACACCACGAAAAGGCCTCGTTGACTTCAACGCGATCCAGATCGGGCAGGCGCAGATCAGCGCGCTTGAGCGCCTGTCGAATAGCCGGGGCGGGGCCGATACCCATGATCTCTGGCGGTACGCCAACTACACCCCATGAGACCAGCCGCGCCATGGGCTGCAG